>Ga0210386_10002642_pt1 | contig 15300 bp, 18 predicted proteins | sample IncBWH32OmetaG_FD_160091 | JGI IMG/M metagenome (GOLD analysis project Ga0210386, IMG submission 160091) | Forest soil microbial communities from Barre Woods Harvard Forest LTER site, Petersham, Massachusetts, United States - Inc-BW-H-32-O ... | reverse complement strand
GTTTCCTGGGCTATGTTCTGATTAGCCTGATTAAGCGTGGTCTTATCAAAGCCCATCGTGTTGAGCTGATCTTGTGTGGCTTGGTTAAAGTTGGCTTCGTTCTGAGCTTGGTTTGAATAGGTGTCATCGAGAGCAGATAACTTAGCGGCTTGCTGGTCAGCGTTCTGACCTTCGGCATTGACGCTGTTAAGCTCGGTGTTTGCTTGGTTTTCAGTATTAGCAGCATTAGCCGTGTTAGTAGCATATGTCTGGTTCGCCTCGTTTGTGCCTGTATTTAGGATGTTTCCAAATTGATCCATATTGTTCCTTTACTCACATTTGAGTCACACTTTAACAGATGTAACTTTTAGAATGCTCCTACATTTCCAGCCATGCTACTCAGTGCTGGGATTGAACCACCACCTTGAGAGACTGCGGGTGCATTACCAGCTATACCAAGTGAGTTAAGCTGTGCCTGAGCATTAGCAGCTTGGTTCTTATAGGTATTTTCAGGCGTGCCAGGAATTAGACCTGCAATGCCCCCTAGTATGCCACCCAGACCCATATGAGCACGAGCTGTGAGTAAGTTATTTGCGGCAGTGTTAGCGGCTGCATTCTGATTAGCTGAAGCAAGCAGAGTCTGGCCGGTAGTTCCTGCTTGGCCCGCGTTCGTGTCAAAGGTGGGCGCAAAGACTGAGCGTATTTCGCCCATTTGACCTAAGTATCTCTGCAATTGGTTAGAGTTGTTTAAGAGCGCTTGCGTCTGCTGATACTGTGGATTATTTAATTCTGCGTTTGCTTGGCTCGATTGGTTATGCGTGGCTACGGCATTGCCTGCCAGCCCAAGGGCTGCAAGTACACCGGCGATAGCTGCGCCTTTTCCTACTGGACTCATGGTTCTACCTCCTGATGTGGTTTTAGTTGCTTCGGCCTCTGGAGTTACGGCAGCGGCGTCAGCAGCCCCGCTTCCTGGCGTAAATAATTTGCTCATTACCTGACCGGCTTTAGCTTTTGCGATAGCGCCAGGCGTACTGTTAAGCACTGCATTGGCAATACCTGATCTGGATAATCCGGCTGACATGAGGCTATTAGTTAGATTACCTACTTCGTCGGGATTGGCGGCGTTTGAATAGCCTACGTGGTTTGCCTGCAAGTGTCTCAAGTCTTGCAGACTCATGTTGCCACCCTTACCAGACTCGAGCGCACTTATTAAATTCTGCTGATAGGTCGGATTCTCAAAATTAGCGCCTTTAACCTGAGAGATCATATTTTCTAGGTTCGCATCAGAGAGTGGGGCATTACCGCTAGTCGTGCCAAAAGCTCGATCCATGATATCGCTACCCATCTGGTTATACATCTTTCCAAGTTGCTTAGCACCATCAGCGGCTGGGCCTCTGCCTTCTGCAATATTAAATTGTGTATCTGCTCGGTCACCAAGTTCTCTAGCCGCTTTTATAGCATTCGAGGGTAAAACGTGGGTTAAACCGCTTGTATCGGTTGCATCAACGGGCCCAGCAATGATATTCCGAACTCCATTTAGGGTAATGGCTGCCGCTTTCTCTTGTGCGGGCGATAACACGCCTGTCGTATGAGCATCGTTGATGTTCTTTTGAGCCATATCGTTATAATCGCCGAAATTAAGACTGACACCGTTAGCTTCGGCGTTGTTTATATGGTCGTTGACGCCATTACTGAGTATGCCCTTATCGCCAGTTACAAGGTTAGCATCGCGTGATGCTGCACCTAAACTACTATAGCCATCATTCATAAGGTTCTGCGCTACCTGATTGGCGTCTTTTTGTGTTAATCGACTGCCACCTTCCTGAACTTGTTGTTTGAGACCACCGAGCGTTATGCTATTCGCTACTTTCTGTGGAGTACTGAGTTGTGATTCAGGCGATGGCGTCACCTGTGTAAATGTGTCAGTTGGTGATGTTTGAGTTGTCGGACTGAGGGGAGGTGTTTCAGGCTTAACTGGAGGAGTTACCGTAGGAGTGGTTGTAGGAAGTGTAGTAGAGGGGGACTCAGGGGCAAACGTATTAGCAGTATCAGCCTCGACTGCACCTGTTTCAGGGTTATTCGTAAGGTTAACGTGGCCTTGGCCGGTCGCAGGGTCAATAGAGGTAGGTGCGACACCAGGATTATCTGCTGATACTACATTTCCACTTGGGTCAACAATAAACTTAGGTTCAGTAGGTGTTGTAGATAAGTCTTCAGCTAGAGCAGGAGCAGTTGTTGCATCTTTCACAGCATTATCAGCTAAGTCTGTCGCTGCACCGGCCGCTTTGCCCCCGAGCATACCAGGCATTAAGCCATATAAGGCACCCTGTCCAATCTGCGCTCCATTCAGCCCGTGGCCGCCTAGAAGCTCGCCTGCGCCCGTCCCAAGTCCTGAGCCAATCGCTGCACCGACTGGGCCGCCTAGAGCCTCACCACCCATCATGCCGCCAAGTTGCAGGATAGTATCTAAAATACCTCCCAGACCACCTGAAGATGCAGAGGGCTGTGATTGCTGTGGAGGATTATACCCAGCCATTGCTGAGTTGAGTGAGCCTATATTCAGTTCTGCCATTGTTTCTCCTATAAAAAAAGACCGTCGAGTCAAGACGGTCGTCCTGCATATATTCTAGCACTATTACACCTGACTCAGACTATCGTTCAACCCCATCGCGAATATCTGTACATTGATATTCAATTGCACGCCGGATAGTGAAAACGGGTACGCTGGCCCAGGCGTTGAATAGCCAAAGTCCCAGACTGCTACTCTATATAAACCAATGTACAAGTTTTGCTGATCAGCCCTGAATATGAGTTGGTTTATAGCATTGATACTATCAGCGTCAGTTCCAGTCGGGCTACCCTGCGATAACATGGCATCCTCATTCCACATGCTTATGCCCGTGTTCCATACAGTAGGGGGCAAACCAAAGCCAACGGTGACGGTTTCAAAAGCCGGTATGTAGCCTAACCCGTGGTAGATCGGTAAAAGCTGTTTGTAGATCGTGCCGTTTGTACTCATTGTTGGAGCTGGCGGCTGCGGCGGGTCGGCTGAGAATGTAATCTGGTAGTTCCTGTAGCCGTATTTACTTGTCCTATCGACTAACAGTGCGGGGTATTTGGTCGTAAACTGAATAGCTTGATTGTTATAAACGGTTATTCCTGTAGTTGCAGTGCTCATATCGTTATCACCGTCGGTGCTGAATATAATAATGGGTCGCGCCGGACAATGACAGAAAACGGGACGGTTGAAAGCATCCCTAGCCCCGTAAAGAAGCCCGTGTTGGTCATTGTATATGATACATCGCCCTCTACTTGGATATCATATTGCCCAAACACGCTCTCGTAATATGCCAGGTTCGTACTTGTTTCATACACGCCTGTAACCACGCCATCCCATGCTGTCGTATCGGTGGAGTACAGGAAATCGAGCCGCGCCGGTATGCCATTTGGTATTTGGTAGTTGATGACCTCATCAGTATAAGTGTCTGAGGAGACAAAACTAGTATTAGTAGGCGTGAGTACAGTTAGTATTTGTGGAGCACTCCCTTTACTATGAAAGATAAAGTTCCGTAAATCCCGTGAGGTGATGTCTCGCCCAGGGCGCACAATCTTAATACCGACGTGGGGATCATAGGTAGACGGGCCAACGGGAGGCAATACTGCTGCATAACTAAATGCCTGCGTGAAATCAAACGTATAGACTTTGATCGAAATCACCGTGCCTGCCGGCAAGAGAACCGTGGAATCGAACAGATCAGCAACAGGAACTTTAATACTATTCTTGCCGAAGTACAGCTGATAACCGTATCGACTGTTTAGTCTCTCAGCAACCACGTTAGTAAAACGGCTGTCGCTGCTGTATTGCCAGACGTCCGCGAAAGCATAGTAGCCTAGATTGTGGAAAAAGGTCACCGCTGCCACAGGATTAGTTGAGCCAAACGCCGGGTCTGCGGTCGTAACATCAGCCGACGTAACCGTGTAATTGAACGTCTTGACCACTTGGAGCATCGGCCAGTTGCTCGAGAAAGACAGATCGTAATCGGGGGCTGTCTGAGCATCGTAGCCTGGCAGAGCTATCTTAAGGCCAGACGTGGGCTTAGTCATTAGGCAAACTCACCACTCGCACTGTAGCCCATTGTCATAGCGATATTGCCGTTCGCATCCTGATACGAGGTAGTGCCCTGGATAGTCGTATTACTGTTCTGCGTACTATTTATAGTGGTGCTGGATTGCTGAGGAGCGTTCATGGAGAGCGCGGCGGCCACCTGTTCGACCGACATGTAACCGACTAACCCGAATGACGGCTGTACCGCCCCAAAACTCTGCTGTGGGAGGGCTTGTATCTCGACGTTGCCAAATATAGGTGAGTACGGGCTATACGAACCTGTGTTCGCCATTATGTCCTGATTGGATGCGTTGCTATTTGGATTCATGTGGTTTCTACATCTTCCGTTGTGCCTGCAGGTAATACTATAGCCCCTACTGGCTGCGTCCCAGTCGGTGAAACAAAGTCGTCGAGGTAATCATCAGGGGCAACATTGACCTCCTCATTTAATGGCGATAGTTCCCACGTAATGCTCGTGATAACAGGTGGTGTCATATTATTTGATGGTGTCGTTCCGTAAAAGCCCCATTGCATCTCATGGAAGCGAGCATGTGGTGGCTCTATATTTACTTCGGTTGTGCCGGTTTCGGTAATAGTAAACGAGGTGCCGTCTTCACCGACTGTAATGGGTTGCCCTCTGTTGACTGAATACCAGCCGGTGAGCGTACAGCCCTCTGGCAACGGTTCGAGATTGATCTTATACCGCAACAGCCGTTTTTGCTTATAGCGCGCACCACCGTCAAAGATAAGAGACGCCCACGAGAAGTTAGGCGCTGAGCCACTTGAGTTATCCATGTAGTCTAGCCCGTAATGTGTGACACTACTCACATCGGTGTATTGCCACGAAACGTACAGTTGATCGACAAAGTTATACACACACCCCATCTGCAAGTTATTAGCAGACGTCCAGACTGCCGGATTCGTCGCATTGGCACTGAGCATGTATGAGCGACCGAAACTGTTAGGATAGGTCAGCTCGACCGCCCCCCACGCATAGACGCCGTACCTGACTTTAGGATTCTGCGAGATACTCGGGTAGCCCATAAGCAGGTCTGTGTTGCGTACAGCTGACATATTGGGATAGACAATTGTGCTATCTGGTAGCCCTGTATAATTGCCGTTCTGGTAGGCAATAAGCCGTATCTTCATGTCTGGTACGCCAGGCTGAGAAACGGCATACAGCGTCCCATTCACCGTAAAGTAGGTGATGTTACCCAACGTCTGCAGTGCATATGGGGAGCCTTGCGGGACTTGTGCGCGCGATATCCAGTTCTGCGAAATGCCGTCCCAGTAATAAATGTTGCCATCTTGCTCCTTGGCATTGCCACCCGTAGCCCTACGTTCGGCTGACATAACAAGGTAGGATGAATTAGTAGTGAGACTACAATTTTCGTATCCAACGTCGAGAGATACAGACCTTCTCTGATAAGATGAATTAGTCGGTGCAGCCGTCATGGTCATATCCCAAGTGCTAATGTAGTCACCGTTACCAATGGCCATAAATACGTTATTCCCGCTGTACAGCGTAGCAGGATGTAACCCATTCTTAGTCTTAGCCATGCGGTACGCGAATAGAATAAAGTCGATACCCGTCATATCTGGAGTGGCGTTATTGGTGGCGTTTCCCATACTATCATAGGCAAGTAAAATAGACCCCATACTTCTAAACGTATAGGTATCACTGCCTATAGATGACGTCATGTGGAAGTGATACATACTTTCCCTGCCAGTAGCGACCCCATCTACATAAGCCCTAACACCTGGAGCGGGAAAGACGAACTCATTATAGGCAGCAGCAGTGACGGCGGCGTTTAGAATAGTAACGGTAGAGACAACATTGTTGTTCCCATCATGCAGCGTGAAGATCAAATCTCCTGTACCTTTGGCTACAACATAGACGGGTATTGAATAAAAGGGCTCAATAGATGGCGTGAAAGAAGTGAAACTTGAAGTAAGAGAATCATTAATAGATGACGGAATGGTGACGTTCGTATAAGCCGGTACACCACTACCCGTCGCCCCAGCTTGGGGGTTAGCGCCAACTTGAGTGATCGAGGTCACACCAGCATTAGCGCCTACTAAAGTAAGGTTATTCCGAAAAGGACCTGAATAAGTACTTGTGGCATTGTCCCACAAAGCCGCTACCCCAGCGCCAATGTCGGCGCTCTGAGCCAGGACATTATACTGCCACGTGGGAGTGGTGCTGCTTATGCCACCATAGCCCGTTATAGGCCCGTATGAACTTATAGCTTGCTGTCCTGGAAAGTACAAATAGTCGCTTCTCTGGTTATACACAATGCTTCCGCCGCTCTGCTCGGGCAAAGTTCCCACGACCGTAACAGTGTTCGACGTATCTATCTTATAGACGGTGCCAGGTTTATCAACCGCCCACTTTATACCGTTCTGGTCTTGTACCATAGCTAGAATGAGGCCCGTTATAGCTGAAGTACTAATTGTGGTGAGGCCAGGATTGACGGTCATCTGTGACGGTACGCTACGATGGTCTAATGCTTCGTCATCGTAAAAACTGTTGGCAATCCCGTTCTTATAGTCAGTTGATGCACCGCCGTCAAAGCGACCCATCGACATTACTATCTTGCCAGTGTTTTTTACCTTATCGGCCATGCTAGTACCCTGGGCTTACGGGACTAATACCCATGAAGTCCCAGGCGTTCATACCAGTTATACCCATATCGCTAGAGACACGGGAGGTGGAGCGGGCGCTGTAAGACTCACGGAAGTCATCCATGCACTGCTGGAATAAAGCTAAGTGGTCTTGTGCAGTCTGACTATCCTTACGGGGGCCTGCGTAAAACTGAGCCGCTGCATAGTACGCCCCAGCCAATTGCACCATATCTGGCAAATCTTCCATCTGTCCTATTCTGAACTGAGCGGTTGCGGAAGTAGCACCTGGTAACTGGAAATTCTGCCCGAGTACGATGTGTGACTCATCAGTTATTGAGGCCACCTGATACGTGTGTCCGTCTGTGCCGTCAGTGGTCATAAAGTACAGGTTATTGCAGGGCACATTGATGATCGGCTGTGATAATGTCACTAGATTGCTGTCATTGACTACATCCGCTGTGACAGGTGTACTGGGATTAGCAGCGGTGTATATGTTAGTGGTGCTGTAATATCATCTATAGCCATTTCCGGCGGCGTAGCTTCGTAGGTAACAATCAGCCCGTTATCTTGCGCTGCGCCAGGCTGCGGCCACAAACCCACTTGCGTGTGCCCTCTAACAAAATAGTAGGTAGGCCATGGGAAAGACAGTTGCGGCCAGACATTAACTTGGTTCCATTTTGCAATCGTCGGCACTTCAGTTAGAGGTAGTACCGCAAATAGCCCCTGTGCCACAACCTGAATAGTCGTCGGCCGGATACAATCGGGTGCGAGTTGATAGTATTGCTGATTGGCGACTAAGTTACTCGTCAGCGTTTTTTGCGTGTAACCCACGCGTGACGTGGTATATATCTTAGCAATGCCACGGTTGACGTCACGTTTCAAATCAATCAATAAATCGGCTGGGATATTCCGGGGATTGACTCCACAGAACTTGGCGGCTCGTTTGTATAAATCTGTGAACGTATCCATGTAATCTCCAATAAAAATAGCAGACCGTCGGCAGGTCTGCTTTTCTACATTTTAGCACGAAGTATAACTATTAGGTTCCTATCACGAACCATTCAAGGCTCGTTGTCACCCCTGCGCTACCACTAATGAAAATAGTCAGCGTTGAGGTAGTTGGAACAGACGAGTTAGGGGCTGTACCCAAGGAGACAGAACTAGGATTATACAAACCTATGAACGCAAATTGGATACTCGTAAAGATACTTGCGGGAAGCGATGCCGTATAGTTTGTGGCAGTCGTAGCCGAAAAGCTACTGCTATTTCCCCAACAAAGTTTTATGCCACCAAGGTTTATGTAATGCCCAGTGCCTCCACCTGAGCCAGTGTTGGTGTAAGGACTAACTTGTCCACTAAATATAGTAGAAAGTAAAGCTGCAAAAGGTATACCTGTAACGTTAGTCATAGTGCCAGAAGCAGGCGTGCCAAGATTAGGAGTAACTAGCGTTGGGCTTGTATCCATAACAAACTTGCTACCTGTACCCGTCTGAGAAGCTACAGAGGTGGCATTCCCGCTGGAGGTAATAGGGCCAGTCAAGTTGGCGTTAGTCGTTACATTCCCTGCTGTGAGACCAGAAGCCGTACCAGTAAGATTAGTAGCAACTCCCGAACTTGGTGTTCCTAACGCTGGCGTAACAAGTGTCGGTGAATTAGCTAGTACGACATTACCACTACCTGTCGTGGCACCCCATTCACTCGTTCCTGTCCCATTACCAACCATCACCGTACCGCTCGTTGGTGTGCTCGCCCCAGTCCCGAGTTTGGTTTCAAGCGCAACGATAGCATTAGTCTGAGCTGTCGAGACACCTGATGCGCTAGGATTATTAGTCGGTGATGTAGGGGAGGGTTCTTGTATTGAATCTATTGAGGTTGGGTATGACATGTTTATTCCTATTGTAGCGCTTGCGTTTCGGCCTGCGTAGATTCTATAGGTTCAGCCACGCTCACATTCGCCATAGGCGTTGCGGTAAGGGCGGTTTGGATGTCGGATAAGGCGTTTACTGCTGTTTGTTGTGCAGTATTCAGATTAGTTACATCGGTGTTTATGACATCCGTCGGATCACCGTCTACAGAGTAGTTATACGTTTTGCTTATCACTGAACCGTCAGATCCAGAGAATGTTACCTGTGCTTGCAGAGTCGTAAAGTCATCATTCTTTACGTTTACCGAGTTTATGGTTGCGGTGTAGGTTATAGGGTTCATGAGTATGCCACCGTTACTGCTGGATTATTAGAACTGCCTGAACAGGTTATACCGTTCGCGGCTGGCATGTTGAAGGGGTAATACTGACCAGCAGTAGCACCAGCAGGTATGACGCCTATGACCGTACCCGAAGCGGCTGAAGCGTTGTCATAGATTGTTAGAGCCTGTGCGGTTCCGGCTGCGCTCACGAGTACGCCGGACAGATACCCTGCTGCGGCTTTCACGACGGTAGCCGACGAAGAAACTGCTACGGCAGAATTAAGCAGTGCGGAAGCCACTACAGGCATACCAACTACATTGCCAAGAACACCGACTAAGTTACCTGTGGTTGCTGCTGCTGGTGCAGAAGTCTTAGCAACAATTCCTTGATAAAACGCACTACCCGGTACCGATGAACCTACAGTATATGCAGACCCTATTGAACCAGAGATATTCACCGTAGTAAGCGGAGGGGGGGTTGCTCTTAATATCACCGTTCCGGCGAATGTACCAGAGGTAAGAGCTGAAACGGCTATCTGAAAGAAGTTACTTTGAATCGGCCCGCTATATACTGTGCCTGATGATGTTCCGAGAGATGATACATTAGCGTTGAAAGGCCCACTTGACCAATAGTTACTTTGTATATACGTTCCACCGCTTGCGGTAGCGAATACCCCTTGTAGTGCAAGCCCTGAACCGACAGAACTATATATAACCTCAATCCACGAATATCCCTCACAAGGTGTATTAGCCAAGACTGTAGATGCTCCTGTGGTAGTTGTTGAGAATGTGTATGTCTTAGTAGCACTCGCCGTAGCCAATCCATTAAACCCTGTATCTCCTGCGACGACATTGGCGGTGTTGGTGCCGTCGGTGATTTCTACGTTACCGATCGTGTTTGAACCGGCAGGGATTGAACCCGAACTGAGGTTAACGTTTACTTTAGAGCTGGAAACCGCTCCGGCTAGAGTGGCTAAGTTGCCACCTGATTCTTTGGCTATAGTAGCGTTAGAGTCCTGACGGACGTAGGCACCTGCGCCAGAGGCCGCCAAGCCTTTTAGGTTAGCATCATCTGAGGCAGTTACCACAGGTGCACTGTTTGCTGAGGTTGCTACGCCGTTCGGATTCGGTGGAATATAAGCCATGATCTATTTCTATTCTACTATCCAGTTAGAGTTATTACTAACGAAGTCCAGACTCATGTTAGTTATCGGCAGAGTGGCTGTAGAACTTCCATTGATCGTTTGTGAGCTCGTAGTGGCTACAGTGACTGTGTTCGTCCCCACATTTGTTACAGTATAGCGATTCGTATTACTAACGGCTGTGGGGAGTGTCAAAGTCGTAGTGCCAGTAACAAGATATACATAATCTGTTGCGGCGGTAGACCCAGCATTGGTTGCTGTGCTAATGCTATTGATCGAACGAGTAATACCACTACCGCCTGAACCGTTACTGGCTGCTGTAATACGCCCCTTAGCGTCAACAGTAAGGTTCGTGTTTGTATAACTACCGGCCGTGACAGCGGTAGCCGCTAGAGTTGGGTTCGGGTACGTGCCAGTCAAGTCACCACCGGCTGAGCCATTGGGTGGCAATGCGGTAGGCAATGCTGCCTCTACAAAAGCGGTGGTGGCAATCTGTGTCGTATTCGTGCCACCTGATGCAGTCGGAGCTGTGGGCGTTCCCGTAAGTGCTGGAGACGCTTTAGGAGCGAGTAATGCTTCGGCTGCTTCCGCGCGAGTCGTCTCTGTAGCTACGGCTGATGTGGCAAAACTCTCGGCGTTGGATTGTGCCGTAGCAGCTGCCCCTGAAGCATCCGCACCCACTTGAGTATACGTATAGTCGCCAGTTTGGGCTGTTACGGCTCCTGTACGGCCAAATACGCTTGATACAGGCGCAGGTGTAGGTACAGCCCATGCACTTGTACCACTACCAGTACCAGTTAGTACGGTGCCACTTGCGGGGGTACTGCTTCCTGTGCCGACTTTGGTTTCAACGGCCTCGACAGCGACGCCTATTTGATTATGCAAAGCCGTATGATCGGGCGGCCCGCTAAGATTAGTATTAGCGGGTACATTTGGTATGTCGTCTATTGAACTCGGATAACTCATACTTCACTCCATGAAGATGGTACAGCATTAGTTGTCTGGCTGACAGTTCCATCCCAAGTATAGGCTGAATCCCAAGTTCTATTTGCATTGTCCCATGTATCAATTACACCTTGTGTGTTCACAAACCATGCGCTCGGTATATCAGGTGTCGCAGTGTAGGTTGCCGTATCGACGACTACGCCACCACTATAACCTATACTCGAAGAGGAATAGCCAACATAGGGGTCAGAGTATAGAGCCTGATGAACCAGTGTACCGTCACTGTTCCACGTGCTGGGTAATACAGGCATCTTGTCTCCTTAAACTAGTTCAAATGCGAAGTATATACTGACGCCTGCACCAGGGTTAATAGCTAAGGTTTGGAAAGCTTCGCCTGCACAAGGGAGATTTACAGTCTGATTAGCCACGAGGCCGAAAGTGCCACCTTGACCGTTAAAAGTAACGGTTGAGGTTACAGCCGTTGCATCATGCACTAGATGCACACTTACTGCGTTTTCAGGAATGTTAAGCGTAACTGGTGAAGTTCCGGTAACTGGAGAAGTGACTGGCGTAGTAGGGGTAGCGTCTTCAGCGAGAAGTGAGTTAGCGGACTGTATCGCCGTATGGCTTCCATCACGCGGAAGATTGCTGAATGGTGATACGTAGTTATTTTCGTTTGCTCGATCAGGGGTCATGTATGTCCTTTCCTAAGCCGTTCGTGTAAATACGTAAGCTGTTGCTGAACTGAACATTAAGGTGAACCTGGCTAGTCCAGTAACACCACTTGGAACAGTCAATAGCCCGAAGTTTGCGGTTGAACCAGCGGCAGCGGCAGCGGATAGGATACCGTTAGTGGCGACTGCCATCGTAACTGTGTTAGCGCCAGCCGTGTTGTCAATGTAGAGATCAAAGGTACTTCCTTGAACAGCACCTAGAGCTGTGCCTAACAGTGTTCCGGTAGGAAGCGTAAGAGTGGTAGCTGCAGCTGAAGTACTGGTGATATACCCAGTAGCTACCTGAGCGGCAGTTAGAGTCGCAGTAGAGTTTACGGCTACGGGTGTGTGAGTAAAGGTTGTCGGGCCTTGAGAAGTCGCCCCTGTCCCACCGCTATATGTGCCGGTGTTGACTATGCCAGCAACAGTAAGGGTTCCAGTGCTTACCAAACTGCCACCTGTAATGGTAGAAGTCGTAGCGATCGGAAGAGCAGAGTAATATCCGCCATTAGTACTGACGTAAAACGAGTACGCGCTTTCGATAAGTAGTCCGCCTGGAGATGCCATGTAAAATCCTTTCGTAAAATAAAAGACCGGCCAGCGACCGGTCGGTTTGACTCAAGTATATCACTAATTAACTACCGACGCTAAAACTATTCTGATGATAGATTTGCAGTCGTCACACTGGTAATACACGGTAAATGAAGTCTCCACGTTTCGGTACACGCCCGTGTCAGCCTCGACAATCCTATCCACGTAAATCCCGATGACCCTGTGCCCGCAGTTGCCGCAGTAATGCCACCGAAAGTCCTCTTTCATTTGAGAGGGGATAATTATCAGATCGTAGTCTTTTGGTGCTTGACGGGGATTAGCGTAGCTCAACGGCTTCTCCAGTCCTTTTCATACTCATCTTCATCATACACTGGCCTGAGGTCAACATTGGCATAACCGCCCCATACTTGGTTGCGGATGTCATCGTCGCTCATTCGTGGCTGTTTCGGCCCAGGCTGATCGCCAACATAGTAGAGCGCACAGGTGGCTGCATCATACCAGTGATCGGGTACGCCGTTCTTGGTTTCTATTGTTTCGGGATCAGTCTCACTAAACGGTAAGATCGGGAGCGTCTCAATCAGCTTCCGGCAATTCTCGGTAATCATAATGCCTGGTTCTTCGTCTACCTGCGTGGCTAGAAGTGAATGGAGCTGTATTTGTCGGCTGACGCGTTCATCATGGGATAGATTAAAACCCTTGAGGATAGGTAACTTAAGCTCAGGATTATACTGTCGAGCTCTTTTTAACTCATAAAACATGCGGTCGGCTATGGTGTTGGCCTGGTCTTTATGGAAGTACATATCACCAGGTAGGATAAGACCCTCGACAGGCTCAGTTACCACGACATCGAGCACACGCTTCAGCCACTCTTCCGGCTCAACTCTCAGGTCAGTCATTTCCCTATAAATGTAGTAATGCCGCACGCCGTAGTAGTTCGGCGGTATAACAGCCAGCCATTCGAGTACAGCAGGGTCATGCCCGAAGCCCCAGTCCATGCCTATGTAGCGCTTGACGCCTTTCGCCATCACATCGAACGGTAGTCGGGGTATAACATGCCACGGCTTCGTACCTTCCCATTGCTTGAACTCTGAGAACACCTGGCCGGCGAATACATCCCAGTCACCGAAGCGCCAGGCTTTGTATAGAGCTGGGTTCGTGCGCTGCAAGTCTTCGAGCGTGGCAATGTAGGCTGCGTCGTTCTCATAGAGGTATGGATTATCTGTGACAAGTCCAGGGATAAAGACGCGCCATACACCTGTCTCGGATTTGAATATAGTCTGAACCGGAACCGGTGTAATAAATCGCTGCTTGACCCACATATGCCCGATGCCGCCAGGATTAGCGGTGAGCCATATCTGCGCTGGTATGTTCGGGTTTACTGATCGAACAGAACCCGCCAGCTTTGAGAACATATCCTCCTCAGCTATCTGCGTGGCCTCTTCGATGAGGGCAAAGTGATACTCACCGCCCATGTAGCGCTCGTAGTCGCGTGGGCCGTCCAAGTACCCAAAGACAAACTTAGCACCGCTCGGGAAGATGATCTGTCCACCTGCATCGTCACCACCACGGAAGACGGCACCCATTGGAATGTACATAGCCTTGGCGCGGTCAATCCAGGTTTGGAGGTCAACGCCTTTACGCCTGATAATTAGCGCACGGTAGTCAGGATATTGGATGTAGCGTACCGCCCGTACCATGCCGACCCACGTCTTGCCTGGGCCACGCGCACCCCCGAGTAGGACTTCACGCACGTAGTCAGGAACTTGCAGCGCGAGCGTCTGCATGCCTGGTAAGGGCTTTAGCTCTAGCATCTATTCGTCTTGCTTATTGAAGGCAGCCTCGTTACGGGCTTCGTCGTGTAGAACTACTTGCATGTTGGTCTTAGACTCCACTACTTGGAGAGGCTGACCATAAACCTCTGAAATCATCTCTTTGATGGTTTTCCAATCTCCTGAGTTTATACAGGTAGCTAGCTTGCGTTCAAACTGAGGAGCTGTTTTATCTTTAATGATGGAACCGAGTTTAGCTTCAGACAGTTTCATCATCTGTTCGAGCTTAAAACGGGGGGTTGACTCAATATCCCACAGACCTCTGCGTTGTGGATTACCCTCTGATTTTCCAAACTGTCTATTTTTTGGTGGTTTACCGTAGCCTACTTGGTAATCTTCTTCTGTTCCCATTGTCTTATTCCATTTCTGAAGTAGTTCTCTTGCCTGCATTCTTTGCTACAGTACTTTGCTACAGCATGTTTTGCGAAGAACTCTTTACCACATAGTATACAATCTTTGCGTAATGGTTCTCTGTTCTTCCAGTTCTCTGACAATTTATTCGAGTGGGACAATTTGGTATCCTCGTCTTGCCACCATTTCCCTGATTGCAGGGAATTATATAGAGCCATTCTCTTGCTATATTGCTCTTTCGCTTCTGGTGAAATGTTCTCTCTATTAACCTTCCATGTAACAAGACGTAGATTAGATATGTCGTTATTATTGCGATCTCTATCTTTGTGGTCTATTACGAACCCTTCAGGTATTACTCCATTGTGATAACGCCATACTTCTCTATGCAGATGTACTGTTGTTTTCTTACCATTTGTAGAGAGTGTTCTCTTATAATAACGGTTACCCTTGTGCAAGCCGTATCTCTTACCATTGAACTCTTGGTGATCTTTATCTAGTATCAGTACTTCCATACTCTTTATTATATCACGTTGAAGCTTCCACTTATTCAGATTCTACAGTCGCTTCTTTCACCTCTTGCGGACAACCTACTGCGTGGCTTTCCTCTTCTAGGCGTAATGATAGAACTAGAGATAGCCTGTCACCCTCTTTCTCGCGCACTATTGGTAACATCTGTTGGCGCAAGCAATAAGCGCACTGCACATGAAATGTTAGTTTATCGTAAAACCATTTCTTGCCACCTATCTCGGTGTATTCGATTGGGATGACTACTGCTTTCATAAATCAAAACCCAGTTCTTTAGGAGCTATGAGTATTCCTAGTAATAGACCTAGGATGAGGGCGCTGTAGTAGATCATGATGCTTTAAGTCCTGTA
>Ga0210386_10002640_pt1 | contig 15315 bp, 14 predicted proteins | sample IncBWH32OmetaG_FD_160091 | JGI IMG/M metagenome (GOLD analysis project Ga0210386, IMG submission 160091) | Forest soil microbial communities from Barre Woods Harvard Forest LTER site, Petersham, Massachusetts, United States - Inc-BW-H-32-O ... | reverse complement strand
CACTTCCGACAGAACCCAGGCGGTGACATCCTCGCAGCGCTGGATGTCGTGCGCGCCGTCCATCAGCACTTCCGGCTCCACGATCGGAACGATGCCGTTTTCCTGGGCGAGCGCGGCATAGCGCGCCAAGGCTTGTGCATTGGCATTGATGCAATTGTAGGTCGGAAACTTCTCGCCAATATCGATCACCGCGCGCCATTTGGCGAAGCGGGCGCCCAGCTTGTAATAGTCCTGGAAACGGCCGCGCAACCCGTCCAGGCCTTCGGTGATGGTTTCGCCGGGCGACAGGGCCAGCGGCTTGGCGCCCTCGTCGACCTTGATCCCGGGCACCGCGCCCGCGGCCTCGATCAGCTTGACCAGCGGCGTGCCGTCCTTGGCCTTCTGGCGGATGGTTTCGTCGTACAGGATCACGCCGCCAATGTGGTGGCGCATCGCCTTTTCGGTGCGGAACAGGAATTCGCGATAATCGCGGCGGTTGTCTTCGGTATTCTCCACCCCGATCTTGTCGAAACGCTTCTGGATGGTGCCGGTGGATTCATCGGCCGCCAGCAGTCCCTTGCCGGGCGCGACCATCTTCCTGGCGATGGCGTTCAGTTCTTCCAGATTCATTTCCCACCTCTCTTTTGCCGAATTCGTTCAGTTGGAATTGAGGGCCGCGACACCCGGCAATTCCTTGCCTTCAAGCCATTCCAGAAATGCCCCGCCCGCGGTCGAGACATAGCTGAACCCGTCTTCCACACCCGCATGGGCCAGGGCGGCAACCGTGTCGCCGCCGCCCGCCACTGAAAGGAGCTGGCCGGTGCGGGTCAGGCTTGCCACCAATTGTGCCGCCTCGACCGTGCCACGGTCAAAGGGCTCGGTCTCGAAAGCGCCCAGCGGGCCGTTCCAGACCAGGGTGCGGGTTCCCTGGAGCCGGTTGCGGAACTCGGCGATGGATTTGTCACCCACGTCCAGCACCATCTCCTCGGCGCCGATCTGGGAAACCGGAACCGTGCGATGGGCCGCGCCCGGCTTGAATTCCCTGGCCACCACCACGTCGACGGGCAACAGGATTGCCGCACCCGAGTCATTGGCCAGGTGGATCACCCGGCGCGCGGTTTCCAGGTGATCGGCTTCATAAAGTGATTTTCCCACGGCGGTGCCTTCGGCGGCGAGAAAGGTGTTGGCCATGGCGCCGCCGATCACCAGCGTCTCCACCCGCTTCACCAGATTTTCCAAGAGCGCGATCTTGGTGGAGACTTTCGCGCCGCCCACCACCGCCATCAGCGGGCGCTGGGGATTGCCCAGGGCCTTTTCCAGATGGGTGAGTTCGGCCTGCATGGAGCGTCCGGCCTCATTCGGCAAAAGCCTTGCCACGCCTTCGGTCGATGCATGGGCGCGGTGGGCCGCGGAAAAAGCATCGTTGACGAAGATATCGGCCAACGCCACCAGCGCCCTGGCCATGCCGGGATCGTTTTCTTCCTCGCCCTTGTGGAAGCGGGTGTTCTCCAGCAGCAGCACCTCGCCGTCTTTCAGCGCCGCGACCGCGCTTTGCGCGGTGGGCCCGATACAGTCATCGGCAAAGGCCACGGGACGGCCGATTTCCTCCGCCAGCGGTTGGACCAGCGGCCTGAGCGACATGGACGGCACGACCTTGCCCTTGGGCCGGTCGAAATGGCTGAGCACGATCACGCGCGCCCCTTTTTGGGCCAACTCGCGGATGGTGGGAGCCTGGCGCACGATGCGCAGCCGGTCCGTCACCTTGCCATCGGCCATCGGCACGTTCAGGTCCGCGCGCACCAGCACGCGCTTACCCTTCACATCCAGATCGTCGAGGGTCCGAAACGGCATCTAAATCAGTTTTCCCATCGCCACGGCGGTATCGGCCATGCGGTTGGAGAAGCCCCATTCATTGTCGTACCAGCTCATCACCGACACGAAGGTGCCTTCCATCACCTTGGTCTGGTCCAGCGCGAAGCTGGAGGAAGCCGGATGGTGGTTGAAATCCACCGAGACCAGCTTGTCATGCACCAGGTCCAGGATGCCCTTGAGTGGGCCCGCGGCCGCGGCCTTGATGGCGTCGTTGATCTCTTGAACGCTGGTCGGTCTTTTGGCCACGAATTTCAGGTCCACCAGCGAGACATTGGGGGTAGGCACGCGCACCGAAATGCCGTCCAGCTTGCCTTTCAACTCCGGCAGCACCAGGCCGACCGCCTTGGCCGCGCCGGTCGAGGTGGGGATCATGGAGAGCGCCGCGGCGCGGGCCCGGTAGAGATCCTTGTGCAACTGGTCCAGCGTGGGCTGGTCATTGGTGTAGCTGTGGATGGTGGTCATCATGCCATGGGTGATGCCGACGGCGTCGTTCAGCACCTTGGCCACCGGCACCAGGCAGTTGGTGGTGCAGGACGCATTGGAAACGACCAGGTCATCCTTGGTCAGCTTGTTGTGGTTGACGCCATAGACCACGGTCAAGTCGGCGCCATCGCAAGGGGCGGAGACCAGGACGCGGTGGGCGCCCGCCGCAAGATGGGCGGACGCCTTTTCCTTGGACGTGAAGATGCCGGTGCATTCCAGCGCGATGTCGACCTCGAGTTCCTTGTGCGGCAGCTCGGCCGGATTCTTGATGGCGGTGACTTTCATCTTGTGGCCGGCGGCGATCATATATTCGCCGTCCGTGGTCACCTGGGCCGGGAAGCGGCCATGCACGCTGTCGTAGCGCAGCAGGTGGGCATTGGTGTCCACCGGGCCCAGGTCATTGACGGCAACGACTTCGATGTCGCGGCGTCCCGACTCCACGATCGCCCTGAGAACCAGGCGTCCGATGCGGCCAAAACCATTGATTGCAACCCGAATTGCCATTCACAACCTCCTCACATGCGATGCAACGCATCGCATGAATCAAATATTGTCATGGCCCGGCTTGACCGGGCCACCCAGCCGCCGCGTGTCCACGCGGCGAATGAGTCTGTTTCATCTGGATGGCCCGCATTCGCGGGCCATGACAGTTTTACTTTTCTAACAATCTCTTCGCCGCCGCCACCGCCGCATCCGCTGAAATGCCGAACTTCGCGTACACGTCCTTATAAGGCCCGCTGGCGCCGAAACTGTGCATGCCGACAAAAGCCCCAGCCGTGCCCAGCAGCTCCGAGCCGATATAGCGATCCCAGCCCTGGCGCACCGCCGCTTCAATGGCAACCTTGACTGTGCCGGGGCCCAGCACCTTGCGGCGATAATCTTCCGGCTGTTCCTCGAACAGCGTCCAACTGGGCATCGAAACCACGCGCGAGGGAATGCCTTCGGCCGCAAGCTTGGCGCGGGCTTCCACCGCCATGCTCACCTCGGTGCCGGTGGCCAGGAACGTCACCTTGGCATCGGCATCGCCTTCCAGTTCGTAAGCCCCCTTGGCCGAGAGATTTTCTGCCGTGTGTTGAACACGCAACGTCGGCACATCCTGGCGCGAGAAGGCGATCAGGCTTGGGCTGGTTGTATCCCTCAGCGCCAGTTCCCAGCATTCCGCCGTCTCCACGCCATCGGCGGGACGGAAGACTTTCAGGTTGGGAATGGCGCGCAGCGCCGCCAGATGCTCCACCGGCTGGTGGGTGGGGCCGTCCTCGCCCACGCCGATGGAATCGTGGGTCATCACGAACACCACGCGAATGCCCATCAGCGCGGCGAGCCTGATGGACGGACGGCAATAGTCGCTGAACACCAGGAAGGTGCCGCCATAGGGAATGATGCCGCCATGCAGCGCCATGCCGTTCATGGCCGCCGCCATGCCATGCTCGCGGATGCCATAATGGATATAGCGGCCGTTGTAATTTCCGGGGCTGATCTCAATCAGGCCCTTGGTCCTGGTGTTGTTGGACGGCGTCAGGTCGGCCGAACCGCCCACCGTGTTCTGAAGTTCGGCATTGATGACATCCAGCGCCTTCTCCGACATCTTGCGCGTGCCGGCCTTGGGCCTTTCGGTCGAAAGCTGCTCCTTGAGCTTGACCAAGGCAGGGGAAAGCGAAGCCGGGATCACGTCATTGATGGTGTCGTCGAATTCCCGGGCCTGTTTGCTTTGGGCCTTGCGCCCAGCCCAGGCGTCACAGACCTTGGCGCCGGTTGTGCCGATGGCGCGCCATTCGTTCAGGATGTCGTCGGGCACCACAAACGGCTCATAGGGCCAGTCCAGTTCCTTGCGCGTGCCGGCCACCACATCGGCGCCCGGTGCGTCGCTGTGCGCCTTTTGCGTGCCCTGGCGGCCCGGCATGCCGAAGCCGATGATGGTGCGGCAGGCGATCAGCACCGGACGGTCGGCATTTTGCGCCTTCTGCAAGGCGCGGAAGATGTCGGCGGCATCAAGGCCGTCGCAACTGTCCACGGCCCAGCCTTCGGACTCGAATCGTTCCAACTGGTCGGTGTGCGAGGACAGCGACAAGGCGCCGTCGATGGTGATGTTGTTGTTGTCCCACAGCACGATCAGGTTGGAGAGCTTGAGATTGCCGGCCAGCCCGATCGCCTCATGGCTGATGCCTTCCATCAGGTCGCCGTCGGAGGCGATGACATAAGTCTTGTGATTGACCAGGTCGTCGCCGAAGCGGGCATTGAGGATACGTTCGGCCAGCGCCATGCCCACGGCGTTGGAGATGCCCTGGCCGAGCGGGCCGGTGGTGGTCTCGATGCCCGGCAGGTCGCCATGCTCGGGATGGCCGGCGGTGGGGCTGCCCACTTTGCGGAAGTGCTTCAGGTCCTCGATGGTGATCTCGGGGTAGCCCGTCAGCCAGAGCAGGGAATAGAGCAGCATCGAGCCATGTCCGGCCGACAGCACAAAACGGTCCCGGTCGGGCCAGTCGGGTCGGGCGGCGTCGAAATTGAGGAATCGGGAGAAGAGGACGGTGGCGACATCGGCCATGCCCATCGGCAGGCCGGGGTGGCCGGACTTGGCGGTTTCCACGGCATCCACAGAAAGCATGCGAATGGCATTGGCGAGCCGGCGTACGGCGTGCTGGTCAGGAAGGACCTGATCTGGCGGGGTCATTTGGGGTTTCCCGGCTTGATGGTGGGTGCCCTTGAGCCACGCGGCTGGCGCCTCCGTCAAGGGCTGGGGCATGGCCTTGAACGCATATCGGTTGACCCGATTTCCCATCCCAGTGCCGTGGGTCCGAAATTCGCAATCTCCCGATATCGGCAATTGGCGAATTTCGGACCCGAAACGGCACTGGATTCAATGATTTCTCTCGCGCCCGCGCTGCTGCAATCCGCCAATCGTCCGATATCGCGTTCTTGCGGATTGCAGAATCGCGGCGCGAGGGCCTAAGGTCTTGGCCGAATTGAGTGATGATGGGTGCGCATGAGCCGATTGGATTTGGCGCAAGACCGCTTTCGGGCAGCCCTTGAAGCTTTGGAGAACGCTGGGGGAACGGTGGGTGAAAGCCTGGACCAGGCCGCCAAATTGCCGGAGCGCGTCGCGGAACTCGAGGCCGAACGCGACAAGCTTCTTGCCCGTATCGCCGAACTGGAAGACGAGGTCGCCACCTTGTCGGGCCTGACCGAAGAGGTCGAAGGCCGGCTGGACGGCGCGATCGGCGAAATCCGCGCCGTGCTCGCGAGGTAGCCATGCCCCTGGTCAATGTCATGGTGAACAACCGCGCCTATACAATCGCTTGCGACGAGGGCGAGGAAGAGCATCTCAAGGAACTGGCCGCGCATGTCGACGAGAAGGCGCGCGAAGTGCTGGCCTCGGTGGGTCAGGTAGGCGATACCCGCATGTTGTTGATGGCGGCCCTGCTGATGGCAGACGAGCATCACGATCTGACGGCCAAGGTGGCGGCAGGCCAGGAAGCGCAAAGCGCCAGTTCCGGCGAGAAGCAAAATCTGCACTTGCGCGCGGAACAGGCCGAATCCCATGCCGCCGACGTGCTGGAAAGCGCCGCAAAAAGACTTGAGGACATTGCCGCGCGCCTGGCGCACGCCTAAGCAGGTCAGGACCTGCTTCCATATGGACCGCACAAAGCCTACATTGTGCCCAGGACGGATACTGTTTCGCGCGTCAGGTTAGCGATGCCCAGGGGCCTTAATGGTACTCATCGGGAGCTGTCCCTGACCGGGGCCGTGGCCTCGGACATATGGCGCCCACCTGCACTTGCAGGCCCGTGAGGATCCGAATACCAACGGCGAATACGGGTCCGTCCGCCTCATGACAACGAAAAGCGAACTGCGCCACGCCGCGCAAAAAAAGCGCCGTGCCCTTGCCGACAACGGCTTTGCGCTTGCCATCGCGCCCTATGCCGAAGACTTGGCCGTCAGATGCGGCATGATCATCGGCGGTTATCACGCCTTGCCGGAGGAAGCGGACCCGTCGCTGCTTCTGGCGCGCCTTGTCGAGCTGGGTTGCCAGGTCGCCTTTCCCAGGGTTGCGGCCAAAGACCAGCCGCTGGACTTCCATCATGTTCCCGACGGCGAGGTGCTGGAGCCCGGCAGTTTCGGCATCCGCGAGCCGCTGGAAATTTGGCCTCGCGCCCGGCCGGATATGTTGCTGGTGCCATTGCTGGCATTCGACGCGCGCGGCCATCGGCTGGGCTATGGCGGCGGCTTTTATGACCGCACCCTGGCGCTTTTGAAGGTGCCGGCCGTGGGCATTGCCTATGCCGGGCAGGAAGCCGCTTCGCTTCCGCGCGGGCCCCATGATATGGCACTGACCATGGTCGTGACCGAACTGGGCGTCAGGCGCTTTTCATGAACCTTCTTTTCCTGGGCGACATTATCGGCAGGCCGGGACGCGATGTGGTGACGGCCGAGCTGCCGGGCCTGCGCAGCCGCTTGAAGCTCGATCTGGTGATCGCCAATGGCGAGAATTCCGCCGGCGGTTTCGGATTGACCCGCGCCATCGCGGAAGAATTCTTCGCCTGCGGCATTGACGTGATCACCACCGGCAATCACTGGGCGGATCAGAAGGAAATCCTCACCTTCATCGAGGCGGAAGACCGCGTCCTGCGACCGCTGAATTATCCCAAGGGCACGCCCGGCAGGGGCGCCAATCTCTACCAGACGCCGGGCGGCAGCGTGTTGGTGATCAATGCCATGGGGCGGGTGTTCATGGATCCGCTGGACGATCCGTTTGCCGCGGTCGATCGTGAGCTCAATGCCTGTCCCCTGGGCGAGGGCGCCGACGCCATTGTGGTGGATATCCATGCCGAGGCGACATCGGAGAAAATGGCGATGGGCCATTTCTGCGACGGGCGCGCCAGCCTGGTGGTGGGTTCGCACCAGCATGTCCCCACCGCGGACGCGCAGATCTTTCCCGGCGGCACCGCCTTCCAGGCCGATGCCGGGGCCTGTGCCGACTATGATTCCGTGATCGGCATGGACAAGGCCGAGCCGGTGCAGAGGTTCCTGCGCAAGATGGCGAGCCAGCGCTATTTTCCGGCCACCGGTCCGGCGACGCTTTGCGCCGTCCTGGTGCAGACCGGCGCCAAGGGCCTGGCCAGCCGGATCGAGCCGGTCAGGACCGGCGGCCGGCTGAAGCCGTCGCTGCCGGAACTCTAGGCCGGATCGGGTGGCGCCAGCCGGGCCAATTCCGCTTGAAATTCCAGCCGCAACCGGGCGCCTTCCTCTTCAGGCAGGAACAGGGACATTTGCGGGAAGATAGTGCGGTAAAGCGACAGGGTCGAGGGTTCCCATGTCAGGCTTTCCGCCGCGCGAGCTTCGGCGAGGATTTTATGCAGCCGGGACCGCACCTTGTCCGGATTGGGGCGATAAGCGGCAACCGACGCGGGCCCGAACATGTCGGGCTGATCGTCCGCAAAGAGGCTGGCTTGATTGCTGCGTGCCATGTCACCACCGAATCACCCCGCCATCATGGGGCAGCAGCGGGCGGCAGGCGAGGGTGACCGTCAGTTATCCACGGACGGAAAGGCCTTGCGATAGGCATTGTCGATCTTCTCCATCTGGCCGATCGTGAAGGCGAGCGCGCCCGCCACGGCAGCGACATGGTTGATCTCGTCCAGCGAAAGCGTGCGGCCCTTGCGGGATTTCAGATACTTGTCCAGTACCGGATAGCCGCCGATGTGGAATTTCCACACGTCTTCCGGCACGGGACTGAAACTCTGAGTCTTGTTGACCCATACGGCCTGTTCGACGGGAGAATAACGCACAGCCTCGACAGAGTGGTCGCCCTTGTCGTGATATTGCGCCAGCTTGCTTATGGGCACCTGTCGCAGAAGGTGGGTCTCCACCAGTGCCCAGCCCAGCTTGGAAAGAATTTCGAAATCATCGGCATCCTCAGCGAAAGGAATGCGGGGAAAATCCATGCGCAGGAATTCGGCGTATCGTGCGCGATAGGCGGGTGCGTGCAGTACCGCGTAAATGTAGCCAAGAATTTCTTCGGGCGTGTAGTGATGGTCATAGCGGGCGTTCAAAAATCTGTAAAAATCAGAGGACAGATTTTCCGCTTTTTCATCTTCGGCGCCGTTGAGAAAAAGTGGGCACATATATTCGCCCCCTCGACGGAAATAGTTCAAATCAACGGGATTTGCAGCGACCCATGCTGCGTCGAACGCATTGCCTCCAATCGCACCCGCTTGCCGGCTGATCACCAGCGTAAGATTTGGCTTCGAATAGTGCTGCGTCACGTCGTGTCGCGGCCAATCGATCATTTTCACATGATTGGCGACATACCGACTATCGAATGGCCTGTAGTCCAAGGGAACAATGGAGTCCAAAAGCTCCGTGATATTGTCTCGCGCCCACTTTCTGACCGCCGTCAGCTTCCAGCCGCGACTGTCACCTTGCGGATAGCGGCTTCGTGACTGGTTGCGAAAATACATTGACCGGAAGTATTCGTCATCATGCTTGTCACTCGCAAATTCCGAAATTCGGCTTCCAAGTTCAGCTTTGGAAAACCCAACCGCCAACTCATCCCGCGATGTTTGCACACCGGTCGAGCGCGTGAGAAAAATATCCGGTATGGAGATGAATTGCGAATAGGAATCCCGACGGGCCATCGTCGGCTTGAAGAGGTAATCGGGCTTTGCCGGGGAAAGCTGCCTCCAATGCATTTTCCCAATGACGCTCTCCGACAATGTTTGATATTTTGCCAGGCGTTTTCCCCAAAGCTCCGAATGCCAAACCCCCTGTTTTCCACCCTGTGACTTGACGAACAGTACAATTGCAACGCCTTGCTCGATATCGAAGACATTTTCGTCTTTTTCACCTTCGGGGCCGCGTTCTTTTTTCTTGGCATTCCCGTGCAGGTCAAGAACATGGATTTGCCCGAAACTGTTCATCAGAGACTGGCGCATCCCCCGAAATGTCGGATTATCGAGCCACGAATGGTTTGAAATGATGCCGACGGCGCCTTCATCGACTGCATCCATTTTCTTTTGAGCGAAGGCGATGAATTTTACATAGTCGTCCTGCAGCCAATGTTTGCGCTCGCCAAAATGATGCCCATCGACATATTTATAATGCTCGACGAGGTTTTGTGCGGCACTGCTCATATTGCGGGAAAATCCGGAATAGGGTGGGTTGCCCGTGATGACCAGAATCTTGCTGTCCTTTACTTTTTGGGCGGATTCAACTTCTGCCGTCACTGCGGGTAGAAGCAGATTGCGCTGCGGTTCGATGGGCTCCAGCGTGTTGGTCAGGAAGACCTGCAACCGTTCGTTTTTCTTCAAAGGATGTCCACGGTCTGCCAGGAACTGCGACAGCTTAAGTTGCGCGATGGTATAAGGCGCGATCAGATATTCGAAGCCGTAGAGATTTTTCAGGATGTGCTCGCGCACAATCAGGTCTGCCTTGCCCGAGCTCGGTCCGCCGATATTCTCGAAGATGCGCTGGAACACTTCCAACAGGAAGGTACCGGTGCCACAGGCGAAATCCAGAACCGTGACATGCTTGTGGTCCGCCAAGCCCTCCTTGATGCCGAAGCTGTCCTTCAGGGTGTCATCCACCGCCCGCACGATGAAGTTCACAATCGGCGGCGGCGTGTAGTAAACGCCGCGGCCCTTGCGCATGTCCTTGTCATAGGCCTTCAGATAATCTTCGTAGAAATAGATAAAAGGGTCGCGCTCGAAGAGCCGGTGCTCCTCTTCATCCTGGGCACGGACCTTCGGGCTGATCGCCCGGCGCTGGCGGAATGACAGATCCTGGTGGATTGCCGCCAGGTCCAGGCCATTGACGATGGAAAGTACTTCCTCGACCACCCAGCGGACTTCGGCATATTCCGGCTTGTCCAGCTCGGTGAGAAAGTCCACCAGTTCCTGAATTAAGCGAAAAGCGCCGGGGACATGTTCGCGAGCGTTATGCAGCGTGATCTTTTCATTGGCGCCACTGTTCAGCCGCGCCAGAAACAGGCCATAGGCCAGCATCTGCGCAAAGGCGTCGGCGAATTCTGCCAATGTCAGTTCATGGAAGACCTGATCGCGAAAGGTCAAATACAGGCCGTAGAGTCTTCCTTCCTGGTGCTCCTTTCCCTGGCGAACCAACTCACTTCCCAGATAGTCGCGTAACAGGCGGCTGCGGGTAGCAAGCGCCAGCGCCAGTTCTTGCGACCGGCCGATGCCCTCGGGGGCGGTCGAGAAGAAACCTTGCAGCAGCCTTGTGACGGCCTGGACGCGATCTTCGCGCAGCCGGAACGTGCGATCGGCAAGCTCGTCTTCAAGACACAACCGCTCATCGGCTTGGATGCCATTCTTGCCGATCCAGACAAAGCGCAAATAATCCGTCAGGACGATATTCTGTGAGAGGCTTTGGTACCTTTTGATCTGGTCAGACTTGCGGACCTTGTCGAGATCAATGCCGATCGCTTTGTTCTCGGCATAGCCCAGGATCAATCCTTTCCGCGAAACCTTGAAGTCGGGAGCACCCTTGTCGGCTACACGCTTAGGTTCGTGCTGGACGCGCGGCCTGCCTTCGGCTCGTGCGGCAAACGCGCTCAGCAGTTCTTCCAGCGCAGCACGATCTGTATGCTCGGTTTTGTCGGCAATTGCCGTCTTGCGCAAGGTAAGAAGATAGCGGCCGAAAACATCATCGTCTGACAAAAGCCAAGCCCCGATTCGCCCTATAAATTCAATCCTAACGCATAGAGACTCGGGATTTCAAATTGGGCCGGAACTCTTTAGTCCCCAATATCCCTGACGCGATCGCGGTTGAATCCAGCCGCTGGGAGCACAATGCTTTCGTCTTCCCAAACCCGTGGGGACGAAAATGGAATACCGGCTGCTTGGACGATCAGGCTTCAGCGTTCCGGTGCTGACCTTTGGCACCGGCACTTTTGGGGGCAAGGGCGATTTCTTCAAGGCCTGGGGCGACACCGACGCCAAGGGCGCAGAGCGCCTGGTGGACATTTGCCTGGATGCGGGCCTGACCATGTTCGACAGCGCCGATGTCTATTCCGCGGGCGCGGCGGAAGAAGTGTTGGGCGCCGCGATCAAAGGCCGGCGCGACAAGATGTTGATTTCCACCAAATACACCTTCCGCCATGGCGGCGGCCCGAACGACGTGGGTTCCTCGCGCTATGCCATCACCCGTGCCACCGAAGCGGCGCTCAAGCGGCTGGGCACCGATCATATCGACCTGGTCCAGCTGCATGCCTTTGACGCGAAAACGCCGCATGAGGAGGTGCTGTCCACTTTCGACGCGCTGATCCGCGCCGGCAAGATCGGCTATATCGGCGTCTCCAATTTCTCCGGCTGGCATCTGATGAAAGCCCTGTCGGTGTCGGACCGTTTTGGCTGGCCGCGCTATGTCGCGCACCAGGCCTATTATTCGCTCGTCGGCCGCGATTATGAATCCGAACTGATGCCCTTGGGCCTCGCCGAAGGCGTGGGTTGCGTGGTCTGGTCGCCGCTGGGCTGGGGCCGGCTGACCGGCAAGATCCGCCGCGGGGCGCACCTGCCCAAGGTCAGCCGCCTGCATGACACCGCGGACAAGGGACCGCAGGTCGATGACGACTATCTCTTCCAGGTGGTGGATGCGCTGGACGAAGTGGCACAGCAAACCGGCAAGAGCGTGCCGCAGGTCGCGCTGAACTGGCTGTTGCAGCGGCCCACGGTTTCCACCGTGGTCATCGGCGCGCGCAATGAGGAACAGCTCAAGGCCAATCTGGGCGCGGTGGGGTGGAATTTGACGCCTGCACAAGTGGAAAAACTGGATAGGGCCAGTGCAAGGCCAATGGCTTACCCCTATTGGCATCAGGTGCAGTTCGCTGAAAGAAATCCGTTTCCGGCGGCGGTGAGCTAAATCGTGAGTTATCGCATTAGCTGGATACTTTCCTCTCCCCTTGAGGGAGAGGACGCAAAATCTTGCACTTAGCGAAGCGCATGCGAAGCTAAGTGCATAGATTTTGCTGGTGAGGGGGCACATCTTCCACTCACCCCTCACCTGAGAAATCACTGGGTTGAGCGTCGCTATCGCTCCGCTAACCCAATGATTTTTCTTCCTCTCCCTCAAGGGGAGAGGAATAAGAAGGTTGTTTCCGTCCTAAGCCGCGACAGCGCTGGTGGCCACGTCTGCCATATGCGCTTCGGCGTCGAGCGTGGCGGCGACGGCGTGCACCACCGCGGCGATGCGCACCGCGGCCTGGATTTGCTCCGCCGAGAGACCGGCCGCGCGCAGGATCTTCTCATGGCTGTCGATGCACACGCCGCAGCCGTTGATCGCCGACACCGCCAGGCACCAGAGCTCGAAGTCGGCTTTGTCCACACCGGGCTTGCCGATCACATTCATGCGCAGCCGCGCCGGCAGGGTCTTGTAGTCCTCCGCCGAGGCGAGATGGGTAAAGCGGTAGTAGATATTGTTCATCGCCATGATGGCGGCGGCAGCCTTGGCGGCGGTGAGCGCTTCCGGTGACAAGGCCGGCGCGAAACTCGCCATCACGGCGCGGGTGGTGGCCTCGTTGCGCGCCGCCAGCGCGGTAGCCACGAAGGCACCGGCACGCTGCTGCTCGCTGAGCAGGCCTTCCTGGGCCAGCGACGAGAGGTTGAGCTTCAGGTCTCGCGCATAGTCGGGCAGGGAGTCTTTCAGAGTTTCGATGGACATGATCGATTCTTCCGTTAAATCCTCACCCTGAGCTTGTCGAAGGGTGAGGGGAACGCGGGCCTCCTCATGCTTCGACAAGCTCAGCATGAGGAGGATGATTGGGCTCAGGCCTCCGTCTTGATGACCTCTTCGCCCTTCTGCCAGTTGCAGGGGCAGAGCTCGTCGGTCTGCAGCGCGTCGAGCACGCGCAGCACCTCGGCCGGATTGCGGCCCACGCTCATGTCGGTGACATAGACGAAGCGGATGATGCCTTCAGGATCCACCAGGAAGGTGGCGCGCTTGGCCACGCCCTCTTCCTCATCCAGGATGCCAAGCGCCCTGGAGAGCCGGCGGTTTGTGTCCGCCAGCATGGCGAAGGGCAGGGCCTTGAGGTCGGCATGGTTCTGCCGCCAGGCCAGATGGACGAATTCGCTGTCGGTTGAGACGCCATAGATCACCGTGTCGCGGTCATGGAAATCGCCGGTGAGCTTGCCGAAGCCGGCGATCTCGGTGGGACAGACGAAGGTGAAGTCCTTGGGCCAGAAGAAGACGAGCTTCCATTTGCCCTGGTCGCTGGCTTGGGTGAAGTCCGCGAAGGCGTTGGCCGGATTGGTCGAAACCACGCCCTTGACGGAAAAATCGGGGAATTTGTTGCCGATGGTCAGCATGTCATTGCTCCTTGGAATAATTCTAGATGAGAAACACTCTTAGAAATATTCTAAATTATAGTCAAGCGCAAAAATCACCGTCCCGGCGCCCGGCGGTTTTTCGAGGAATTCGAGGGTCCTAGGCTTGCGCGCGCCCAGCCTTTACCGCCCGCCAGCCGGCCAGCAGAAAGGCGATCAGCACCAAACCCTGCACGGCGCCGAAAACAGGTCCGGACGGAGGAATGCTGGGTGCCAGTCCATGCAGCGCCGGGATTTTGATGAAGGACTGGATCACCAGCACAAAGACGTTGAGATAAAGCGCCAATGTCGCGGTGATCACAAAGGCCGTGCGCCAGCGGCCTGCCAGATGGCGGCCATAAAGCGCGAACAGCGCCACCGCCAGCACCAGCAGCGAAATCGCGCCGATGATCATCCCCGGGGTAACGCTGGTGTTGTGGAACAGAAAGCCGGTGACGCTGGTCAGGACGGTCAGCGCCAGGAAGATGCCGGTCATGGTGACGGGCATCCGGCCCTTCAGCATGGCCGCCAGTACCGCAAGGCCGGTGAGGATGGCGGCCAGGCTGATGGCGAGATGGACAAGGGTCAGGGGATCGGTGGCGAGTTGGGTCATGGCGGCTCCTTGATTATTGGCTTTTTGATTATTGGCTTTGGGGGGCCGGAAGCGGCAGCCATCCTGCGCCTGACCCGAGACGCTTGAAAAGAGGGGGGCACCCCTAGTATCTCCAGCCACCGCAAAGGAAAGCGCTGATGGCCGGCCATAGTCAGTTCAAGAATATCATGTTCCGCAAGGGCAAGCAGGACAAGGAGCGCTCCAAGCTCTTTGCCAAGCTCTCCCGCGAGATCACGGTCGCGGCCAAGTCCGGTCTGCCGGACCCCGCGCACAATCCGCGCCTGCGCACCGCCATCATCGCCGCCAAGGCGGAGTCCATGCCCAAGGACAATATCGAGCGCGCCATCCAGAAGGCGGCGGGCAACACGGGCGAGAATTACGACGAGGTGCGTTACGAAGGCCGCGGGCCGGGCGGGGTGGCGTTGATCGTGGAGACCATGACCGACAATCGCAACCGGACGTCCGCCGATGTGCGCGCCGCTTTTTCCAAATATGGCGGGGCGATGGGCGAGACCGGTTCGGTCTCTTTCATGTTCGACCATGTCGGCGTGATCACTTATCCGGCGGCCAAGGGCAGCGAAGACGCGATGCTGGAGGCAGCCCTTGACGCCGGTGCCAATGAGTGCGTGTCGTCGGCCGAGGCCCATGAATTCCTCACCAGCATGGAGGATTTCGCCTCGGTGCGTGACGCGCTGGAGGCCAGGCTGGGTGCGCCCGCATCGGCCGCGATCGTGTGGCGGCCGCAGAATATGGTGGAAGTGAGCGACGACGCCGGCGAGACGCTGATCAAGCTGGTGGAAGTGCTGGACGATCACGACGATGTCCAGAACGTCTATGGCAATTATGAACTCTCCGACGCACTAGTAGCGAAATTGGCAGGATAGGGCGCGGGCCTTTTGCGTCCTGGGTTCGTCGCGCGTGCTCACGTGCGTTGAGCACGCCCCGCGCGACGCTCCTGCCCAGGCCGAAAAATTCCTCGCGCCTCGCGGTGGAAGCCCAAGCCGTCTAGCCAGCCCCGGAACATAAGGCGTACAAATCCGCCATGAGCCGTGTGAT
>Ga0210386_10002639_pt1 | contig 15315 bp, 16 predicted proteins | sample IncBWH32OmetaG_FD_160091 | JGI IMG/M metagenome (GOLD analysis project Ga0210386, IMG submission 160091) | Forest soil microbial communities from Barre Woods Harvard Forest LTER site, Petersham, Massachusetts, United States - Inc-BW-H-32-O ... | reverse complement strand
GGGCGGTATCGGCCGGTACTCCGCGCTTGAGTAGCGCGAGCGCCACCGGGCCGAGGTCGACGTGTTCGACCACGGTTCCAAGCCTGCCCACCGCGCGGCCGTTGGCCAGCACCGCGTCGCCGGTAGTCGGCCGGTCCGCCGACCCGTCCAGGTGCAACAACACCAGCATGCGGGGCGGTTTGCCCAGGTTGTGCACCCGCGCGACGGTCTCCTGACCGCGATAGCAGCCTTTGTCGAGGTGGACGCCACCCAGCCCCGGACCGCCGATCCAACCCACTTCGTGCGGGATCGTCCGTTCGTCGGTGTCGACGCCGAGCCGCGGGCGCACGGCCGCCACCCGGTGGGCTTCGTAGGCCCACACCCCGGCCGGGCGCAGCCCCGCCTGCGTCAAACGACGCTGTAGGTCGGCGGACTCGCGCCGGTCAACCAGCACGTCCAGCTCGACTTGGCCAGCTGGCGCCCCGATCATCCGTCGTACGAAGCCGGTCCCGGGCATCGGCACCGCGGTCATCTCGGCGGGCAATGCATCCAATCCGAGCGTCTTCAGCACGGCTGGTTCGGCCAGCTGCGGCCCCAGCAGCGACAGCACCGCGACGTCGGCAGGGGCGGGGGTCACATCCGACCAGAAGACCATCTTGCGCAGATAGTCCAACAGCGGCTCGCCGCGCCAAGGCTCGGTGTCGAGATAGGTGATGGCGCCGAGCTCGGTTTGGACCCAGTGATCTTCCACCCGGCCCTGCCCGTCCAGGCTGAGGTTTTGCGTGCTCGCGCCGTCGGGAAGCTCGCTGACGTGCTGCGTCGAGATGCTGTGCAGCCAGGTCTGCCGGTCGGCGCCGGTCAGCGTGAGCACCCGACGGTGCGAGCGATCGATCAGGACGGCGCCGGTTTCGGCTGCACGTTGCTCACCCAGCGGATCGCCGTAATGCCAGATCGCGCCGGCGTCGGGCCCGGTATCGGGGGCGGGAACAGCGGACACACACCAACTCTACGGGTCTACGGCGTTAGGCTTCTGGTCCATGACAGGCCAGCCGGGCGTGGTCGTCACGCTCGACGGCGAGGTACATCCGTCGGGGACGCCACTGCTGTTCGCCGACGACCTCGCCGCGGTACGTGGCGACGGCGTATTCGAGACATTGCTGGTCCGCGCCGGCGGCGCGTGCCTGGTGGAGGCGCATCTGGGCCGGCTGAGCCACTCCGCCAAGCTGCTGGACCTGCCGGAGCCGGACCTGGCGGGTTGGCGACACGTGATCGACCTGGCGGCGCGGGGGGGGGGTGGGGGCACCGCCGATGAGGGTGCGATGCGTTTGGTCTACAGCCGCGGCCGGGAACGCGGGTCGGCGCCCACCGCATACGTGACCGTCAACCCGATCGCCGATCGGATCACCGCGGCCCGCCGCGACGGGGTTGCCGCGGTGACGTTGCCCCGTGAGCTGCCCGCGACCGGTGTCGAGGCGATGCCGTGGCTGCTCGCCGGCGCCAAGACGCTGTCCTACGCCATCAACATGGCCGCTCTGCGACATGCCGGCCGGCAAGGCGCCGGCGACGTCATCTTCGTCAGCTCGGACGGCTACGTTCTGGAGGGCCCTCGTTCGACGGTGGTGATCGCCGTCGGTGGTGCAGGGGCCAGCGGCAACGTGTGCCTGCTGACGCCGCCGCCCTGGTATCCGATCCTGCGCGGCACCACGCAACAGGCGCTGTTCGGCGTCGCCCGGGCCAAGGGCTACGACTGTGACTATCGCGCTCTGCGTGTCGCTGACCTTTTTGCGGCGCAAGGGATTTGGTTGGTATCGAGTATGACGCTGGCGGCGCGCGTCCATACGCTCGACGGCCAGGCACTGCCCAGTGCCCCGTTGGCGACGGAATTCGCCGGACTCGTCGACGCCGCCATCGTCAGCGATCGCTGAAATCGGTTGTCGGCGCAACCCTGAGCGAGTACGGTCGGCCGTACACAGGGAAGGAGGTGGTCCGCGAAATTGATAGCTCAATGGACTTGTGAGGTGGCTGCACGCTAGCTGCACCAGGCGAGGAATCACCTGCGCGCGCTGGCGAATTCCCCGCAGTCACCCGGCCCCCGAGCCTCCGGTTTGTCCAACCAGGAACTACGGCTCGGGGGCTGCCCATTTCTCGGGGTCAGCTTGCGAACCGCGACAGATTGGGCTCGGCGCCTCAAACACCCTCTGCGGCAACCGCTATGGCGTCACCTTGGCCGACATCTGGTCGGCGATCTGGCCCGACCCTCCAGTTCGTCCCGCGCAGGACACCGCCGGTCGGATCGTCGTGGACGATGATCTACAACTGCCGCAACGACTCGGGCCGCACCCCAGGGGCATCTGGATTCGCACCGCGCCGCAACCGCGCGGCAACCGTGGAGCGCGCCACAGACCATCTTCCGGGCGAGTGACTGGCTCTAACCGCCGACGGCCGTATCATTGCCCCACTAATCCGCCCAGAGTTGGGAGGCGCCATGACGATCTCGCGCCGAACCGCCCTACGGCCGATAGTTGCTTGCGCCGTCATAGTCGGGTTGTCGAGTTGCTCATCCGGGCAGCAATCGACGCCCGCCCCCGCACCCGGCGCGACGGCGTCGTCGGCGCAGCAATCGACGCCCAGCCCCGCACCCGGTGGGACGGCGTCGTGCTCCGCGCCCGCCGGCGCGGGCGCGGTCCTCTCCCGGCCGACCGGCGTCGTTGACTTCAGCCTTTATCGGAAAGACAAGGAGCCCTTCCCGCCCGCAGTCTTCACCGACCAGGCTGTCAGTGGCGTGGATCTGCTGATCGGGTGGGACCCCCTGGAACCCGCCGCGGGAACCTATGACTGGTCGGTGCTCGATTGTCTATTCCAACAGGCACACGCGCACGGCAAATGGGTCGGATTGTCCTTGATCCCCGGCTTCTTGAGCCCGCCGTGGGTATTCACGTTGCCGGGTGTGCAATCACAAAGTTTCCAATTCTCCTACAGCGGCAAAGCGCCGGCCCGGCCGCTTCCGCTGCCCTGGAACCAGGCCTACCTGCACAGCTGGTTCGACTTCCTCGGAGCCGTGGCGAACCGCTACGCGTCTAGCCCCGAATTCCGGTTGATCCAGGTGGCCGGGCCGACATCGGTGTCGACCGAAATGTCGCTGCCGGACCAGACATCCGGCGATACCGCGCTGCCCCCGGACACACGCGGCTCCGACGTCGCGGAATGGACGAGCCTTGGCTACACGCCCGCGAAATTCACCGATGCATGGAAAGAGGCCTTCGACCAGTACCACCGGCTGTTCCCGAACCAGTATCTGGGCCTGGCGCTGTACCCGGGGCTGCCCATCGGCAACGACGGTCGGCCCGACCAGCGGCAGAAAGAAGCAACCCGAATAAGCGTCATCGCTGCGGGCATGCGGTACAAGCAGCAGTTCGACCTGCAGGAGGACGGCATGAAGGGCGGAGCGACACGGCCGACGGACGCCGCCTACAACCTCGTGCGGGCCCACTGCGGCGACATCGTCACCGCATTTCAGGACGCCGTAACGATGTCTCCCGCCGACCCGGGATCCCTGACCCGCGCCCTGGACTGGGTCTCGGCGGCCGGGGTGGACTTCTGGGAGGTGTACACCCCGGACGTAACGAACCCGTCGCTGCACCCGATTCTCGCGACGGCGAGCACGAAACTCCCCGCAAACAAGAGCTGCGCTCCTGCCCGACGAACACCTGCCCAACGACGGCCTCGCTAGGCACTGGGACGCACCGTATACTCCGCCGTTGAGCGATCAGGCGCTCATCTCGACCACGACAACCTCGCGGCGCCGTTAGCCGACGAACCGCGATAGCCGCGCCGACAGGTGCGGCACCAACCCCCCGTCGGCGTCCACCCGTTCTTCCACGTAGGCCAGGTCGCCACCCTCGACGATGCCGTAAAGCCGCTTGGCGCCGCCGACCAGCACACCCGACCGGCTGCGGGCCAGGGCATCGGTGGCCAATTCCCACGACGACTGGTTCAGCGGGCGCCCGTAGAACAGTTCGACGTAGCCGGCGGAGTGCGCCAGCAGCAACTCGATGGCCTGTGATTCGGTCGGGTCGTCGGGTTCGTTCACGAAGCGCCAGTAGCCGGTTTCACGCAAGTCGGGTCCTTGGTAGTCGCCCGAATCGGTGAGCCGCCAGGACCGGGCTTCCCAATTGAGATAGTCGCCGCCGTCGTGTGAGACCACGATCTGCTGCCCGAACCGGTAGTCACCGTCGGCTCGGCGGCCCTCTCCCTCGCCGCGCCAGACGCCGACCAGCGGAAGCAGAGCCAACAAGGCGTCGTTCAGGTTAACGCCTTCGCGCAGGTTTGCGGTGTCCCCGGGGATGGGTAGGTCGTCGAAGACGGGGATGTTGCGGCTCGCGGTCACCTTGGCACGTTGGGCGGCTGCGGCGACGGCACGGTCCGCGGAACCGGGCGCACGGGCCGACTCGTCGGGCCTTTCTAGGCCTTCAGCTTCACTCACGACTCGTCGGTGATCAGCCGATACAACGCATACAGCGCGAACCAGGAGATCGCCACCACCGCCGCGATCAGCATGATCTCGAAGAACAGAACCACGGCGACGAGTCTAATCGGTACGGGGGCTGCGACTGGCCGGGGAGACCGGTCAGGCGATCTTGACGTCGACCTCGTGGATCCCCGCGCCGGACGGGTTCACCGCCGCGTCGCCGTTACCTGCCGCGGACAGCGCCCGCAGCGTCCAGGACCCCGGTGCGGCGAAGAACCGGAAGTCGCCGGTGGCCGACGCGACAACTTCGGCGGTGAACTCGTCGGAGGAGTCCAGCAGACGTACGAACGCGCCGCCAACGGCCTCGCCGTTGCCGTCGACGACCCGACCGGTGATCACCGTCTCCTTCTCCAGGTCGACGCTGGCGGGCAACGTCTGTCCTTGCTTTGGTGCAGAGCACATATCAGCTTCCCAACTCGATCGGGGCGCCCACCAGGGAGCCGTATTCCGTCCAACTGCCGTCGTAGTTCTTGACATTTTGGTGTCCGAGCAGCTCGCGCAGCACGAACCAGGTGTGCGACGACCGCTCACCGATCCGGCAGTAGGCGATGGTCTCCTTCGACCCGTCCAAACCGGCGCCGGCGTAGAGCTTGGCCAGCTCGTCGTCGGACTTGAAGGTGCCATCCTCGTTGGCCGCTTTGCTCCACGGCACGTTGATCGCGCCGGGGATGTGGCCGGGCCGCTGGCTTTGTTCCTGCGGCAAGTGGGCCGGCGCCAGGATCTTGCCGGAGAACTCGTCGGGCGAGCGCACGTCGACGAGGTTTTTCACGCTGATCGCGGCGAGCACCTCGTCGCGGAACGCCCGGATGGTGTTGTCGGGCGCCGTGGCCGTGTAGGACGTCGCGGGACGAGTCACCGTGTCCTTCGACAGCGGTCGCCCATCGAGCTCCCACTTCTTGCGGCCACCGTCGAGCAGCTTGACGTCGTCGTGGCCGTACAGCTTGAAATACCAGTAGGCGTAGGCGGCGAACCAGTTGTTGTTGCCGCCGTAGAGGACCACGGTGTCGTCGTTGGAGATACCGCGGTCACTCAGCAGCTTGGAGAACTGCTGGGCGTCGACGAAGTCGCGCTTCACCGGGTCCTGCAGATCGTCACGCCAGTCCAGCTTGACCGCGCCGGCGATGTGGCCGCCGTCGTAGGCGCTGGTGTCCTCATCGACCTCGACGAGGACGACGTGATCGGCATCGAGATTGCTCTGGGCCCAGTCGGCGGAGACCAGGACGTCGGAGCGTGGCATGTTGGGAATCCTTTCGGTCGTTAAGACGATGTGCTCGGGGTTGGCTTTAGCCGCGCGACGAGCGGGTAGAGCTGGCAGCCCAGGCAGATCCCGAAAGCTGCGTTGAGAAACGCTGCCACGAGTGCAGCGCCGGTGGCGATGACGCCGACGAGGGGCGCGCCGGCGGCGAACCCGGCCGTGCCGACTACCGCGAAGATCAAACCAACCAGCTGGGCGAACTTCAGCGGAGGCACCGGCTCACGCTCGCGGACCGGTGCCAAGCGTGGGGCCACGACTTTGGCGAACACGAGGCCGTAGGGATGACGACGCGGGCCGCCCACGGCGCCGATCGCGAAGATGACGGCTTGCAGGCCCAGAATGACCGCGGCGGCCAACGGGCTGACCCCCGAGACAAGCAGGGTGATCACCAGCACAACGGTGGTGACCCAGGCGGCGAAACGCGGCCCTCGAACATCGACCTGGTCGGCGGTTTTGGGGCTCGACATCATGCTGCTCCTAAGTGCTCTGTGCACGGGTATGAGGGACGCACGCCATGGTGTTTGTTCCTGGCTGCTCCGAGCGCGGCGCGAGGAAGCGCGGCTACTCAGCGACTACAACAACAGCAGCAACCCGCGACGCGGCACAGATCTACTGTGCGGCGCTTGGTGAGCAAGAGCTCCAGCCGGGTTGACACGTCGATCAGTTTACCCATCGGCTCGGTGGTCAAGCCAACAGCTCGGACAGCGCTGAGCGTAAGTCGCCAGCTTTGGGCACACCCGACGCTCGGTATCGCTGGCGCCCGTCGACATCGAAGATGAACGTGGTGGGTAGCGACAGCACCGAAAGCCGCCGCGCCGCATCCGGATTAGCGTCCATATCGATTTCCACATGCGCCACCCCGCCAAGGTCTTCGCTGACCTGGTCGATCACTTGGCGCACCCGGGCGCACGGCCCGCACCACGTCGCGCTGAAGTGCACGAGGGTCGGTCCGGTGCCAGACAGGCCGAGGTCGCTGGTGTCCACTTCGCGAGTCGATTCGGGATCTGATGCCCGGACGGCGCCGGCACGGCGGGTGAGCAGCCACCCGAGGCCGGCGGCCAGTGCGAGCCCGCCCAACGCCGCCACGATCGCGGTGATCACGTGCGCCGCTCTCCCCCGCAAGCGGGTGGGGGTACCCCCAGCCGCGCAGCGGCGAGCGGGCGTGCCCCCACCCCATCGCTCCGCTCTGCATCGCGGCTGGCGCGAATCATGGCTGATTAAACCCGTCGAGGGTGATGGTTAATCCCGTGGTGATTCCCTCGATGATCACGTCGGAGCCGCGGGCGCCCTGGCTCGTGGGCGCCACCCCGAACGGAAGTCTTTGGTCGGGCAGCCTGCCGGCGAACGCGGCGAGCACTGCGTCGCGCTTGTCGTCGGGAACCTTCTGGTTGGCGGTGTTCGGGCCGGTCAACACCCCGGTGGGGGTGAACACCAGCGTGGTCTTATCGTCGCCAGCCATCGAGAGGTCGACGGAGACGCTGACCTGCTTGTCGAAGTGGGCCGATTTCGGGGTGCCGGTGAACACCAGACCATGGTTGCTGGAAATCCCCGATTCGGTAGTGCCGCCGGTCGCGTTGTTGGTCTCCTGCGGGGGCGCCTCGACCATCAGGTCGCGCATACCGATGTAGCGGCCGAGATGCAGCGAGTCGATGATGATCCGGCTCTCCAGCTTGCCGAGCAGAAGCTTGGCGTCAGGCCGGATCAGCCACGACGCGTCGGTCAGGTCGACCGAGTGCATGGTGGCCTCCAACGTGGCCTTGCCGATCACGGGACGATCTACTCCGGCGGCCTTGATCTCCACGTCGTCGTAGCGATCCCGCATCGCCTGGGGGATTACCGGGAAGCCGAGAATCGCGACGAATGGGTCGAAGCCCAGGTGACCCGCCTCGCGAACCGTGCGGGACAGCCGATACTCCGCATAGATGCTGGTCCCAAAATCGACAGCCGCGGCCCCGACGAGCACGATCACGATGGCCAGCACCAACGCCGTCGCGCCGACCAGCACCTTACGCATCCGCATATTCTGGCCTACCGCGCCATCGTCCCCACCGGGGATCGGGTCTGCCCATGTCGCCCTCAGAGCGTTCCGGTATGTATCGTCCCCGCGCTGAACACTAGGGTTCACGCTATCGTTAAATAACCTGGCCGATAACTTCACTTCTCGCCATGAATTTGGGAGACGCCTTTCCCACGACGCTGGAGGGGCTTGTTTGGACTTGCTACTGCTGACCGCGGAGCCGCACCCGGACGTGGTCCTGCCGTCGTTGTCGCTGCTCGCCCATACCGTGCGCACGGCGCCGCCCGACGTTTCTTCCCTGCTGGAAGCAGGTAGCGCGGACGTATTGATCGTCGACGCGCGACTTGACCTGCCTGCAGCGCGCGGCCTGTGCCGATTGCTGGGTTCGACGGGCCGCTCGACTCCGGCGGTGGTGGTGGTGAACGAGGGCGGCCTGGTGGCCGTCAACGCCGACTGGGGTCTGGACGAGATCCTGCTGCCCAGCACCGGGCCCGCCGAGATCGATGCCCGGCTGCGACTCCTGATCGGCCGGCGCGGCAGCCTGCAGGACCAGGAAAGCGTTGGCAAGATCACGCTTGGCGAACTGGTGATCGACGAGAGCACCTATACGGCCCGGTTGCGCGGACGTCCGCTGGACCTCACCTACAAGGAATTCGAGCTGCTGAAGTACCTGGCCCAACATGCCGGCCGGGTATTCACCCGGGCACAGCTGTTGCACGAGGTGTGGGGATACGACTTCTTCGGTGGCACGCGGACGGTCGACGTGCACGTGCGTCGGCTGCGGGCGAAACTGGGGCCGGAGTACGAATCGCTCATCGGCACCGTACGCAACGTGGGCTACAAGGCGGTCCGCCCGACCCGCGGTCGGATGCCGGGCAGCGAGCCCGCGCCCGAGGACAACGAATTCGATGCAGAGAGTCGCCAAGACCCGCTGGGCGATCCGCTGCGCAGCCAGTGACGTCACCCGAGTGGCGGGTGGTGCTGGCCGCGGAGGAGCAGCAGCAGATACGTGAACTCGTCAGCGTGGCGGCGGAATTCGATGACGTGGTACCGGTCGGTGAGCAAGTTCTGCGGGAGTTGGCGCATCGGCGCACCGGGCACCTGCTGGCCACCGGCCATGATCCCAGTGGCGGCGAGCGAGACAAGCGGGTAATTGGTTACCTGAATCTTTCTCCGGGGCAGGAAGATCGGTTCGGCATGGCGGAGTTGGTGGTGCACCCACAATCCCGCCGACGTGGTATCGGCGCCGCAATGATACATGCCGCATTATCTAAAACCGCTGGGCGGAACCATTTTTGGGCGCACGGAACGCTGGAGTCGGCGCGAGCGACCGCCTCAGTATTAGGTCTGGTGCCGGTTCGAGAACTCATTCAGATGCGCCGCTCGCTGGACGGCATCGCAGAACCGGCGATACCCGACGGGGTGCGCATCCGGACCTATGCCGGTGCCGCCGACGACGCGGAGCTGCTGCGGGTCAACAATGCCGCGTTCGCCGAGCACCCAGAACAGGGCGGCTGGACGGCAACCGACCTGGCCGAGCGACGAGCCGAGCGGTGGTTCGACCCCGAGGGGCTGTTCCTGGCCGTCGACGAGCAGACGGACGCCCTGCTCGGCTTCCATTGGACGAAAGTGCACGCGCAAGAGCCCGGCCTGGGTGAGGTCTACATCGTCGGCGTCGATCCATCCGCACAAGGCACCGGTCTGGGTGGACTGCTGACGTCGGTGGGCGTCGCGTTCCTGGCGCGGCAACTTGCCGCAGCAACGCAACCGACGGTGATGCTTTACGTCGAGTCGGACAACACCGCCGCGTTGCGGACCTATCGGCGCCTGGGATTCACCCAGCACAGCGTCGACACCGCCTACGCGGCGTCCACACTGGGCTCTACCAGCGGCGGCGCCGGCGTCCGCTGAGCTGTTCACTGGGCGTTCACGTGACAGGCGGATGCCGTCTACGCCTGGGGCATACTTTCCGGATAGCCCGGCTATGGCTGCTGGGAGACTCAGTCGTGGACAAAGTCATTGAGAAAGTGAGAGCGGTGAAGCTTCACCGGCTGGGGAGGGCGTTGGTGGCGGCGGTATCGACGAGTGTGGCCGTAAGCCTGATGTTGACCGGCTGTGGTAGCAACAACAACCTGCACGGCATGACGGCACCGACGGGGCCGGTGAACTGCGGCGGTAAGAGCGACCTGACCGCTGAGGGCTCCGCGGCTCAGCAAAACGCGATCGCGTTGTTCAATCGGGACTGGGCTCAGCTGTGTCCCGATAAGCAGCTGGCATACAACCCGACCGGGTCAGGCGCCGGACGTGAGCAGTTCATCGCCGCCCATGTGGATTTCGCCGGCTCGGACTCACCGCTCAGTCACGACCAGCTCGATCCGGCGGCCAAGCGCTGCAACGGGAACCCGGCCTGGCATCTCCCGATGGTTTTCGGGCCAGTCGCGGTCGCCTACCATCTGGACGGCGTCAAGCAGCTGGTTGTCAACGCTGACGTGCTGGCCCAGATCTTCAGCGGCGGGATCTACAACTGGAACGATCCGGCCATCGTCGCACTCAACCCCGGTGTGGCACTGCCCGACAAGAAGATCTCGCCGATCTACCGGTCGGATTCCTCGGGTACCACCGACAACTTTCAGAAGTATCTGGCCGCGGCCGCCCCGAAGAGTTGGACCAGGGGCACCGGCAGTGAGTTTCAGGGCGGCGTAGGGGAGGGTGCGCAGAAGTCCGCCGGCGTCATCCAGGCCGTGCAATCGACGCCCGGCGCCATCGGGTACGTCGAGAAGGGCTTCGCCGACCAAAGCGGCGTGCCGTACGCGCAGATCAACGACGGCAGCGGCGCGGTGGCGCTCAGTGACGACGCGGCGCGCAAGGCCATCGACAGCGCTACCTTCGCGGGCGTGGGTAACGACTTGAAACTGAACCTGAAGTCGCTTTACAGCACCAAAGCGGCCGGTGCGTACCCACTGGTGCTGGCCACCTACGAGATCGTCTGCTCCAAGGGTTACGACCCGGCCACCACCGCCGCGGTCAAGTCGCTGTTGACTGTGGCCGCCGACAACGCTCAAAGCGGTCTTCCCGCCGCCGGGTACATTGCATTGCCGGATAAGTTCAAACGTCGCCTGCTCGCCGCGATCAACGCGATCCAGTGATCAAGCCGATTGACCTGTGGCCGAAGGCTTTTGATTGATGAGAACACAGTGACAACGCCGAACCCGGCCGATGCAGGTTCGGGTGACGTCGTCGCCGCAGCTTCGCTCGAGCCGACGGCTACCCGCTCCCTGTCGTGGGCCAACAGCAAAACGGGCCGTGGCGAACGGCTGTTTCACGGCCTGTCCGAGGGCTCGGGAGTCTTGATCGTCGTTCTGATCGCCGCGATCGGCGTATTTCTGCTCGTGCGCGCGATCCCCGCCTTGGCGCGCGACAAGGAGAATTTCTTCACCTACGGCGGCAACTGGGTCACCACGAACACCTCGGCGATGCATTTCGGCATCTTCGATCTGCTGCAGGTGACGGTGTTGGCGGCGTTGTTCGCCCTGATCCTGGCGATGCCGGTGGCCTTGGGTATCGCGATTTTCCTCACCCAGTACTCGCCGCGCCGGATCACCGGACCGCTGGCCTATGTGGTCGACCTGCTCGCCGCGGTCCCGTCGATCATCTACGGGGTCTGGGGTCTGTACGTGCTGGCACCGCGGTTGCGACCGATCGCGACCTGGCTCAATGAACACCTCGGCTGGTTCTTCCTGTTCGCCACCGGCAACGTCTCGGTTGCCGGTGGCGGCACCATCTTCACCGCCGGGATCGTGCTGGCGGTGATGATCCTGCCGATCATCAGCGCGGTCACCCGCGAGGTGTTCGTCAAAACGCCGCAGAGCCACATCGAGGCGGCGCTCGCGCTCGGCGCGACCCGCTGGGAGGTGGTCAAGACCACCGTGCTGCCGTTCGGACGATCCGGCTACATCAGCGGCGCCATGTTGGGACTGGGCCGAGCGCTGGGTGAGACCGTCGCGTTGCTGATCATTCTGCGCGGCACCCAGGCGGCGTTCGGCTGGTCGCTATTCGACGGCGGCTACACCTTCGCGACCAAGATTGCGGCCACCGCTTCAGAGTTCAACGACCAGTACAAAGCCGGTGCCTACATCGCCGCCGGGTTGGTGCTTTTCCTGCTCACGTTCGTGGTCAACGCGATGGCGCGCGCCGCCGTCGCCGGCAAGGACATCCGATGACCTCGATCCTGGACCGCCCACTCAAAGCGCGCACATTCACCGGTGTCAGCCTGCGGCGACGGCTGGCCAACGCGGTCGCGACGGTGCTGGTGACGCTGTCGGTGGCGGTGGCCCTGATACCGCTGGTCTGGGTGCTGTATTCGGTTGTGACCAAAGGTCTTAACGCCGTCAGGTCCAGCGAGTGGTGGACGCATTCCCAAGCCGACATGACGGTGTTCTTACCTGGTGGCGGCGCTTACCATGCCATCGTCGGCACGGTTATGCAGGGCCTGGTATGCGCGATCATCTCCATACCGGTCGGCATTTTCGTCGCCATCTACCTGGTCGAATACGGCGGCGACACCCCGCTGGGCAAGCTGGCCACATTCGCGGTGGACATCCTCACCGGGGTCCCGTCGATCGTGGCCGCGTTGTTCATCTACGCGCTGTGCATCGCCACACTCGGCTTTCCCCGGTCCGGTTTCGCGGTGTCGCTGGCGTTGGTATTGCTGATGCTTCCGGTGATCGTGCGTTCGACCGAGGAGATGCTGCGGATCGTCCCGGCGGATCTGCGCGAGGCCAGCTTCGCGCTCGGCGTGCCGAAGTGGAAAACGATCACCAGAATTGTGCTTCCAGCCGGGCTGTCCGGCATCATTACCGGCGTCATGTTGGCGCTGGCCAGGGTGATGGGAGAGACCGCCCCGTTGCTGATCCTGGTGGGCTATTCGCAGGCGATGAACTTCGACATGTTCACCGGCTTCATGGGGTCGTTGCCGGGCATGATGTACGACCAGACCTCGGCAGGTGCGGGTGCCAACCCAATTCCCACCGATCGGCTATGGGGCGCCGCCCTGACGCTGATTCTGCTGATCGCCGTTATTAATGTGGGGGCCAGGGTGGGCGCGAAAGTCTTTGCGCCCCAGACGCTAGGCAGGAGCTTCAGTGGCTAAGCGGTTAGATCTCAAGGACGTCAACATCTACTACGGCTCGTTCCAGGCGGTCGCTGACGTTTCGCTAACCGTGCTGCCCCGCAGCGTCACGGCATTCATCGGCCCGTCGGGATGCGGCAAGACGACGGTGCTACGCACGCTGAACCGGATGCACGAAGTCATCCCCGGTGCGCGCATGCAGGGTAGCGTCCTGCTCGACGATGACGACATCTACGGCTCCGGTATCGACCCGGTAGGTGTGCGTCGTGCGATCGGAATGGTCTTCCAGCGGCCAAATCCGTTCCCCACCATGTCAATTCGCGACAATGTGGTGGCCGGGCTGAAACTGCAGGGCGTCCGCAACCGAAAACTGCTCGACGACACCGCCCAATACGCGCTGCGCGCTGCAAACTTGTGGGAAGAGGTCAAGGACCGGTTGGACAGGCCGGGCGGCGGGTTGTCCGGCGGTCAGCAGCAGCGGCTGTGCATCGCACGGGCCATCGCCGTGCAACCCGATGTGCTGCTGATGGATGAGCCGTGCTCGTCTCTGGACCCGATCTCGACGATGGCGATCGAGGATCTGATCGCAGAGTTGAAACAGGAATACACCATCGTCATCGTCACCCATAACATGCAGCAGGCGGCGCGGGTCAGCGACCATACCGCGTTTTTCAACTTGGAGGCTGTCGGAAAGCCGGGCCGCTTGGTGGAGATCGACGACACCGAGAAGATCTTCTCCAACCCGACTCAGAAGGCCACCGAAGACTACATCTCCGGCCGCTTCGGCTAGCCGGACTTGGCTACGGCTTCGTCGTCGGGGAAGCGACCTGTGGCCTGGAAGATGACCCGACGTGCCACCTCGACGGCGTGATCGGCGAACCTCTCGTAGAACCGGCCCAGCAACGTCACGTCCACCGCTGAGGCCACCCCGTGCCTCCACTCCCGATCCATCAATACGGTGAACAGGTGGCGGTGCAGGTCGTCCATCGCGTCGTCTTCTTCGCGAATGCGCGCGGCCTTTTCCGGGTCGCGGGACTGCAGCACTTCTTGCGCGCTGTTACCCAATTCCACAGCCACCCTGCCCATCTCGGCAAAGTACCCGTTGACCTCTTCGGGTAATGCATGCTGCGGATGGCGCCGACGGGCGATCTTGGCGACGTGTAGGGCCAGCGCCCCCATCCGGTCGATGTCGGCGACCATCTGAATTGCGCTCACGATCGACCGAAGGTCGCCGGCGACGGGTGCTTGCAAGGCGAGCAATACGAAAGCGCTCTCCTCGGCGTGGGTGCTGAGCTCTGCGATCTTCTCGTGATCGGAGATGACCTGTTCGGCGAGCACCAGATCGGCCTGTAACAGCGCCTGAGTTGCGCGTTCCATCGCCGCGCCGGCCAGCCCGCACATCTCGCCGAGTTGTTCCGAGAGCTCAGCGAGTTGTTCGTGGTACGCGGTCCGCATATCGCAAGCCTACGTTCTGAATCCGCAGACCGGCATGAACCGGCATGAAGTGGGGCATGAACTCACGGTGAATGCGAGTTTTCGTTCAGTTCCTCGACGGCGGTTGCCGCTATCCGCAGGTGGTGTCGGCGGCGTTGGTCACCGACAAGTCCTCCGGAAGCTTCGTCGGTGGTGTGCTGGTATTGCGGTCGACCTGCACACTGACCGACGAGCCGGCGGGCGGGGGAGCGCCGACCGAAGAGAAGTCCGGGCCGAGCACCACCTGCACCACTTGCCCAATTCCGGTGACCCGCTCGACCTTTGGGTTCGCCAACGACGCCGCCACGGTGGCGGCGGCCTTTTCGTTGCCGGGCGAGAAGAACACCGTGGTCGATTTCAGCGAGCTCGGGTAGTCGTCGGGCGTCTTGACCTTGAAGCCGTGGTGTTTCAGCTCGGTGCTGGCGATGGCGGCCAGACCCGACTTGGCGGTCGAGTTCGACACCTGCACGGTGACGTCCTGCGGTGCCGCCGTCACGGCCTGGACCTGCTCGGGATGCGGCACGGCCGACGGGCTGGCCTGGGGTGCCTTGCTGGTCAGCGACTTTGTCGGCGGGCTCGATGTCGCGTTCAGGTCGTTTTCGCCCGGCAGCGGATCGTCGTTGATGATCGCGTCGAAAAGCGCCCGCATGTCTGAGGTGCGGGGTGGTTCGTCGCCGTTCTCGTCGGTGACGCCGGTCGGCACGGTCACGAAGGAGACATGGCCGGCGGACATGCCCTGCACCGACTGGCCGAGCTGGACGAGGTCTTTGGTCTTGACGTTGTCGACGTAGCTGTTGTTGATGAACATGTTCACGACGTTGTTGAGCTTGCTCAACGAAAAGAAGGTGTCCTGGGAGATCAGCGAGCGCAGCAGCGACGACAGGAAAAGCTGCTGGCGCTTGATGCGCCCGTAGTCGCCGTTGTTCTCGGTGGTG
>Ga0210386_10002638_pt1 | contig 15316 bp, 14 predicted proteins | sample IncBWH32OmetaG_FD_160091 | JGI IMG/M metagenome (GOLD analysis project Ga0210386, IMG submission 160091) | Forest soil microbial communities from Barre Woods Harvard Forest LTER site, Petersham, Massachusetts, United States - Inc-BW-H-32-O ... | reverse complement strand
GCCGGCGACACCGATGCCGGTTAGGACGACTGTCCAGACGAGGCCGAACAGGAGCTCCGGGGCATGCGCGACGACGTAGCCCGGGTCGAGTTGGTAGCCGAAGCCCATGCACAAGACCCGGATCGCAGCGACCTCAGCTCAGGGGCATTTGTAGATGTCGTTCGCCTCGGCGTTGGAGATCTGCCGTCCACCCGGCCGGGGCACGGCGTTCTTGAAGCCATCGATCGCGTCCGCCGGAACCCATTTCTGCAGGGTCTTCCAGAAGAAATCCTCCTTGGTCATCTCCGCGATTGCGGCGTTGGCCCAGGCATCGAGCGCCGTGTCGCCGAGCTCCATGCCAATGTTGAGCGGGCCACGCACCTCACTGTCCGCGACGATCTTGAGACTCGGGTCCTTGGCGACGATGCCGACGAGCAAGGTGACATCCTGCGCATAGGCGACGGCGCGCCCCTGCTTCAACGCGGCGAGCGAGTCAGCCGTGTTGTCGAAGGGCAGCACTTGCACGTCGAGCATGCATTTACCGAGCCAGATCGCCGGCGTGCCGCCGGTGGTAGTGGTCACCGTCTTGCCCTTGACGTCCGACCAGTTGGCGATCTTCGAACCTTTGGGCACAATCATCTTCACACCGGAATCGAAATATGGATCGGAGAAGCCGATGATCTTGGCGCGGTCAGGCGTGTAGGAGAGCACGGAGATGATGAAGTCGACCCGGCCGCTGGTGATGAAGGGAATGCGGTTCGGTCCGGAGACGCATTCCAAGTCGACCGCGTCGGGATTGCCGAAAGCGAGTTCGGCGAGCCGGTGAACCAGGTCGATCTCGAAGCCGACATGCTTGCCGGCGGCATCGACATAGCCGAGCGGCGGATAGTCACATTTGACCCCGACGATGAGCTTGCCCCGCGTCTTGATCTGCGCCGGCAGTGGCGTGGAGAGAGCCGGCGCGGCGGTCGTCGTCTGCGCCCGCGACGATTCCGTTCCGAGAAACAACACTGCAGGCATCGCCAGCAGCAGCCAAAGCGAGAGGAAAGGTCTCATCAGGGCGTTCCGGTCATTGCGTCGGGGCGACAGTCATTGTCACGCCGCGTTGCATGTCAAGGCGAACACGCATTCATGTTCCGACAGAGGGGGTAGCTTGTTTACAAAGGCTTGGTCCATGCTATTTCGGTCGAACAGGTCGCCGATCTCAGTTGAGGCTATTTCTTTGTCCTGAGGTTGAGGTGTAGGAGAGTCAAACGGCGCAGCGAGGTCGGGATCTGCTCGGATAGATCGTCGTTTGTCAGATAGATCGTCGCTCTCTATCAGAAAGCGCCACCCGATCGCGGTGCGAAGCCCGCGTCCGCTTCGAGCGCCCCGATAATCGAAAGCCAATATTCTGCTCTCGGCCGATGCTGTTGAAAAAGTCGCCCGACGGTGTTGGGGTGCGAGTGCATTGCGTGATGAGAGCGGACCTCGAACTGGTCGTAGCGGAACGGCTGCTTTGGGGTGGACAACTGCGACATGTCGACGTTCGTTCATGGATATTGTCGACGACTGTCGTCGACTCTCGCGTGAGTGATGCCGACGTGAGATAGTCGTCTGTCAAGAACGTGGCTTCAGGTGGTATTGGACTGAAGGGCTGACGTTTCTGATGTTGTGAGGAGCAGCGTGCTGAGCGCACACAAGAGCGCTGTGATCCAGACGAGGATACGTCGGAAGTTGTAACCGACGGCGGCCATGATGACGTTGACGGCATCGCCTTGTCGGCCGGCGAGGTAATTGCGGGCCAAGCGATGATCTTCCTTCAGATGGCCGATGACCGGTTCGACAGCTGGGCGTCGTCGCAGTTCGCGCTTGATCTGCTCGGTGACACCTCGCTTCTGTCCTGAGGTGTAGACCCGCAGACCCGACCCGTCTGGTGCATTGTACCCGCAATATCCGGCATCGGCGATGATCCGGGTCAGTGGGACACCGATCTGCTCGGTGATCGCGGGAACCACTTTGGCCAGCGTGTGGCCATCATAGGGTTGCCTGGCAGCGAGGCGACATGAGCGACGAATTGCCCACCGCGGCAGCGTCGCAGTGGCGTGGCGACGGAGACCTTGACGCCGAACTCGTAGGGCCGAGTGCGGCTTGCCTTTGCCGATGCACTCCACCTCGGGCGCATGCAGGCTGTAGACCTTGCGCCCACGCTGCCTCTGGCGTTGTTCGCACCCGCCGGACGAGCAGTAGCGGCAGGGCAAAGATCTCACGCAACGCGGCGTCATCGGCGATCTTTCGGCCGATATCGCGGATGACGCGGCCGAGCTGGGTGCGCAGTGTCCGCAAGGCACGACTGGCACGCTTGAACTGCTTGGCGTGGGCGTAGCGCTGATGGCGGATCAGCGCGGCCTTGCCGACCCGCGCATAGGATTGCCTATGGCGCGACAATCTGGGTGAGGTGCGCCAGGCCAAGCTGGCGCGGTCCAGCCGGTGAAAGACCGGCCCGGGTATGGGACATCTCAACAGGGAGCGTCGGGAATACGTTTCCGAGAAGACCTTCAAGACATGGATGACGCGTGGGTTTCCGGCAATCGGCGACCTGTTCTTCACAACTGAAGCGCCACTTGCGAACGTCTGCCTCAACGAGATCGAAGGGCCGTTTGCGCTCGCCCAGCGCGCCATTTGCTTTCAGCCTTATGGGGGGATCGATACCAAGGTTTTAATGTTCGCATTGATGAGTGACCTGATGCAGTCGCTCATTGATGCGCACGCTACCGGGATGACTGCCAAGGGGTATCAAGGCGGCAAATCTGAAGCCGCTCCCGATACCCATTCCCCCTGGCAGAACAGCGCCGAAGCGTCGCCAAGGTCGACGCGTTGATGGCGCTATGTGACCGCCTGGAGGTGAGCCTCGCCGTTGGCGATGAAACCCGCCGCCGCCTGCTCGACGCCCTGCTCGCCGAGGCGCTGGCACCGTCCGAGGAGCGCAAGGAGGCTGTGTGATAATCTGTCTTGGTAATTCGGGGTGAGTGCATCGGGCTGATCGGGTCAACCGAGCCGAAATGATCTCGCTGTGTGGCCTACGCCGTATTACGTTAGTCCTGGCGGTGGGCGCGATTAGCTGAGGCGTTGGCTTCAACCATATGTCGACATGTCGACGAACTGCGCAGCGTTGTTATGAGCGGAATTCGCCTTTGCCATACGATGAAGCTCACGAAAATGGTGCGGGCGGCCGGACTTGAACCGGCATGGGCTCACGCCCAACGGATTTTCGTACCCGCTACAGCTTTCGCCGCCCGATCCGGCGGATCATCCCGCCAGAAAGGTTTGGGGTCTGGACTATCCCTTCACCTTGGCCACCGGCTTTAGGTGCTGCCCGTCTAGTCTCTACACCGTCCCGTTTCCGGGCTTGGCTCGGGATTGCCATCTGACAGGTTTCCCCGAGTTTGGGCAGTTCTGCATCTTCAGTTTCCCGGAGAGCACTCAAAGTCGCTTAAGTCCGTTGCGTCTACCAATTTCGCCACGCCCGCACGGGCTATAGCTATAGCGTTGCGTATGTCGTTCGCCAACAGGAAACGTCGGGGCTACGGGTCCCCCTGACCGCGGCTTGATCTTGGGCGTTTGGCGTTCGCCACGCCCTTCGGGGAGCGTCCGTTCGGCCGCTCCTTTCTGGCCGGCGGTCCCGCCGCCCTCCTGACATTGACCGCGGCAGCGTCAATCATGTGTTTGATGTGCGAAGCGTAATATTTTTCAATCATTTCGACGCTGGTGCGGCAGTTTTTGGCGATCTGATAGATGTCGGCGCCTTCCATCAGGCGCATGCAGATATAGGTGTGACGAAGGCTGTAAGCCGTCCGGGCGTTGCCCTCCCGATCCTTCTTCAGATCTTCCTCGGCGAGAATGGCATTAAACAGTTCCCGATGAATTTCCGGAAAGAGAAGGTCGGTGGGACCAGGCAGCCTGGTTTCAACGGCCGCTTCGCCCTTCCTGGCGCTTGATCGATGCCGGCGACCACCTTCCACCGGCCTTGGCCGATCGCGTAGCCGCTTAAACGGGTAGACCGCGCCGGGCATGCTCTTGCAGTAGCCGACGCCGCGATTGCCGCGCACGCTGACTTCAAGGATGGTATCGCCGGAACCGCGATCCTCGACCACCTCCAGATCGCGGAACTCCAGACGCCACGCCTCGTCGGGTCGTAGGCCCGTGTTGACCATGAACAGCACGAAGTCATGGAGTTGCTCATAAACCCACCGCCAGCGGGGCCGCGGCGGGTTTTGAGCACGCCGCCGCGTTGCCTCGTAGAGCTGCTTGTATTCCGCGGGCGAGAACCAGGCGCGGCGCGTGATCTTGCCCGAGGTCTTATAAGGCGGCGACAAGTCGGGAATGAATTTCATCCAATCATGGCGCTGCGCGGTTTTCAGAACCTGCCGCAGCGTGACGATCTCCTGGTGCAGCGTGCTGCGTGCGGGCGGCAGCGGCAATCCCGTCTTGGGATGCTTGCGGGAGGTCATGCGGTGGATGCGGTATTCCTGCACGAGACCCGGTGTGATGTCCGTCACGGCTTTGTTCCCGAAGAAGGGAAGGAGATGCACGCGCAGCCGGTCGCTGTGCCCCTTCACATAGATCGGGTTCCGCTCACCCATCGTGAGGGCTTCATACTCGCGAACAAAGTGTTCTGCAGCCGTTCTGAAACTCCGGCCGCTGCGCAGCTCGCCCGTGCGGTGCTGGACCTGGAGGGAATAGTACCAGTCTTCGGCGAAGGCTTTCGCGCGTTCAAGGCTGTCGGTCTTGGTCGTCGTGCGGTGATTGCGCCCGCCAAGATAGCTGGAGCACTGCCAGTGGCCGCTGTGTTCGCGCTTGTAGACGTGCAATTTGCCGCCGATGAGATCGTGCGTGATCGCCATGAAGGAAGGATGCCCCAAAGCGGGCCAAAAGTCAAGAAATGTGGAAGCTTTGTGTAAGGCGTGTCAAGGAAGAGTGTCATGATAACAGATTGATATATATGTAGTATTTGTTGGTACTGCGGTGATATATCAGGATTTTAAGTCCGCTGCGTCTGCCATTCCGCCAGGCGGGCCACCCAGGCTGTATAGCATCGGAATGACGCCGCGACCGCCTGGCGTTACGCCTGAGGTCTGGCCACCGGGATATGTTCCAGCCGCCGGTCATGCCCCAGCATCAGCACGACGAATGCTGACATGATCGGTCCCATCGCGATGGCGATCAAGGCGAACATGAAGCTGCCCCCGGTCGCGTCCTTGATCAGCCCGAACAGGTAAGGCCCGAAGAACCCGCCCAGATTGCCCAGCGCGTTGATCAACGCGATGCCGCCGGCCGCGGCGGTGCCGGACAGCATCGCCGTGGGCAGACTCCAGAAGGTCGGCCCGGTCGAGGACTGTCCCATTGCAGCGATCACCAGCATGGCCATGGTCATGATCGGGTCCACCATCAGCGAGGTCGCGATCAGCCCGATGGAGCTGACGCAATAGGCGATCGCAACATGCCAGGATCGTTCGCCGGTGTGATCCGAATGCCGTCCCCACAGCACCATCGTGGCTGCGGCGAAGACGTACGGAATGGCGTTGATCAGTCCGGTCATCCCGAAGCCGGCGGCCAGCCGGTGTACGATCTGAGGCTGGAACAACACGAGACCGTAACCGGAGAATGTGCCCCCGAAATACACCAGACTGAGCAGCAGGACGCGCCGGTCAGTCATCGCCTCGCGCAGCGTGTAGCTGCGGATCGCCTCGCGCCGGTCACGCTCGGCCGCCAGCCGTGTGATCAGCCAATCGCGCTGTGCTGGCGCCAGCCAGTGTGCCTGCGATGGCCGGTCGGTCATGTACACCCAGAAGACGACGCCCAGCACCACCGCGGGAACCGCCTCGATGATGAAGAGCCATTGCCAACCGGCCAGGTCCAGCCAGCCGTCCAGGCCCAGCAGTGTGCCGGAGAGGATGGATCCGACGATGTTGGAAATGGGGATCGCCGCCATGAACACGCCGACAATCCGTGAGCGGTAGTACGATGGGAACCACCAGGTCAGATAGAGAATGATACCCGGGAAGAACCCCGCTTCGGCGATCCCCAGGGCGAACCGCACGCTGTAGAACGAGACCGGACCGACAATGAACGCGGTGCCAGCCGAAATGATCCCCCAGGTGATCAGGATGCGTGCGATCCACACACGCGCGCCGATCTTCGACAGTAGCACATTGCTTGGCACTTCGAAGATGAAATAGCCGAGGAAGAAGATGCCGCTGCCAAACCCATAAACCGCGGCGGTGAAGCCGAATGCGCGATTCATCGTCAGCGCGGCAAAGCCAACGTTGACCCGATCGAGATAGGCAACGAAATAGCACACGATCAGCAGCGGCAGCAGGCGGCGCGCGACTTGCCGCATGGTCTCGCGCTCGAGCTCGGTGACTGCGCCCAAGGGCGCGGTGGATGCTTCAGCCATGGTCGTACCCCCGTGCCTGGTCCGGAAGGCGACGACCTCCTGGCCGGCTTTCCGGCAAGCCTAGGGCACATTTCCCCTGACTGGAAACAAACCGACGGCGAAGGGGTGGTGGCGGGGAAGGCCGCAGGGCCGCACGCCTTGGTCTTTCGTGCCACAACCTCCAGCGGTGCCAGCTTGTCTTGGGTCAGAGGAAGGGCGCTCTATGGGATGTCTCCCAGGCACAGCAGTTCCGCGCGGATATTGGCCGCCTGCAACAATGGTGCATGCCGCGCGCGGCGCCGATCCGCGCGCCAGGCTTCGAATGCCGCGGTGGCCGGAAACCAGATGAGATGGACTTCGATCTGCCCATCGTCGCTGCGCAGCCGTCGCTGCAATTGGCCATCATGCTCGGCGAGCAAGGGTAGGACCTGGCTTTGGCAGGCTTCAAACGCTACCACGCCCGACACGGGAATGCGCGCGATCATGACATACGCCATACCGCTCGCGGACGTCGTCATCGCACCGCGAGCGCGATCTCGTGGAACAATTCCGCTGGGAGCGTGCCACCTTGTACCGCTTTCATCGGCGCGTCGTTGTCGTTGCCCAGCCACACGCCGATGATTTCGCCGTCGATCCAGCCGATGAACCAGGCATCGCGATAGTCCTGCGTGGTGCCGGTCTTGCCCGCCACCGTGTGGCCCGGCACGGCGGCGGCACGCCCGGTCCCGCGCGCGACCACTGCCGCCAGCATGCGTACCATCATCGCTGCCTGATCGGGTGTGATCACCTGCTCCGGGGCGGCGTGCGGGGCGGGCGCCATGTGTCCGGCGGTCTGCAACTGAGAAATGCCATAGGGCGTCACGCGATGCCCGCCGTTGAAGAACGTGGCATAGGCCGACGTCATCTCCAGCAACCCCACCTCGGCGGTACCCAGCGCGATCGAGGCGTTATCCGGCAGGCTGTCGGTGATGCCGAGCCGATGCGCCACGTCGGCGACCACGCGTGGTCCGCCGACCTGCAGCAGCAATCGCACTGAGGCGGTGTTGATCGATTGCGCCAGCGCCTCCTCCAGCGTGATCTCGCCCAAAAAGCGCCGTTCGAAATCTTCCGGACTCCAAGTGCCGATGCGGATCGGCGCGTCCAGCACGGGAGAATCCGGTGTCTCGCCCTTCTCCAGCGCTGCCAACCAGACAAAGGGTTTGAATGACGATCCGGGCTGCCGACGTGCCAGCACGGCGCGGTTGTACGAACTCTGCCGGTAGTCGCGACCGCCGACCATCGCGCGCACCGCGCCGCTGTCGGCGTCCAGCACCACCACCGCGCCTTGCGTCGCACCTGCCGCGGTTCCTGGTCCCGCCAGCAGGCTGGACAGCCGTGCCTCGGCCACACCCTGCAGATGGGGGTCGAGCGTGGTCAGCAACGTCGCATCGGTGTCGGGTGGAATCAGCGTCTGCGCCTGATCGGCCGCCCAGTCGGCGAACCAGCCGGGCGCGATCGGCGGTGTCTGCGGGAAGGCGATCTGGGTCGCGGCCTGCTTCGCTTGGGCCGCGGTGATTGCACCATCCGCCACCATCGCGACCAGCACCTCCCGCCCACGCGCCGCGGCCGCGGCGGGGTTGGTGCGTGGGTTGAACCGCGACGGCGCGCGCGGCAGCCCGGCCAGCACCGCCGCCTGCCACAGCGTGACGTGGCGGGCCGAGACGCCGAAATAGATCCGCGCCGCCGCGTCCATCCCCCAGGCACCGGAGCCCAGGTAAACGCGGTTCAGCCAGATCTCGAGAATCTCCTTCTTGGTGAAGTGCTCGGTCAGCCAGAGGGTCAGCATCAATTCCTGCACCTTGCGCTTGAAGGTGCGGGCGTTGGTCAGGAACAGGTTCTTTGCCACCTGCTGGGTTATGGTCGATCCGCCCTGCACGACGTGACCGGCCAGCAGGTTGGTCACCGCGGCGCGCATCAGGCCAATCGGGTCGATGCCAGGTTCTTTCCAGAAACGGTGGTCCTCCACCGCGACCGCGGCCGCGGGCAGATAGGCCGGCATTTCCGACAGGCGCAGCGGGTCGCCAACCACGTCGCCGAAGGTGGCGAACACCTGGCCGTCGCGGCCTTCCAGCGTCAGGCTGGGCCGGCGGAAAGCATCCAGCACCGCGTCGGGCCGTGGCAGATCTCGGGCGTACCACAGCAGCAGCGCGGCGAACGCCAGGGTGCCCCAGATCGTCGCGATGATCGCCCAGCGCAGGATCCGCAGCTTGCCGGGACGGGGCGACACCAATGCGCGTGCAACCGGTGGCGCGCGACGAACGGTTTGCGACCGGCGGCGCGCGGGCGGTGGGGGGACAGGGGCAAGGCGAGGGGCGCGGGGCATCCCAATTCCAGATGCTTCAGTGATACGGAGTCCACGCGGGGCGGGGAAGGGCGCCGTGGCATCCAGTGCGCGGATACATGCATCCCTGGGGATGCAGGGCAGGTGAAATCTGATCGTTGATTAACCGGAGAACTGTAGCACAGAAATCTTTTTGTCATGAGTGCATTGCCGGATCATGGAAATTCCTCCTCTATCGGCCCGCCGTCCCCTCCCGCAGTGAGCAAGCGAGCCCCATGAGCAGGTCGTTCACCAGGTCCGCCAGTTTGATGCCGCGATGTCGTGTGGGCGTCCGTCCCGCCATCGCCGCGCGGCGTTGCCGCGCCTGGCTCGTTCCCGACCCGGAGTACGCGTTCCCATGCTGCAATCCCACGTGATCGACATCGATGGTGTCTTCGTCGGCGCCGCCGTCCGCCTGGACACGGGCTACCGCTTCATTGCCACTGATATGCGGCTGGAGGAGCTGGACGCCACGATCTGGCCCAGCCTGGCGGACGTGCGGCGGCTCGCCCGCCGGGTGATCGTTGCGGGCAGCCTCGCGGACCGTGGTGGCGTCGCCCCCCAGTAAGGCGCGGTCCGCCACCGACCGAGACCCTCGCCGCTGCCGCCAACGCCGTCTGCATCTTCGCGGTGGGTTCCTGTGCCGGCTTGTTGACTGGCATGCGAGGTCCGGGGGTGACGCCAACGAACGGGTCGTACTGGTTGACGTGCGCCGCCAGCACCGGTTCGCCGAACACGTCTGCCGTCGAGATCGGATTGTCGTCCGTAATAGGTGGTCAGCGGTGTCCAGGTCGGCGGGTACTGCCAACGGCCATCCTGATTTGTACCCAGGTCCAGGTGCCCCAAGTCGGCTGGAACTTGGTCTGGGTCAGGTTCAGGTAATAGCCGCCGAGGGCCAGCGCTTCGGCCGCTTCGATCGCATCCGTCACTGCCTTGCCGATCGCCCGATCCATCACGCCGTAGACCGAGGGATAGTTGCCCTTGGCATCCGGGCCGAAATGATCTCACTGAGCTGGTCCTATGCGTGCGGCATCACATCGTCGGCGTTGGCATGGACGGTGTTCCCGTTGTCATACGCGCGGCCAACGCCGGAACTGACTGGCGGATAGGAGCGGCGAACAGTGCGGCGAACTTCGTATTGCCCGGTGAGGCGCCGGCGGTGGGCAGGACCAGTACCTGTTGCCAGCCGCGGCCCGTCGGCTGCGGGCAATGATACATCGCCAGTGTCGGTGACAGCGCACCCGCCGGGCTGTGGCCGCAAAAGATCAGCGTGCTGTTGGCGTTGGCGGCATGCGTGAGAAAGCGCTGCCGCGTGCCGTGCGTCGGATCGGTCATCTGCATCAGCAGGTTGCTGACACCAAGGGCCGTGGCGGCGGACACCGCCGGTGGCGGATCGAAAATCCACCGCAATGGTCCGCGGGCACGAATGGCACTGGGAATGGCCATTGCGCCATAGAGGCGGGCGAAACCTCACCATCTTCGCTGATCTCGTCATACAGCGAGTCGGGGTTGGTGGCGGCGATGGCAACGATATAGCTGGACTGGCTGGGGCTATGCGCGACGAACATTGCGTTGACGGCATCGAGCCGATCGGCTCGGTGCCGTCGGTCAACGCGATCGTAAGGTAAGCCTGGGGTTGAGCCTGCGTGGCCGAGATTCGGAGGCGCCGTCGGCGGTCATCCTGATCAGCAACGCGGTCTAAACGATGTTGTATTGTCCGGCCGTGGAGTTTGCCACCCGCGCGATGTCTCACCGGTGACGTAACGACGTGGCGTTCCGGGGGGATCAATTCGGCGCCACTCTGTTGGGAATTTCCCGGTGACTCCGCGTTGTGGACCGATGTCGCCGAACTGTCTTGTTCACGTTGCCGGCCACCGGCATGCTGCGCCTCTCCCACCGGCGAAGGATGCGGCGATGAAGGGTCTGTTCATGGATGCGGTTGACGATCTCGCGGCGGTGTTCCGCCAGGTCGTGCGTCCGGATGATCCGCATGTCGAGGTGGTGGAGCGCGGCCACATTCCGGCCGAGGACCTGCCCGGTCTGATCGCCGGCTACGACTTCGTGTTCGACGATCACACGCAGATGCCCACCAATGTGTTGCGGTCGTGCAAGGATCTGAAGCACATCATCTTCCTGGGCACCGGCGCGCGCAGCTACATGCACCCCGAGGAGCTGGCCGAACTCGGCATCACGGTGCACATCATAAAGGGCTACGGCGACACCGCGGTGGCCGAGCACAGCATCGCGCTGATGTGGGCGGCGGCGCGTGGTGTGGCGATGATGGATGCCGGCGTGCGCACCGGCAACTGGCCGCGCAGCGAGGGCGCCCAGCTTACGGGCAAAACCATCGGCCTGCTGGGCTATGGCGGTATCGGCGCCGAGGTGGGGCGCATCGCCGGCGGTGGCGGCATGCGCGTGTTAGCGTGGAACCGGACGCCGAAGACCGCGCCGGGTGTGGAGTTCGTCGATCTCGACGCGCTGCTGGCGGAAAGCCACGTATTGTCGGTACACCTGCTGCTGAACGATGAGACGCGCGGCTTCCTGTCGGCCGAGCGGATCGCGAAGATGCGGCCGGGAGCGATCCTGGTGAACACCGCCCGCGGCGCGGTGATCGACGAGGCGGCGATGATCGCGGCGCTGAAGGCGGGCCACATCCGCCATGCCGGTCTGGACGTGTTCACAAACGAGCCGCTGCAAGCGGGGCACGAACTCGCAACCCTGCCGAACGTGACGCTGACGGCGCACAGCGCATTCCGCACGCCCGAGGCGAGCGAGACGTTGATACGCCGGGCGCTGGACATCGCCTGCACGGTGGCGGGCAAGGCCTGAGGCGTCCACGTACGGCGCCTTGCACCATGGCATTGTGCGTGTGCCACCTTGGCTGAGCGGGAACCGCCGGCCGCGGTCGGCCGTTCCTTGGCGCATGGGCGCTGGCGGCCGGTGCCGCCGGCCGTGACACGTCGAGATGCGCGCGATGACCGCATCGAAGGATCGGGTGGTGAAACGCGGCGAGACGCCGCTCGCCCTTCATGAGGCGGAGCAGTTGATCGCCTCGGACAAGGTGGAAGGGACCGCAGTGCACGATCCCGAGGGCATCAGGCTCGGTTCCGTTCACATCGTGATGATCGACAAGTTGGGCGGTCGCGTGGCCTGTGCGGTGCTGCGTTTCGGCGGGTTCCTGGGGATCGGTGCGCAGTATCTTCCGCGGCCCTGGAAGACGCTGAGCTATAAGCGCGCGCTGCGCGGTGACATTGTGGACCTGACGCGCACGCAGTTGGAACGCGCACCGCATTATGCCGCCGACGCGGAGCCGTCGACCGATCCGGGCTACGGCCGGTCAGTGTACGACGATTGCAACGTTCCCCGGTGCATGTGGTTGAGGACGTGTGACCGGACGCGCCGCCTGGCGCGTCCGGCGGGCTATCCCGCGCGGGGTGCGCGCAGAACCAGCGTCGTCCAGGCGCCTTCCCGGATCATCGCTTCCAACCGCAGCCCGCACCGTCGGTGCGCCACGAGCACCTGACGCGCCTGGTTGGCGAGCAGCCCGGCGAGGATGGCCGTGGCCCCCGGCGCCAGGTGCGTGGCCAGCGACCGTGCCATCAGGCAGAGCGGGCGGGCGAGGATATTGGCCATCACCATGTCGTAGGGCGCGCCAGCGCGCACACGCCGGTCGCGCCAGCCATCCGCCCGCCAGGCCCGAACCAGGGGTGCAAGCCGGTTCAGCGTGACGTTCTGCCGCGTCACGCGGACCGACCAGGGTTCGATGTCGACCGCTGCGACCCGCCGGCGCAGCAGCTGCGCCGCCGCCATGGCCAGGATGCCGGTGCCGGCGCCCAGGTCCAGCATGCGCCGTGGCCGCCGCCGGGCTACCCACTCCAAAGCGAGCAGGCACCCGCGGGTCGAGCCGTGCTCGCCGGACCCGAAGGCCAGCGCGGCATCCAGCGTCAGCGTGATGCGTCCCGGCAGGGTCGGGCCGGCGAGATGTGTGCCGCGGATGGCGAAGCGCCTTCCGATTACCTGTTCGGGGAAGGCGGCGCGGGTGCGTGCGAGCCAACCCTCGGCCGCTACCGGTGCGCGGCGCGGCGCTGCCTGCACGCCGGTCAGTGCCGCCGCCAGCGCAAGCGCGCCGGTCAGCGCCGCTTCGTCGGCACCGGCCTGCCGCACGCCTTCCACCAGCCAGCGCCCGTTGGCCTCGTCACGAAAGAACCCGACCGTGGCGCAGACACTGCCCAGCGCCGCCTCATAGGCTTCCAGCGCCGGCTCCGGCACTTCGATCCGGATTGTCTCAAGCGCGATGGCGCTCGCCCGCATGCCCTTTGTCCCCGCTGGAATGGCGGGCTCAGTTACCGCATTTCAAATCTTGGGGGCACCACCCCTGACGAACGCCGATGACGAACACCGATAAGGGGTTGACGCCGTCCTCGCCGGCGCCCATGTGGCCACGTTGACGGGTGTCGCGCGTTCCGCCTAGGGTGGTGCCCTCTCCTTGCCGCGGCGATCTACCGCCGCCCTCACATCCCAAAGACGGCACGGTACTCCGCCCTCGGCGCACGACGGCGTAGCGACCGCGAAAACTAGGCATTCCCGCCCGGAAACCGTCCTTATCAGAGCGATCAGACCACGATGCATCTTGCCGAACTCAAGGCCAAATCCCCAGCGGACCTGCTGAGCTTTGCCGAATCCCTGCAGATCGAGAACGCTTCCTCCCTGCGCAAGCAGGACATGCTGTTCGCGATCCTGAAGAACCTGGCGGAGAACGACCAGGCGATCCAGGGCGCCGGCACGCTGGAAATCCTGCCCGACGGGTTCGGGTTCCTGCGCAGCCCCGAAGCCAATTACCTGCCCGGGCCCGACGATATCTATGTCAGTCCCACCCAGGTGCGCCGCTTCGGCCTGCGCACCGGCGATACGGTGGAAGGCCAGATCCGCGCGCCGAAGGACGGTGAGCGGTATTTCGCGCTGCTGAAGCTCGACACGGTGAATTTCGAGCCACCGGAAGCAGTTCGGCACCGGATTAATTTCGACAACCTAACGCCGTTGTATCCGGACGAGCGACTGAAGATGGAGGTCGAGAACTTCCAGTCGGTCGCGAAGGGGCCGGCCAAGGATTACACGCCGCGGGTGATCGATCTGATCTCACCGGTCGGCAAGGGCCAACGCGCGCTGATCGTGGCACCGCCGCGCACCGGCAAGACGGTGATGCTGCAGAACATCGCCACCGCGATCGCCGAGAACCACCCGGAAGTGTTTCTGATCGTGCTGCTGATCGATGAGCGGCCCGAGGAAGTCACCGACATGTCGCGCAGCGTGAAGGGCGAGGTGATCGCCTCGACCTTCGATGAGCCGGCGACGCGGCACGTGCAGGTGACCGAGATGGTGCTGGAGAAGGCCAAACGGTTGGTCGAGCACAAGCGCGACGTGGTGATCCTGCTGGATTCCATCACGCGTCTGGCGCGCGCCTACAACACCGTGGTGCCCTCGTCCGGCAAGGTGCTGACCGGTGGTGTGGATGCCAATGCGCTGCAGCGGCCGAAGCGCTTCTTCGGTGCGGCGCGCAACATCGAGGAAGGCGGGTCGCTGACCATCATCGCGACCGCGCTGATCGATACCGGCAGTCGCATGGACGAAGTGATCTTCGAAGAATTCAAGGGCACCGGCAATTCGGAAATCATTCTCGACCGGAAACTGTCTGACAAGCGGACCTTCCCGGCGATCGACATTACCAAGTCGGGCACGCGGAAGGAGGAGCTGCTGGTTGAGAAGGGCACGCTGTCGAAGATGTGGGTGCTGCGGCGCATCCTGAACCCGATGGGGACGGTGGATGCGATGGAGTTCCTGTTGGACAAGCTGAAGTACAGCAAGACCAACAACGATTTCTTCGATGCGATGAATACCTGAGGATGCGTGGCAGGGTACGTCCCGGTCCCGCTGGGCGGTGCTCAGCGGGATAGGGCGAAGCGGTTGATAGCGGGTCAAGCAAGCGAGCGGTCACAGCGTTTCACTGAGAAGCGCCCAACAAAAACCTCTCTCAGTGAAACTTTATGTGCACTCGGCGAATCTCTGTGACCGCTGACCTACTTTACAGACACATGCAACGCCCTATACCCGCTGCCCGCCATCAATATGAATTTCCGATCCCGAAATATAACTCGCTGTCTGCGAGCACAAAAACAGCAGCAGATCGGCAACTTCCTTCGGCTTGCCCAACCGGTGTAGCGGAATGTCGCGATCGACAATTGCCTCGGTCCCCGGTGACAGAATGCCGGTATCGATCTCCCCCGGCGACACCGCATTGACCCGCACGCCCGACCGTCCAAAATCCGCCGCCAGCTCGCGTGTCAACGCCCATAGCGCTGCCTTCGACGTCGCATACGCCGCCGACGCGAACGGATGCACCCGCGACCCGACAATCGAGCTCATGTTCACCACAGTCCCGCGCGCGGCTTCCAGCGGTGTGCGCAACCCTTGCACCAGCGCGAGGCAGGCAAAGAAATTCACGTTGAAGATGTGCAGCCAATCGGCATAGCCCATGTCCAGTGCCCCGATCTTTCCGCCACCGGGAC
>Ga0210386_10002636_pt1 | contig 15317 bp, 13 predicted proteins | sample IncBWH32OmetaG_FD_160091 | JGI IMG/M metagenome (GOLD analysis project Ga0210386, IMG submission 160091) | Forest soil microbial communities from Barre Woods Harvard Forest LTER site, Petersham, Massachusetts, United States - Inc-BW-H-32-O ... | reverse complement strand
GTCTGTTGAGGGTCTTGGCCGTGTCAAAACGCTTCGCTGGGCAGGTCGGAAGCTCGGGAGATTGGTGACGTGCGAGGGATGTTCCGCCCTGGCTATGCCCTGATCGCGGCCATCAGCGGCTGAGGACCCATGATGTTCATCACGCGGGTGAGGTTGTAAGCGAGTACGTGCAGTGCCATCTCGGTGGCAACCTTCGGCAGGCGCTTCATCAAGAAGTGCGTCGCTCCCATTCTCATCTTCAGCGTGCCAAAGGGATGCTCGGCCGTCTCGCGACGCAGGCGCATGGCCTGCGGGTTCTGGTCGAGGCGCTTCTGGACAGCCTCCAGTACATGCTCATGCTCCCAGCGCGTGATCCGCCGCTCCTTGCCGGTTGTGCAGCGAGGCTTGAGCACACAGTCGCGGCATGCATTTGTCCAATAGCGCCGCAGTTTCTGGCCGTGCTCCTCGTTCGTGTAGTGGTACTTCAACTTTTCGCCGGCCGGACAGCGATACACATCCTCGTCGCTGAGATAAACAAAGTCCTGCTTGCCGAAGCGACCCCTTGCCTCGATGCCAGAGGTCATCGGTTTGGGAAGCGTCACGGCGATGCCGGCCTCGCGACATGCCAAGATTTCCTCGCTGCTATAGTAGCCTCGATCGGCAACGGCTTCGAGTTCGTCGACGCCGAGGACTTCCTTCGCCCGACAAGCGATGTTGGCGAGTTGCGCTCGATCCGAGCCATCGTTCGTAACCTCATGCGTGACGATCAGGTGATGTTCCGTATCGACTGCGATCTGCACATTGTAGCCGACCACGCCGGAGCCGCGCCCGCTGGTCGCCATCGAGCGGCTGTCGGGATCGGTCAGCGAGATCTGCTGATCGGGTGACGCTAGCATCAGCCTCTCCATCGCCGCCAGTCGCTGCATCTCGCTATCCAGCTTGACCAGCTTCTCCTTTAGATGCGCTGTCTTCGCTGCCAGCTCTTCCGATGGTTCGTGCAGCTCGGCCGTGTCAAGCTGCGCAAGGTAGCGCGCTACGCTCTTCTCCAATTGGGCGCGGCGCCGTTCCACCTTCCCGCTTGTGAAGTTCTTGTCGCGGGTATTGACCGCCTTGAACTTGCTGCCGTCGATCGCAATACTCGCCGTCGTCAGCAGGCCCATCAGGCGACACAGTTCAACAAATTGCACGCAGACCTGCTTGATCGCTCCCCCGCTGTCCTTGCGGAAGTCGGCAATCGTCTTATGGTCAGGAGTGAGCCGGCCGGTCAGCCACATGACCTCGACATTGCGCCCAGCCTCTCGCTCAAGCCGCCGGCTCGACTGAACCCGATTGAGATAGCCGTAGATGTAGAGCTTCAGCAGGACCGCGGGATGATACGAAGGCCGGCCCGTCGCCTCGGGAGCCACTCCTTCAAATCCCAACCTCGATAAGTCGAGTTTGTCGACAAAGGCATCAATCACCCGAACCGGATTGTTCTCGTCGATCCAGTCCGCCAGGCACTCCGGAAACAGCGTCGCTTGCCCGCGATCGATCCCCTCAACGAAGCGCCTCATTCGATCCCTCCGCACCAGAATCACATTGCAGAAGTGAATCACATACAGCGCGTTTTTACACAGCCAGGGTCAAACTCAGAAGTCGGCGCTCGTAACCGCCATGTCCGCTATCCCCCCGATAGCGACCAAACTGCGGACATCGAAGGAAGTCCGTTTCGTGCCATAACCGGAAATAACTTCTTCACTCGATCACCTCGTCTGCGCGACCTAACAGGGGCAGCGGAACTGTGATGCCAAGCGCCTTCGCCGATCTTGCGTTAATGAATAGTTCGAGCTTGGTGCCTTGCTGGACCGGCAGATCGGCTGGCTTTTCTCCCTTGAGGACGCGCGCGACGTACGTACCCGTTAGCCTGTAAGAATCGAGGAGATTGCCGCCATAGCTCGCGAGTCCACCGGCTGCGGCGAAGGAACGGTTTTCAAACACCGCGGGCACAGCATGACGTGCCGCGATCTCACCGAGCCGTGCACTCCGGCTGCTGAATAGGGGGTCTGCGCCGATGACGAGCCCACCCGCGCCGAGCTCAGTGAGCTTGGCGAAGGTGCTTTCGAAGTCACCCTCGGTGCTGGCATTCAGAACATGAAGGGTTATGCCGAAGCTTTTGGCCGCCGACATGCCTTCGTTCGTTTCGATCTCAACGAGCGCCGGATTAATCGGATTCACGAGAAGGCCTACGACGGTGGCCTTTGGCACGAGCTCGTGCAGCAATTCCAGCCGCTTCGGCGTGACGAGTGAGTTAAGTTGCGTAACGCCCGTAATGTTCTCGCCTGGTTTGTTGAGGTTTGTGACGAGGCCGAGCTCGATCGGGTCGAATGCAGTTTCGAAGACGATTGGAATTTTTGTACTGGCGGCCTTCGCCGCGAGCGCCGCTGGTGTGCTGGTCGCGGCGATCACGGACGCCTTTTTATTCACGAGCTCGGCCATCATCGCCGGAAGCCGATCGGTATGGTTGTCCGCCCAGCGATATTCGATATTCACGTTTTGGCCGTCAACATAACCAGCTTCCGCGAGCGCGTCACGAAAGGCTGCCAATTGGCGTTGGTAATCACTGGCCGATTGGGAATTCAGAAATCCGACCAAGGGCACTAGTACGGGCGGATCTGCCAACGCAAATATCGGCCATAGGACGCCAGCTCCAAGCCCTGCAATGAAATCCCGCCGTCGCATCTATCCCTCTAGAGACTAGACGTCGTCGGATTGAAGCTTAACACTACGCGCCTCAGCTTGTGGACGGAATTGAGCCCTCGCGCGAACAGGCCCTTTCCGATCTAGCTTTGACAGCCGACGGACCGGCTGTGATCGCGTTGCTCAGCTCAGGGCTAAATTCCGGACTACGCCGCCCGTTGCAACCGCTCATCGATTTCCTGGCGTAAGAGTCCGAAATCGATTGGCTTGGTCAGCAACCCTGCGGCCCCGAGTTCGGCCGCTTTCCTCTTTGTTGATTCGTCACCGTAGGCCGTGATCATGATCACGGGGACGTTCGGCCGCGCCGCCTTCACTTTCGGCAGCATTTCAAGCCCGCTCATGCCGGGCATGTTGATGTCCGATAGGATCAGGATAAGCATGGGATCGGCGATGGTCTTCGCATGCTCCAATGCCTCAGGCGCAGACGCCGCAAACTCCATGACAAAACGTCCGGAGCGTATGTCGCGGCGAAATTGCTGGCGAAACAGGTGTTCGACGTCGGGTTCGTCATCGACCACAAGGATATAGGTGCTCAATTCCCCTGCCTCCCTGATTCAGCTTGCGCAGGCATGACACGCGGCAACGTAATGATGAGTTCCGTAGATGAACCGGGTTCGGTCACAACTTCAATTGTACCGCCGTGCTGTTTCACCACGATGTCGTGGCTCATGGATAGCCCGAGCCCGGTACCTTCACCAGCCGGCTTTGTCGTGAAGAACGGGTTGAAAATTTTTTCCCTGATATCCGGCGGGATTCCCATGCCGTTATCGCGGATTCTGATCTCGACCTTGTCGCCCAGATTACGCGTCACGGCCGTCAGCCTGGGCTCGAAACCGTTGCCAGCCTCCGCGGCGCGCTTGGTCGCGGCATAAAACCCGTTCGAGATCAGGTTCAAAAACACCCGCGTGATCTCCTGCGGGTAGATTTCGGCGACGCCGGCCCCTGGATCGAAATCGCGCTCCAGCGTAATGTTGAAGTCTTTCCCCTCGGCACGGGCACCGTGGTAGGCGAGGTTGAGGCTCTCGTCGATGACCGCGTTGATCTCGACCGGCCGGTACTCACCCGAGCCGGAACGCGAGTGCAGCAGCATGTTCTTCACGATCGAGTCGGCGCGGTTGCCGTGTTGCACGACTTTTTCGAGGTTGCTCTTCAGCAACTTGCGAATTTCGTCGAACTCGCCGCGCCTCTTGTCGTTGAGCCCGGCGCCGTCAAGCACGTCATTCATCTCGTCGACCAGTTCCGCCGACAGCGCCGAGAAATTGTTGACAAAGTTGAGCGGATTCTTGATCTCGTGAGCGATGCCTGCAGTGAGCTGACCGAGCGACGCGAGCTTCTCGGTCTGGATCAGTCGGTCCTGGGCGGCTCGCAAGTTGTCGAGTGATTGCGACAATTCCCGCGTCCGCAGCTGGACCTGTTCGAAAAGATTGACATTCGAGATAGCGATTACTGCCTGATCTGCGAAGGTCTCCGCAGCTTCGATCTGGCGCTTAGTGAAGGGTTTGAGATGAGATTGTCGTAAAACGAGCACCCCAATCGCCTGGCCCTCGCTCATCAGGGGTGCAGCTAGAAGCGCCCGCGGACCACCCCGACCGGAATACCCCTGGCTCAATTCGGGATCTTCTGCAACGTTTGGAATATATATTGTGCGCTTTTCCCGGACGGCGCGCGGGAGTACGCTGCCCTGGGCGTCCAGCGCTAACGGATTGGCCTGCATGAATCCAAAATGCACTGGCGGGCTTCCCGAAACTGCGGCCAGATAGAATTTTTGGTCGCGTAGCAGGAAGATCGAAGAAGCGTCGGTGGTGCATAGCTCCCGCGATGTCTCGACAATGACGTCCAGTACCGGTTGCAAGTTGTCTGGAGAGCGGCTGATAACGCGCAGCACGTTGGATGTAGCTGTCTGGAACTGGAGCGATTCGGCGAGGTCGCTGGTTTTCGCCTGCACTTCCTCAAACAACCGGACGTTCTCTATCGCGATCGCCGCCTGGTCTGAAAAAGTTTCGACGAGTTCGATCTGCTTCGACGTGAACGGCCTCCTATCAATCCTGGTCAGTGCAAGGACCCCGATGGGCAAGCCTTCACGCAGCATCGGGACCGCAATAATGGTCTTGAAGCCCCCCAGGTTCTTGGCGTCTGCGAAGGTGTATTCCGGATCTTCATCGACATCGGCGATGTGAACCGTGCGCCGCTCCAGCAAGGCACGCCCGGTGGCCGAACCTCTTTCCGCTCTAACCGGCACGTTCTGTACCAACCGATTGAACTCGTCCGAGAAACCCCAGGACGCGACGCGGACAAATACATTACCGTGTTGCCGGGCAATCGTTCCCTGATCCGCCTCGCAGAGTCTCGCGGCTGCTTCCACTAGCGCGTTCAGCACCGTCTCCAGGTCGAATGCCGAGCGGCTGATTGCTTTTAGCACATCCGCCGTCGCTGTCTGCTGCTGCAACGCTTCGCGCTGCTCGGTCAGGAGCCGGGCATTTTCGATCGCGATCACGGCCTGCGCGGCGAAATTCTCAAGCAAGGCGATCTGCTTGTCCGAAAACGCGCGCGCCTCCTGGCGGTAGAGCACGATGACTCCGACGAGCGCGTCATCTTTGACCAACGGCACCAGTAGACATGTGCGGGCGCCACCCAGCTCGACCGTAGCGACAATGGAGGGGACCCGTTTCCGATAGCCCTCGGTCTCCTTCACATCGAGAACATGAAGGAGAGATCGGTCCCGAAACGAGGGGCCGAGCAGCGACGAAAGCCGGAATTTCTGGTGTGCCAGCCAGTCGTCAAACGCTTCCGGGACGCCACGCGAAGCAACCCATCGGGCCAGTTCGCCATCAGGGACGGCTAGGCCGCCGAATGAGGCTTCACACAGCCGCATCGCCTTGTCGAGCATGGCATCGAACACCGGCTTCAGATCGCCGGGCGAAGCGTTGATGATTTGCAGCACCTCGGCCGTGGCGGTCTGCCGCTCCAGCGCTTCTCGCGTTTCGGCGACAAGGCGCGCGTTCTCCATGGCGATCACCGCCTGCGCAGCGAAGTTTTGGAGCAGCGCGATTTGCTTGTCTGAGAACGGCCGCACCTCCTGGCGGTAGACGTTGATCATGCCAAGCAGCGTTCCGTCTCGGCGTAGCGCGACAGACAATGAGGCGCGCACGCCACTGGAATCGACGAGCTCACGAAACAGAGGATCGCTAGAGTACGCTACCTCCTCACGCCGGTCGGCTACATGGACGATGTCTTCGCCGCGCGCGATGCGATCTGCCGCACTGCCGGGAATCGGCGAGATAGGACTGTGTTCTTGCAGCCATTTCGTAAACCACGGATCTCCCCGTATAGCGACGGCGTGGAGCTGGACGCCGTCGAAGCGAAAGACATTGCAATGCGATGCCTCACAGAGCAGCGTCGCATTTTCCAGCATGGCATCAAACACCGGCACGAGGTCGCCGGGCGACGAATTGATGACCTGCAAGACCTCGGCGGTCGCGGTCTGCCGTTCGTTCGCCTCTTTCAGCTCGCGGGTAAGAGTGCCTACCTGCTTTTGCAGGTCGGCAATGGATGGGGCAGCGGTCGATACTTTGCGAGGTTTGGGCCTATTTGCAAGCCTACCCTTGGCCGGTGGCCCGCTTCGACCACGTTGAGGCATTTTGCATCCCTCGGTGGGGCACGACGAGGCTCAATCTTATGCAAATCTATGGTTTTGCGCCATGCGGGGGAAGGCGGTCGTACTTTCCCTCTGCCCATCTGTATTCGAACCGAATATTACGTCCTTCGACATACCCAAGCCCTCGGAGTCCTTGGACCAGCCCGTCAACATAGCCTGTGTTCGGCCATTCGGGACTGAGCACGCCAATTACTGGCATCGCGGATCGCTCTGCGCGAGCCGCCATCGGAATTGCCGAGACGACGCTGCCTAGGAGCGTGATGAACTCGCGCCGCTTCATTCGATCACCTCGTCGGCGATCGAGAGCAACCCCGGCGGAATGCTCAGGCCGAGAGCCTTCGCGGTCTTGAGGTTGATTACGAGCTCGAATCTGACGGCTTGCTGGACCGGTAGGTCGGCGGCCTTTTCACCCTTGAGAATCTGGCCGCAATAGTTGCCCGCGAGGCGATAGGAATCCGTGAGACTGGCGCCATAGCTCAGCAGGCCGCCGACGGCGACGTATTCGCGATACTGGTAGATCGCAGGCACTTTATACTCGGCCGCCAACGCCGCTATTTTCTCCCGCCGGCTACTGAAGAACTCGCTGGTGCCGACGATGAGCGCGCCTGCCCCGAGTTGGACCAAACCGGCGAACGCTGCATCGATCTCAGCTTCGGTGCCAGCGTTCAGGAGATGGATTTGCAGTCCCAGCCCTTGCGCCGCCTCCTGCACGTCTCTCGCTTGGGTCCCGGCTCTCGGATCATTAGGGTTCACAAGCAACCCGATAATCGTCGCGGTGGGAATCAAATCATGCAACAACCCCAACCGCTTCGGCACTAACTCGGAACTCAACTGGGCTACGCCAGTAACGTTGCGACCAGGCCGGTTTAAGCTCGTCACGAGGCCGAGCGTGATCGGGTCACCGGCGGTTTCGAAGACGATCGGAATGATGCTGGTTGCAGCTTTGGCTGCCAGCGCCGCGGGTGTGCCGGCTGCGGCGATCACGGCCACTTGCCGGCGCACCAGATCGGCTGCCATCGCCGGCATCCGATTGATCTGACCCTCCGTCGAGCGATATTCGATCGCCGCGTTCTTGCCCGGGACATAGCCAGTTTCAGCCAGCCCCCGGTGAAACGCGCCCAAAATGCTCGGGTCCATGGACCGGCCGCTCAAAAATCCGATCACCGGCATCGCCGGTTGCTGCGCTCGCGCGGCAAGAGGCCACCAAGCCCCAGCGCCGCCAACGAATGTGATGAAGTGGCGCCGTTTCATGCCTTCCTCGAGGCTCAGTATCGGACGTCGTTACAAACTAGCACACTAGAGGGGGCCGGTGCGATGTCCGGGTTGGGTCATCAACGGAACTGACCGCTCCAACATCCAAATTCCGCTTTGCCCTCGAAAGCGGACTCAAGTCGGACATCGCTCCATGTCGGGTTTGGGCCATTAGGCGACCTTGCGCGCTCTCAGAGCGAGAGGCGGATCACTCGGGTAGTCCTGCTCTGCGCAGGGCGTCCTCCCATAGAGCGATCGTTTCCGGTTGCCTGTTAGGGAGACGATACTTGACCTTATGAAGGCGAAAATTTGGATCGAGTTCGCATACTCGCTCCATTGCACGAGTCGCGACGTCAAGATTTCCAGCCATCGCATTTGCTGCGGCTGCGACAAGTGCAGCAATAAAATTGTTTGATTGTTCCAGCATCGCAGTCTTTGAAAGCGATGAGGCAGCATCAAAACGTCCAGCCGAAAAATGGGCGGCCGCAATGGCGGCCAGCATTCCAGGGCGCTGCGGATCGACAGGGCTAAGACGAACGGCCCGCTCCAGGTGCTCGACTGCAAGGTCCTGCTGACCGTTGAAGCACCTAATCCAGCCACCCAGATGCCAAGCCATTGCCAAATTCGGATTTAACGCTTGGGCACGATCCAACAACGATACTGCGCGATCAAAATCGGTAAACATATAGCCAATCGCGATACCACTGCTCGCGAGTGCAACGGCGTCATCATTGCCACATTTCACCGCCCGCCCCGCGAGACGCTCCGCTTCTAGGCCTTCCGATGATCCTTCGTCTGCCCATCCGTTCATCTTGCGTCGAGCATAGCACCATGCGGCCATTCCATTGGCAGAAGAAAACTTGTCGTCGAATTCGATTGCTTTGCGAAACAAACGAAGTGCCTCGCTGATGTCTTCCCTGCCGCCTTTGTGAAAGTTCGACATTGCCCTCAGGTAGTAATCGTAGCCATCCAGACTTTCGGTGGGCTTGCGCATTGCCCGAACAATCTCCGCCTGTTCAAGCTTGGGTGCAATCGCGCCAACGACCCTCAATGTAATGTCGTCCTGAAGATCGAAGATATCTTCCAATCCACCTTCAAATCGGTCCGCCCAAAGATGCGCACCCGTGGAGGCGTCGATTAGCTGTCCCGTCACACGCACTCGATCACGGACCTTGCGGACACTGCCCTCAAGCACGTAGCGGACCCCGAGTTCACGCCCAATTCGCTTCACATCAACGGCTTGGCCCTTGTAGGTGAAGCTCGAATTTCGTGCGATAACAAACAGAGAGGGGTAACGTGATAGCGCGGTGATGATGTCTTCCACCGTGCCGTCGGCAAAGTATTCTTGCTCAGCGTCGCTGCTCATATTCTGAAAGGGCAGTACCGCGATTGAGGGTTTGTCTGGAAGCGCGAGGGTTTGGGCTGTCTCGGCTGAACGGTCACCCGACAAGTATGCAGACGACTTCGCGTCTACGCTCAATCGCCAAGCGCGCATCGGCTCAGCAATGTTTTTCAGGTTTTGTGGTCCCATATCTTCGAAGGGGGGACTATCAAGCTTCCCACGAATTTGACGTTGTGCGTCGTCAGAGATGCAGATGCCGCCGGGTTCTGCGATCCCTTCAAGCCGTGCCGCAATGTTAACGCCGTCGCCGAAGATGTCATTATCGTCGAAAATGATGTCACCGACGTGAATGCCAATGCGGAACTCGATCCTAGCATTCAGCGGCACACCCGCGTTTTGAACGGCCACGCCGCGCTGTACCTCCACCGCGCAACGCGCTGCATCGACGGCGCTGGCGAACTCAACCAGCATGCCGTCGCCGGTGGTCTTTACGATGCGACCTCGATGCGCTGTGATTGTAGGATCGACAAGCGTCTTTCGAAACGCCTTGAGTCGGGAGAGCGTGCCTTCTTCGTCTCGGCCCATAAGAAGGCTATAGCCGGCGATATCCGCCGCCAACACAGCCGCTAATCGCCGTTCCACTGGTTCGGCGGTCAAGAAGTCTCCAAAGCCAACGATCTCGCCCCAGGGTATCAAAGCACGTCGGCCGATCCTCAGCTAGTAGTAATGTCCGAAATGGGTCAATTTCGGCCGAATTGAGCTGTCCGCGCCATGTCCGGTTCACCCCCGTTAGCGGCCGGAAAGCGGACGTCCCGGACTAGCAGCTCCGCGCCGTCAGCGATATTTTCGTTCCAGCACCGCGGTATCATCAAATTCCGCGATCAACATTACCCCGGAGGTCCTCGATCATGGATATCGACCGAGACCGCATCGACGAGGCCATTCTTGCGCTGTTGCTTCTCGGGCGTCACGATGGGGTGCGCACCTGGAAATCCTTCGATTGGGCCGCAATGGAGCGGCTCCACACAAAGGGATTAATCTCGGACCCAGTCGGCAAAGCTAAATCTGTCGTATTCACGGACGAAGGCCTGCGTCAGTCCGAAGCGTTATTCCGAAAGCTATTTACAGTCGGACGCGAAGCATGAGGCGCGTTACTCCTGAATCCAGCCTGCCTGCTGCGCAAGTTCGACCACCGGCGACCCGGCCGCTGCTTCAGGGATCAATGTAATGGACTCCCCCGCCTCATTCGTTTCCCTCGTCCCACAGAAGGAGCGCTCATTCACTCTGCTGCTCGTCCACCGCATCATACCAAAGCTATTGAATTCTTCCTCGACCAGCCAGCCGACGCTCCTCCCGCGTGACCTAAGCCTGCCGAGACGCTCGAAGTAGGTACTGCGCTGGGCAAGAGGCAGGCTGGATAGGATTTCCGGGGACATTCCATACATGCGGATCAAAGCAGCGAAGTATTTTTCGTCGTCCATGCTGCAGGATTCTAGAAAGCCGATTGCCTCTTCGCAGTAGAATATCGACAGCTCCGCCAACCCCTCCGGGCGCCCGATGGCCTTTTTGTAATCCGCAATCGCCTTCTTGGCTTTGGAAACTGATATGGATTGGCCTTTCATCGGATCCGGAGCTATCCATCTAGCAATAGTTGTTTTGAAGGGTTGGAGCTGATCATCACCTAGGCCCAAGCGGGCATGCAAGAATGCCTGGTTGTCTTTGCTCGCAGTGTAGAGGTCTTGCAAGAGACCTCGAAGGCCCGCGCGATCGAAGTCCAAGAGTGCGGTCTTAACGTCGTTCCAAGTTGGAGGCATTCCTGCTACGAACCACGGCCACGAACCCTTCAAAAATGGTTTTATGCGCGAGCTTCTCGGCCGGCTCAAGATATACGACTTCCGCAAAGGAGCAGATTGGTCGGATCAGCGCTGCCTAACCATTGGCGCATGCTCTCCTCGCTTTAACCGAGGAGTATGACCATGTTGGAACAAGTAAATGTTATCCAGACGCCTCACAAACGGTTGCCCTGGAACAAGGGCAAGCTGACCGGGGCAAAGCCGCCGCTGCGGCTCAAGCACGTCTGGTCGATCCGGACAAAGCTCCAGATCGAAGGCCGGGCTCGCGACCTAGCCATGTTCAATCTGGCAATCGACAGTAAGCTTCGAGGGTGTGACGTCGTCGCCATCCGCGTCGAGGACGTCGCCGCCGGCGGATACACGATCGATCGCGCGACCGTCCGACAAGGGAAAACCGGGCGACCCGTCAGATTTGAATTGAGCGAACAGACGCGCCAGGCCATCGATGATTATCTAAAGGCTGCCAACAAAAGACCAGGCGAGTTCTTATTCACGGGTCGTCGCGGCGCAAACGCCAGCATAACCACCCGCCAATATGCGCGCCTCGTATCGGGGTGGATAGGCAGCGTCGGGCTGGACCCGGCGCTCTTCGGCACGCATTCGCTGCGACGCACAAAAGCTACCCTGATCTATCGGCGCACGGGCAATCTCAGGGCCGTCCAGCTTCTGCTCGGACATGCCAAGATCGAAAGCACGGTCAGATATCTCGGCATCGAAGTAGATGATGCCCTCGCAATAGCGGACCAAGTTGATGTCTGAAATACCCGGGCAGAGCGGACATGCTCTGCCTGACCTGTAACCGCCGTTTTTTGCCAGAGTCGGACTCGTACCGTTCTGGCCCAACATTGGAGGCACGCGGTTCTGAGGCATCGTCGCGAGCCGGATTATTATTGGTCGGCTACTTAGCAAGCAGGTGCTGTGTAAACCATTCGGTCGCTGGTCCGGCGGAGGCTTCGAAATCCTTCACGTAGGCGTCAAAATGACCACCGGGCAGCGTCACGAGACGCTTAGGCTCAATCGCCCGCTCATAGGCTCCCAGGGCCAAGTCAGCGACCGTGAGGACATCACCAAGCGCAACCACCATCATCAGCGGCGTCGGGCTAATAAAGGCGGCATAACTTCCGGGCTCGTACTCGGTGAACATCTCGACAGAGCGGAGGGTAACCTCATTCTTCCAGGATGGCGCACGGCTGCGACCAGTCTCGGTGAACCATTTCCAGCTATCCGGTGTAGGGAGGGCGGATGGCGCCGCCGGATCTTCGGCCACCACTGGAATCATAGCCGGCGGCTTCCCGGCCATGCGAGCACGACGATCGTCGGCAAACATCTGTTGCACCCCGGCAAGGTAGTCGGCTCGAATTAGGCGACGTGCATTGTCGTGACCGCTGGCGAGCGGGACTTGCGCCACTACACATTTTACCCGTCGATCGATTGCCCCGACCACCATCACATGACCACCGCTGTAGCTTGAGCCCCAAATACCGATGCGCGCGAGGTCCGTCTCCGGCAGCGTTTCGGCAAACGTGATGGCGTCTCGATAGTCGCTAACCTGCTGCCAGGGGTCGATTTCCTGTCGGGGCTCGCCGTCGCTGGCGCCGAAATTGCGGTTGTCGAACACCAAGGCGCCGAGCCCAGCCGCCGCAAAGGCGTCCGCAAAGCGATCAAGATACATTTCCTTCACGGCGGAGAAGCCGTGAGCCATGACAATGATAGGCACCTTGCCGGCCCGTTTCTCCGGCAGATAGTGCCAGCCGCGCAACTTAATGCCGTCCTCGGTCTTGAATTCGATGTCCTTGCGCTTGGGCACATTTTCCTCCCACATAGGGTTGCGGTGCGACCGTGGCGTCCATGTCGAGGCGCCGCGAGCCGCAATCGATGGCAGCGTTGCCAACGACCGCAATGAAATCGCGCCGCCTCACAGGTCTTCCCTTAGGTCGAGGAGGCACTCTAACACATCATCGAATGGGAGTGTCTTGTGCGTCACAGTAAAGTTGCCCGGCGATGTCCGAGTTGGGTCATTTGCGACCCAGCTCGCCGTCATTGCTCGCCATTCGATGTCCGCTTTTCACCGAAAGCAACCAAATTGCTGTAAGGCAGCGAAATGACGCGATGGGCCACAAATGGGTTCAATATTGCTCGCCTTCCGAAAACCTGTGCCGTGCACAACCCTCAATCAATCAATTGCAACGCAATGAAAGCGGATCGGCTGATTGAACCCCTTTAGCTCAACGTGGCCGGCGTCCTTCAGGGGCAAGTTCTTGCCGATACATAGCTCCGCGACTGCGTTGGACATCACCGTCTGCTCGGGTTCAGCATGAGCGCACAGCCGCGCGGCTAGCTGGACCGTCGACCCGAAAAGATCGTCGTGGTGTTCGATGGGTTCTCCTGCCGCTATCCCAATACGAAGCTTCAGCGGCTGATCGGGATTTTTTTGGCGGTGCTGCGCAACGTTCTGTTGAATAGTCATTGCGCAACGAACTGCAGATGCCGCCGAGTAAAAAACTGCCATAATGCCATCGCCAGTATGCTTAACTTCTCGGCCACTCATCGCGGCTAATGCAGCGCGAACGATCTGGTCGTGCACTTGGAGAAGCGAGAGCGCCGTCTCGTCACCCATTTGCTGAGTCATGCTCGTTGAGCCGACGATATCCGTGAAGAGAACTGTACGCGTACCTGGATCGCGCTCGTTCTTGCCCGGAAGTAGAACAGCGCCTGCCGTGTTGATCTCAGCGGCGCCCATGAAGGCTTCAGCAACTTCAGGCGTCACTTCTATGATCCGTGCTGCTGCCAGACCGTGGCCTTCACGATGGACTGCATCGGCAGCCTCAGCACTTGGAGCATGACACAGGCAAAAAATCTTCCCCTCCTTCTCGTTCAACCAGTACTTGACGTACTCTACGCCGTGTTTCGCCTGAATATGAAGGTCAAGCAGGTGCGCCTTCGCCGCGTCGTCGGCGGTCGCTCCTGGAGCGTCGTGGATATCTATGTACATGGGCACGCGAGGATTCTCCTCGACATCGGAACTTGACGCACTTTATCACATATCGGCTGATGCACCATCGAGGAGACCTCACTTGCAAAGCCATAGTCACCAAAGAGGCACCAAGCTACGCCGCGACTGTCTCCCCGGACCTAGCTATGTGGGGATTTGCTGTTGATAGAGCCGACTACCGGCATTGATCGGGCCTGAGCTAGAGCCTCAATTGGCAAGGCCATGGCACCTGACATGCAAAGGAATTGCCGTTTCTTCATAGCTCCCTTCAGCGAGCCTCGGTCGTTCAACTCCTTCTAAGCCTTAGTCCGCTCTACCCCCAAGAGCGAACATTAGAGCGGATTTCCCGAATGTCCGCTAAGGGCCGATTGTGTTGAAAAAGTCTGCGGTTGCCCTGGGTGAAATTCGCTGATTCAGTCGTTTCGAGAGGGGACTGAATCATGATGGGGCATCAGCAGGTTGAACAGGCTGCTTTGTTCTATGAGTTCTCGCTTGAGCGGCACGTTCCGGTTGATCACCTGTTGCGGTCGATCGACCGGTTTGTAGAGCTGGGCGAGCTGAGACGGGAATTAGCTGGATTCTATAGTGCGATCGGGCGCCCCTCGATCGCTCCCGAATTGATGATCCGAATGCTGCTGGTTGGATACTGTTTCGGCATCCGATCCGAGCGGCGCTTGTGCGAAGAGGTGCACCTGAACCTGGCGTATCGCTGGTTTTGCCGCCTTGGGCTTAATGGCGAGGTCCCCGACCATTCGACCTTCTCGAAGAACCGTCATGGTCGCTTCCGAGAGAGCGATCTGCTGCGGCGGCTGTTTGAAACCATCTTGCGCCGCTGCATCGACCAAGGACTGGTTGGCGGCGAAAGTTTTGCGGTCGATGCCAGCCTGATCAAGGCAGACGCGAACCGGCAGAACGGCATCGAAGGCGAGAAGGGATTGCCCCCGAAGCTGCGGGCCGTGCCATCGATGAGTATCTGGCCGTCCTGGACGATGCAGCGTTTGGAGCCGCGACCGAGGTCGTTCCCAAGTTCATCTCTCCGGCCGATCCAGCAGCTCGTTGGACTGGCGCCCACGGCGGACAGGCGTTCTTTGCTTACTCCACGAACTACCTGATCGATGTTGAGAATGCGATCATTGTCGATGTCGAACCGACCGCGGCGATCCGGCAGCGGAAGTTCTCGCGGCCAAGCGTATGATCGAGCGAACCGCCAAGAACTTCGCTCTCCACCCGTCCAGGCTACTTGGTGACAGTGCCTATGGTTCGGCCGAGATGCTGGCTGGCTGGTTGGTGAACGAGGGGTCGAGCCGCATGTGACCGTGTTCGACAAATCGGCGCGCAAGGACGGTACCTTCTCGCGCGAGGACTTCAGCTATGATCAGGCCAATGACGTTTATATCTGCCCTGGCGGCAAGACCCTGACCACGACAGGCACGCGCGTGAATGACGGCGATACCTTCCTCTATCGAGCAAGCAAAGCTGATTGCGACGCTTGTGCCTTGAGATCACGAT
>Ga0210386_10002633_pt1 | contig 15326 bp, 15 predicted proteins | sample IncBWH32OmetaG_FD_160091 | JGI IMG/M metagenome (GOLD analysis project Ga0210386, IMG submission 160091) | Forest soil microbial communities from Barre Woods Harvard Forest LTER site, Petersham, Massachusetts, United States - Inc-BW-H-32-O ... | reverse complement strand
CCCCGTCATTCACCGGAGTAGTCACAACTCGAAAATTCTTCCCCAAATCATTCGTCCGAATGTAAAACAACCCATCCCGATGATCCACGTAGTACTCCTGCTCATCCACACGCGGCGCAATCACCAGAAACACACCGCCGGGCGTCTCTGCATCAAGGTAGCTGCACTCGTTCGTTGTGTGACTACCAGCTTCCATCAGAAGATATTTGCCGTCGCGGGTCTTTCCAACGCCGAGGTTGAAGCGTTCGTCTGTTTCTTCGAAAATCACCGCATCTTCGGCCACCGGATCGCCCAGTCGGTGCCGGTAGAGATGATCATGTCGCTTCGTCATCTGATCTTCGGTCGTATAAAAAAGCGTGTGCGAGTCAGCCGCCCAGGCAATCGAACCCACTCGTTCCGCTGTGTCGGGCAAATCTTCGCCAGTCCGCAGATCGCGCACATGCAATGTGTACTGCCGGAACCCAGTGTTGTCGGTTGAATAGGCAAGTTTCCATCCATCAGGACTTACTGTGACAGCTCCCAACGCCATAAACGGCTGCCCCTCGGCCAGCTTGTTGACATCCAGGAGCACGACCTCAGGTTGCGATTCATCGTATTTGGCTCCCGTCGCAAGCCTTCGGCAGTGAATCGGATACTGGCTCCCCTCGACCGTCCGTACGTAGTAGAACCAGCCACGGTCACGGTAGGGAACCGACACATCGGTCTCCTTGATGTGCGACAGCATCTCGGCGTATAGCTTCTTTTGCAGTTCCTCGGTCGGAGCCATCACTGACGCCGCGTAAGCGTTCTCCGCTTCGAGATACGCCAGTGTCTCCGATGATGATTTGTCCCGCATCCAGCGGTAATCGTCCTCAAGGGTGTGTCCGTGCAGGGTGGTCGGTGTTGGTTCGCGGCGGGCACGAGGGGGCAGAGGAAAGCTTTCCGTCATCAATCAAGGCTCCAACTGACAGGATACAGTGTCGTGTCAGGCTCTTTAGGCAACCAATTAAGGTTTCCTCTTGCACTCGAAGAGGAGTAAAACAGTCACGGGCTGAGAAAACGGACAAGCCTGAGGTGGTATCTCCTATGAAATTCACCGTTGCTCTCCTCGGCACTTTGGTTCTCTCGCCGGTCATGCTCTTCGCTCAGTTTGATCCAATGCCCTCTGCGTCCCAGTCTCAGCCTGGCCGAGCACCTCAGCCTCCAGGCACGCCGTCCGCGCAGGACTCCGGACCCAACTCCGGTGATGTTGGCCAGATCATGGCAGACAAGATGTTTCTGCGCAAAGCTGCCGAGGGAGGCATCGCCGAGGTGAAGCTCGGGCAGCTCGCCGTTCAGAAGGGAAGCAGCGACGAGGTGAAGGCCTTTGGTCAAAAGATGGTCGACGATCACACGAAGCTGAACAGCGAGATGGCTCAGGTCGCCGACACCATGGGAGTGATGTTGCCGAAAACCATGAACAAGGAGGATCAGACGGAATACGAAAAGCTCAAAGGTCTTTCCGGCAACGACTTCGACACGGAATACCTTACATTCATGGTGAAAGATCATCATCAGGACCTGCACGAATTCCGCGTCGAAGCGGCCAGTCGAACCGATCCTGCCTTGCATGACGCCGTGGTCAAGGCGGAGGGCGTTATTCACGACCACACCGTCATGGTGGACAAACTGGCGCGCGCAAAGGGCATCCCGGTGCCAGCGCATGGCAAACATTCCGCTCCCGCCCCTTCTTCCTAGACCATTCCTGGACTTCTTCGTGAGATAAACCTCGTTCCGCCACAACTCTGGGCTCATCAGGAACTTTCGCAACAACTCCAGCGTAAAATGACCATCGATGAACCATCTTTCACGCTGGCTCGCGATTGTCCTGCTGATCTTCGCTCCTTCTGCCGTTGTGACGGCAGAATCGGTGAGCAGCCTTCCCGCACCGACTGGCTACGTCAGCGACTTTGCGGGAGTCCTCTCTCCCGCGACCAAAAGTAATCTCGAAAGTCTCTGCACTCAGGTTGACCGCCAGGCCCACGCTCAAATTGCAGTCGTCACGATCAAATCCCTCGACAACGACCAGTCCATCGATGAGTTCGCAACCGCGCTCGAAGACAAGTGGAAGGTAGGCCCTAAGGGCACGGACCGCGGAGTCTTGTTGATCGTATCGATTGTTCCTCGCAAGTACCGGATCGAGGTCGGCTATGGCCTTGAAGGAATTCTTAACGACGCCAAGGTTGGAGACATCGGTCGTTCCATGGTCCCGGCGCTGAGTCAGAACGACTACAACACGGCCATCCCGATAGGAGTCCGCCAGATCGCTCAGGTCATTGCAACTGACGCCGGCGTCACCCTGACGCAGACCCAGCCGGTTCATCAATATCATCGCCAGCCGGCTCCCGTTCAACTCACGCTGACCGAACTTGTTCTCGGCGGCGGCGTCATTCTGCTGATTCTGTTTTTTCTTATCAAAACCGGCAATGCCGGCCTGATCTTCTTCCTTCTCGGAAATCTCATGGGCGGTGGAGGCGGCGGTTATCGCGGCCGGCGCGGAGGGGGCGACGGCGGTGGCGGATTTGGCGGATTCGGAGGCGGCGGCTCTGGAGGAGGAGGAGCCAGCGGAGACTATTGAGGATACGAACGATGTGAGATTCTTTGCCGAAAACAGGGGTAGGCAGTTCAGTGAACGGTGATAAAGTACACCGAACAGGCCAGCCACAAACAGCATTGAAACCAAACGAAGGGAAAACGAGGACAAATGAAAGGTTTATGGATCGGGCTTGGTTTAGTCGCTCTCCTTATTGTCGGGCTGCTCGTCGTCGGAGGCAGTTACATCGGCGCGAAAAACACTTTGGTTGCAAAGAATCAGGCCGTGAATACCGCCTACTCGCAGATCGATGTGCTCCAGCAACGTCGTCTTGACCTCATCCCTAACCTCGTGGCCTCGGTGAAGGGCTACGTCGCCGAAGAATCGACAATTCTGACCAACATCGCGAATGCCCGCGCCGGCGTTCTGGCCGCGGGCGGCGATCACGCCAGCAGCATCAACGCAAACTCAAAACTCGACGTAGCCTTGGGACCGTTCTTTCGCCTGCAGGAGCAGTATCCCGACTTAAAGGGTAATCAACAGTTCATGCGCTTGACGGATGAGCTCGCCGGGACGGAGAATCGTATCGCAGTTGCACGTCAGCGCTACAACACCACGCTTCAGGACTACAACACTTACGTGCAGCAGTTCCCAGCCAGTATCTGGGCCAACATGGCAGGCTTTCATGTTCGGGATGAGTATTACAAAGGCAATCCCGAAAACAGCGTGGCGCCGAAGGTCGACTTCTCAAAGTAGACGAAGCGAACTGACCCGGCCCAATAAAAGAGCCGTCGCATTAGCGGCGGCTTTTTTATTGGGGTGAAGATCAGCTTCGAATTATTTATTTGGTATAGGAAGATATGGCCGTCGCCTCGTCGTCCTTGACGTCGAAGACGGTGTAGAGTTTCGTGATTTGCAATAGGTCATGGACCTTCTTGGTCAGGTTCAGCAGTTTCAGTTCGCCGCCGGAGTTCTTGACGGTTGTGAATGCGCTGACCAACTCGCCGATGCCCGAGCTGTCGATATAGCTGATGTCGCCTAGGTTCAACAAAATCTTCTTCTGACCTTTCGCCAGCACATCGCGAACCGCGTCACGAATCGTCACGCTACCTTCGCCGAGGGTAATACGGCCGCTGAGGTCCAGAATGGTAACTCCGTCCACCTGGCGTGTTTGTACTTTCATGCTCATGTGTCGTCTTCTCCTTAGGTCGTCCCCGATCCCTTAGGTTCCAGGTTGTGCGGGTGTTCGATGTTTGATCAGTGTAAGTTCGGTGCCGGGATGTAACTGCCGAAAGTTTACCTCATCCATGAAGGCCTTGATAAGAAAGATGCCCCGTCCCGATCCGCGGAGGATGTTTTCCGGCGCCAGAGGATCGGGAATCTTGTCCGGATCGAGCCCGGGCCCTTGGTCGGAGATTCGAATAATCAGCGAGTCGGAGGTCGTCTCAAATGAGGCCTTGATCAGCTTGTTCGTATCGTATGAATTGCCATGAAGCACTGCATTTACGGCTGCCTCCCGCACCGCCATCGCGATATGCGGAATCGTATCCTCATCAAATCCGGCCCGTTGCGCGACTTGCTCCGCAGTCAACTCGATTTTGTTAACGCTGTCCAGAGACGAATCAAGGGTGAAGCTGACACGGCTTGAAGTAGAGTCGGCCAAAAATATCCTTATCTTTCCGGGTATCCGGTTGTCGACCCCGAATTACGGCATTGATGGCAGTGTGCTTGTGGATTTCTCGAATGTCAAGATTCACCGTTATCTTTCGCCCGCCGGCTTGTCAAAATTTTGCTGAGCGACCATGCAGAGCTCCACCCACCTCATCCAACTGACAAAGTTGGGCTAACATTCGGGGTAGCGGATAAAGTGGTTAAAGCGCGATGTCATGATGAAACATGGAAATCACAGAACGAGTGTCTCTGCGCTGATGGGGTCTGCAGTAATGGACGCCCAGGGAACCACCTTCGGCCACGTGCGCGAGATCGCTGTAGCCCCATCGCTAGACTCAGCCCATGTTCACGGCATCGTCCTCAAGAGACCCTCGGCAAGGCGCGGCGACAGGCCAACCTTTGTTCCCGTTACCCATCTGCAACTCACTGCTGCCGGTGCGCTCCAACTTCGCGAAACGGCGCAACCGGAATTATTGCCGGAAGATGAGACCTTCCTTCTGCTCGAACGTGACCTGCTCGACCAGCAGATCATCGACATTCACGGCCATAAGGTAGTCCGTGTCAACGACGTGGATCTCATCTGGGAGAACTGCCAGCAGGAGAATGGTCCGGACCTCGCACTACGTATCGCCGAAGTCGAAGTAGGCATGCGCGGTGCAGTCCGTCGCCTCCTCAAGGGCTTTCCCGAAAAACCAGTCCACCAGATCGCTGCCCGATTCAGCGCCAGCGTTATCCCCTGGGATTTTGTCGACCTCATCGACCGCGACCCTGCCCGTCGCGTAAAGCTCAACATAGAGCAGGACCGTCTCTCCTCGATGCATCCCTCCGATATCGCCGATATCCTCGAGGAACTTGCTCCTGCCGAGCGTCAGGCACTTTTCTCTTCGCTCGACGAAGAGGTCGCGGCAGAGGCTCTCGAAGAGGTCAAGCCGAAGATGCAGCAGTCTCTGATCGAATCGCTCGACTCTGAGGATGTTGCCGCCATCGTCGAAGAGATGGACCCCGGTGCCGCCGCCGATCTCCTCTCCGAGCTTCCCGACGAGCGTTCCGAGGCGATTCTTGAAGAGATGGCTCCAGAGGAACGTCAGGAGGTCGAAGACCTGCTCGAGTTCTCCGGAGACTCCGCAGCAGGCCGCATGACCACCGAATACGTTGCTTTGTCCGCAAATGGAACTGTCGACCAGGCCATCAACTCCATCCGTGACTTCGAGGGCGACCTCGAGACCATCACCGACATTTATCTGCTTGACTCCGACGAGCATATAGCCGGCCTCATTCCAATCGTTCAACTCTTGCTCGCAAAATCCGGCGCATCGCTTGATTCGCTGCCACAAGGCCACGTCGTAAGCTGTAACGTCGACACCAACGGTCGCAAAGTGGCCGAACTCTTCGACAAATACAACCTTCGCTCGCTACCCGTCGTCGATCATGACAGGCGCCTCGTCGGGGTTGTCCACGCCGAACAAGTCATCGCCCTGTTGCGGGCCAGTCATTAACCAGAACCCTGAACCGTAGACGACTTCAACATCAAGGCAGCAAAAAGGAACGCAGCGCCACATGAAGATTTTGTACGCCGCTGGCATGTCGCCTGAAGAATCATCCCTTTATCGCCTCTGGGCCCTCGAACGCCTCGGCCACCAGGTTATCCCCTTCAATACTTTCGACTATCTCCCGCGGAACCCGCTTGTCCGCAAGGCAACGCATCATCTCTCCGTCGGGCCTTCGATCGAACGCTTCAATCGCGACCTGTTGCGCATCGCCGAAGCCGATAAACCCGATCTCTTCTGGGCCGATAAATTACTTACGATGCGTTCTCGAACAATCGACCGTCTCCGCGCCATGGGCATCGCGAGCGTCAGCTACATGATCGACAATCCCTTCGGCCCGCGCCGCGATCCTGGGTGGCGGCTCTACATGAAGAACATTCCGCACTACGATCTGCACGTTGTCCAGCGCGACAAAAACATCGCCGACTATACCTCACGCGGTGCGCGCAACGTCATCAAGATTCAGACAGCTTACGAGCCCACGCTGCACTTTCCTCCAGCCGCAAACTGGTCCGATGCCGACCGCAACCGCGAAGTCTCCTTCATCGGCACTCCCTACGATGATCGCGCTCAGACGCTCAGCCGCCTTTGGCGCGAGTGCGGTTTCTCCGTCGCCGTCTCCGGCAGCGAAAAGCTCTGGTCTCGCGCCATGCAGCCTGATGCCTTCAAGGCAACCTTCCGCACCGGCGAGCTTTATTGCACCGACTATCGCGAGGCCATCTGGCGGTCCCGCATCAATCTCAGCTTCCTCACTCACTCCAATCAAGACGAGTTCGTCCACAAGAGCTTCGAGATTGCCGGGTGCGGAGGCTTTCTCCTCGCAGAACGCTCTCCCGGCCACCTTCAGCGCTTCAAGGAGGATGAGGAAGCAGTATTCTTCTCCACCTTCGAAGAGCTGGCCGCGAAGATTCGCCTCTATCTCCCCGACGAACCCGCACGTCAGCGCATCGCCAATGCCGGCAGTGTCCGCGCAGCACGCGACGGATACCACAACGATCGGCAGGTCGGCCTCATCATCGACCGAATTCAGGACATTCTCTCGGACCGCAACCCCGCCAAGCACTCCGCGAATCCGGCTCTCGCGGGCCACCCGTGATTCGGGACCTCCTCAGCGAAACGCCAGCCGCCGACTTTCACGCAGACATCTGCATCGCCGGTGCCGGAGCTGCGGGCATCACGCTCGCCGTTGAGTTCGCCCGCAAAGGCAAAACCGTTCTGCTCCTCGAAGGCGGCGGTGCCGTCCGCGAAGACTCGTCGCAGGCAATCTACGACAGCGAAATTGTCGGCCTCCCCCATCGCGGCATCCACACCGGCCGCATCCGCGTGAAGGGCGGCACCACCGTTCGCTGGGGCGGCCAGATTCTCGAACTCGACGCCCTCGACTTCACTCCGCGGCCCGGTATTCCCGAGAGTGGCTGGCCATTCTCGAAGACCGAGCTGACATCCTTCTACGAGCGCGCCCTCACCCTCGAAGGTCTCGCCAAGGTCGAACGAAGCGACGCCGCGGTCTGGCGCGATCTCAACCTCCCATTCACTCAGTTCGAAGGCCTCGAGTCCTATCTATCGCGCTGGTGCCCCGAGCCCAACTTCGCACGACTGCATCACAAGACTTTGACCACCCACCCCAACATCCACCTCTGGCTCCACGCAAGCGCGGTCGAGCTTCTCCTGGAAGGCGAAACCGCGCAAGGCATCCGCGCCCGCACTCTAACCGGCATCGAAACCATCTTCCGTGCTCGACACTACATCTTCGCCCTCGGCGGCATCGAGAGTTCCCGCTTCTTCCTTCAGCCACGAGAAGGCGGCCATCCCTGGAACCGCTGCGGTCTGCTCGGCCAGCACTTTCAGGATCACATCGACTGCAACGCCGCCCGCATCGAGCCTCTCGACCTTGCCTCCTTTCACGACACCTTCGACCCCATCGTCGCCCACGGCTTCAAATACCTCCCGAAGCTCCGACTCAGGCCGAATCTCCAATCCGAACTCGGCACCCTCAACATCGGCTCTACCATGTCCTTCGAGGACACCGGCAAGGCCCGCTTCCAGGCCAAACTCACCATCCGGAATCTCATGCGCGGCCGTTTCAGCGAAGTAACCCGCGACAACGTCTTCCACACCGCCAAACACGTCCCCATGCTCTTCAGCCAGGCCTGGCGATACTACGTCCAGCGCCGGGCTTATGCGCCTTCCACAGTGCGCATCCTTCTTCGGGTCCACTGCGAGCAGGAACCCACCTCCCGCAGCAGCATCACACTTACCGACCAGCGCGACCCGCTCGGCCTGTTTCGCATCCGCTTCGACTGGCAGGTCTCCGACAGGGAACTCGAAACCATCCGTCAATACGTTCTCGTCACCCGGCGAGCTCTCGCCGGAGTAGCCCGCATCATCCCCGACGAAGACCTCATGTCCGGCGACCCAAAGTTCTTTGCCCGCTGCGACGACAGCAACCACCACATGGGCGGCATGCGCATGTCTACCTCCAACTCTACGGGTGTTGTCGACACCAACCTCTGCCTCTACGGAACCAGCAACGTCCACATCTGTAGCAGCGCCGTCTTCCCAAGCTCTGGCTTTTCCAACCCGACCCACACTGTCCTCGCTTTGGCTCTACGCCTAAGCGACCATCTGAGTAACTGACCCACGCAATCGTCCTTGAGCAGGTCCTGGAGCAGGTATGGAAAAGATCGAACTCGCAACGACAGGTCGCCAGACCACACGCCTCGGCTTCGGCTGTTCCAGCCTGATGGGGGCTACGAATCGCCGCGACTCGCTCACCCTCCTCGAGACTGCCTACGAGGCGGGCATCCGCCACTTCGATGTAGCCCCCATGTACGGTTACGGCCACGCTGAAGGCTGTCTAGGCGAATTTCTCGAGCACCACCCCGGCCAACTGACCGTCACCACAAAATTCGGCATAGCCCCGCCCAAACACTCCACCCTCCTCAAAGCCGCTCGCCGCATCGCGGGCCCCATCGTCCAGCAGCTTCCCGGCGTCAAACGAAAGCTCGCCCAGGCTGCGAGCGCCGCAACGAGCCCCAGCGAGAAGCCTCGCTTCACCGCCGCCGAGGCTAAAGCCTCCCTCGACCGCAGTCTCCGCGCCCTTCGCACCAATCGCATCGACCTCTGGCTTCTCCACGAAGCTGAAGCACACGACCTCACCGACGACTCCCTCCTCACCCTCCTGGAATCCGCAGTCGGGCATGGAACCATCGGCTCGTTCGGCGTAGGAAGCACGCAAAATTCAATTCCCGCGCTCCTCGCCGAACGCCCAGCCTACTGCCGAACTCTCCAATACGAGTGGTCGATCCTCGACGCCGTAGTCCCCGCCTCCCAACCTTTCCGCATCCACCACCGAGCCCTCACCGACAACTTCCGCGCCCTCCACAAAGCCCTCTCCGCCGACAAACCTCTCTGCCGCCGCTGGTCTGACTCCACCAACATCGATCTGAACAGCGCCGAAGCCCTGGCCAACCTGATGCTGAAGGCCGCGTTTGTCATGAACCCTTCCAGCATCATCCTCGTCTCCTCAAAAAATCCTCACCACATCCACGCCAACGCGCGCGTTGCCGCCGATCCCGCTCTCGAATCCCCGGCCCGCCAGCTCTACAACCTCATCCAATCTGAACCGAACCTCATCCACAACCTCCGAACATAGCTCACGCGACAAGAATTGGGTTAGCCTGATACAGGCGAGCCGACGAGTTCTCCCCAACCAGAGAAAAGGAACCAAACGAGTGACCTGGCGCACATGGAGAACCCGGCTCATCCTCATCTTCGCGGTCCTCGGCCCGGGCTTCATCACCGCAAATGTCGACAATGACGCCGGCGGTATCCTCACCTACTCCCAGGCGGGAGCCCAGTTCGGCTACACGCTCCTCTGGACGATGCTGCCGATTACCCTCGCCCTCATCGTCGTGCAGGAGATGTGCTCCCGCATGGGCGTCGTCACCGGCAAAGGCCTCAGCGACCTCATTCGCGAAGAGTTCGGCCTGCGGATCACCTTCGTCATCATGATTCTGCTAGTCGTGGTTAACTTCACCAACGTTGTCACCGAGTTCTCCGGCATCGCTGGCAGCATGCAGCTCTTCCACATCACCAAATACATCAGCGTCCCTGTCTGCGCTGCAATCGTCTGGTTTCTCGTCGTCAAAGGCGACTACAAGAGCGTCGAAAAGATCTTCCTCATCGCCAGCGCCTTCTACATCGCTTACATCATCGCCGGCGTCCTCAGCCGCCCCGACTGGCACCTCGCCATGGTCGAAACCGTTAAACTCCCACCGCGAGAAGTCTGGTCGAACAAAGCCTACATCTACATGACTGTCGGTGTTATCGGCACCACTATCGCTCCGTGGATGCAGTTCTACCTGCAGTCTTCCATCGTCGACAAGGGTCTCACTGTCCGTCAGTACAAGGCTTCGCGCCTCGATGTCATCGTCGGCTCCATCTTCACCGACGTCGTCGCCTGGTTCATCATCGTCGCCTGCGCCGCTACTCTCTTCACCCATGGCATGCGCAACATCGGCGACCCCTCCGACGCCGCCCAGGCCATGAAGCCGCTCGCCGGCGACTATGCCTTCATCCTCTTTGCCGCCGGCCTCTTCAATGCCTCGCTCTTCGCCGCCAGCATCCTTCCGCTCTCCACCGCCTACACCGTCTGCGAAGGCCTCGGCGTCGAAAGCGGACTCGACAAGAGCTTTGGCGAAGCGAAGTTCTTCTACTGGCTCTACAGCATTCTCCTCTTCGCCGGAGCAGCCGTCGTCCTGATCCCCAACTTTCCGCTGGTCCAATTCAGCATCCTCTCCCAGGTCCTCAATGGAGTCCTCTTACCCCTGGTGCTGATCTTCATGCTGAGACTGATCAACCGTCACGAACTCATGGGCAAGTACACCAACAGCCACTGGTTCAACGCTGTCGCGTGGATCACCGTAATCATCGTGATCGGACTCTCCTGCGTCCTCGTCTGGAATACGCTCCACGGCTAAAATTCGACCGCGGATTTTTTCGCGGATCAATACGGATCAAAAGCAAAACCGATTTTGAAAACAAAAAAAGGACAAAGCCCAGACTCTTGGCCTTGTCCTATTCGCTTTTATCCGTCTTATTTTTTAATCCGAACGAATCCGCGTAATCCGTGGTCGAGGGTTTGTTCTACAACAGCTTCCCCTCAGACAGATCCCGAATCAACCCCAGGTCCGCTGCCAGAAAGTCATACCCGGTCAACTCTTCCAGTGGAGCCCACCGCACATCGTTGAAGATTCGGTTCTCCATCTCACCCTGAAACTCCCGCACCGCAAAAAACTGCAGATCGATCGTGCCCCCATTTTTGTATTTATGCCGGATCCGCGCGACCCGCTTGCCGATGACTGCAGCAATCCCCAGTTCCTCGTCCAGCTCCCGAGCCAACGCATTCTCCGGGCTCTCTCCGGACTCGATCTTGCCTCCTGGAAACTCCCACTTCAGACTCATCGGCTGATCCGGTTTTCGTTGGCAAATCAGCACTTCCACCCCATCTGCGCCTTTTCGCAGAATCAGCGCCGCCACCACCAGCCGAACTGGTCTGACTATCTCGGTCCCCAGCTTTCGGTCGAGTTTACGAATAGGCTCTCTCATCTGCCTACAGCTTAGACGATGTTCGCGCCTAAAAGCTCCATTTACCGTGACTTACTTCAACGCGACCGAAGCTGGAAAGTAAACTGGCCACCGCTCTTGCGCACTTCGCTCCAGCAACCCCGGCGTAGGGTTCACCGGAAACGCCCGCCTCGCAATCTCCAGCATCGCCGCGTCATGGATGGAATTCCCAAACACCGCGTCCGGCGCCTTAATCCCCACCCGTCGCAACGCCCCCACTTTGCCTTCGTCCGTCGGCACATCGATAATCTGGTCCGTCACGAGTCCATTCCGTACCTCGACCCGCGCCGCGAGAACTCGCTCTGACGGAATCCCGAACCGTCCCACACCCTCTTCTATGACCCAGTCATTCGTGGAACTCACCGCCCAAATCTCCACGCCCTTTCCCTGAAGTTCCCCCACCAGTTCCTTCATCTCCGGGAAGATATTTTGTTCGATCCTTTCCTCAAAGAACACCTTCGCAGCCCTGCGCATCTCGTCCTCGCGCAGCCGCTGGTACATCTGCACCATCTCCCCGCAGATCGCAACCTCCGACACCTCGCCCTTCAGATATCCGCGATACCGTTCGTCAATCCAATCCGTCATCTCGCGTGAGACCAGGCCGGTTTCGATCGTCCATTTCATAAATCCGGAGCCTGCATCTCCCGACCACAGCGTTCCATCGCAATCGAATACCGCAACTTCGGGCGACAACGCACGAACGGCGGCATGAAACTCAGGTGTACTCAAACGTTCTGCAGCGACAGCTTCATTCACAAAATCCACTCAACTTTTCTACGCGGTCGATTCCCACGTGTCTCTTCCTGATTCTTATCCTACCCGTTACCCGGCAACTCATTCAGGTTGAGACGTACTCCGCGACCGGGCCAATGATGTGCTCCAAATGGCGTGAATGGCGCCCTGGTATTTCATTCGATAGGAGGCAGCCCCTCGACCACAGTCACCCCCGCCGGTGGGATGAACGCAAAGTCAGCATCCTTTACCGGGACATTTTCCTCGATCCCGGAAAATGCAAACTCCGTCACTGCACCGTCAACCTCTTCCAGTCGCATCCGTTCAATCGCACCCACAGGTGTCACCCAGAGCGACAGCAGCTTCACCCGCTCCGCCATTCCCTTCGGCACACCAGAGATTCGAAACCCTGAGCCCTCCGGCGCGACCGTCAGATTATCCAGCTCTTTCGCAAGCTGGGTATGCCCCAGTAAAAACCGCAGAGGCGATCGCAGATCATCCAACTGCTTCGCCGGAACTCGCGTGGCCTGCGCATCTCCAGGGGTGTAGAACCACGCAAACTTCCCATCCAGAACAAAAACCTTTCCTACTGGAACCGCATAGCTCCACCGCATCCGCCCCGGTTTCTTGAGCAGCAGCGTGCCCTCTTCCGTCCGGTCCATCCCCATGCCGGAGTACCGCTCCGAGTAATGCGCGCGCAGGGAACTGAGCTGGTTATAGTGCTCATCAACCTTGCGGACGATCGCGTCCTGGTTCTGTGCAAGCACGCACACGGGCGCGCAGAAAGACAGAAACAGCGCAGTTTTCGCCAGCATCACTGAATGGGTTGAGTGCAGTTGGTTCCACCCGACGGATCCTTGCGGATCGTATTGTTCTCATCCGCGCAGTAGCCGTTATCGCCCGTCTTTCCGACCGACTGCGGAACCGCCGTAATCTCGTACGAGGTGTACATGTCCTGGTTGTTGACCGTAACCTTCTGGCAGTTGCCGATCGCAAACGTATAACCCGCCTTCTGGCCAGCGGCAAGGTCAGGAGCAATCAGCTGGGCGGACTGCGGTGTCGGCGCACCCGTCTTCGGATCGCCCCCCAACGTCGCCAGCGAGCACGAAAACCCATTCGCCGGATACTGCGAGTTGTACTGCAGCTCGGCCTGACCAATCGCCCTCAGCGACTGCACGGCCGAAAGCTCCTGCGATTGCTTCCTGAGTTTCAAAAGCTGCGGCACTGCAAACGTCATGATAATCAGCATTACCGACATCACAATCAGCAGCTCGATCAGCGTAAATCCCTCTTGGTCCAGCTGCTTTATGCGTACCCGGTCCAGTGCGTTCATCGTCTTCCTCATCCTTGGTTGGTCCTGTCTTCCCACTCCGAACAAAACTCTATCAGCAACGTGCTAACAGGCCAAATCCCCGCGCTCAATCTTCATCGATCCGAGATTTCCCAACAGCGTCAGCGCCATCAACTCCGGCTGGAATAGTTCGCGTGCAAGCTCCTGCACCTCATCGGCTCGCACCGCGTCGATCTCCTCCATCATCTCGTCGACCCCGAAGAATCGTCCGAAGTACATCTGCTGCCGCGCCAGGTTGGACATCCTGCTGCCCGAACTCTCCAGCCCAATCACCATATTGCTCTTCAACTGGTCCTTTGCCCGCTTCAACTCCACGTCACCGACCGTCTCTTCCTTCAGACGTCTCAGCTCCTTCAGCGTAAGCTCCAGCACCAGCCGTGTCTTGTCGACTGAGGTTCCCGCGTACACACACAAGGACCCTGTATCGCGAAACGGATTCATCTCCGAGAAGATCGAGTAAGCCAATCCCTGATCTTCCCGTATCGTCTGAAATAATCGCGAACTCATTCCGCCACCTAGAATCGTATTCAGCAGATAAACCCCATACCGCCGCCGATCATTCACCGGAGGCGCCGGCACCCCCAGGCAGAACTGCACCTGCTCCAGCGCTTTCTTCCGCCGCAAAGTTATGTGCGGAGTCGCCTTGGGCGTATCGAACTTCGCCGAAAAGGGTCGTCCCCCGCCCGTCAATGAGCTGAACTCCCGCTCCACCTGTGCCACGAACGCATCATGGTCCAGGTTTCCCGCGGCCGAAAACACCATATTTCGTGCCGTGAATCGCCCGGCGTAAAAATCGAACAGCACTTGCTGGTTGAAGCTCGTCACCGTCTTCGCTGTGCCCAGAATCGGTCGCCCCAGCGCATCGCCCTTCCAGAAGTTCTGCGTCCAGACCTCATTCACCAGGTAATCCGGATTGTCCTCATCCATCTTGATCTCTTCGAGGATCACACCCTGTTCGCGTGCGAGTTCCACTGGGGTGAACGTCGGGTGCAGCACCAGGTCTGAAAGCACCTCAAGCGCCGGAGCCACATTCTCATCCAGCACCTTGATGTTGAAGCACACCATCTCCTTGCTGGTAAACGCATCCAGATTCCCGCCAATCGTGTCCACCTCACGGGCAATCTGCTGCGCTGATCGCGTAGTCGTCCCCTTGAACACCATGTGCTCGACAAAGTGGGAGATTCCGTTGACCTCGGCCTCCTCGTCCCTCGAACCCGACCCCACCCAGGCCCCCATGGACACGCTCCTCAGGTGTGGCATCCGTTCGGTCAGCACGAGCAGACCGTTCGACAACACCGTCTTTCGAATATTGCGAGAGGCATTTCCAGTTACAGGTATTTCTTCGATCACCGAGACAGACATGAGGCTCCTTCACCTCCATTCTTTCACAGTGGCTGGGTTCGTTTCCGCCCGCGGAGTAGACTGGTTGAGGACGCTGCACAAGCATCTTAGCCCTCTGAGAGGGTCTTCGTCTGTTAAAATCACTTACTTTATAAGTTTATTATTATGAGCATCTTGAAGCATCATCAAAAACCACAAGTTGAAGAAAAACCCCTCTTCGGCCTCACTCTGCCCGAACTGACCGGCCTCATGGCCCGCCTTGGCCAGAAACCCTACCGCGCCACCCAGCTCCACGAAGCCCTTTATCGCCAACGAGTCACCTCTCTCGACCAGATCACCACCCTCCCCCAACCCCTCCGCGACGCCCTCGCCGCCGAATGCTACTCCATCGGTCTGCCCGAGATCCTCCAGACCGCTCGTTCCGTAGACGGAACCGAACGCTACCTCATCCGAATGGCCGACGGCGAGACAGTCGAAACCGTCTGGATGCCCGACGGAGACGGAG
>Ga0210386_10002631_pt1 | contig 15334 bp, 9 predicted proteins | sample IncBWH32OmetaG_FD_160091 | JGI IMG/M metagenome (GOLD analysis project Ga0210386, IMG submission 160091) | Forest soil microbial communities from Barre Woods Harvard Forest LTER site, Petersham, Massachusetts, United States - Inc-BW-H-32-O ... | reverse complement strand
CTCGAGGGCCGTCCGGGATCGTCTCGCCGAGCGGCTGACCGACTGGGACGACCGTGACGTAGCCGCCTTCGCCCAGCTGGTCACGAGGTTCAACGACAGCGCTGGCCGTCCCTGACTGAGGAGGCTGGCTTCCGGCGCCGCCATCCGGTTCGGCTGAGGCGTGGCCACCTTGCGACGACCCGGTCCGATCTCACGAGCGAGCACGGAGCCAGCACGGGGACAAAACGGGCACATAAAAAAGGACGTGGAGCGATAAACCCCAGGTCAGTACGGGTGCGCCGCCAGGGACTTGAACCCCGAACCCGCGGATTAAGAGTCCGCTGCTCTGTTCCAATCTTCCCCTCTGACCTGGTATCGGACGATGCCGACACGTGCCAGGAGCTGCCATCTTGTCCGGTCGCCGGTATCTGCAGCGCGCTGCGGATACCGGATGCTGCCGGGGCGTACCGGGGCATCCGAGCAAACATGGAGCAAACATCGGCAGGTATAGGTCTAGACCACCATGGTCGAGGGCGTCTGGGTGATCGGCCGAAAAGGGGATTCGGCGATCAATGGTAATGGTGTAGGTCCGTGGCGTTGAGATCATGCGCTAGCCGTAACTGGGGCCGGGTAACGTCGGCCGACACGGTTCGTGATCCCTGCTGGCAGCGCCCGGACCGATGTGCCTGGTCGCGCCCCGGTATCCCGGCCTCGCTCGGAGCGCATACAGAAGGCCCAGGAAGCCGCCGGGCGCGCCATCGAAGCCGCCCGGGACGCGCAGGTCCCCGTCACCGCCCCCGCCGGAGCCCGTATCACCGTGTCCGGCACAGGGGACGAAGGCACCACATGGCAGGTCTCCTGCAAAGCGGGCGATAAGCCCGTCCATATCGAGATGGACGTATCCGGCGCCGTCATCGACATCATGATCAGTCCGCACCCTGCGGAATAGTCACCGAAGGCGGCATTGCGGATAGCGTCCCGAGTCCGCCTCTGTTCCCGCCCGCCTCAGTTGCCGGCGGCGGTTGGATACTGAATAGAGTCGTCGTAGCCCGGCGGGCGAATAGCGACGCCGTAGCCTCGCGTCATGTTGCGGACCGCGCCGTCTCTTGCTGACAGGTCCGTGACGGTAGGCTTCGACCATTCCGTACGGGGCGTCGGAAAGCGTCCACGGCGAGGGCGCGTTTCATGACTTCACCGGCCCCAGCTTGTCGATTTCTCCTGAGTCGTACCCGACGATAACGGACCCGTCCGGCTGAACCTCCATTGAGCTGATGTCGGGCGGAGTGAGCGGGACCCTGGTGATGATGCCAGCGGGGGACAGGATCGTCACCCATTCCTGCCCCTGGATGGCAAGCCAGCCGCCCGAGGCGGAGACGTAAGGGCCCTGGTCGCTGAGCGTGAACCTCGGCTGCTGCCCCGGCCCGAGAGAGACCAGCTCATGCGCGAGCAGGCACAGCACCCATACCCGGCTGCCCTGGGTGAAGATCTGCCGCGGGCCGGCCGGCACCTTCACGGTCGCCACCGTGGCGAGCGTCCTCGGGTCAAGTTCAGCGACCTGCCCGGCGCCGGCCAGGACTACGTACAGCTTCTGGCTGAGCGCCGTGATACCGAACGGAGTGCCGGCCAGGGCGCGGCGCGTGATCACGTGCCCGTCGGCTGTCGACAGCTCGATCACCTCGCCCGTCCCGGGTGACACGACGGCGACCCGTCCGTCGGCGAGGACCGGGGAGCGGCTGCCTATGGGCACCGCCCGGTCCCACAGCGTCCGCCCGGTGGCCAGGTCGATGCGCCCCACCCGGCCGGTTCCCAGGGACGCGTAGTATCCGTCCTGGCCGGAGACGATGAGGGAGTTTACGTAGTCCTTGCTCTCGGCGACCTCCTGCAGGGTCTGGGCGCCGAAGTTGACCTTGGCGATCGCGTAGTTGCCGAGCACGGCGTACAGCGTGCCGGAGCCGGAGTCCCTGGCCAGGTACGTCGCGTTGTACTTCGCCTGCAGGGAGGCCTCGGGGAAGTCGTTGGCGAAGGCGAGCTTGCCGACGGCCGGGATGATGATGACAGACAGCGTCCACGGCAGTACCCGCCAGCTCAGCATCCGCCGCGACCATGGCTTGTAGACCGGTGCCTTGCCTTTGTCGAAGACGACGGGCTTGGGTGCCCGGCGCTTCGGAAGGGGCGCCAGCCCGGGTTCCGGTGCCCGATCCGATGTCATGTACGCGGCGAGCATGCCGGACAGGCGGCGCAGGTCGGCCGGGAAGCTCCGGCTGTCGCCGGTGATGGCGATCGCCCACGCGCCGATCGCCGCCTCGTAGCCGACGTCATTCTGCGCGCGGCCCGTGATGACGACGGGGTGGCGCTGTCGGGGAATACGACGGCGAGCACGTCGCTGCCCGGCCAGGTCTGATCCAGCCGGGCGAAGTCGATCTTGAGGGCCTGGGCGAGCACGGCGAGGCGCCGCCGCTGCTCCGCCTGCCCCGTCGGCGGCAGCACGAAGATGGCCCGGTCCAGCAGGCCAGCGTCCCGGATCCGCTCGATTTCCCAATTCAGGTACTCCGACCTGCCAACCGTGACGCAGATCAGCCGCGCGGAGCCCATCAGCGACCGGATACGGACCTGCCAGTCGTCTCCGAAGCTGCGGCGCTCCGCCCCCAGCGGCGGCGGCAGCTTCTCTCCCACCTGGCTGAGCGCGAGTACCGGCCCGTACACGGCGAGTGCCGAGGCAGTGACCTCCTCGAACCGCTCGAAACGGCGCATGCACAGCCGCTCCACGATCGAGGCGCGGTCGAAGCGGCGGGCGCGCAGCAGCCGCCGGTCGTCGGCGAAGGACCGCAGCAACAGGACCGGATGCCGCTCCTCATCAGGGGAACGCTGCTGCCCGGCCTGGTTCCGCAGCGCCCGCATGCCCAGCCGGCGGGCGAGCATGAACGGCACCAGGGCCGCGAAGATCAAGATGACGCCGGCAACGGGCAGCACCCGGCCTACCTGGGTGACGAGGAGATCCGACCCGTCTGGGCCCGTCCCGAACGCCAGCAACATGGCGCCCGCGAGCGCCAGGAAGATGCCCGCCCCAGCGATGGCGATCGTGAACACCAGGCTGACCGCCCCGGCGACCCAGCGGCCGCCGGAGAAGACCGTCGGCCGCCAGGGCGCGGGACTGCGGCGGCGGACAAGCCACTCGACGGCGATCGTGGCGGCGATGACGCCGGCCAGGAGACCCCCGGACTGCCAGAAGTTCAGGTGCCAGTCCTCAGTCGTCCGCATGGTCCACGTCAGGACGGCGAGCCGCAGCAGCGTCAGCGCCCCGTGCCGCGCCAGCCGGACGTTGACCAGCCGGTCCACCGAGAAGCTCTGGCGGGACTTGTAGAAGGCCCAGCCCGACCGCAGCCTGCGCCATGCCGAGCGGTCACGCAGCACGGTGCCCAGGCCGAGGAGGATGGGGACGCCCAGCACGATGCCCATCAGCGCGGAGTTGATTGCCGTCCGGAGGTCATCCATCTGTCCCCACGGGATGGGCAGGTCCGGCGCGGTCTCCGGCACCCGGGGCAGCTGCCGTGCCATGGTGGCCTTGAGGTCGTCCCATGCGATGGTGCTCGCCGGCGGCTTTGCGGACCAGACGTCGATGGCGATCGCGGTCCGGCCGCGGATGGCTGTCGCACAGGCCTCGGCCGATCCCGCGCTCCTGTTCACGTAGCCGGCGGTCAGCGTGCCGGGGAGCGGCACGTCCTGCTGTGGCTGGCAGCCCGACGCCAGGGCAGTCGGGGCGAATGCCCGGGTGCGGACCTCATAGGCCGTCACCTCGACCCCCCCGTCACCAGCGGGAGTGAGCCAGGAGCGCTGCCAGGCCCCGGTGAACTCCAGGCGGCGCAGGTCGGCCCGGAACCGGCCGGTGCCGACGAACAGGCCGCTGCTGGGCGGGCCGTCTTGCATCTGCAGCCATCCGCCGGACCCGGCGCCAGGCAGCTGTGCCGTCGCCAGCATCTCGTGCGCCACGGCCGGAACCGGGTACGGCGGCAGGACCAGCGGAGTCGGCGGCGGGAAGAACTGCCGGTGCCAGAACAGCCCGACCGCGATGAGCGCAAGGCAGGCGGCGGACAGCAGCCGCCACTTGCGCGTCGTCCACGGACGTCGGGTGGAGTGCCTCGTGCGGCGCGCGGCCGCTGCCAGGTTGGAGGCTACAGCGGCCGGTGTGGCAGCCGGTGCCGCTGGGGTACGAGGTGCGGTGCGGCTCCCTGCGGTGCCCGGTGCTGCTCCGGTGGCGAGGCCCGGCGCGCCTAGGCGGGGACCTGCCGAGGCCAGCAGCCTGCCCAGGCCCTCCAGGTGCGTGCCCAGCAGGTCGGCCTGGATAAGGTCCAGCAGCTGGCCGTGCGTGATCGAACCCGAGCGCAGCAGCACGCGCGCCGCCCCGTTCCCCGGATCGGCCACCAGCGCCAGGGCCATCGCGCCACTGGGGGCCGGGCCCAGCCGGTAGGCGTCGCATATCCGGTCGGCGAGCGACAGGGCAGCCGCGAGGCGCTCGGAGACCGGGACGCCCTCCCACATCGGCAAGCTATTCGGCGCGAGAACCCCGTCCGGCCATCCCGCAGCCGGGCTCGCGGGGCCTGTCCGGTACGGGTCGTCATAAACCCCGGCCGCGTCCGTGCGCAGTGGATCGCCGGTGTAGAGGGAGATGCGCTGCCAGTCGCTGGCCATGTCTACTCGGGTGAGCGCGACCAGGATCCGGCTGGTGGCCAGCGGGAATCCTGGCGGCAGCTCCCTCGCCGCGAGCCGAAAGGCAGCAACGACCACCTCGCTCAAGACAGGTCCATGCGGCATTAATGGTCCCCCCACTGACCGACCAGCGCCCGCTTCCCCAGGCGCGTGTCACGGCACGGTATTGCGCGGCCAATCCAGAACGCAACGCGATGCGGCAGTTGCGCAGTGTTAGAACGTCGAGACGAGATGTCACTATCGCATACTTAAGCGCAGCACGCTTAACCATCGGAGAAAGCCAAATCGCGCAGACGATCCCATCGTCAGAGGGAATTCGAAGGTGCCCGCACTGGTGAGAGCGTTACAGGAGGTTTGGCCGCCAGCCTTAGTTGCAGTCTTCCCGCGCACGTCTTCTGGTTGGCGATGCCAGGTCTGATCCGGGTTCTCATGCGTGCAGCAGTAACCACAGGCAAGATTGCAGCGGCTGCGAACCTTCAGGGCAGACTGGTTCACCGCTGTCGCGTCGCCGTCGACCGGCTTCCTGGTTCCTCACGTGATTGCCTTACGCCACCGATGGCTGCTGACGGGCGAACCTGCCATCCTGGCAATCAGCTACGGCACGGTTGATGATGTCGGTCTTGCGCGTGCCGGTGCTGTTCGTGAGCGGCCGGAGATCAGCGCGCACGAGGCAAGGCCCTAGCACACCGGGGAAGAACCTGCGCGGCGCTCTGACGACACGCCAGCCCGAGGCCACCGAGCAGGCCGCCGGTTCTGCTGCGACCGGGCGCGCCATCGCCTTAGCCGCGGTCAATCCTAGGTAAATTGCCCTGGCCGCCTTGGCGGCTGCCCCTGCTACCATGGCTGGTTCATCGGTGCGCTCCGCCTGTATTTCCGCCGGGTATCCTGCCTGCCGAGTTCATGGCCCAGCGTGCGACCTTACCGACACCTTTTAGCGTCGCTCCACCAGCTACTTTCACGGTGGCGCCCGCCGGTGCAACCCAGCAGCGGCGAATCCGCCGGCCAAGACACCGACCGCTTCCTAGCCAGCCCTACGAAAGGGAAGCCTGGCGAAAAAAGCATAACTACCGATCCCCTGCGTGGTATACAATCCAGCGCTAATAGCGCTATTGCTTATCCATGCTTGCGCAATCCTGTTGATAAGCGGAGCTCTTGGGGGCGGAATGAGCCGAGGCGGATTCCGGATATTGGCGGGGCGGGCCGGGCCAGAGTTGCGGGCGCCCGGCGGACGGGCGTGGCTGGCGCTTGCCGGGCTGAGCCTTGCTGCCGCGGCTTATGTGGCCATGAGCGAGGCTGGCGCAATCGTCGCGGAGGCAACCCCGACTGGCGGGACCACCGTGTCAGCGCTGTTCGGATTCGGGCAGCTCACAGGGATCGCGAATGTCACGACGACGACTCAGGCGCTTGCCGCCTGGGCGGGAGCTGCAGGCCCGCTTAGCCAGCTCGCTGCGCCTCACGACCTTACCCTCTGGCTGTGGTGGTACCTGGGTTTCGACGTGCTGTTTGTCGCGGGATACGCGGCGGTCGGATTTATCCTGCTGCCCCGCTACAGACCGCACACCGGCAATTCCCCGCAGTCCCGCAGGCGAACGGAGCCCGCGAGGTGGCTGCTGCTTGCGCTGGTGGCCGTGCACGTCCTGCAGGACGTGATTGCGGCGGCGGTCTTCGCCGTGATCACGCGCCGCTGGGAGCCGGGTGACCCGCTTGCCGTCGCGCTGCACGCGGTCACCGCGGCGAAATGGCTGACGGCGCTGGTCCTGCTAGTGCGCGTGGCCTACCTGGCGTGGGATGTCGGGGCCGGCCGGCGGGCGATCGGGTTGGCGGCATCGGCCCTGGGGGTCCAGCGGTACTCGGTGGTCCTGGTGGCGCTGGTGACCGTGATCGCGGCGGGTAAGGGGTCGGACATCCTGGAGCAGATGCCCGATGTCCCGAGGGCCTGGCTCGCCGGGAACGGCTGGGAGCCGGCGGTGGTGGCAGTGCTGGCCGAGGCACTGCTGGCTGTGCTGCTGATTTTCCTGGGCCGGATGCGCACCAGGCGCGCGATGGACAAGTACAGCGGGACGGACCGCCGCCGTGATCCGGCTTACCTGCCCTGGCTCGGGATCCCGGTGGCCCTGGTCATGCTCGCGGTACTGCTGCGGCTGACTGGCGGCGCGGAGGTGGGCTGGGCAAGGCTGGCGGTGGCCGCCGCTGTTCCGCTTGCGATCGGCGTCAGCTCGCTGGCCATCGCCTGGTTCTCCCGCTCGCCCGGGGACCGTGCACTGTCGGGGCTGTGGACCTGGCTGAAGAAACGGATCCGTGGCGAGGGCGTCAAGGAAGTGACCAGCCACCTGGACACGGGGCTCGACTCGGTGCGGGCGCTGGGGCACCCTCTGCCCAAGGTTCCGGAAGACGAGGCGGCCAGGAAGGTGGCCAGCGTCCGGACGGCCGGAGACATTCTCGCCGCTGCGGCCGTCGCGGTCCCCGGCCTGGGGCTCGTGCGCTCTTTCACCGCGCCGGCCTTCCTCGCCGGCGGCTGGTACGCTGCCGTGTCCTGGGCGGCCGTGGCGCTCGGGTTCGCCTTTGCGACGCTGACATGGCCGGCGGCAAACGGCCCGGTGCGTGCGCTGCTGCGCCGCCTGGCGGGTCCCTACCGGCCAGGCAGGCGGTCGCCGGCCGCCCGGTTCGCCGACAGCGCCCGGCGGGGAACGCTGCCGGATCGCTCGGCCTGGGCCAATTCCTGGCCGTGGCTGGTGGCGGGCGCGCCGTTCCTGGTCGCGGTCGGATGGCTGCTGTTCTGGCCTTTGTCGGCCGCGCACTGGCTGGGGGTCCTGGGCACCGTGGTGATCGCCCTGGGCACGCTGACGGTGGTCCTGGCGGTGCTCGCCTACGCTGCGCAGACCCGGCGGCCGGTGCCGCTGTTCCGGATCCTGCGGCTGAACGTCACCCCCGTCTTGTCGGTCATTGTCGCCGTCGGCGTGCTGGGCGGGATCGCCGACTCCAAGTCGCTGCTCCACGTGGCCCGCGGCCCGGTCCCGGCCGCGACCGCCACCCAGGACTGGGACGCGCCTGGCACGACCTTCGTGAACGCGCTGAGCTCATGGCTGGCCGACCAGAAGGACACCGCGACATGTGCCCTGCCCGCCGGCAACGCGCCGGTGCGCGTCCAGCCGCTCATCCTGGTGGCCGCGGCAGGCGGCGGGATCCGCGCTGCCTGGTGGGCCGAGCACGCCATGGCCATGTTCGCGGACACCCCGTGCGGGCGGCACGACATCTTCGCCGTCAGCAGCGTAAGCGGGGGGTCAGTAGGAATGGCGGTGCTGGACAGTGAACATGCCGCCAGCGGCGGCCCGGATACCGCGGCCGGCGCCGACATCACCCGCATCGCCGGCCCCGATGCGCTGGCGGCGGGCCTGGACGGGCTGCTGCTGCACGACCTGATCGCGGGCTACACCGGGCTGGACCTGCCCGCCGCGCAGCTGCCCGCCGGCCAGCCGTTCGCTGACCGTGCCGGCCTGATCGAGAGCGCCTGGAGCAACGAGGACCCCATGCTCAGGCAGCCGTTCCCGCTGCAGAAGGCGGCGCTCCCATGGCGGCTGCTGTTCAATTCCACCACCGTCGGCTCGGGCTGCCGGGCCATCATCGCCGACCGCGCGCTGCCCGCCGCAGCCGGCTCCGCCGCTGGCCCCGTGCAGCCCGCCGGCTCACCGCAGGCGTCTCCGCTGACCTGCGACCTGCAGACCTCTGTCACCGGCGGCGGCAGCTACGACTTCTTCGCCCGGCTGGGCTGCCAGCGCGGCATCGCCGCCGTGACCGCGGCGATGCTGTCGGCACGGTTCCCCTTCGTCACGCCCTCCGGCGTCGTCACCGGCTGCGGTGACCAGCAGGGCGTCCCGGTCGGTCAGTTTGTTGACGGCGGGTACGCCGACAGCAGCGGCCTGATCACCGTCGCCGACCTGCTCCCCGCCGTCACCAGCCAGCTGCGCGCGTTCAACGCCCGGGCGCTCGCGCAGGCGCGGCAGTCAGGCGGGCCGGCCACCCTGGTCGTGCCGCTTGTCATGTACCTGGGAAACAGCCCCCGGCCGGCCGCCGTCCCGGCGCCCGTTCCGCCGCTCACGGCGGAACCAATACTGCCGCTGAACACCGAGTCGGCCGCTCCCGCCAATCTTGCGGTGTCCGACACGCTGCTGCAGCGGATCGGCGACATGATCGGGAACGGCCAGTGGCTGGCCTGTCCCCAAAACGACGACGCCTGCACCGCAGCGCTGATGCAGACGCACCAGGTCGTGGGTGACCAGCTCTTCCTGGTCGCCCCCGCCGTGGTACCGCAGATCTCCGCGCCGCTCGGCTGGGTGCTATCGCCCGCCAGCCAAGCAGCCCTCAACAATGCGCTGAGCAGAGAAGCCGGCTACCGCTGCACCCTGGATAAGAACGCGCTGGCCGGCCTGTGCGAACCAGGCGTAGGCCACCTGGGAGACCTCCTCGCCCTCACGGACGTCCCGGCGGTGGCGTGAATGTCCGGCCCTTGCCTGCGTGATTGTCTTGCGCATGGAGGGCCATCGTGTGATGGTCAGCAAGGCCATGTCACTGGTTCTCGTGAAAGGACACTCGCACACGAAGGCCCTAGGCCAGCGCTGGATCGAGCTGTCGGCGCTCGGAACCGGCGATCCGGCAGGAGAAGAGCGCCCTCCAGTCACATGCTGTAGTTTGCGCTGCACAATCAGCCGTTGTTGAACCACCCCCCGTGAATCCTGAGACTCGGGTTTGCAGCCTGGCGGCCTCGATGCAGGCGTCATTTTGACGGCCTTAGGCAGCATCGAGTTCTACGGCACAATGCGGCGCAGGTGCCGCGGCCGGGCCGGCTCAGAGGAAGCGGCTGCTGGGTACCGGGACCGGCGTCGGGGACGTACTCGCGGATGCCGCCGAGCCAGCCGCCGTCGTGGTCGCCGTGCCTGCAGCCGTGACCGCTTCAGCGAAGCGCACAGACATTCGCCGGCGTCCGCGGGAGTATCCCCGTCGCCCTCGTCGAGCCCAGGCCCGGCGCGGGCGATCTCAGCAGCGATAACCTCGGCAGGGCGGTCGCATGCCGGACCCTGGCCGAACTCGGCGTTCACGAGATGGACGTAGTCCGGGTCGATGACCGGCAGGTACCGCACCTCCAGCGCCGTGGCCATCAGCGCGATGCGGCGGTACTGCGGTGCCTGGGCAGTCAGGAAGGCTCCGGGCTCCGGCAGCGCCGGATAGACCCGGTTGTCGCAGTACGAATACCGGCATTGGCTCAAGTAGCCCGTAAGGTGCGGGATCAGCGCGAGCTGGTGATGCGAGTAGAGCAAGCCGCTCCACCAGCCGCGCTTTGCGTCCCGCAGCCTAGTGAACGGCAGACGGGGGAGGAACGGCTGGGTGGCCAGGTCGATCAGCCGCCCGTCGTCCCGGGCGGCCCTCAGTTCTGTAAGCCAGGTGCCGCGTGTCGCTGGCTCCGGTCCTGTGACGGGCTGAGGGGCGGCGCGGCTCGTCGCGGTGAGTACAACGAGCGGTGCAAGCACACCGCGTTTGTAAAGCTGCCGCAGTTTGAGTTCGTTGAGGTCCACCCCGCGGTCTTTGGCCGCCCGGATGAACTCACCGATGCTCAGCGGGTCTTGCTGGGTGAAGGCCCAGGGCAGACGCGCAACGTCCACGGCTGAAGCGTGGGCGCGCTCGCCCGAGCCGTCGGCAGAGGGGTCCCGGGCTGACATGATCGCAGCTTACTGAGGTGGGCGACATCGACTGTTCCCCGTCGGCCAACGGCGGCCCGCTGTTGAAGTCGTTGTGGCAGCGGGGTTCGGAATACTTCGCGAGGATGATCCTGCCGATATCGCCACGCTCGTTCGAGTCGGCCGGATCCTCGACCACGGGATTGTCCGGCAGCGCCCGAATTTGATCTGCCAGCAGCCTCGGATTATCCCGCAAGAGGCATTCGCTGACCGCGCCTACCAGCGTCCGCCGCTGGCTGCTACGCTGCGATTCCCCCGAACAGACGTTCTCTGCAGCAGACGCGTCACCGGCTGGCACCTAGAACCTGCAGATGCGTCTCTTGTTCAGCGGGAAGTAAGCATCACCGGGGGAAGGTGAGACGCAAGGGGATAATCTGGCGATTAGTGTTCCCTCTTTCAATACCTATTAATTGTCGTCAGCTCACGTGCCTTGTCGAACCTTTACCGCCTCTATGGATTCGGGCGCCTCGACTCAAATGCGGTTTTACCGGCGCGTCGACCGCATTCTTCTCTGAGGCGGCGCTAGCATGGGCTAGCTGCGCGTTCCAGCGCATGCTTTCCTGGGAAATCTCCCCAGCTCCCATTAAGCAGGTGATCATCTGTGGTGGACCTCGTATTGCCTGCCGCGCAGGCGCTGGTAGGCGCGATGACGACCAGTGCGTGGGAGGATGCCCGCGCGAAGCTGGCGGAATTCTTCCGCAGCCACAAGGGTCAGGCCGGGCTGGAGGGTGAGCTTGACGCCAGCTACGCCAGGTTGAAGGCCAGCCCGTCTCAGCGTCACAACGAGGCCGCCAAGTGGGCTGTGCTGCTGAAAGCGATAGCAGAGGCCAGCCCCGAGGCGGCAGCCGCCGTCGGACTGCTCGCCGCGCAACTCGCGCGGCTCACTGGGCCTACGCCGGATGCCCGGATTCAGCAGACCGGGATCGCAGGCCGTGATCAGTACAACGTCGGCGGCAGCCTGACGATTCAGCGAGGCTAGCGCCAGTATCCACCAAGACTGCTTTAGGGGCACCCATTGTCAGCGCAGCAGTTCGGGGAATCCGCCCGGGACTTCTTCAACGTCGCCCGGGACGTGAATTTCAACTACTCCCAGCCTGCGGGCACGGCATCGGCAGGCAGCGAGACCATAGCTGAGGACGCCTGCGTCCCTGCCGGATCACCCGATGGAAACGGCCTCGGGGTCGCCGTGTGGATAATCGCCATAGGGATCCTTGCTTTCCTCCTCACAGGACTCCTTTCCCAGTCATCAGCCAAGAGCGGATCGGTCCAGGTGCCCGCCAAGACCACCGCCTGGCCCTCGCGGGCGAGCACCCCGCTCGTCCTTACTCCGGTAACCGGCTGGCTGGCATCGTGCGCTGGGCAGGTAGTGCTGTCCCCGCTGCACTGCCCCCAAAGCGTGTCGTCCGGTGGGGACGAGGTCTCCGACGTGCACTGGACGCTGCACGGCGATCCAGGCGACGGCGCGGTGATCAGGTACTCGGGCGGAACATTCTGGATCATCGGGCACGCCGTGATGACGGTCACCTACAACGACTCCGGCTCCCAGTGGCAGCTCGACACCTTCGACTACGAGGCGACCGTCACCTGGAACAACGGGCACCCGACACTGGCGTCACCGCCGCAGGCAGTCAGCTTCACCGTCGGCCCGCCCGTAGCGAAGCACGACCCCGACCTGCCCTGGGCGCAAGTCTCCGCAGCGGTCATGGCCGGATTCCGCAAGTGCGCGGCCGGCACGGTCACGCCCCTGCCTGCGCAGTGCATGAACATCGGCCCAGAAGGCAGCCACGCCGCCTGGATGCTCATCGGCAACCCCCTCCTGGACGCCGCCGAATCCTTCGACCCCGCCACCGGGCTCATCCACGTAACTGGCAGCTACGCGATGACCGTCGCCTACCGCGAATCATTCTGGGACACGCCAGCGACCGCCTACCCATCAGGGCACTACGACGCCATGCTGTCCCTCGACGGCACGAAGATAACGCTCCTACAGATCGCCGAGGGCTAACGAGCCAAGCGGCCCTGCACAGCGAGTCGTGAATTGAGGCTGTGACCTGGGATGTCATGACAACGGCTGATGTGTTCGGCGTGTGTGCGGGTGGCAGCGCAGGGCCGGGCGGGGACGATGGAAGTTCTCACGCTCACCATCGCCTGCCACGAGCGGGCTTCCGCGACGACTCGCCACAGGATGAGAAGAGCTGACAACTCGATCGAGAGGCACGAAAGCACCCCGGGTTCCGGGGTTGCTTCTCTTCTGCATTCAGATCATGAGTCGCGCTCTTGTGCTGGTCCTCGTTGTTCAGTGCACCGCCACTCGAAGTCGTCTCCGAAAAACGGCCCACTAGTGAGGTATTTCCGGCTACGTGAGCCGTTTCCTTTCTGTACTTCCTCTTTCTATTCCTTTCTGTACTTCCTCTTTCTAGCCTGCAGCGTCCATAACACGGCGTAAGCCCCTCACGGATTACTTGTCTGGGCTGAACTCGAAAGGAAGCGGAGCTCCGAGGCGAGCTGCCCATGCAGCGAGGGCCTGCGATTTCAATTGTCAAACCCAGGAGAAAATCCACGGAGCTATGGGACGCCCGCCGCGAGAAGTAACGAATAAAACTCATACCTCCCCGCGCACCAGAGGCCACAACATTGCTAGAGTATGCGGAGATAGTGAACTAGTTAGGGCCCACGCACGTCCTATAAATAACGAGAAATTCCGCTGATCAGTGATCGAGTTACGGTCACTGCCTCATGGGGAGGGATGGGATGGGGACTGATCAGCATGCGCAGCCCGGCGACCAGCACGGTCAGGAACACCCGCCGGCAGCACCACTTCAGGGTCAGTCGCCGGGCGCCCCGGCTGATCCACCGCCTGGGCAGCCCGATGCCCAGGCGGGACAGTTTTCATTCAAGACGTTCCTCAGTGGGGGTGTCGTAGCGCTTGGTCTGGCATTTGCGGCGGTCGGCGCTGGCTTTTCAGCGCTGCGAGTGATCATCATTCTCGGCTCTCTGCTGATCACCAGCGCCACCGCACCGCGCGCCTACCTGGCCTACCGGGAGATCTGCCGCTGGCCCAGCGATCTGCGTGGCATCAGCCGCACTGGCTCTGGCGACGTTCATATCCTGGCCGTTCGCGTCAAGTTCGACCAGCTCCCATCAGCCGCAGGCGCACGCCGCGCCAAGCTCCTGCGACCTGAATAACCTCCTTCCTCCCCAGCCCGTCAAGGGCGCCATGGCGAGGGTGCCGCTGATGTATGCCGTCAGGTCCACCGACACGGTAACGGGAGACAACACCGCGGTCGCGCACCAGATCTACGCCAGCGGCTGGATGCAGCAGGTATTCCTGGCAACGGGAACCCAGGTAGCTAGCGTGTCCGCGGTCATCAGCCTGAACGCGCCGTCGTTCAAGCCGTTCCCGATCGAATTCGACGTGATGACCACCGGCGGCAAGATCATCGGCACGACCAGGGTCCCTTACGACGGCAGCACCAACAACGTGGAGCTGCACGCGAGCTTCCCTAAGCCAGTACCGCTTAAGCGCGGCAACCTGTACGCGCTGCGCGTTACCAACGAATCGGCCCTCACCATAGCCATGTACGCGCACGTATACAACGATGACCCGGCGCTGACAACACCGTACCCCATCCCCGTCTGCGCTTTCGGGTCTGGCGACGGCGGACCGAAGGCGATTCCCATCCTCGACGACAACGACACCTACCAGATGCTCTCCGGCAGTATCTACGCCAGTGCACCGGGATAACCGGGACTATCTCGAGCTACACACTCCCCCGCTGGACAGGTCGATGAGTGGCAGGCTGAGCCGTCTGTCATTTCGTGATGATCTTTTTCACAGTCAGATGGGCATTGATAGCGAATAAGGAGCGCAGCCAAGCGCCGTTGCAGCAGGCCATGTATCTCCTCGAGCACTTGGCCTCTGCAGTGCAGCAACTGGATCTGTTCATTGCTCACTGCGTCAAGATCCGATGCCGTTCGAAGCGTAATGCACGGTGGTTGGTTGGTCCGGGGGCAGTCAGCGCATTCAGCGGGCCGCTGTCAGCTCAGGGCCTCAGATCCCGCGTCGGTGACGGCCCACCTGTATCCGGTGCCGCCTGCTGCCCGGCGGACGAGCCCGCGGCGCTCCAACTCGGTCGGCTCGCGCGGTCTCCACCTGCCCAGTGCGTACTGCGGCCGGGTTCGGGCGGCCGTGCACCCATTCCTCATTCATCCGGTTGACCAGGAACACCGTCGAGGGCAACGTCACCCGCATCAAGCGGCTCAAACGCGACGGGTACGGGGGGCGAACTTCGACCTCCTCAGAGAATCCAGATACTGCTCGCCGCCTGAGCGGGCATCACGTGATCACCGCCAGAGCCCGTAATTCCCCGCCTCGGTCACGTAATTACGTGAGTGCCGACATCGCCGGTATGGCCTCTCCCAAAGGAAACCAACTTGTGCGCTTCGGAAGGGACTCCGATGGCTGGTCTAGACCAATCGGCCAAAACTGGACAAGCCGACCCGGCCCCAACATCCGACCCGCGAGCAAGCAGGGAGCGAGCACGGCCGGGAAACCGAGACAAACCGAACACATAAAAATGACCTGAGGCTGCAAAACCCCAAGTCAGTACGGGTGCGCCGCCAGGGACTTGAACCCCGAACCCGCGGATTAAGAGTCCGCTGCTCTGCCAATTGAGCTAGCGGCGCGTAGAACCTCTAGATCGTAGCAAGCAACAGGCGGCCGTGCGAATCGGACGGGCCACGTCATGCCTGCCACCGCGAACGCGCGGTTACAGTCCCATGTTCTTCGCGATGATCGTCTTCATGACCTCCGAGGTGCCGCCGTAGATCCTGTTGACCCGGTTGTCGGCGTACAGCCGTGCGATCGGGTACTCGTTGATGTAGCCGTAGCCGCCGTGCAGCTGGAGGCACCGGTCGATGAC
>Ga0210386_10002627_pt1 | contig 15347 bp, 13 predicted proteins | sample IncBWH32OmetaG_FD_160091 | JGI IMG/M metagenome (GOLD analysis project Ga0210386, IMG submission 160091) | Forest soil microbial communities from Barre Woods Harvard Forest LTER site, Petersham, Massachusetts, United States - Inc-BW-H-32-O ... | reverse complement strand
TAGTTATTCTCAAAGAATGTATTGTTGCGTATCATGCAATTCAGTACCTGCCCCGTTGTGGCAGTGGTATAGCCACCTATGGCCATGCCTGCTTCCTGGTTATTATATAATAGGTTGTTCTTTACGGTTATGCTATCCGATGTTCCATTTACTTCGCAACCTACTTCGACACCATAGCCGTTCATGTAACATTCATTTCTTTCAATAGTAATGTTCCAGCCGCCATCAATATATATGCCACCGGAGGTAGCATAACTTGCAAAATCGTTGTAACAAATGTTCTGGCTTATTATTCCATTCCGTGCATGATCGGTGTTGGGGTTACTACTGTTGCCATAATTTCCCTCTGCACAAATGCCAATGTTGGTGTTGTTGTACACAACGCAATTTGTTACTGAAAATCCATTTACATTGCCCTGCACCGAAATGGCTTCGCTCTGCCCCAATATATTTGAATATACATGGCAACTATCTATTATGAGATTAGTAAGCGCACTGTCTCCGCCATAGGCCTCAAAGCCTTGTGCATTATCATTTCCCGAAGGGTTGGTAGCTGCATTACTGGTCCAGTTAATATTACGTATGGTAATATTTGAAAAGGTTAAATTCCTTGTTCCAACTGTATTGCTCTGGTCAACTAATATACCTATGGCGTCATTTACAGTTAGGTTCTGAATAACCAAACCACGGAAGGTCAGATAGCTCTTCTGCAGCATATACAGCATAGTAGTTCCTGAAGTGCCAGTACCATCTATATATACTGAATCGTTCTGATAATTCCTGAACGTAATAGGCTTGCCCGCTGAACCTGATACACCAACCGTATCATTCTCATGATATGTACCTGCCAGTATATATACTATGCTGTTTGGGGTAGCACTGTTAAGCGCTTTCTGTATAGTTTTCCACGCTGTGGCAAGACTTGTACCATTATTGGCATCCTTACCTGTTGTGCCGTTTACATAATAGAGTGTTTGTGAAAAGGCACCGGATGAAATAAGACAAAAGGAGAGGAAGATAAGTAGTTTTTTCAATGAGTAATAGCTTAATTAATATATACTAATGTACCTTAATTTTTAATATTATCTATTAATTTTTACTTTTGCAAACCTTAATGGGTATTAGTTCAGTTGGCTAGAGTATCCCGCAATAATTCGGGAAGGTTAGTCAATTGAGCCGATGGAAAACACAAGGGGGATTAGCTCAGCTGGCTAGAGCGCTTGCATGGCATGCAATAGGTCATCGGTTCGACTCCGATATTCTCCACCAGAATAAAGAAAGGCCCCGCAATGCTGCGGGGCCTTTCTTATGTATGTAATACGTATTCGGTTAGTGCGTATCAGAATGCTCCTTCGTCGTAGCCTTTTTCACCGTGCAGGGCTTCATCAAGTCCCAATTCTTCTTGCTCAGCTGTTACCCTTACAGGTGTAATTAAATTAATAAGTGCGAGCATAAGGTAGGTAAATATAAATGCATACACACAAGCTATACCTGCAGCAGCAAGTTGCTTAAGGAAGAAAGATGATTCACCAAACCACAAGCCATTAGTTGTTACAGCAGGATTTGCAAATTTCGATGCGAATACACCAAGCATAATAGTACCCAGTACACCGCCCATACCATGCACACCCCAAACATCCAGGGCATCGTCCCATTTCATTTTGTTTTTAAACATAACAGCTGCATAACAAACCAAAGCTGAAAGAATACCGATTATAATAGCGCCTTTCAACGGAACAAAACCAGAAGCCGGAGTAATGGTAGCCAAGCCTCCTACCGCACCGGTAAGGAAACCCACCAGCTTTGGTTTTTTCTCGCGTATCCATTCAATTATCATCCAGGTAATGCCCGCAAACGCCGCTGCTGCATGTGTATTGATAAATGCGAGTGATGTAATTGCATCCACATCTAACTCACTGCCTGCGTTAAAACCAAACCAGCCAAACCATAATAAACCGGTACCAATTGCAACCAGGGGCAAACTATTTGGAGTATGCTGTGCTACATTTCTGCGGCCTACATATATAACAGAAGCCAATGCTGCAAAACCGGCTGTAGCGTGTACAACAATACCACCGGCAAAATCAAGTACACCCCATTTTGCCATCCAGCCGCCCCCCCATATCATATGCGCAAAAGGATAGTAGACAAACACCTGCCATACCACAAGGAATATTAAATATGCTTTGAAGGTCACCCTCTTTTTAAATGCACCTGTTATAAGCGCAGGGGTAATAATGGCAAACATAAGTTGATACACTATAAAAACATATTCAGGTATTTTATGATTGCCCGGGAAAGGAGTTAAAGGGCCAACGCCCTTCAGGAACATTTTATCGAAGTTACCTATTACACCACCTTCGCCACCACTGAAGCAAAGCGAATAGCCCACTGCATACCACATTATAGTAGTAATACCCAGCGCAACAAAGCTCTGGAACATTATACCAACCACATTGCGTTTGCCGGCTAATCCGCCATAGAAAAAGGCTAAGCCGGGTGTCATAAGCATAACCAGGGCCGATGCAATAAGCATAAAACCCGTACTACCTGTGTCGAATCCTGTGTTGTTCATTTGTTATTGATTAGTTTATGGCCTGAAAGATAGAATTATTTGTTCAGGATACAAAGAATGGCACATTGGAATGGAGTTAAAAAAATCCTCACATTTGTATTATGTTTCGTATCAGAGGGGTAGTAACTTTGTTCTTTCTTGCTGTTTGCGCATTAACTCATGCACAAAAAGACTATGCCCGCAAGGTAGTTGATACGCTTACGTCGCCATATATGGCGGGTAGAGGGTATGACTTTGATGGAGATAAAAAAGCGGCCAAATATATAGGCGATCAAATGAAGGAATTTGGGCTATTGCCTTTCGGTAATAGCTACGAACAGCATTTCAAGTTCAATGTAAATACCTTTCCATATAAAATGGAAGTAAGCGTTAATGGTAAGTTACAGCCAATTGGTGCTGATTATATTGTTATTCCAAATAGCTGTTCTGAAAAAGGAACTTATCCCGTTAAAAGATTTACACGTGCTATTATGCTTGATGCAGCAAAGATGTATGAGTTTATGCACCAGGACCACAGAAAAGAATTTATCCTGCTTGATGATACAGGTATGACCGATAAAGTTGAAAAGGCCAAATGGGAGCAACTGAAATATAACCCATTTAAGGCTAAGGGCATAATTATAATATGCAATAAGCTTACCCAGGAAACATCAGATTCAGTGGCTGATTATGTATTAATAAATGCAATGCGCAACAGCATATTCGATACAGCCAAATCTATTACGGTAGATATAAAGAACAAGTTTGTAAAAGACTATGATTCTCAAAACCTGATCGGGTATTTTAAAGGCAATATTCAACCTGATTCTTTTATTGTTTTTTCAGCCCATTATGATCATTTGGGTAAAATGGGTGATGCTTATTTTCCCGGTGCTAATGATAATGCGAGTGGTACGGCCATGCTGTTGAGCCTTGCCAGGTATTATTCCACACATAAAGAAAGCATGAAATACTCTTTGGTTTTTATTGCATTTACAGGTGAAGAAATGGGCTTATACGGGTCAAAGTACTATACCGAACACCCCTTGTTTCCGCTTAGTGCTATAAAGTTCGAATTGAATATGGATATTATGGGTACGGGTGACGAAGGCATTACTGTTGTAAATGCCCCAACCTATAATGCCGCATTTAAAGACCTTCAACGAATAAATGATACACTACACTTACTTAAGTTAATTAAACCAAGGGGCCCGACTTCAAACAGCGATCATTACTTTTTCTATGTAAACCATGTGCCCGATTTCTTTATATATACCATGGGCGGTATAAAAGCCTATCATGATATTTATGACCGTGGCCAAACATTGCCGCTAACCGATTTTAATAATGTATTTAAACTGATATTGCAATTTACCGACGATATTTGTAATCAACGATTCTGATCATGGCAAAACTTTATTTAGTTCCTACACCTATTGGTAACCTCGAGGATATAACGTTACGGGCTATCCGGATACTTAAAGAGGTGCGCCTTATATTGGCAGAAGATACCCGAACAACGTCAGTGCTCCTAAATCGTTACGAAATTAAAACCCCTGTAATTCCATATCATCAGCATAACGAGCACCATGTAACTCCTCAGATTGTAGATAGAATTGCAAACGGGGAAGATATTGCTATAGTAACCGATGCAGGCACACCGGGCATTTCCGATCCCGGCTTTTTATTGGTACGTGCATGTGTAGCGCAAGGTGTTGCCGTTGAATGCCTGCCGGGTGCAACGGCCTTTGTTCCTGCATTGGTAAATTCAGGCATACCTTGTAATAGTTTTTGTTTCGAAGGTTTTCTTCCGCCAAAGAAAGGGCGCAATAAAAAAATGGAAGAGCTAAAAGCTGAAACACGTACTATGATATTTTATGAATCTCCGTATAGATTAATAAAGGCATTGGAACAGTTCAGTGAGGCTTTCGGGGCCGATAGAAAAGCATCGGTATCGCGTGAACTTACTAAGATGCACGAAGAGACTGCACGCGGAACACTGGCTGAATTGGTAGAACACTTTAAAAGCAAAACAATTAAAGGTGAGATAGTTATAATTGTTGCCGGTAAGGAGGATTAACAATTTTTAACCAATGCCCTTAATCACCTTGTTCTAAACTTTTGCATATTTGCAGGCGTTTCCTAAATCTTAAAAAATGTTTGGTATGAATACAAAAAGAATGATTCTTTCTATTGCTATACTGGCGATATCGTTAGTTTCAGTAAAAGCGTTTGCTCAGCAAGATTCTAATAAAATGGATTCCCAGGGCAGAAAGCAGGGCTACTGGGTTGAGAACCTGGGTCCGACAAAATGGGTAGGCTATTATGTAGATGGAAAAAAACAAGGTGTATGGATAAGCCATCACTATAACGGTATACTTGATGAGTTAGCGGTATATAAGGATGACAAGAGAAATGGAATGGATGTGAATGTAGATGTGAACGGATATTATAAAAGTGAAAAGTCATACAAAAATGATACCATTGATGGTTTAGCAACTGAGTATGCGCCGGGCGGTAAAATATCTTCGCAGATAATGTACAAGGTTGGTATTTACAATGGTGTACGTAAGGTGTTCTATAACGGTGGTGGAATTGAAGAAGATGGTATGTTTAAGGATGGTAAAAGAAATGGTTCTACAAAATGGTATTACCAGGATGGAAAAATAGCTACCGTGTATACCTATGTAAATGATATTCGCAGTGGTGCATTCGGAAGCTATTATGAAAACAAGAATAAGATAGATACCGGCACATTTAAGAATAATGATTATGATGGCCAGTACTATAAGTTCTATGATAATGGTAATCCTGAAGAGGCCGGCATGTACAAGGAAGGAAAGAAAATAGGAGAGTGGAAAAGCTATAACGAAGATGGCAGTGAAATAACCACAACCAGGTACGATAAAGATGGTAAGCCAAAGGGAGCCCCTACTGTGCAAAAAGTAAAGGTTGCCCCAAAAGCAGACGATAATACACCGGGTGCACCTATGGATGGTGACAAGAAATAAATTGAATTTCTATTACAAAAATAGCCCTTACTGCTGGTAAGGGCTTTTTTATTGTGTGTTAGTGCGTATCAGGAATTAGCCTTGCTGAGCTTAATGCTTTTTAAAAGATCGTGTGATGCAAGATATTCTGCTATCTGAACCGCATTGGTTGCAGCTCCTTTGCGCAGGTTATCGGCCACTACCCATAAGTTTAATGTGTTAGGTTGTGATTCATCGCGGCGAATGCGGCCGACAAATACCTCATCCTTGCCTTCTATATCCTTAGGCATTGGGTACTTGTTATTCTTAGGTTCATCAATTACCACTATTCCCTCGCTACCACTTAAAATTTTATTCACTTCATCCAGCGCAAAATCTTTTTCAAATTCTACATTTACCGCTTCTGAATGGCCTCCTGTAACAGGCACACGCACAGTGGTTGCGGTAACGCGTATAGAATCATCGCCCATTATTTTTTTTGTTTCATTCACCATTTTCATTTCTTCCTTGGTATAGCCATTATCTAAAAAAACATCTATATGTGGTAAAACATTCATGTCAATTGAGTGCGGGTAAACCCTGTCACCTTTGGTTCCGTTTCTTTCGTCCATAAGTTGTGCAACACCTTTTTGCCCGGTGCCCGAAACAGATTGGTAGGTTGAAACAACAATGCGTTTTATCTTATATTTTTTGTGTAAAGGATTTAAAGCAACCACCATTTGTATGGTTGAGCAATTTGGGTTAGCAATTATTTTATCGTCAGTAGTAAGTACATGAGCATTAACCTCAGGTACCACCAGCTTCTTGGTCTTATCCATCCTCCATGCCGAAGAATTATCAATAACTATTGTTCCTACCTCAGCAAATTTGGGTGCCCATTCAAGTGAAGCGCCACTACCTGCCGAGAACAAAGCTATCTGTGGTTTTTCGGCAACAGCTTCAGCAAGGGTCCGAACTTTATATGAACGTCCCTTGAATTTTACTTCCATGCCTTTCGATCTTTCCGATGCAACCGGAATAAATTCATCCATTTGGAAGTTACGTTCTTCCAATACTTTCATCATGGTACGGCCGACCAGGCCCGTTGCTCCAACTACTGCTACTTTTATCATTTTTTACTGCATTATTAATACAAAAGTATTACTTACCTGCTAAAAAGGGGAAGAAATATTGATTTAACCGGATTGTCCGACCTCGGAAATGACTAGGATATTCATATTTCTTTATATACAGGTAACAATTAATTAATACTAATATTCTGGTTATCAGTTATATTGCGAACGATTAGAAGAAAAAACATAACATTTAGGTAAAAGGCTCGTATAAGAACTTCCCAACCTCGTAAATGGCTTCCTTATGAATAGCTCAGAACTGATAGAAGCTTGCCTGCACAACGACACAACTGCTCAACGTTATTTTTATGAAAATTATTCTGCAAGAATAATGGGCATTTGTATGAGATATGCTGCCGGCGGAAAAGATACGGAAGCTATGGCGCAGTATGTATTTAAAAAATTATATACTGAATTAATTAGCTGCCCTAAAGATACAGACATAAGCCAATGGGTTGATGACAGGGCGATATGGAATGCGATAGCGTATTTACATGAAGATAAACAACGTTACTTTATTGCCAAAACAACCCGGTATATGGAAAACAAGGCCCAAACGGGTGAGCCTGTTGATGAGGCGAGTTTAAATACCGAAGATTCGCGGAAGATATACCTGGCAGCGCTTCACGCACTTACACCCAGCTACAGAATACTCTATAATCTTACCTATGTAGATGGTATTACCCCTGACACAATTATTCAGAACCTTGAAATAGCACGCGAGACATACAAAGTAGAATTAGAACAGGCAAAGTTCCAGTTTAAACAGTACTTAAACACCTATCTGCATGAAAATGGATTACGCAAGCAATAATTGTGAGGGAAGAGCGCGTGAGCTGCTTGCACCTCTTACCGGAGTTTGCCCCGATTCAGTGTGGGAAAACGTAAGTACTGACCTTGACGCCAGAAGAAGGGAAATGGAGAATAAATGGGTGAATAAAATAAATAATGTTCCTAAAATGCCTTTACTTGCAGCCGCTGCAATAGCAGTGATTAGCATAAGTGCCTGGATGTTTTTTTCGCATAGAGACAATACCTTAAGCGCAAGTACAGTATCAATTTCCAACATATCAGAACCGAAGAAAAATACAAATACAATAGCTTCACAACAACCGGTAGTTAAAAAAGATACTGCTGTTAAAATGCTTAATAGCCTTGTAACTGATCCACCAGCACAATCTCTTCCATCACAAAATTCTAGTGTTTCTTTAACGAAAGTTAATCAGCCGGTAAAAAATCAGGTTGTGCAAAGTAATGTACAGAACACTCAAATGCAGGCAAGTAAGGACGACAAAGATGACGGGAGGCCTATTCTTATTCAACATGACGCAAGCGACCCACAGGTTATAACAAGTGATCAGCAGCCTTCAAAGGGTGTTGCAATTGACCTGGGTGGCAACGATAATTCAGCGCCACATGCCACCATGTCTCCTTCTTCAGCTGAAGCAGGCCCCATACAGGACAGTACAGCTCAATAAACTACATTCCGAAATCGACCCCTGCACTTATGGTAGGGTTAGCATAAGGTGAAAGCAAAGAATTGCTGAAATCCCACATGCCGGTAATTATATAATAGGAATGTTCACCAATGGGTCTGCGGAAACCTATACCTAGTAAGGGTATGTAAACATACGCACGGGTAATTTGCGGAAATGGGCTATAATAATCAGGTACATTTAAAACATCATATTCTGCTAATAACGCCACATTATTAAGCACACCGGGTAAAAAATAGGTTGCGCTTATTCTTCCACCGTATATGCTATAAGTAAAACCATAATACGGCTCCGTATTGTTCACATACTGGTACATAGGGCCTGCACCAACTATCAGGTCATTTGTAACATGGTAGTTAAATAAAGGCGACAATGCCACAAAAGTTATAGTGCCAAATTGAAGGCCAAAGCCACCGCCTATTGATAGATGTTTCCAAAAAGAGTCCTGGTCAGTGGCTGCCTGGGGGTGCCTGGCTTTGTTGCTGTCCGTATCTTCACGTGTATATTGAGCGTGCGAAGAAAGGGATAGAACCATTATCATCCCTGCAAAAAATAGTTTCTTCATGTTACATGTGCCTGTTCCTGTACAATACTAACGTATCATCCCCTATTTTTATTTCACCCTTGGATGGGAAAGGGAAACTTGGAGCCGGAACGCCTTCACCCAGCGTTTTGGTTGAGTAGAATACTTTAGCTTCATCCCAATAGTCCTTTTCAATGAATGATTTCAGAAGCTTTTCGCCGCCTTCAACAATAACTGACTGAATATTACGATTATATAATTCAGTAAGCATTGTTTGAATCAACTTACCGTCAAAAGTCACACTTTTATATTCAACCCCATTACTTGAAGGTGCAGGCTGTTCGGTAAATATAAGTGTAGGGGCAGCTTTGTCGAAAATGTTTGAAGTAGCAGGGATTTTAAGGCTTTTATCAATTATTACACGTAAAGGTGATTGCCCACCCACTTTACGTGCAGTCAGCCTGGGGTTATCCATTATTACAGTGTGTGTACCCACCATTATAGCTTGTTCCTGGCTTCTCCACAAGTGAACCATAATTTCTACCTCAGGTTGGGTTATTTTCTCCTGAGCCTCATCTTTGGTACGTTTCTTATCAATAAAACCATCACTGGTTTGAGCCCATTTAAGTATTATAAACGGCCTTTTTCTATCATGAAATGTGAAAAAGCGCTTGTTAACCTCAAGGCAATCTTTTTCAAGTATGCCAACCTCTACATTAATGCCTGCTTTTTGCAATGCCTCGACTCCCTTACCTTTTACCAAAGGATTAGGATCAAGGCAACCTATAACCACATTCTTTATACCACTAGCTATAATAGCTTCAGTACAAGGAGGTGTTTTACCATGATGTGCGCAAGGCTCAAGGTTAATATACATGGTGGCATTTTTCAGCCTTTCTTTATTTTCTACGGAATTAAGTGCATTCACTTCAGCATGTGGTCCGCCAAATACATCATGATGTCCTTCGCCAAGAGTTCCGTTGTCTCCAACAATAACACAACCCACCATCGGGTTCGATGCTACTTTTCCTAGGCCTCTGACCGCTAATTCTAAGCAGCGGTGCATGTATTTGTCATGCTGGTTCATCATGATTGTTTATTTTCGTTAGGCAAAAAATTAAGGTTATTATCCACCAGTGATGACATACAAAGAACTAAGGTTGCATTTTGAAAGTCAATTGAGTGAACTTTATTCATCTGATGAAATAAAAAACTTATACTTTTTAACCCTTAACGGTATTTTACAAATATCAAAAATAACAATCCTTTCAAATACTGACAACCAAATAGATGAAAATAATTCACAACGGATTCTTAATATCTTGGATGGATTACAGAAAAAAGAGCCTATTCAGTATTTATTAGGTACGGCTGCTTTCTACGGAATGATACTGGAAGTGAACCCTTCAGTGCTTATACCACGCCCGGAAACCGAAGAGCTTGTAGAATGGATTATAAAGGATCTTAAGGGTAAAAAAGTGGCTATTCTTGATGTATGTACAGGTAGCGGATGCATTGCCCTTGCCCTGAAACAAAACCTGCCCCAGAGCGAAGTTACGGCTATAGATATTTCAGAAGGTGCCCTTGAAACGGCCAGCCACAATGCTGAAAAACTGGGGCTTGAAATAGAGATAGCGGAGGAAGATGCCCTTGCACTAAAACAAGGTGCATTAAGCCCTGTGTATGATGTAATAGTAAGCAATCCACCTTATATAAAGGAATCGGATAAAAAGGAAGTGCAGGATAATGTGCTCATGTATGAGCCTCACCTGGCTCTTTTTGTGCCTGATGATGATCCCTTGAAGTTTTATAAGTCAATTGCTGATTTTGCCAAAGGAAGTAAGTCGGTTACCCTGTATTTTGAAATACATGAAGATATGGGCAAGGCACTATCGGTATGGCTGCAAAAGGAAGGCTTTAAAAACATTGAACTGCGCAAGGACATTAATGATAAGGATAGGATGCTGAAATGTATTTATATTTGTTAGTCACAGTTTAGTATGGATAAAAAAGAGGCGGAAAAGGAAATAGAAAAGCTATCGAAAGAGATAGAAGAACATAATTACAAGTACTATGCATTGGCTAACCCAAGCATAAGTGATTATGATTTTGACATGCTGCTTGAAAAGCTCATTAAAATTGAAAAAGAGCATCCGGAATTAATAAAGGCCGATTCACCATCGCAACGTGTGGGTGGTGTAATTACCAAAGAGTTTAAGCAGATTAAGCATAAGTACCCGATGATATCCTTAGCTAATACCTATTCTGAAGAAGAATTAAGGGACTTTGATGAGCGGGTACGGAAAGTGGTTGGCGATAATGTGGAGTATGTGTGTGAATTGAAGTATGATGGATTATCGATAAGCCTTATTTATAAAAAGGGTAAGTTAACGGAAGCGGTTACCCGTGGAGATGGTGTACAGGGTGATGATGTAACAACCAATGTAAAAACCATTCGTTGTATCCCGTTGAACTTAAAAGGAAATGGTTATCCGGATGAATTTGAGGTGCGTGGGGAAATATACATACCACTGAAAATATTCGACCGGATAAATAAAGAACGTGAAGATATTGGTGAAGAGCCTTTTGCGAACCCTCGTAATTCTGCAGCAGGCACACTTAAAATGCAGGATTCTGCTGAAGTAGCCAAGCGCAACCTTGATAGCACTGCCTATTATTTATTAGGCGAAAATCTGCCATTTATTTCTCATTATGAAAGTATTGAAACCATTAAGAAATGGGGCTTTAAAGTATCGGAATACCTTGAGGTGGTAAAGGACATGGATGGTGTGCATGAGTTTATAAAGAAATGGGAAAAGAAACGCCGTGACCTGCCATTTGATATTGATGGAATAGTAATTAAAGTAAATTCAATAAAGCAGCAACTGGCATTAGGCTATACGGCAAAATCGCCCCGCTGGGCTGTCGCATTTAAGTACAAAGCTGAAAATGCAGCAACCGTATTGAATAGTATTTCATACCAGGTGGGACGCACGGGTGTAATTACTCCCGTTGCTAATTTGACCCCCGTATTGTTGGCAGGTACCGTAGTTAAGCGCGCATCGTTACATAATGCAGATATTATCCATAAACTGGATGTAAGAATTGGCGATACCGTTTTTGTTGAAAAGGGCGGAGAGATAATTCCTAAAATAACGGGAGTTGACCTTGATAAACGGCCGGAGCATGCAAAAGCCGTTCATTTTATAACACATTGCCCTGAATGCGGTGCAGCTTTAGTGAGAGAAGAAGGCGAGGCACACCATGTTTGCCCTAATGCAAAACACTGTCCGCCTCAGATTAAAGGAAAGATCGAGCATTTTGTAGGGCGCCGTGCAATGAATATTGAAAGCATGGGTGCAGAAACTATTGAACTGTTCAATAAAGCTGGCATACTGAATAACATTGGTGATATATATGATCTGAAAAAGGAACAGATAATACCGCTAGAAAGGATGGCAGAAAAATCGGCAAACAATATTATTGAGGGTATAGAGGAATCTAAAAAAGTGCCGTTCGAAAGAGTTTTGTTTGCATTAGGAATTAAGCATGTGGGTGAAACAACTGCCAAGAAATTGGCGTTTAAATTCAAGTCGATGGATGCTTTGCGGAAAGCTAAGTTGGAAGAACTGCTTGAAGTTTCGGATGTGGGTGAGGTGTTAGCCCAAAGCCTGATCGATTATTTTGCTGACCCGGAGAACGAAGCATTGTTGAACAAACTTCATCATAAAGGCTTGCAATTTGAACTCAGGGCTGATGAAATAGCTGCATTCAGTGATAAACTGCAAGGTAAAACATTTGTAGTATCAGGTGTGTTTGCCAAGCACTCGCGCGATGAAATAGTGAATCTTATAGAAAAGAACGGAGGAAAGAATGTTGGCTCGGTATCTTCTAAAACGTCCTATATTGTAGCCGGTGAGAATATGGGCCCATCTAAATTAGAGAAGGCGCAGAAATTAAAGATTCAGATAATCAGTGAAGAGGATTTTTTAAATATGATCAAATAAGGAAATGAACCGCGCGCGAATTCTATTATATCCTCTTTCGGTTGTTTACCGCGTAGTTATTGCTGTCAGAAACACTTTATTTGATGGTGGTATTCTGAAATCGAAAAAATTCCCGATATGGGTAATATCGGTAGGTAATTTGTCGGTTGGTGGCACCGGTAAATCGCCACATATAGAATATTTACTTCGTCTGCTGGGAAAGCTTCCTGAATATAAGAACCTGAAATTTTCACCGGAGCATACTGCTATTTTGAGTCGCGGCTATGGAAGGAATACTTCTGGGTTTCTGGAAGTAACAGAAAATTCAACTGCGCAGGAGGTAGGTGATGAGCCCATGCAAATGCGCTGGAAGTTTAAAGATGTTCACATTGCAGTTGATGAGAACAGGGTAAAAGGAATAAATAAGTTGTTGGAAATAAATAAGGATATTAACCTGGTGTTGCTTGATGATGCCTTTCAACACCGCTATGTAAAATCATCATTGTCAATACTGCTTACTAATTTTCACAGGCCTTTTTACGAAGATAGTATGATGCCTACCGGTACCTTGCGTGAACCTAAGGGTGGTTACAGGCGAGCCGATATTATTATTGTTACCCGCACACCATACGACCTGCTGGATGTAGAAAAAAAAATGATCGTAAAGAAAATCAATCCCTACCCGCACCAGAAAGTATTTTTTTCGAGTGTTATTTACCAGGACATGACCCCTGTTTATGATGCAGCATTAATTGGTAAAAAGATAACGAAAGATACTACGGTTGTTTTGCTTACCGGTATAGCCAATGCAAATGATTTCAGAAAACATATACAGAAAGTGGCCAAAGAAGTAATACATATCAATTATCCTGACCACCATTGGTATTCTTTGGTTGAGATAATGAAGATGATAGACATATTTAATAATATACAAAGTGAGGATAAAATAATTCTTACTACAGAAAAAGATGCAGCACGTTTGCATCAGGCATCAATTACAGAGCATTTAGAAAAACTGCCTGTGTTCTACACACCTATACAAGTAAAGGTAAAAGACGAAGAAGCTTTTCAGGCTGAGATAATAAGGCAATTAGGTTCTTACCAGTTGTATAAACCTATACAAAGGGTATAATTTAAAAATCATATTAAAGCTAATAACTGCTATTTAAACTAATCCCGAAGGGATTTAAAATGAATAGCGCCGCATGAAATGCGGTGTATACAAACCACATCGAATTTATTCAACCACGAAGTGGTTGAATATCCATTTATAACAAGTATTTTGCATCATACTCAACCCCATGCTCCTTTAATAGTTCAAAATATTCTTCCTTGAAGGTTTTTGTTCTATGATGTTCTTCCTGGTTCTTTACATATTCTATTAACCTATCTTTTTCTCTAAATGAATATGTAAATGCACCATATCCATTCTGCCATCCATTAAAATTTTCAAATATCCTGCTTTTCTTAATATGTTCCGAACTGGCTAATTTTATGTCTTTGATAAGTGATGACAATGATACGGAAGGATGTAGATGCGTTACAATGTGCAAATGGTCTTCAATGCCATTTATCTGATATAAATGGCAATTTTTATTCTTCAGAATACCTGAAATGTATTTGAATAATTCCTGCCTGCCAGAAGATGTGAGCGTGTGTTCACGGTCTTTAGTACTGAAAACAATTTGGTAAAGTATTTGAGTGTATGTACTCATGGGTGATTATTATTAAACCCTTTCAGGGTTTATATGCGGTGTTTATATTTTCCATCGGTTACACCGACGGTTATTCATGTTTAACCCTTCGGGTAATGTGATTATAAATCTATTTAAAATCTCCTCTTATACCCATTCAGGGTATTCATCAATAAAGAAGCGATAGTCATTGGTCCCACACCACCGGGAACGGGAGTAATAAAGCTGCATTTAGCTGCAACTTCATCGAACTTCACATCACCGGCAATACGGTAGCCGCTTTTCTTTGTTGCATCTGGTACGCGGGTAATACCAACATCAATAACAACCACACCTTCTTTTACCATATCAGCTGTAACACTTTCAACCTGGCCTGTAGCTACAATAAGTATATCGGCTTGCAGGGTATGTTTTTTTACATCAACTGTTTTGCTGTGGCAAATAGTAACAGTACAGTTACCAGGCTTTGTATTGCGCACCATTAACAGACTCATTGGCAAGCCAACTATGTGACTGCGGCCCATTATAACACAATGTTTTCCTGCTGTAGGTATATTATATCGGTCTAGCAATTGAATAACTCCGTAAGGCGTTGCAGGTAAGTAAGCCGGCATATTAAGCGCCATTCTGCCAACATTCTCCGGATGGAAACCATCTACATCTTTATCAGGAGAAATAGCATTTATAACCATGGCATCTGAAATATGTTTTGGTAAAGGCGACTGAACTATAAAGCCATCAAGGGTTTTATCATCGTTCAGTTTTTTAATTTCTGCCAATAAACTAGCTTCATCAATGGTATCATCAAGCTTTACTAGGGTAGATTTGAACCCGACTCTCTCACATGCTTTTATTTTACTGCCTACATACGTTTCGCTTGCAGGGTTATTGCCAACCAGCACAACTGCCAGGTGTGGAGCTCTTTTACCCTGGGCTAATATCTTGTCAACTTCAATTTTTATCTCGTCGAGTATAGCCTCTGAAACTTTCTT
>Ga0210386_10002624_pt1 | contig 15357 bp, 18 predicted proteins | sample IncBWH32OmetaG_FD_160091 | JGI IMG/M metagenome (GOLD analysis project Ga0210386, IMG submission 160091) | Forest soil microbial communities from Barre Woods Harvard Forest LTER site, Petersham, Massachusetts, United States - Inc-BW-H-32-O ... | reverse complement strand
GAACAGGAAACCGGTGCCGGAGACGTTGATCGAATAGACGGTCTTGGTCGTGGTCACCGAGGCGAGCACCCGTCCGCTCTGCACGCTGACGGCGCGCAGCGCCACCGAGACGATGTCCTGCCGGTACTGAACATTCGGGCCGACGCCGAGATAGATGGCGCCAACGCCGCCGGTGGTCTCATTGGTGTCGTAGCCGATCACGCCGCCGTCGAGCAGGATACCGGCGAAGCGAAGCGGCGGCAGGCTCTGCGCCTTCTCGCCATCGATCGCGGTCCGCGTGTTCTGGATGATCTGCCGTTCCTGCAACAGCGGCTGGAGATCGGCACGCTCGGCGACATCGAACCATGCGCCGCCGCCGGCCTTCACCGCGACATCGGTCAGGATCGAACTGCCGCCTTGCGTCAGCGCGCGCGAGAACTCGGCAAAGTTGTCGTTGGATTTGTTCTGACCGGTCAGGTCGGGAAAGTTATAGACAGAGACGTCGAGCTTGCGCTTCGGCGGCGGCAGCGCATCGAGGACAAGGCCGGTCTTGGTGGCCGGCACCAGCGTGGCGGCCTCGTCAAGCGGATCCTTGGCCGTCCCGGCCGTCGGGCTGAACATGCACCCTCCGAGCGACAGCACGAGCAGCGACAAGCACGCCAGTCTGGCAACACGCAGCACCAATTTAACCCCCACCCCGATCAACGAACCGCAATCCCGACCTGTTATCAGCGCTGTGTGACAGCTGTCCGAGCGAGCGCTGACGTTATGTAGAGGTCACGGCATCTTTGTCGCATTCGTTGTCGGGTTCGCTGTGTTGGCGAGGCTGTTCAGCAGAGGCGTCAGGTTCGGTCCCTGATTGCCGGAATTGACGCCCTGACCTTGAGCCTGCGCCGTGGACAGCAGGAGCGTGCCGCTCAAGGGATTGCCGCCAAGCGCCGGGTTTACCGGATGGTAGACCTGCTCCGTTGCAAAGGCCGGCGTCAAGAAGCCGATCATGCCGACAACACACACAACCCGAAATCCAGCTTTCCCCATCACCGTTCGCCCCTTTCAAGATTACGCACCAATCGTTTCGAACACCGAGCTACCTATCGTCTCACCACCAGCAATCCGCCCGGCACCGGAATCACGGTAGCCGGCGGCGCGTTTTTCGGCTGGATCACATCCAGGGTGCCGTTCGGCAGCCTTGCGATCAGCATGTCCACCGGCGCCGAACCGGGCGGCTGAATCACATTCACCGTGAGCCCCTTCACACCGGCCAGCAGCACGTTGGAGACCAGGCCCTGTCCCTTTTGCAGCACGTCGACGTTGTCATGCGCGCCACCGAGAATGCCGACATTGGAGAAGTTGCTGGAACCAGCCTGGGCCTGAAGCACGAAGTTGCTTCGTCCCATCTCCAGCGTCCCGGCAAAGTTTCCACCCGATGCAGGCACGGTGGTTTCCGGCGTCGGCAGGGTGGCGCCGCTACGTGGCGGGGCAACGAAAAACGCCGGCGACGGAGCGGTCACCGGAGACGAGACCGGGGATCGGCCGAAAAACGCGCCCTTGGCCGCCTGAGATACGAAGGCGCTATCGGCGAAAACAGGTTGAGCTGACGCCACCGCGATGGCGGCGGTGAACGCAACTGCACTCAGATGATTTCTCAAGGCGAAACGCATGAGACACTCCCGGAACTTGAATCGAGCACCAACTTGGCCTGGAAGTGATCCGCATCGGATGCACCCAGCAGGGTCGTCGAAAGAACTTCTTCCCGGTTGGCTTCCAGGTTGAAGTTGCCGCTTTGAGTGTTGAGGCTGGTGCCGCTTGTGCTGATCTTCCGGATATCGAACCGGTAGCGTCCGTTCACGTCTTCGCGGCTGGTCGCAACGGCTTCGATACGGATGGCCTCGCCATCCGTCGTGACCCGAATACGACACCCGATCGCCATGACCCGTTCAACCTTCGCAGGCGTCGCATTGGCCTGCGCACAAGAAACAACAAAACCCAAAGCCGCCGTGATGAGCCCTTTGATCAAGACCGTGCGTACGTCCGGCATCGGTCCCTCCCAAAGAAAAAAGCGGCGGGAAATGATCCCGCCGCTCTTAAGGTCACTTGGTCTGCGTAACCACCGCAACGTTGTGCGATCCGAACTGCGCCGTCACCGAGGCGTTCGAGACACCGACGCTCGCGGTTTGCGTCGTCGTTGCGCTGTTGTTGTTGCCGACCTGCAATGTCGACTGCAGGTTCGCACCGATCATCGCCTGAAGGCCGGTGTCGTTCTGGGTCACCTTGGCCTTGTTGAGGTTGCCGATCTGCGCGATCAGCGAGCCGTTCAGGCCGGTGTTCAGCGGGTCCGCAATGCTCTGCTTGGTGGTCGCCTTGTTGTTGTCGCCGACCTGCAGGGTCTGCGAAGCGTTGACGCCATTTCCACCGTCGACATTCGTCTGCGTGGTCTTCGCAACGTTGCCGGTGCCGACCTGCAAGGTGCCCTGCAGATTGTTACCGTTGGTCTGCTTGGTGGTCGACTTGTTGTCATCGCCGAACTGGGCGGTGAGCGAGGCGTTGACGCCGGTGGAGTCGTTGGCGTTCTTCTGCGTGGTCTTCGCGATGTTGTTGGAACCGCCCTGCACGGTCGCCTGCAGGTTGTTGCCGTTGACCTGCTTGACGGTCGCGCCGTTGTTCTGGCCGAATTGGGTGGTCAACGAGGCATTGACGGTCTGATCGCTGGCGTCGCCCGGATTCGAACCCTTCTGGGTGGTCGACGAAACGTTGCCGGTGCCGAACTGCAGCGTGGCCGCGTCGTTGAAGACGCCGCTGACGGCGGCCGCCTTGTTGCCGGAACCGTTTGACGTCTGAGTGGTGGTGGCCATGTTGTCGGAGCCGAACTGGCCCGAGAACTGGCTGTTGTCACCGCCCAGACCGGGCTTCTTGCCAGTGGCTTCGCCGCCGGTGGTCTGGGTGACGCCGGCGATGTTGGTCGTTCCGACCTGAAGGATGTTTGAATCGTTGACGCCGCCGTTCACGCCATTCTGCTGACCGGTGACCGCGCCGTTGCCGTTGTTCTTGTTGCCGGTGCCGAACTGCAACGTGGTCTGGAAGTTGTTGCCGTTGGCCTGACCGGCGAATGAAGTGTTGCCGTTACCGAACTGCCCGGTAAACGAGGCGTTCTGGTTGGCCGAGTTGTTGGTCTGAGCGGTCTCGGCGGCATTGGCGTTGCCAACCTGAAGGCTGACCTGACCGTTGTTCGCGCCGATCTGACCGACCTGCGAGGAGTTGTTGTTGCCGAACTCGAAGGTGCCGGATTTGTTGGTGTCGCCTTTGCTGCCGGTGTTCTGCTGGGCCGTGACGGAGCTGTTCTTGTTGCCCACTTGAACGGTGGCCTGGCCGTTGTTTCCGCTGAACTGACCGACATTGGCGGTGTTCTTCTTGCCGGCCTGAAGGATGAACGACTCGTTGCTGGCGGCAGAAGCCAGCGACGTCGTAGCCAACAAGATGGCCAGCGCCGAGAGATGCTTCATGACAATTCCTTAGTTTTCCAAAGTGGGGTCAGCGACGATCACTGCCCTCGCGCGAGCCGTTAACACGCTGTTAACGCCGACCACAATGGGCGGAGAAAAATTTCATATAACCGTTACAATCGATAACGAGAAAGCCCTGCAAATCGCGGACTTCTTGGATTTCCAGCTGCAGAAATTTTGCTGCTGTGGAATAAAATTCACGACCGTGAATTCGGGCTGAAAAGCAACACGCAGATTTATCCCGGCACGTCGTTTCGGCCTGAAATTTTTCTGTCACGTTCAGCCATTAATGGTGCGACGGTTGTCGGATTTTTATCCGCCGACATATGTGTCGACGCTTTCCGCGTTGTAGACTGCGTTTCGATTCCGATGGGATTCGGGTCGCGGCCGCGGGCACATATGACGACAATCGAAGAACTGGTCGGAGCGAACGTCATCTCGCGAATTCAGGTCGACATGCATCCGCGCGACCAGGAACTGCGATTGCTTTACGGCACGCCGGATTTCGTCGCATGGCTCGGCGAGCTGGCGAAAGGTTCAGGCCCGGAACGGAGGCTCGGAGAAGCAACGGCAGCTGAACAGGTCGACGACCTCTTCAATACATTCTTGAGCGGCCAGCCTCTGGTTTACATGAAGCAGTTTCGGTCGATCCGTGCGGAGAAGAATGCTGTTTGGGAATTGAAGACGCCGGATGTCCGGATCTTCGGCTGGTTCCTGAAGAAGGACTGCTTCGTCGGCGTATTCGGGAACTGGGCCGACGTGATCAAGGACCACGATCTCTATCGTGGATACAGAATTGCCATCCGGCGGATGCGTCGAGAGCTGGGTGTGGACGAAACGTTGTGTGTGCAGGGGGTAACGCCGGGTGACGTACTTTCACTTTGATATCGGCGAGCGTGCGCGCCATGCCGGCCGCTTCATCGGACGCGTCCGCGGCGAACTGTTGAGGGCGCTATCGGAGCGCAAGAGCGAGATCGGGTTTTCCCAACAGGGCCTGGCTCAAAAGCTCGACACCGAGCGCGCGCTGATCAACCGGCAGCTTTCGGGCGAAGCCAACCTCACTCTGCGCTCGCTGGCGGATCTGGCCTGGGCGATGGATATGGAAATCTCCTTCGAACTGAAAAAGCCGCATCCCAAAGCCGGTCAAAACCAGCCGATGACGACATCGACCGTCGGACACGGTCAGATCAAATACATCAATGGCGCCGCCAAGCGGGTTTCGATGCTCCCCGCGCCTGCGAATTCCGAGCTCGGGCAGGCGAAAAAGTCCGCATGATGGAACGCTACGGCTATTCGATCTTCTGCGACGACATTCGCAATGAGCCCGGCGGCAAGCTCTCGTTCGTCGGCTGCTACAACGCGGTGATGTTTACTTCGCCCAAGTTTCCGCTCGTGCTGCCGAAGTTCTGCATCCACTTCCACGTCTTCTCCCCGGCGACGCAGCCTTACGAGTCCGTGCTGTCGCGATGTTATGTGCCAGGCCGCACCGATCCGGTCTCGGAAGAATCAATCGAGGTGCCGAGGCTTCAGGATCAGGCGAATTTACTGGCAAGCCTGCCCAAAAATGGCGGCGCCCCGCCCTGCATCGTCGTGGCTGCGAGTCTGGTCTTCACGCCGCTCGAGATTCCCGAACCCGGAATCATCCAGGTGCGGGCGCTGATCAATGGCGGTCCGGGCGAACTCCATGTCGGCTCGCTGACGGTCACGCCCACGCAGGCGTGAGATCCTTCAGTGGCGTTGCGTCACCGTGGCCTGATTGCCGTTGCCATGCTGGACGATCGAGGAAGCATTTCCGCTTCCGGTCTGGGAGACCGCGGCAATATTGTTCGTACCGATCTGCACGACCGCGGAGGTGTTGGTGGCCGCGTTCGCAACCGGTGAACCGATCGCCTTCGGCTGGAGCGGAAGGGCAAGCATCGCCGCCGACAGCATCGTCTTCGTTGAGTTTGTCGAGGACTGTTCGGTAGTGGCGGCCTTGCTGGTCAATTGAACGATGAAGGCCTCACTGGCCGAGGCCGGGCAATCGGCCGCCGTCAGCAATGTGATTGTCAACCATGTGACAGCTTCAGTGACGATGCGCATGCGAACTCCTTCCATCGATGCACGATGAATAGGAAGTCCGCCTTAAGAATGGGTAACGTTAGCTGCGATGCGAACGGTTATTTCCCCCAGACGTCCTGCGCCACCTCGACCGCGAGACGAAGTTTTGCCCATTGCTCTTCCTCGGTGAGGATGTTGCCTTCCTCGGTTGAGGCAAATCCGCATTGCGGCGACAGCGCGAGCTGGTCGAGGGAAACAAATTTCGAAGCCTCCTCGAGCCGCCGCTTGATGTCGTCCTTGCTCTCCAGCGCGCCGCTCTTGGACGTGATGACCCCCACCACGACCACCTTGGTGCCCCTGGGCAAATAGCGCAGCGGCTCGAAGCCGCCGGCGCGCTCAGAGTCGTATTCCAGGAAGTAGCCGTCGTAGTTGGTGCCCGCGAGCAGCGTCTCGGCCACCGGCTCGTAGCCGCCGGATGAAATCCAGGTGGAGCGGAAATTGCCGCGGCAGACATGCGTCGTGATGGTCATGTCGGCGGGGCGCTCGGCCAGCGCATAGTTGATCACGCGGGCATAGATCTGCTGAAGGCCGTCGGGATTGTCGCCGCGGTCGCGCGCCTTTTTCAGTTCGTCCTGCGAACAGAGATAGGCCCAGACCGTGTCGTCGAACTGAAGATAGCGACAGCCCGCGTCATAGAACGCCCTCACCGCCTTGCGGTACGTTTTCGCAAGATCCTGGTAGAAGACGTCGAGGTCGGGATAGACCTCCTTCGAGATCGACCTGCGGCCGCCACGGAAGTGCAGCACCGCGGGCGACGGGATCGTCATCTTCGGCATCACGTGAGCGCCATCGCATTGCTTCTTCAGAAATTTGAAATGCGACAGCATCGGATGATCGTCGGGGAAGTCGAGCTTGCCGATGACGCGGACCGCCTGATGCCGGGTCTGAACGCCCGCGAACTGGATGCCCTCCCCGGCATCGAACATCTCGCAGCCGGTCAGCTTCGAGAGGAAATCGAAATGCCACCAGGAGCGGCGGAATTCGCCGTCGGTCGCAAGCTTCAAGCCGGTCGAGGCCTGCCGGTGCACGACCTTCTCGATCTCCATGTCCTCGGCCTTGCGCAGCTCTTCGGCTGAAATCTCGCCTTTCTCGAGCCTGGCGCGCGCTTCCTTGATGCGCTGTGGCCGCAGCAGGCTACCGACTTCATCGGCACGGAAAGGGGGTTTTGTTCGTTGCATGGTTGTTACTCCCTAAGATAACCGCTTTGCGCGATTAAATCAGTTTTGCTCCGTCATTGCGAGGAGCGTCAGCGACGAAGCAATCCAGAATCGTGCGACGGCCATGACTGGATTGCTTCGCTTGCGCTCGCAATGACAGCGAACAGATCCGTCACGTCTTCCCCGCCACACCCAGAAAGCGCTCGAGCGCCGCGGAATCGGCCTTCAAGGCGGTGCTCGCCGCATCGTGCACGACCGTGCCACGTTCCAATATCACGGCGCGGTCGGCAAGCCCCAGAATTTTTTGCGCGTTCTGCTCGACGATGATCGAACAGATGCCGTCCGAACGGGTAATGGTGCCGAGCGCCCGCAACAATTCCTCGACGATGATCGGCGCAAGCCCTTCGGTCGGCTCGTCGAGCAGCAGCACTTTCGGATTCAGCGTGAGCGCGCGCCCCACAGCCAGCATCTGTTGTTCGCCACCGGAGAGCTGGTTGCCGAAATTGTTGCGCCGCTCCTTCAGCCGCGGAAACATCTCGTAGACCTTGTCGACCGTCCATGGGCCCTTCTGGGCCACGGCGGTCATGTTTTCCTCCACGGTCAACGAACGGAAAATATTGCGTTCCTGCGGCACCCAGCCGATGCCTGCTCGCGCGCGCTGATCGGGCCGCATCGCCGTGATATCGCTGCCGCCAAGCGCAATCGTGCCGCCAAAACGCCGCGTTACGCCTACGATGGAATTGATCAGCGTAGTCTTGCCGGTGCCGTTGCGCCCAAGCAATGCCAGCACCTCGCCCTCCTTGAGGCGCAGCGTCATGTCCGGCAACACCACGGCCTCGCCATAGCCGGCGCGCAGACTTTCAATGGAAAGCAGATCAGCCCGGTTAGCCATCTTGGGCGCCCTCGCCGAGATAGACCGCCTTGACGCGGGGGTCGCGCGCCACCTCGCCGGGTGCGCCTTCCACCAGCATCGCGCCGTTCACCAGAACCGAAATCCGGTCGGCAAAGGAAAACACCAGGTCCATGTCATGCTCGATCAGCAACACCGTGACGTCGCGCGGAAAGCTTGCGACCGCTGCAAGAATGTCGTGGCGCTCGCTTTCGGGAACGCCGGCCGCGGGTTCGTCGAGCAAAAGCACGCGTGGTTTGGTGGCAATCGCGACCGCGATTTCGAGCAAGCGCTGCTTGCCGTAGGGCAGCGTCGCGGTCGGCTCGTTCATGACATCGGTGAGGCGAAAGCGTTCGAGGTTTTCGGCAATCTCGGCATTGACGTCGCCGCGTGTGCCCATCACGCGCCACCAGTCGGCGCCGCGGCCGAGCCGTTCGGACACCGCAAGCCCGATGGTCTCGATCGGCGTCAAATCGGGATAGAGCTGGTTGATCTGGAAGGTGCGTGAGAGACCGCGCAGCACGCGACCATGCACGGTCAAATCCGTAATGTCGTTGCCTTCCAGCAAGATCCGCCCCGAATTCGGCTTCAGCACACCGGTCAACAGATTGATCACGGTGGTCTTGCCGGCGCCGTTCGGGCCAATCAAGGCGTGACGCGCGCCTTGCGCGATTTTCAGCGAGAGGTCGCGCGTGACCTTGAGGCCGCCGAACTGCTTTTCCAGGCCGCGTGTTTCGAGCGCCAGCGTCATGACGCATCGCTCTCGGGAACGGCGACCGCGGCCTTGTTGCCGCCGACCAGCCGGACGATCAAATTCGGCACGAACAGCGCCCAGCGGTGCAACCGCGCGCGACCGACCAGGACGATCACGACCAGCACCAGCCCAATCCAGAACTGCCAATATTGCGGCGTGATGGTGGAGAAGAATTCCTGCAACATCTTGAACACCACGGCACCGATCAGGCCGCCATAGAGATAGCCGGTGCCGCCGATGACGAGAACCAGCATCAGATCGGCCGAACGCTCGAAGGAAAAGACATCGAGCGAAGCCAGTTGCGTGGTCTGGGTGAACAAGGCGCCGGCGACACCCGCATAGAAGGATGCCAGCGTATAGACCGCGATCAGGCGACGGTTGACGGGCACGCCGACGGCTGCCGCGCGCAATGGGTTGTTCTTGATCGCTCGCAACGACAGCCCGAACGGCGAATGCCCGATCCGTCGCGCCACAAGAAACAGCACGAACAGCACGGCGAGCGCGTAGAAGAAGGCGACCTTGCCGAACATGTCGAAGGTAAAGAGGCCAAGCACCGGCGCCATCTCGATGCCCTGCAGGCCATCCGTGCCGCCGGTGATGTTGGAATAACGTTCCGCAAGCGCTTCCAGTAGCAGCGCGATGCCGAGCGTCACCATCAACCGGGTCAGATCGACGCCGCGGATCACGAGAAAGCTGGTGAGGAAGCCGACGACGGTGGCGGCGAAGCCCGCCACCACCAGCGCCAGTACCGGCTCGGTGACGATGCCGTGCAGCGCGAGCAAGCCCGCGCCATAAGCGCCGACGCCGAAGAAGGCCGCATGACCCAGCGAGACGATGCCGGCATAGCCGAGGATCAGGTCGAGCGAGAGCGCAAACAGCGCCAACCGCACGATGTCGGTCATGATCAGGAAACGCGAGGGAAACAGGAACGCGCAGGACAATGCGAGACACCAGAATACGATCTCGCTCCAGTGCCATCTGGCATGGGCCTTGGCGAGGGTGCCGATGTCAGAAGCGGCACTCATATCAACGCGCCGCGGTGCGGCCGAACAGGCCGTTGGGGCGCCAGATCAGAATCACGATCATGATGGTGTAGATCACGAACGGTCCCATTTTCGGCACGTAATATTTGCCGGTGACGTCGCCGATGCCGAGCAGCAGCGATGCCAGAAACGGCCCGGTGATGCTGGAGGAGCCGCCGACGGTCACCACGATCAGGAAGTAGATCATGAACTTCAGCGGGAAATACGGATCGAGCCCGAGGATTTCCGCACTCAACGCGCCGCCCAGGCCGGCAAGGCCACATCCGAATGCAAACGTAAAGGCAAACACCTGTGGCACATTGATGCCGAGCCCACTGGCCGCGCGGGGATCGTCGACCGCCGCGCGCAAGCGACTGCCGAAGCGCGTGCGGGCCAAAACCAGTTGCAACAACGCGGTCAATAATCCGCAGATCACGATGATCATCAGCCGGTAACGGCCGACACCGACACCGAAGACGTCGAGTTGGCCTTCCAGCACGGAAGGAAGCTGGATGAAGACCCGCGACGAGCCCATGATGTAATCGACCGCGGCGACCGACATGAAGACGAGGCCGATCGAGAACAGTACCTGGTCGAGATGGCTTCTGGTGTAGAGATGGCGGTAGAGCAGGCGTTCCAGCGCCGCGCCGATCAGGCTGCTGCCGACAAAGGCAAGCGGCAGTGCGGCGAAAAACGGCCAGCCGTGTTGATTGACGAGCACCGCGCAGATATAGCCCCCCGCCATCGCAAAGGCGCCATGGGCGAGATTGACGAAGTTCATCAGGCCGAGCGTCACCGCCAGTCCGCACGCCAGCACGAACAGCAACATGCCGTAGGCGACGCCGTCGAACAGGATGGTGAGGATGGAGGTCATGGGCGGCAGCTAACCATTATCTGAGCTGTCATGCCCGGCCTTGTGCCGGGCATCCACGTCTTTCTTCTGCTCGTCGGGGAAAGACGTGGGTGGCCGGGATAAACCCGGCCATGACGGTAAGTATTGGACCAGATGACCCTTCGGGTCACTTCTTGGTCTTGCCGGAATCCTTGACCGCATCGAATTTCGCGAATTCGACGTTGTATAGTTCGCCGTCGACCTTCTCGACCTTGCGGACGTAGACGTCCTGCACGATGTCGCGGGTCTCCGGATCGATCGAAATCGGGCCACGCGGGCTTTCCCACTTCATGCCCTTCATCGCCGCGATCAGGGAATCGCCGTCGGCCTTGCCGCCGGTTTTTTTCAACGCCTCGTAGATCAGGTTGATGCCGTCATAGCCGCCGACCGCCATGAAGCCCGGTCGCTGGCCGTACGCCTTCTTGTAGGCGGCGACGAACTCCTTGTTGGCAGCGGAGGGATGAGCGGCGGAATAGATATGCGCGGTGACGGTGCCGAGCACGGCGTCGCCCATATCCTTCAACAGGTCGTCGTCGGTGACGTCGCCCGGGCCGATCACCTTGATGCCGGCCTTGTCGAGGCCACGCTCGGCATATTGCTTCATGAAGTTGCCGCCCTGCCCCGCTGGCACGAACACGAACATCGCGTCGGGCTTGGCATCCTTCATCCGTTGCAGGAACGGCGCGAAGTCGGGATTGGCGAGCGGCGTCTTGACCTCCTCGACGATCTCGCCGCCACCGGCGACGAAATGCTCCTTGAAGAAGTTCAGCGCGTCATTGCCGGGCGCATAGTCCGAGGTCAGGGTCGCGACCTTCTTGATGCCGTTCTTCACCGCCCAGTCCGCGATGATGGTGGAGGACTGCGCGAGCGTGAAGCTGGTACGCACGATATAGGGCGAGCGTTCGGTGATGATCGAGGTGCCGGCCGCCATCACTATTTCAGGCACTTTGGCCTGCGTAGCGAGCGGCGCTACGGCGAGCGCCGATGGTGTCACGCCCATGCCCGCGATGATGCTCACCTTGTCGTTGACGATCAGCTCCTGGGCCAGGCGCTTGGTGTTGTCGGGCAGCGTCGCGTCGTCCTTGAGGATGACTTCGATCTTCTTGCCGGCGACGGTGTCGCCGTGCTGCTGCATGTAAAGCTTGACCGCATTGTCGATCTGCTTGCCGGTCGAAGCCTGGCCACCGGTCATCGGCACGATCAGACCGATCTTCACGACTTCCTGCGCCGCCGCGGGCTGCGGGGCGAGCGCGCTTGCGGCAACGACGCCTGCCGCAAGCAAGAAGTGACTGCGAACGAACATGAACGTTTCTCCCTGATCGATTTTTGCCCGAAAATGACGGCTTAGGCACTAGATGGCATCGGTTGCGCCGCCGCCGTCAATTGAACGAAGGGCGCGCCTCAGCTCTGCCCGCCTCGGGCCCGCCGACGCGCCCCCTCCCGCGTCGGATTTTCGGCCGCGACCGCCCCATGGTGCCATGGCACTGTGCACTGGAGCCAGCGCGGCCAGCGGTCATTTTTCGCAAACAGTGCTGCCCTTAACTTGCGCGGCCTCCAATGTGCCACGACCTCATTTGTACGAATGTACAAATTAAATGGTCCTGTCAACAAAAAGTCCCAACCGGGCAAAGCGCCCCAAATCCATCTTTTTTAAAGGCCATAGCCCTACCGTCTCGCCGATGTCAGTCCGCGCCCACCATATCATCACGATTGCCGCGCTCGCGCTTGCGGGGGTGATCCTTGGCGGCTGCTCCACGATGAATGAAAAAATCGCCCCCGCCATCGCTGATACGTTGCCAATGTGGGCCGGCGGCATGCCGAAGGACGTACCGCCCCGGAAGGGCTCGCCGGAATATGATGCCTACATGCAGGAGCGGGAACGCAAATACCTCGAACCTGCGCCCAGCAATGCCAACGCCTCAGCGCCGGTGCAGCTCGGGCATTAATCGACGCCCGCTCAATCCATGAACACCACGGTCTTGCAGCCATTGAGGATCACGCGATCCTCTAGATGATGCCTCACGGCGCGCGCCAGCACGCGGCGTTCGATGTCGCGACCCTTGCGAACGAGATCGTCCGGCGTGTCGCGATGGCTGATGCGCTCAACGTCCTGATCGATGATCGGCCCTTCGTCGAGGTCGCGGGTGACATAATGCGCGGTGGCCCCGATCAGTTTGACGCCGCGTTCATGCGCCTGATGATAGGGCCGCGCCCCTTTGAAGCCCGGCAGAAACGAATGGTGGATATTGATGCAGCGGCCGGAGAGCTTCGCCGACAGATCATCCGACAGGATCTGCATATAGCGTGCGAGCACGACCAGATCGCTGTCGGTCTTCGTCACGAGATCCCAGATCGCGGCTTCCTGCTCGCTTTTGGTTTCCTTGGTGACCGGCAGATAGTGAAACGGGATGTCGCCGAAGTCGAGGTTCGCATAAGTCTCGCGCGGGTGATTGGACACGATCGCGGCCAGGTCCATTGAAAGTTCGCCGGTGCGCCAGCGATACAGGATATCGGCCAGGCAATGATCGGATTTGGAAACCAGCAACATCACGCGGCGGCGGCTGGCGCGATCGCGCATCTGCCAATCCATGCCGAAACGGTCGGCAATCGCGGTGAAGCCGGTTTGCAGCGCTGCCAGCCCCACGGCGAGATCAGCGGCGTTGAACACCACCCGCATGAAGAAGTGCCCGGTCTCGACATCGTTGAACTGTTGGGCGTCGAGAATGTTCTGACCGTTATGGGCCAGGAACGTTGATACCGCGGAAACGATGCCCGGCCGGTCCGGGCAGGAAAGTGTGAGGACGAACTGATGATCGGGCATGGCAAGCGTGATGAAAGTTTGGGCGATACGTGGGCGGCGATGGACCCTGCTCTATCAGCTAGTGAAGCCTTGCGCCAATCCTGCATCGGGGATCATGATGAACAAAGAGAGAGCAGCTAGGTTACACGATCATGGCTGACCGACTGAACGGCTACCGCATCCTGATCCTGGAAACCCGCGAGGAAGCGCAATTCTCGAAATTGCTCGCCGAGCAAGGCGCCGACGTGCTGCAATGCCCGATGTTCACGATCAACGATCCGCCCGACCCGGCTCCCGTCGAGGCCTGGATTCGCGGCGCCATCGCGCAATCGTTCGACGATCTCGTGCTGATGACCGGCGAAGGCCTGAGGCGGCTGGTGAAGGCCGCGCGGCGGATCGCACTCGATCAGGATTTTGTTGCCGCCCTCGGCAAGAGCCGCAAATTTACGCGTGGACCGAAGCCCGGGCGCGCTCTGCGCGAGATCGGCCTCGAGCCGCAGATGACGACAGAAAAGCCGACCTCAGAAGGCGTGATCGAGATGCTATCGCGCGTCGAACTTTCGGACAGGCGCGTCGGCGTGCAGCTTTATCCGGACAAGGATCACAGTGTACTTTTAGGCACGATCGTGGCTAAGGGTGCCGTAGCTTTCCCCGTGACACCCTATGTGTACGATGCGCGCGCCGCCGACGGCCACATCATCACCGCGATCGAGGAGATGGCCTCAGCGCGCGTTGACGCGATTGCGCTGACAAATTTGGGCCAGATCCGTCGCCTGATCGATGTCGCGCGCGGACGCGGCCTTGAGGCACGCCTGCGCGAGGGACTGACAAAAACGCCGATCGCCTCGGTCGGCCCTGCCGTTTCCGACGAACTCGCCTCCCACGGCTTGTACGCGGATATTTTTCCGGCCAACAATGCCTTCTTCATGAAGCCACTGATTTCGGCGATGGCCGCGGCGCTTGGGAAAAACCCGCCACGAAAGGCGCGGTAGCTACTCCGCCGCTTGCTTAGCCTCGTTCAAATAGGCCTGGTAAGCGAGCTTGATCCTGGAGCCAGGTGCGCGCCCGCCAGCCGAGCTTGGCGAGCCTCTTGACGTCGAGTAGCTTGCCTTTCACTCAAACGGCCTGCTTGCCACCTCGCGCCGGGCGATGGCGAGATCGCCGGCTACCATTTGCTTGACCAGCTCGGCGAAGCTCGTCTTCGGCTTCCAACCGAGCTTCTTGTGGGCCTTGCTGGCGTCGCCGATCAGAAGGTCGACCTCCGTCGGGCGGAAATAGACGGGATCGATGCGAACGAGCGTCTTGCCGGATTTCTTGTCGACGCCAGTTTCCTCGACGCCCTTGCCGCGCCATTCGATGCTGCGTCCGACTTCGGCCAGCGCGAGTTCGACGAACTCGCGCACCGAGCGCGTCTCGCCGGTGGCCAGTACGAAATCGTCCGGCTGATCTGCTTGCAGGATCTGGTGCATGCCGACGACGTAATCCTTGGCATGACCCCAGTCGCGCTTGGCGTCGAGATTGCCGAGATAAAGCGTCTCCTCGAGTCCGATCTCGATCCGCGCCACCGCGCGGGTGATCTTGCGGGTCACGAAGGTTTCGCCCCGGATCGGGCTCTCATGGTTGAACAGGATGCCGTTGGAGGCGAACATGCCGTAGGCTTCGCGATAGTTCACCGTGATCCAGTAGCCGTAGAGCTTGGCGACCGCATAAGGCGAACGCGGATAAAACGGGGTGGTTTCCTTCTGCGGAACTTCCTGGACCAGGCCATACATTTCCGAGGTCGAGGCCTGATAGAACCGCGTCTCCTTCTCCATGCCGAGAATGCGGATCGCCTCCAGCAAGCGCAGCACGCCGATCGCATCCGCATTGGCGGAATATTCGGGGCTCTCGAAACTGACGGCGACGTGGCTTTGCGCGGCGAGATTGTAGATCTCGGTCGGCCTGATCTGCTGCATCAGCCGGATCAGGTTGGTCGAATCCGTCATGTCGCCGTAGTGCATAAGGAACGGCACGTTCCCGGTATGTGGATCCTCATAGAGGTGATCGACCCGGGCGGTATTGAACGAAGACGACCGTCGCTTGATGCCGTGCACGGTGTAGCCGAGGCCGAGCAGATATTCGGCAAGATACGCACCGTCCTGCCCGGTCACGCCCGTGATCAGTGCCACGCGCCGTTTGGCATCCTGAGCCGCCATTTTATCTCCAAAAGACGGATTTGAGGGAGCCCTTAGCATCCGCTTCCCTTCAAGTCTCATGCAAAAGGA
>Ga0210386_10002623_pt1 | contig 15358 bp, 8 predicted proteins | sample IncBWH32OmetaG_FD_160091 | JGI IMG/M metagenome (GOLD analysis project Ga0210386, IMG submission 160091) | Forest soil microbial communities from Barre Woods Harvard Forest LTER site, Petersham, Massachusetts, United States - Inc-BW-H-32-O ... | reverse complement strand
ATATGATGGAAAATATTTTTCGACATCGGTGTCGGGAAACCCGCGATTGTTCAGGTGGACAATTAATTTTTGCGCGGTGATGGGGCCGTGCGGAAACAGGGCGCATATGGATTCAAAAACGACGCGATGCTCGGGCTCGGTAAACTTGCTCGGGCTCAGGGATTGAATGAGGTTCTGGCGCAAATTGCGCGCAATCGTTTCATCGCACAGCGTGCAGAGTGCGCGGAATTCTGCGGTTAATTGTGTTTTGCGATCCACGGCGGGTCTTTTAGTCCGAATTAATTTTGCCTGTTGGCAGCTGCCTTCTTGCTTTCCACGTGTTCATCGATCCATTTCAGGATCAGGTCAGCAATCTGATTGCTATTCTTATCCTGCATCAGCATGTGGCTGTTGCCAAATTGTCCGTACTTGGGTAAGTGCATCATGGTCGCGTCGCCGCCCGCTGCCTTCACCAGCTCAACGAATTTCTGGCAACTGGCGAATCTTTCGGGCCAGTTGATGGGGGAAGAGGGAACGTCGTCGAGATGATCGCCGAAGACGACGAGAGTTGGGATTTTTGCAAGCTTCGCGATTTGCGATGCGTCCAGCACAGGGCAGCCCGTTTCAATCGTGATCACGGCTTTTATGTCCGCAGGATTAATGAGCGCAGCCTGTTCAGGAAAGAAACCCGATTCCGAGTGGCCCATCAACACCGCGCCTTTTAGCTTAATTGCAAGGCCGGAAAGATTCGTCCAAGTGGGATTGACGGCCGGAAGCGTGCCGTTCAGATCCGGGATTACCTGTTTGCCAAACTCATCCATCGCCTCGACTGGAAATTGTTCGTTCGGGAATGCTTTTCCAGCGGATGGCCCGAAGCGGAATCCCAACCAGGCAATTTCGTGGGTTGCCGAGCGAATTTCGGGCATGTCGCTTGCCGGACGCTTTCCCAATTTTATTTCGTTGTAAATTGTTGCGTCGAAACCGGAGCGCCCGCGCGAAACCTGGTCGGGTAGGTAGACCGAGCGATGCTTTCGCAAAAAATATTCATTCCAGCCCATGCGGCCGTCGGGGGTGGTTTCGTAGCTCTTCGAGCTGAGGCAGCAGCCGTGAACCATCACCACGGGCACGTGTGAGTCAGCGCCCTCGGGAATCTGATATTGCACGTACATCTGATCGACGGTGATGCTTCCCGTGTTGATGCCGCTGCCAAGAAATCCAGTGGTCGATCCGGTGAGCGCGTCCGTAAAAATAGTGCGGCCACCAACGAAAAAGCTGCCTTGCTCCTTGAGGGTGAGCGAGTCGGCCATGGCCACACTTGCCACTGCCAGGACCAGAAACGAAAGAGCGCCAAGCGAAGCGTGCCGCCGCGCTGGGGTTGGAGATGGACAATTGCTAGTCATGGGATGCTCCTTTCGTTTCTTGATTGGCCGGCACTAAAATTGTATCGAGTGCTGTAGCCCGCCTCTTCAGAGGCGGGGATTTAGATGAGAGTGTGACACAATATTTTCAGTTTTGCGCATGATCCCGATTTAAACGCCGGTGCCGGAACTTCGAAGCCCTTATTTTGGACATTGAGTAGGACATCGCCTAAACCCCGCCTCTGAAGAGGCGGGCTACAAAATGCCGCTGCGTCAGCAAAATTCGTATCTGCCAAAATCAATTTAAAGGTCAGCCGTCGTGATCGCTCCGAGAGACGCGGAACTGACTAGCTTGGCATACTTGGCGAACACGCCGGTTTTGTAGTTTGGTTCGGGCGCCTTCCATTTTGCGAGGCGCGCTTTGATTTCCGCGTCACTCAATTCGATGGTGAGGCTTTTCTTCGCCAGATCGAAAACGATTTGATCCCCTTCGGCGACGATGGCGATGGGGCCGCCGCGCGCTGCCTCGGGCGAACCGTGTCCGGCCATTAGTCCACGTGTCGCGCCGCTGAATCGGCCGTCGGTCAAAAGCGCAACGTCTTCGCCGAGGCCCTGCCCGACAATAGCGGCGGTGAGGCCGAGCATTTCGCGCATGCCGGGTCCGCCGCGGGGGCCTTCGTAACGCACGATGACGACGTCGCCCTTTTTGATTTCGCCTTTCATGGCGGCGTCCATAGCGAGTTCTTCACGGTCGAAAACGCGTGCCGGGCCGCGGTGATACGGTCTTTCGTGCCCCGAGGTTTTCACCACGCATCCATCGGGCACCAGATTGCCGCGTAAAACCATCAGGCCGCCCGTTGTTTTAATTGGATCGGAAAGCGGGTGCACGACGTCCTGCCCCGGTTTTTCTTTTGCGGCCATCGCTTCTTCGTCCAGCGTTTTCATGCTGGTGGTCATCTGGCCGCGATGCAGGATGCCCGCATCGAGAAGGCGCTTCGCGAGCAGCGCGTTTCCGCCGGCGTTGTACAAATCGACGGCCGTGTATTTTCCCCACGGCTTCATGTCGGCGAGCAGGGGAGTCTTCGCACTGATGTCGCCGAAATCGTCGAGTTTTAATTCGATGTTCGCTTCCTTTGCCATTGCGAGCAAATGGAGCACGGCGTTGGTTGACCCGCCGGTGGCAACGACGGCGAAGATTGCATTTTCAAACGCTTCGCGCGTCAGAATCTGGCGTGGGGTAATTCCTTTGCGCAACAAATCCATCACCAGCGTTCCGGCGCGATACGCGGCGTCATCTTTTTTCGGATCGGTGGCCGGGACGTTGCCCATTCCCATGGGCGTGAGGCCGATAAACTCCAGTGCCGTTGCCATGGTATTGGCCGTGAACTGGCCGCCGCACGCGCCTGCGCCCGGGCACGCGACGTGCTCGATTTCTTTCAAATCCGCGTCGGACATTTTTCCTGCAGAGTGCGCGCCGACGGCCTCGAACACATCCAGAATCGTCACGTCGTGCCCGCGGAAGCGTCCCGGCTGAATCGAGCCACCATAGAGAACAAGGCTGGGCAAATTGAGTCGCGTCAGTCCCATCGCGGTCGCGGGAATTGTTTTGTCGCAGCCGGAGAGCGCGACCATGGCGTCAAACATGTAGCCGTGGCCGACGAGCTCAATCGAGTCGGCGATTAATTCTCGGCTGATGAGCGAAGCCTTCATTCCTTCCGTACCCATTGTTTCGCCATCGCTGATGGCGATGGTGTTGAATTCCAGCGGCGTGCCGCCAGCGGCGCGTACGCCTTCCTTCACTTTTTCGGCAAGGTGTCGCAGGTGCGAATTGCAGGGCATGGCTTCGATCCAGGTATTCGCGATGCCGACAAGCGGCTTTGCGAGATCTTCATCCGTGAGTCCGATGGCGTAAAAATAAGCGCGCGCGGGCGCCCTCGACGGGCCGTCGACGATGTGGCGGCTGTGTTCTCTGAGACGCGGGTCCATGATACCTCCGGGGGAGTTGGTGACTGGTGACTAGTGACTGGTGACTAGTCACCCGTGATTTGTGATTCGTGAATCGTAATTCGTGAAAAAAAATCGGATTTGTATTTCCCGTCAAATTGCCTCAGTGGAACAATTCCTGTTCAGCGCAATGCAACCATGTTGATGTGGTTTCAGTGGCGCGGGCTTCAGCCTGCGGAATCTAGTCGTCGCAAGGACTAATCCCCGCAGGCTAAAGCCCGCGCCACTAAAAACTAGATTATAGCTTTACGCGCCTTCGGCGATTACGCGGTTCTTTTTCATCCATGGCATCATGGCGCGCAACTCACCGCCAACTTTTTCGATGGGGTGCTTTTGTCCGGCTTCGCGCAGGGCTTTGAAGTTCTTGAGGCCGCCAGCGGCTTCCGCCATCCATTCCTTGGCAAACTTGCCGGATTGAATGTCGGCCAGGATGCCCTTCATGCGCTCTTTGGTGGCCTTGTCGATCACGATCGGGCCGCGTGTGAGGTCGCCGTATTCGGCAGTGTTCGAAATCGAATAGCGCATCTCGGAGATGCCGCCTTCGTAGACGAGGTCCACGATCAGCTTCATTTCATGGCAGCATTCGAAATAGGCCATCTCGGGCGCGTAGCCCGCTTCGATCAGCGTTTCGAAGCCCGCCTGAATCAGCGCCGTCAAGCCGCCGCACAGTACGGACTGTTCGCCGAAGAGGTCGGTTTCGGTTTCTTCCTTGAAATTGGTTTCGATCACGCCGGCGCGCGCTCCGCCAATGGCGCTGGCGTAGGCGAGGCCGATCTTTTTCGTGTCGCCGGCCGGATCCTGATGGACGGCGATCAAGCAGGGAACTCCGGCGCCTTGCGAAAATTGATGGCGCACGAGGTGACCTGGGCCCTTGGGCGCAACCATGAACACGTTGACGTCCTTGGGAGGCTTGATGAATCCGAAGTGAATCGAGAAACCGTGCGCGAGCGCGAGATATTTCCCGGCGCGCATGGTTTGCGCGATTTCGGCCTCGTAGATGGCCGGCGTCAGTTCATCCGGTGTAAGGATCATGACAATGTCCGCTGCTTCAGCGGCTTCGCGCACGGACATGACGCGCAGTCCGGCCTTTTGCGCCTTGGCGACCGAAGCGCTCGTGGGCTTGAGGCCAACGATTACATCGCAGCCCGAATCCGAAAGGTTCATGGCGTGGGCATGGCCCTGCGAACCAAAACCGATCACGGCGATCTTTTTATCTTTTATGTAGTTCACATCCGCATCTTTATCGTAATAAACCTTCACATTTCCTCCTGTTGCGTTTCTGGGATTGCGAGATTAATTGCCTAAACTTTTCTGTTTCCACGCCATCACGAATCGGCGTCAATGAGTTTGTAGCGCCCGCCTTCAGGCGGGCATGGATATAAACCCAAGATGCTCGCCTGAAGGCGAGCGCTACTCGGTGTTGCTAAGATATTCACAAAGGCATTCAGTCTGCGACGGAGCATTGTTCCACGGACGAAAACACGCAGGCTGAAGCCTGCGCTACCCAAGGCTATCCGCGGCAAATAGTTTAAACCCTCGCTTGTGGGTAACAGCCAAGAATTTTAACAGAATCGGAGAATTCTTTTAACTCTTCGAGCGCCGCGCGCGTTTCTTCATCTTTGAGCGAAGCCTGGAGGTCGAGATAGAAGCAGTAACTCCACGGCGTGCCGGGAATGGGGCGGCTTTCGATTTTCAGCAAATTTAGATTGCGCCGCGCGAAAGCGTTCAATACGGAGCACAACGAACCTGGCTTGTGCGCGAGATACAGAACCAGCGAAAGTTTGTCCGCGTTTTCCGCGACGTCGGCGGAAGTGGCAAGCAGCAGGAAGCGCGTGTAATTTTCCGGATGATCTTCGAGATGCTCACGCAAGATTACGCCGCCGTAAACTTTTGCTGCGCGCTTACTGGCAATTCCGGCTTTTGTGGGGTCGCCTGCGACCATCGTTTCGCGGACGCTTCCGGCGGTGTCGTCGGTGGCCACGCGCTTGATGGCAGGGTGGCTGGCGAAAAATTTTTCGCACTGCGCAAGAGCCACAGGATGCGAGGAAACCTGTGTGACTTTTTCAAATGTCGCGCCGGGAACTCCGATCAGGTTATGCACAATGGGGATCACGACTTCTGCCTGAATGTGCAGGCCGCTTGTGATCAGCAGATCGTAGGAGCGGTGGACGGAGCCGGCGAGGCTGTTTTCGATCGGCGCGAGGATGAAGTCTGCGGCGCCGTCCTTGATGCTTGAGTAGAGCAATTCAAAAGTAGTGCGCGGGACGAGTTGAATGTCCTCGCCCAGAAGTTTTACCGCCGCTTCTTCGGAGAATGCGCCACGTTCGCCTTGAAAGGCGATTCGGGAGGACGGGGGGACATTCATTGCCAGCGTCCACGGATTAGAATTTGTGCGTTTAGGCGCAAAGACATAAGCAGACAAACTATCAGGGCGTGAAGCATTCAGTCAAACTTTGCAGAGACTTTGCGGACAACCTAAAGATAGAGAAGTTGAATTGATTCCCATTACTCGATGTCTTTAGAGATATGAAATTGGACCCTATCATACGACTCCGCAAATCGGTGGGTAGCACCAGCCGTGCAGCGGGGTCTTATAAGCCCCGGAAAACGCCTGATTAGCGTGCCGGGAGGGGGCAGCACCCTCACCCACCACCAAAACTCAATCTTATAATTTATTCAGGCCATCGAGGCCGGCGACCTTGTAGGCTTCGGCGAAAGTTGGGTAATTGAAGACGGTGTCGCGGAAGTAGTCCATCGTGCCGCCGAGGGAGAGAACGGCTTGGCCGATGTGGACGATTTCGGCGGCGCTTTCTCCGATGACGTGGACGCCGAGAATTTTTCGCGTTTCGGGGTGGAAAAGAATTTTCAGCATGCCGGTGTGATCGCCGACGATTTGCGCTTTGGCCAGTTCTTCGTATTTGGATATACCGACTTCGAAGGGAACGTGCGCTTCGGTGAGAGTGGCTTCGGTTTTGCCAACCATGGAAATTTCGGGAATGGTGTAAATGCCGTAGGGAAGAAGGGCTTTGCTCATTTCCGCGGGGACACCGAAAATGCGGCAACTGGCCATGCGGCCTTGCTCCATGGAAGTAGAGGCGAGCGAAGGAAAGCCGATGACATCGCCAGCGGCATAAATATTGGGAACAGCGGTTTGAAAGTGTTCGTTCACTTCCAGTTTGCCACGCGCGCTGGAAGTAAGACCCGCGGCTTCGAGATTCAGCAAGTCTGTGTTTGCCTGGCGACCCACGGCGTACATCAGGCACGTGGCGTGAATATTTTTTCCGCTTTCGAGGCTGGCGACCACGCGGCCGCGGTCATCGTGTTGGATCGAAGTAACTTTTTCACCAAGGCGGAAGATCGCTCCCTGGCGGCGCATGTGATAGCGCAAGGCTTCCATGATTTCCGCGTCCACAAAATCGAGAAGCGTGGGGCGCTGTTCGATCAGCGTAACCTCGACGCCCATGGCCACGAGCATCGACGCGTATTCCAGGCCGATCACGCCGCCGCCGACGATGATCAGTTCGCGCGGAATTTCGTCCATCTGAAAAAATTGATCGCTGGCGATCACTTTTTTGCCGTCAAACGGGATGTCATCCGGATGGGAAGGGCGCGTGCCGCAGGCGATCAATATATGATCGGCGTGAAGCATGTGCGCTTCGGTCAGGCCTTGCACTTCAATCGTGTTGGCGTCGAGAAATTGGGCTGTGCCGCTAAGAAGATCGATCCCGTTGCGGCGCAACTGGTCGCGCACGACGCCGGTTTCGCGTTCGACGACTTGAGAAACGCGCGCGCCCAAATCTTTTATCGAAATGCGATCTTTGACGACGTAATCATTTCCGTAAAACGAGCGGTGACGAAATCCCGTCAGATGGAGAATGGCTTCGCGCAGCGTCTTGCTCGGAACCGTGCCGCCATGAATGCAAACGCCGCCAACCATGTCGTTGCGATCGACCATGGCGACGCGTTTGCCGAGTTTGGCTGCGGCGATGGCGCCTTTTTGACCGGCAGGGCCGCTCCCAATCACGACCAGGTCGTATTGAATTGGATGCATCAAACTTCGCCTGCTCGGCTCGCGCAGAGTTTCAGTTTGCAAAGGTCGGGAACCTCAGTCCTAAAATCCTGAAAAAATAGTGCGCGATCAGTGTAAGAGAGAGCGCGGGGAGAAACAATCCCGGCATGCTTGAAGATCGGCGGCGGCAAGGATTTTACCATTCATTAGATTGCGCTTAACTCACATGAATACAGGGGCTTTGAGCAATTCGCGCAGTCTGTATTATATGCGTTACATCGAGAAATTGAATGCGTGCCTCTTGTGTTTCCCGGTAATTAAGACGCGCTGCTCCAGGTTTGGTTGCACTAGCAAATATTTTATCGGCATAGATTAGAGTTGACTTGACCTGTTCCATTGTGAATTCGGGGTTTGGGGCAATCGGAGCGAAAAGGCTCAAAGTGGATTCGAAGCGTTGAAGTGTCTGAGGTAGAACGGCTTGTTAATTTTTGAAACCAAAACGTGCTTTAGATCCCTCTAAGCCTTTAGAATAAGAACGTATACCTTGGGAAAGAAACGGAACATTCGGGATAAAGAATGCACATCTCTGCGCCATTCATACGCCGACCTGTCGCAACTTCGCTGTTGAGCATCGCCATTCTCCTAGCTGGTGGAGTGGCATTTTATTTTCTTCCCGTTGCGGCGCTTCCTCGCGTCGATTTTCCGACAATTTACGTCAGAGCATCTCTACCTGGAGCTAGCCCTGAGACGGTTGCTTCTTCGCTGGCCACGCCATTGGAAAGGCAATTCGGGAGGATTGCGGGCGTCACGCAAATGACGTCCAGCAGTCAGTTGGGGAACACGGGCATCACGCTTCAATTCGATTTGGATCGTGATATCAACGCGGCTGCACGAGACGTGCAGGCCTCGATCAACTCTGCGGCTGGCCAGCTTCCTGCGGGATTGCCGCAACTGCCCTGGTACCGCAAGATCAATCCATCCGAGACGGACATCCTGGACATCACGATCTCTTCCGACACCATTCCCAGAAGCCATCTTTACGATTTATGCGATTCCATCCTTGCTCAAAAAATTTCTCAGGTAGACGGAGTGGGCCAAGTCAACATTTACGGTGGAGCGAAACCTGCCGTGCGCGTGGACGTAAATCCGAATGCGATGGCGCATTACGGGCTCAGCCTGGAAGCGGTGCGCCAGGCGATTGTGGCGGCCAACGCCAACACTCCAAAAGGAAATCTGGAGGATTTGTCCGATCGCTGGACGCTTTACACCTCCGATCAACTGCTGCAACCGGAACAGTACGTGCCGCTCATCGTGGCTTACCGGAACGGGGCGCCGGTACGGCTGAGCGATATTGCGAGAGTTACGGAAGGAATCGAGGACGTAAGGAACTCGGGATTTGTGGGCGGCAAGCCAGCCGTGATGATTGGAATTGGGCGGCAGCCCGGCGCGAACATCATTGACACGGTGGACCGCATTCGCGCACTGATGCCGGAACTCCGCGCCTCCGTTCCACCGTCGGTTAACTTGGACCCGTCGTTTGACCGCACCAATACGATTCGCGCTTCGGTAAAGGACATCGAATTCACTTTGCTGCTGACCGTGGCTTTGGTGGTGATGGTTATTTTCCTGTTTCTGCGGAACGCCTGGGCCACCATCATTCCCAGCATCGCCGTGCCTCTTTCGATTATCGGAACGTTCGGCGTAATGTACCTGCTGAAATACAATCTGGACAATCTTTCCCTGATGGCGCTGGCGATTTGCACGGGATTCGTGGTGGACGATGCCATCGTCGTGATTGAGAACATCACGAGGTATCTGGAAGAAGGGGAAACACCGATGCAGGCGGCCATCAAAGGGTCGCGCGAAATCGGATTTACTGTTCTTTCGATGAGTATTTCGCTGATCGCGGTTTTCATTCCACTGTTGCTGATGGGCGGAATCGTAGGAAGGCTGTTCCGTGAATTTGCAGTCACGCTGAGCGTGGCGATCATCGTTTCCCTGTGCGTGTCGCTGACCACCACGCCGATGATGTGCGCGCATTTCCTGAAATCGGAACATGGCAAGAAACACGGCAAATTTTACATGGCCAGCGAGAGAGTGTTTCAGTGGAGCGTGGAGACCTACGCGCGCGGGCTGCGCTGGGTTCTGCGCCACCAGCCCTTTATGCTCGTCGTCACGGGCGCCACGATTTGCCTCAGCGTCTATTTGTATATCGTGATTCCCAAGGGATTTTTCCCGCAACAGGATACAGGATTAATATCAGGGAACGTTTTAGGCGAGCAGGATACTTCCTTTCCGGTGATGCAGGAGGATTTAAAGGAATATACGAATATTGTGCTGCGCGATCCGGCCGTTAAAGAAATTGCCGCAAATACGGGCGGCGGAGCGGAAAATACCGGGCGCATGAATATCGAATTAAAACCTCTCGAAGAGCGCAAAGTGACGGTTGACCAGGTGATTGCCCGGCTTCGGCGCAAATTGGCGGTGGTTCCCGGCGCCACGTTATTTCTGCGTGCGAATCAAGACATCACTGTGGGCGGACGTATCAGCAGTTCGCAATATCAATACACGCTTTCCAGCGAGAATTTGTCGGATCTTTTGCAATGGGCGCCGCGCATTGAAGCCCAGATGCGCCGAATGCCTAAACTGCGCGACATTGCCAGCGATCAGCAAACGCGCGGCTTGCAGGCTACACTGGTGATTGACCGTGATACGGCTTCGCGGCTGGGAATTTCGCCGAGCGCGATAGACAGCACTCTATACGACGCGTTCGGACAGCGGCAGGTCGCCACCACGTACACGGAACTGAATCAGTACCATGTGGTGATGGAAGTCGATCAGGCGTTTCGGGATTCGACGGATGCAATTCAGGGATTGTATGTGCGGTCGTCAACAGGGAATCAAGTTCCTCTTAGCGCCTTCACGCATTACGAAACAAAAAATACGTCTCTCGCTGTAAACCACCAGGGACAATTTCCGGCGGTTACCATTTCGTTTAATCTTGGCGAAGGCGTGGCGCTTGGCGACGCGGTAAACGATATTGAGGCAGCCGTCATTAAAATGGGATTGCCTTCCGACATCCATCCGACGTTCCAGGGAAATGCGCAGGCATTTCAATCTTCGCTTTCGACGCAACCGTGGCTGATCTTGTCCGCGCTGATCGCCGTGTACATCGTGCTCGGGGTTCTTTACGAGAGCTACATTCATCCGATCACGATTCTTTCCACATTGCCGTCAGCCGGCGTCGGCGCGCTACTCGCATTGCTGGTGTTTCACACGGAACTGAGCGTGATTGCGCTGATCGGAATTATTTTGCTGATAGGCATCGTGAAGAAGAATGCCATCATGATGATTGACTTTGCGGTGGAAACCGAACGCACAGGAAAAACCGCAGAGGAGTCCATTTACCAGGCTTGCCTGTTGCGTTTCCGGCCGATCATGATGACGACGATGGCGGCGCTGTTTGGCGGATTGCCGCTGGCCCTGGCAAATGGCACGGGTGCCGAATTGCGCAGGCCGCTGGGCATCAGCATCGTGGGTGGCTTGATGGTCAGCCAGATGCTTACGCTGTACACCACTCCGGTGATATACCTATATATGGACAGGCTGCAACAGCGATTCCGGCGACGCAAGCCTGCGCCTGCAATTTCCGGCGATGTACCACCGACTCCTGCGCCTTTGCAGAACCCATCGCTGACGTAATTTCGATCCGGATTCGAGAGCAGCTTTTACAGGTTGTGAAAGACGGGCGGAAAGTTTCATGAAATTCATTTCCTCCATCGCAATCGCCCTCCTTTTTTGTACTCTGACGTTGACCCTGCTTGCATTCCAAGGCCGCGGTTTTGAAGACGAGGAAGAGACGCCTGCACTGCCCTCCGATGCGCAGCAGAAAGCCGAATGGGCGTTTGCTCGTTACCACTTTCGGTCGAACAGTGATTCGGGCGGTTTCCGTCGATTCCACATGTGGGCGGCGGATTATCCGAAAGCGGACAGGCAATTTACGATGGGCGTGCGACGATTGACTCGTCTGCATGCGCGCGGAATAGAACAGGTGATTGACGCGGACTCCGATGAATTGTTTAACTGGCCATGGATTTATATGGAGCACGGCAATGGCTGGAATCTGACGGATGATGAGGTGGTAAGGCTTCGGCAATATTTATTACGGGGCGGCTTTCTTTTGTCGGACGATACGCATGGAGATTATGAGTGGGAAGCGCTGGTTGAAGGGCTGCATTTGATTTTTCCCGGGCGGCAGATAGAAGATTTGAAAAACGATGATGAAATCTTTCATGTGATGTACGACTTGAACGACCGTGTGCAGATTCATGGGACGCGGTTTTTGTGGGGAGGGCGTCCGTACGGTCCAGACATGATCACGCCGAAGTGGAGGGCCATACGCGACGATGCTGGGCGCATCATGGTGGCTATCTGCCACAACTCGGATGTGGGGGATGCGTGGGAATGGGCGGATAGTCCTAATTATCCGGAACGAGAAACTTCACTCGCCTACCGGATCGGAATCAATTACATACTCTTTGATATGACGCATTGATTTTGTGGCACTGGCGTCTCGCCTGCGGGGTTTTTGCTGCATCGCACTCACGAAAAACCCGCCGGCGAGACACCGGCGCCACAAAAAGAAACCCGGTCGAATTTGTGTTCGACCGGGGGGTTTTGTTTTTAGGTTTGGGAATGCGCTAGCTGTTACCGACTCCCGTCCTCGTCACCTTGGTGTTCATCTTGAGGAGCGAAGGAGACTCCGCGAAAGACTTCACCGGATTTTGCGGAGCGGATGATTTTGATTTGGGCGATTGAGTCGTCGCTGTCATGATTGCCGTCGCCTGTCGGCAAAGTGGTGGCCTTCAGGACGTCTGTGACCTTGAACAGTTTGTTGGGATCGGCACCCTGATCGCCGCTGGTGCTGAGGGTTGAGGTGATCGCAAAAATGGTGACTGTGCCGTCGTGGTTATGCTGTCCAGTCATGTTGCGGCAGCCGCCCGTTGCGGGATTGAGGGCTGTTGGATAATTTTTCACGCTGTAGGGGATGCCGATGTTGAGGCCAGTGTTCATCACGTAAGCCAGTTGCCAAGTCCCGTTGGTTAGAATCCATTTCTGAACTCCGGCGGTGGCTTGAGCCAAGGGAGTTGCAACATTTCCATTGACTGCGGGAGTCACCAGCGTTCCATCTCCTTCATCGCAGACATAGAGCGTGCTCGCGTTGGCGAACCAAATGCCAAAGGGATAGGCGACGGGAGTTACTGCGTTGGTTGTTGGATCCGCGCCCGCCGCGAGAGTATTGGGAAATCCGGGCAGGATCGTGATCGGCAGCGCCGCGAGCGTTGCAACATCTCCGCTCGGCAAAACGCCTGCATTGCCCACCTGATAGACCGTGTTGATGCCGTTGCTGCCGCTGCCTTTGGTGACATACAAGGTGTGGTTGAAGATGGTGATGCCGCGGAAATTATTGTCCTTGCCTGCCTTATCCAACGCGTAGGGTTTTCCCGTCATTGAGTCAATGACTTGATTGATTTCAAAGTCGCCTATTTTGGTGATATTGGGAGGAACGGGCGGGGTCTGTCCTGGAACGAGCAGTTCGGCACCCGTGGAATTGACAAGTTCGACGCCCGGAATCGTTGTGGTGACTTGTTTTTTGGAGAGGTTGCCGCTGTTGTCATTTCCGACCATGTAATACAGCGAATCGCCTTTGATCGCGCCGCGGCCATTATCTCCGCTGTAGGCGTTGCCTTCGGTAATCATCAGGTGGCCATGGGCGTCCACTTCCGCCACGGACCGATAATACTGGCCGACGGCGGGATTAGTGGGATCGATAAGGCCGGGCGTGTTGCCGTTAGATACATCGAAAATGTTTGCAGCAGTCGGGAATCCAGGGCCGCCACGGTAACCCATGAAAGTAATCGACTTTCCGTCGGTTGACAGATGCAGGGCCAGTTCGGATTTCGAGCTGAAGCTGGTGACAATCTGATCGGTTGGAATGGGAAGGGTATCAATCCTGTGGCCATCGGTCGTCAGGTTATCAAGGAAAATGGGCGAAGTAATACCAAAATTGGGATCGGCAGCTGCGTTGAGGAACACGTTGGGGAACGATGCGTCGGAAACTGGAGTGACGCACGCCACTGTTACAGGCGTAGTGCCGCCCGCGATGAGAGGCACGTTGACCGTGCCGGCTACGCAGCCCGGTGGCAGCAGGGTTACGCCAGGAACGAGTAATGAAGGAGTCCCAACATATACGCTGCGTGTGAGAACCAGAGTGCCGGGTTGGAATTCAAAATGATCGGAATGGTGATCGTCGTCATGGTCGTTGCCGGCTTGAATGCCTCCAGCCATGGCAATGGACACAGCTATTGCAAGTAGTGCTTTTTTCACGTCGATTTCCTCCTGAAATTTGCACATGGGGACGTTATGCGCGAACGAAAAAATCTCATGAACAGGAGGAGACAACATTAAACGGGCATGAATAATTGATGAACGAAGAAAGAAAGGGCATGAACCTTTACGGAATTTTTACGGAACGTCCATGGAAGCGGATGTGAATTGAAGTTGACGTGGCGGGGAGGACGACGTATGTTTTTTGCGCGAAGTTTGCGGCATCTTCAAAATACTTTTTCATGCTGTTTGGCCGAAATGGTGACTGGATTACTTGGTGTGTGTCAGGACGGGAGATTAAATCGTGAATCTTAAAGTGAATCGCAAGTGTTTAAAATTTCTGTTGCCGCTCTTGCTGGCGGCCACGGCGCCGATGTGCGCTCTGGCGCAAAGCTTTCCTCCGGATGGGCCGGGAATTCCAACGATCGCCTTGACCGGAGGGCCGGCGTCGCAAGAGCCTGCTCCGAATCCTCCTGACCAGCAATCGCAATGGAATATGGAGCTCGCGGGCTTCAGCGATTTGCAAGGGCGCTCGGCGTACCAGCCGATCATCATTAATGAGGCTGGGCGCGAAATTGCTTATGTCGGGCATCACACGGGCAGCATGATGAATCCGCTGACGGGTGTCGTCGAGCCGAACGGGACCTCGATTGTCGATGTGACGGACCCAGCGAAACCTAAATACCTGGCGCATATTCCTGGCTCATCGGAAAAGGGTGAAGAAGCGGGGGGCGCGCAGATGGTCCGCGTGTGCAGCGGGAGTTTGCTGCCGCACGGCGTGCGCGGCAAATGGTATTTGTTGCGGCCGCTTGGGTCGAAGGCGCAGGAAATTTACGACGTCACCGATCCGTCTCATCCAACACTTCTGACGCAGATTGTGGGCGACCTTGATCACACGCATAAGAGCTGGTGGGAATGCGACACGGGGATCGCGTATCTGGTGGCCAACGCTCCGGCCGAAGGCTGGAAGGGCCAGCACATGAAGATTTACGATCTGAGCGATCCCGCCAAGCCTGTCTACATTCGCGATTTTGGTCTGCTGGGCCAACAACCTAATGCAACTTCGCATGAAGGGGTTGTCGAGGGCATCGCCATTCACGGAATGATTTCCGCAGGGACTGCAAAGAATCGTGTGTACGCCGCATACGGGACGGGAGCGAACGGCGTCATCCAGATTCTGGACCGGAAAAAACTGCTGACGGCATTCGAGAACCCCAAAAAACCAACGACAGAAGAAATGCTCGCGCCACAGGTCGGGTACTTGACGATGTCTCCCGATCAGGGAGCGCATACTACTTTTCCGATTTTTGCCGAACCGATTCCTGGATTTCAGGGACACGCCGCACTGAAAAAGAGGGACCTGCTGATCGTGCCGTCAGAGTCATCGCGCGGCGATCATTGCTCTCCGGGGCCCGGTGGAGAGCGCGCGGGGCCGCACCTGGCATTCCTGGTGGACATCAGCAACGAGGCGACGCCTTGGCCCATTTCTACATTTCACGTGCCGGAAAATCCCGGGGATTATTGCGGCAAGGGAGGAAGGTTCGGCACTCATGCCGTGGCCGAGTCGTTCTACCAACCCTACTACGGAAAGATTGCGATTTTTTCGTGGTTTAATGCGGGC
>Ga0210386_10002622_pt1 | contig 15358 bp, 13 predicted proteins | sample IncBWH32OmetaG_FD_160091 | JGI IMG/M metagenome (GOLD analysis project Ga0210386, IMG submission 160091) | Forest soil microbial communities from Barre Woods Harvard Forest LTER site, Petersham, Massachusetts, United States - Inc-BW-H-32-O ... | reverse complement strand
TCGGCCCGGTGACGAACGGTTTAGAAATCTCCCCAACGGGGTCGAAGGACTCACAATTCGCGGTCCCTGCCACCATGCCAGGGATCGCCAGTACCGGAGCCATGCTTGCCTTCGGGCACACGGCGCCAATGAAGGTCTCGGCTACAGCTTGCCGAATCGGATCCCGGATCAGAGTCGCAAAGGGGATGTCCTCGAGGCAAGTTTCTGGGTGCCAGCGATGCCATAAGATATGTCGTCCAAGCTTGCCTCCTAATCGAAACCGACTCGGATCAACTCTGAGGCTTACGTCAAACTCTATGGTCGAGGCGGTTCCGATGTAGGCTAGCGACTTTACGGACATGTAGCACTACGAGCGAGTGATGAGTGAACGGCACACCGCCTCGCTCGATACGAAAGCCGGCGACGCCGTTCATGAGCGGATTGGCGGTTTCGCGTTGATTGGATTAGGGCCAACCGCTTCTGAGTCGTCGACAAGCAGGAGGAAGTGCCGGAAATGCCTGTTTATTACTCGTCGATCGACTGTCACAGCTTACAACTGGAGCACCAGCCCTAAACCGCGACGAAAACTCCTAGCTAAAGCCTGTTGCGAAACCCAGGGCTCAACCCCTTGATTGACGCGGGTAGCTGACCAAGCTGTGTGGCAGATCTGCAGGTTCGCTCATCTCTACTCGCAGATTTCCTCAGAGAGAATGCAACCTTCCACTCTTTGTGCTTGACTGCAGTCGGGCTGGCCCATTCCAATCTTTTGCTGCCAACTATGCGCTTTGGACTGCCCACGATGTTGGTCCACCATGGCTGGACTACCGAGGGCCGCCGGCAGCGTGCGGTAGACCTTGGGTGACTTGCCAGGATGCTGGCCAAACCGGCAGCGCAAGTAATGGGCAGAGCACGTTTCCCCAACGAAATTTCCAGCCTCCCGGGGACCAAACCGAAAATGCGAGGTTTCGCAACAGGCTTTAGCTAGGCGCGCTTATCGACGCAACCTATGCCTCCTCTTATCCGCAAAGCCGCTCTGTTCCTACCCACAGTTGAGCCAGATCCCTGAGGTTGTGTTTGTACGTGCGCGTTACCAAGTATTCCTTCCCGCCGCTCACACGCAGCCTATACTCCCCCGTCGATAGAGGTTGGACCTTTTCAACAGCCGAGACATTCACGACGACCGAGCGGTGGATGCGAATAAAACCGTAGGGTTTGAGCTTCTCGGCTATGGACGAGAGGGATTCGTGCACCAGATAGCGATTAGGTCGGTGTTGCAACGAGACATAATTACCTTCGGCTTGCACTGCCAAAATGTCGAATAGATTCAAGAGTAAAATGCTGCCCTTTGCCTTGAACGCGATTCGCGGCGCCTGTCGTTTCGCTATGCTCTCCAACTGTCGCGAGACTTGCATGAGGCTTGCCGCATCAACTCGGATGACCGGAAGCAGTGATGTGTCTGCAGCTTCGAAGAACTGGTCCTCTGTCGCTCCAGGAGTATAACCCCTTTTGCTTTTGGTGGAGAACATCGCAGCTCCCCGCAGCGGGCTAGCCGGATCGTCCGCATCTGCGTGAGCAGCTTGCTGAACAAAGGTTTTACGCGCTATGGCCTGATCCTGAATTGTGCGGGCGCTCATGATGGAACCCCTAGTTCTTTCGTGTCGATTTCTGCTACGTGACTGAGGATGACGCGTGCACTGCTTCTACGTGAACTCGACTGACCTTGGGGATTGGAGGCAAACTCAGACAATGTACCATCGCCGATCTTCTTCGATTGATGGCGTTCCCTAAACTGAAATCACCGCCCTCGCCGGACAACATGCTTCTTCGACATCGGTCGTCCGCCTTTTGGAGATTGACGCGGCGCCCGAAGAGACCTCAACCATCCCACGATGTTTCTAATTCCCACCTCCCACACCTTGGCATCTTGAGCATTCTTCGCCAACGAGGCGTAGCCCTCGACCATGGCGACCAGAAAACTGGCACTCTCCTCTGGATTCAGGTCGCGGCGAACTGTTCCTTCGGACTGTCCTCTTCGCAAGAGCGCAGCTACTCCTTCCTGCCAGGCAAGGAAAATCCTCTCCAGGCGCTTGCGGAATTGCTCGTCCACCGGAGACATCTCCGTTGCCAAATTGAGGAGCGGACAACCGGTTCGAATGTCTTCGGGCCGAACTGATGTGCGCCGGACGATGCCAATCAAGATATCAATCGGCTGCCCGCTGCCAAGCAGAGGGCTTAACCACCCGTCGCGAACGATCTTTGCGACGATTTCGTCGACGACCGCATATCCAAGAGCTTCTTTGCTATCGAAGTGATGATAGAGCGCTCCCTTGGTTACATTGGTGGCTTCGAGAATTGTATCGATGCCGGCACTCTGGAAGCCTGATCTGTGGACCTCCCGAAAGGCCGCTTGCAGCAAGCGTTTCCGTGTACGCTCTGGATCACGGAACCGTGTCTTCTTCTCGTGATCCTTTAACATACCGACTAGTATGCATGTTAAGCATTTGAACGTCAATCCAAATGATCTGCCTGACTCTTGGCTGCGCGGTGTTCTCGAATTTCGTAACCTCCCGTCAGTTTGGGTATGAAAAGTTGGAGAATCAGTCGTCCAGGCCGTTTGGGATCACCCCAGGAGACTGTTAGCCCGCCACTCTGCGTCGAAATCTGAAACCTCGGGCCTGTTGTGTCACGTAATTGCTGTGAACGTGGAAGACCACTTGCTCCTACGAATTGCACATTGTCGGCACGCAGACTTTCATCGGAGAAAAAGAGGAGACATGAATACACAAAGACAGTTGCGCAATTTCGGGACACTGTGGGTTATGACGATTGCTGTGACCTGCTTCAGCAATGCGTTCGCTCAACAGAGCTACAAGATTACTGATTTGGGCGTTGACAACAGCAAGGACAACTTCAGCATGGCCATGGGCCTCAATAATCAGGGGTGGACGGAGAACATGGATGGGACCGTGAACCCTCCCGAAACGAGTACGTCTACGACAGTTGCAAGGGGCCGCGCGGTGATCAGCATCTACGGATTCAACATCAACCTGGGCACGCTTGGAAAACCCGACGGCAACAGTTGGATTAACTGGGGCGGGATCAACGACCGCGGGGAAGCCGCTGGTATGTCAGAAACAGCTGATCCGGATCCGAACGGCGAAGACATTTGCGGCTTCGGCACACACCTTACGTGCGTTCCGTTTCTTTGGCGAGACGGCCACATGAGTGCTCTTCCGACGCTCGGCGGAAATAATGGGCAGGCCAGCGCCATCAATAACCGCGGAGACGTCGTCGGATTTGCCGAAGACGGCGCCGTGGACTCCACATGCCCAACTGGCACAACGAACAATCGAATTGCGTTGCCGGCGTTGTGGAAAAGAGGCAACGCCGAGGCTCTTCCTCTGGCGGCGAACGATTCAGACGGTTTCGCATACGGGATTAACGATCAGGGCGCCGCCGTAGGCTACTCGGGAAACTGCACCGCAGCGACTCACGCCGTAATGTGGAAAGACAAGACTGCCTTCGTGCTTCAGGATCTCGGAGGAGCAGGTTCCAATTTCGCCTACGCCATGAACAACCGCGGCCAAATCGTCGGGCAAGTCGGCACTGGTGATGGCGTCCCCTTCTATGCCGCGGTTTGGCAGGACGGCGCACGCGGCGCAGTCACAAGCCTCGGCACTCTGCCGGGAGATTTTTCCTCCTTTGCCACCGGCATCAACAACCGGGGCCAGGTGGTGGGAAATGACTTTGACTCCACGTTCAACTGGGCCCACGGCTTCATCTGGCAGGACGGTGTGATGACCGACCTGAATACGCTCATTCCCGCGGATTCCAACCTCTTCATCATCTCGGCCAGCAATATCAATGACCGCGGACAAATCTCGGGTATGGCAACGGTGCAAGCCGGGGCCCATGCGAACGAGATTCACGCCTATCTTTTGACCCCCGTAGACGGTCGCATCGGCGCCTCGATGGCAGATTTCGCACGTACACACCCGCATTCCATTTTGCCCGCGAATGCTTGCAACCACTCTTCGCAGAGATTCGGACCTGGCCGACTCCAGCGATAAAAGGCATTCGTTCCGTTGTGTATACGCCTGACCTCTGCTCGGTTTAATTCCCCAGAGTGCCCGGAGTTTTGATCCACCCGCGGATTTTAAGAAGCTGCTGTTGTCGAGAATCGTCGAACCCGGTCAATTGGACCGACAGGGACATTTTCAGAGCTCCGGCACCATGTAATTCCAACCGTAGGTTGTGTGAGAGCGCAAGGCTGGAGGTTGTGCGACCAATTCTGGGTCACGTCGGATACCGAGTGACCCAGGATGCACCACGTCAAGACGACAATAGGAAAGGACTGTTACGCTGGAGTCGCCTTTAAAACAAACTTGGATCGAGGATAAACAATGCGCATTCGCGCTCTGCTTCTTGCAGCTGCTCTGATCTCGAGTAGTGGTCTACAGATGCGCTCACAGATGAGCGGCCCCCCACCGTCACCGCCGGTCGGTACAAAGGAAGACCCCGCGAAAGCGGTGGACGGTTTGCTCTCCATGATGGAATTCCAGGTGGTGGGGGCGGCGAAGGCGATGCCCGCTGATAAATACAGTTTCGCACCAGCGCAAGGCATCTTCGCCGCGACCCAGACCACGCAGTTCGACACCGTGCGCACTTTTGTGGCACAGGTAACCCACCTGGCACAGGCGAATTACTTCTTTTTCGGATGGAGCGGCATTAAATCTGACCGCGACGTGAAGGCGATCGGGTCCATTACGACCAAGGATGAAGCGGTGGCTGCCTTGGAAGCTTCGTTCGTCTATGCGCACAAGGCCGTAGCGACCATTACGCCAGAAAATGCGTTTGTCGCCATCAAGCCTATTGACGGGTTCAGTACGAGGACGACGATAGCCGCTTTTGCCGCCGCCCATGGGAATGACCACTACGGCCAAATGGTGGAATATCTGCGGATGAACGGCATTGTGCCGCCGGCAAGCACGAAGTAGAAGCTCCCGGCATGGAATCGCTTGCCGATGGCGTTTTGGCTTGGGCCAGCAATGTTTCGCCATCGACCGGCTAGCATAGCGTCCCTGGACGATGAACATTCAACCGCGTTGTATGGTCGACCGCTTCCGACTTTGCCTTCTTCGTGATCTGGTCCAGTTGTGTGGACATTCTTCTCCTACCTCTGAGTGTGCAGGGAATGTTTCCCCAAACCAGCTACTCAACCTGTCTCGTCTCTTCCCCCTGTACGCGGCTTTCCCGCGCTCTGAGTACTATAGGCGAGCCCCGACTTCCACCGTCGCTTCTATCTCCCTCAGGATGGACCATTCGGTTGATATACTCGGCCCGCTCCTGCCGGGCCAAGACGGCGGTGAATCTCCCAGGTGCCATGACGCTTCCATTTCTGCCCATGCCGTGCTCTCAGACCCCGCCGGAGTCTCCAGCGACCATCGCCTCTTGCGGTCGCCTACTGTAGCCTTCCAGATTTCGACCCTGTCGGCCTCCGGCTTTGTAACGAGGCTCAATCGCTTCACTTGCGTTACGGCCTGGACATCGCTCTGTCTACGCTTAACTCATGTCGTTACCTCCATGAGCCCAAGACTCGATTCCCAGTGGGGCGGCTCTTCCCCTTTCCGGGGCGGGAATTTCACCCGCTGAAAGCGCCGGGCTTAACCTGGCGCACCGAAAAAGCCGTGAATATCGGCATCAAGAACGTAGTTCACCTTCTTCTTCATCAGCGCATACGACAGCGCGTCCAGCGCTTGGTGCGGGCTGCGCCCCGGACGAAAACCATACGAGAAGCCGGAAAGTCCTCCTCATAAATCTCATTGAGGACGGTGATCACAGCCTGTTGGACGATTTTGTCCTCCAGAGCTCTTCCGCCTTCGAGCAGTTCTCAGGGCTGCTGTAGGCGTCCAGCGGCAGAAAAAGTACCTCGATCAACGTCAACCGTGGTGATCGTCCGTCCTTCCGAGGTCAGAAGGACGGGTTGCTGCTTGAGTCCCCTCTTGATGTGTAGCGACTCGTACTTCAGCCAGGGCAGTAATCGTTACGAGTGCCCCACCCGCGAGGTTCGCCTGAATGAGGTCAACACACGGCTTTGGCGCAGCTGACATCCCGCAGACCGCGAACCTTAATGCTTCGGCGAGCGTTGATTTTCCGCTGCCTCGCGGCCCAATGATGCAAGTCAGACACCGGGGAATGTTGACACTCAAGCCGGGCAGAAACCCGCCGCTAATCTCGATTTTCTCAACGAGCCACATACATTCAGACGCCACCGCGCGGGAAACTTGAATGGTATGGCTATCAGCACAATGAGAGCTGCCCTCAGCACCCCATCGGAAGTGGAACTGCCAGTTTACGCTACTGTGCACCAAAAAGCGTAAGAGATCGTGGTCAACACAAAGGCACGATACCTAGACACTTGGCGGATGCGCCTACCCTTCCAAAGGGCCACGATAGTTTTGAAAGATGAGGAAAACGTGATGGCAGATGAAGCGCAGAAGGCAGGGATTTGGGCTCAATTGTCGAAATCATTTGCTGGTGCAATCGAGACTATTCAGGACAGCATTGTCGCGATCCACAGCGGAGGAAGATCGACTTCGAGCGGTGTGGTTTGGCGGCCGGGGATCGTAATAACGACTCATCACAACCTTCGTCATCGTGAGGAAATCAAGGTTTTTCATACCGGAGATCCGATCGCCGCAAACCTGATGGATGGTGACCCTGCGACCGACCTCGCAGTGCTGCGCATTTCATCGGAAAACCTGAAGCCAGTTAAGAGCACGAACAATGGCATATCTACAGGGCAGGTCGTCCTTTCAATAGGCCGTTCCAGGCTGGGCGACATTTCCGCAAGCTGCGGAATCATTGCACGAACCGGCGATGCGTGGCGAACCTGGCGCGGAGGACAGATTGATCGACTCATCCGTCCCGACATTCAACTGTACGTGGGTCAGTCTGGCAGCGCGCTCGTCAATGAGCAACGACAGGTGCTGGGAATCAACAGCCCGGCACTAGCGCGACAGGCCGTCATTACCATACCGACACAGACCATCGACCGGATTATCGATGCTATCCTGGAGCGCGGCCACGTACCCCGTCCGTTTCTAGGCATCGCGATGCAGGCGGTTCCTATACCGGAGCCATCGCGCTCGATGTTTCCTGCAGAAGCAGAACAGGCGCTTCTGGTGATGCACGTTGAGCCGGAAGCGCCAGCTGCTTTAGCAGGAGTGATGGTGGGAGACCTGATTGTCTTGGTCAACAGAAATTCCGTTGATAACGTTCGCGAATTCTTGCATTGGCTTTCCGGTTTGCACATTGGAGACACTATCTCTCTGGTCGTGATCCGCGCGGGGGTGAACGTCGATCTGACCGTGAGCGTCGCGGATCGTATCGAATCACAACGATCGTAGAGGACGAGGTGGAGCAGACGAAAAAACGGGAGTTAGGACCTGGACCTTTGCGTGTGTTGCCGTGCGTCGGCATAGATGTTCTCTTCGAATACTTCACGGCGCTTCGGGCTGATGTGGAAATCGATCTCCTTCCCGTGGCCCTTCCTTCTGCTCTACCTTTTCGTGTTCGGAATGATCAACCAGACATGATCGTAATCATCACAGAAGAACTCGCAGCCACTGCGTGGCGGAACAGCAGCTCTTTGAGAAAGGCACTCTCCGCGACGCCGACCCTTCTGCTTGTCCGCGAAGTAAATGCCTCGCTTAGGCAGCGAGCTGCACGTTTCCATATACACTCCACGCTGCCTCTGGATGTGACGACGGATCAGCTGCGGGCCGCAATACGGGCGACTGTTGCGGGTTTGGCAGTCATACTGGAGGTGCCCGCGCAAGAGGAAGACGAGCATACTGATTGGACCGCAACCGATGAGAGGTTGGTTGAGGAGCCCGTGGAACATTTGACAGCGAGAGAGACGGTTGTCTTGCGCCTCATGGCTCTCGGTCACGGCAACAAGGAGATTGCCTCCCGCCTCGGCATCTCAGAACACACAGCAAAGTTCCACGTCAGCTCGGTACTAGCGAAACTGGGTGCCGTCAGCCGAACGGAAGCCGTTACCATGGGCATTATGCGCGGCCTGGTTGCAATCTAAGGAGCGCTTGTTCCGGAGCTATCAGATACCTGACTGAGTCTATGCCTGTTGGTGCATCGATTGACGTGAACTCCAACCATGGCCATTTCTCAAGGAGAGCTACGAATCGACAAGGGCCTCATCCTCCGATTCCTCATCCTGTTTCGTTTCAGCAAGAATCTCGGCTTCTTCGTCGGAGTCAGCCGGAAGAGTGGGCCTCGCGCTGACAGGAGCGGGCATATCGAAAAGGCTAGGCGTCACTGGTCACACCGCCAAGTTCGACCCGTCGTTCTTCACTGGCGCTGCCGTCGGAGGAGGCTTCTTCGCGGGCTTCGATTTATTACGTGCCTCATCCTGGGCTGCCTACCACGTGGTTGCAAAGCTTCCTGGCCAATGCAGACGAAGAACACAAACGGCAAATCCGGACGCCTTCGATCTGTATCTCAAAGGTCGTTAGTATTTCGCTCAGTGCAGCAAGCTGGGAATCACGCGCGCGATCCAGTTCTACAAGCAGGCCCTTACGCTCCGTCACTCAGCGGAAACCCGCAGTGGTGAAGCCCAAGCCTCAACATTGAAACCAAAAGCTCCCTGCACCCGGCCTACGGCTACGCGATTGACCCATTTATCGCCTGGTACTCTTCTGGCTCCGTCTTCGTCCAACTGAGGCAAGGTGCTCAGAAGTCCGCCAGCACAGGAACCGACGTATTCTGATGGGTGTAGCAGTTCCATCCTTTCCGTTCGCTGAGGAGGCTTGAGATGCGCGATTTCCTTCTGAACCTCAATGGTGCGGAGATTCGTGTGAGCGCGCTGGGCGAGGAAAGTCTGCTTTTCGTTCTGCGCGACCGGCTTCATCTGACGGGCACAAAGTATGGCTGCGGCGAGGCGCAGTGTGGCGCCTGTACGATGCTGATGGATGGTGTCGCCACGCGCTCCTGTCAGACCACGCTCAAGTCCTGCATGGGTACCCGGATCACGTCCATTGAGGGTCTGGAGAACAACGGGGTGCTCAGCCCTGTGCAGCAGGCGTTTCTGGACGAAGGGGCTTTCCAGTGCGGATACTGCACACCGGGCATGATTCTCTCTGCAACGGCTCTGCTCCACGACCACGCTCATCCCACCGATCAGCAGATTGTCACATACATGGGCGGCAACATCTGCCGCTGCGGAACCTATCCGCGTATCATGGCCGCGATCAAACGGGCTTCGCAGCTGACTGTGAAGGGAGGAACCGATCATGCTCGATGATGAGGTGAATCTCGAACTTGCTCAGCAGGAAATACGGGAGCGACTTCACTGGTTCCAGCTCGACCGCCGCGACTTCCTCAAGCTGTGTGGTGGCGGGCTATTGGTCGGTCTCGGAGCGTCTTCCCGGGCGCAGGAGGCTGGAGGATTCCGCGAGCACGAACTGCCCAAGGACGTGAGCGCGTGGGTACATATCGGCGAGGATAGCAAGGTTACGGTCTTCACCGGCAAGGTGGAAGTGGGACAGAATATTCGCACCTCGCTGGCGCAGCTTGTGGCCGAGGAACTCCGGGTTCCATTTGACGCCATCGAGATGGTGATGGGCGACACCGATCTCACTCCCTGGGACATGGGTACCTTTGGGAGCCGTACAACCCCAACCATGGGACCACAACTTCGAACCATGGCCGTGACAGCGCGGCAGTTGCTCATTGAAGCCGCGGCGCAGCGATGGAACGCCGATCCCTCGACGCTGATGGCGGCCGAGGGGAGGGTAACCAATCCGAAAACGAGCCACTCCCTCACCTATGGCGAAATCACGCATGGACAAAACCTGACAGAGACTGTCTCCGGCGATCCCCCGTTCACACCTGCCAGCGCCTGGAAGATTGCCGGTACTGCCGTGCCCAAGGCCGAAGGCCGCGACTTCGTCACCGGGAAACATCAGTATCCCTCGGATATCGTCCGGCCCGGCATGATGTTCGGCAAAGTGCTGCGCGCAGCGGGATTCAACAGTACACTTGTCTCGGCTGACACGAGCGGGGCCGAAAAGATGGCTGGCGTTCAGGTCGTGCGGGACGGCGAACTGTTGGGCGTGGTGGCCGCCGACGCCTGGACGGCGGAGCAGGCGCTCTCCGCGATACAGGCGAAGTGGAATGTGCCTCCACAGATCTCGAATAAGGAGCTGTTCGAATATCTGAAGAATAACCCCGAGACGGATAGCCGCGAAGGCGCCGGATTTTCGCACGTCACACCGCTCGCACTGCAGGCGGCGATGGCGACTGCCGACGTGAAGCTGGCGCAGCACTACACCGTGCAATACATCGCGCATGCTCCCCTTGAACCTCGCGCCGCCGTGGCGGAATGGACTGGCGGCAGGCTCACCGTCTGGACGGGCACGCAGCGTCCGTTCGGTGTACGCGACGAGTTGGCCGTGGCCTTTCGCATTCCCGCGGCGCAGGTCCGCGTGATCATGCCCGACATGGGCAGCGGCTATGGAGGCAAGCACACCGGCGAGTGCGCCGTAGAGGCCGCGCGCCTGGCCAAGGCCGCTGGCAAGCCAGTCAAGGTAGTGTGGACGCGCGAAGAGGAATTCACATGGGCATACTTCCGACCCGCCGGCTGGATCGAGATTCGTAGCGGCGCGAAGCGCGACGGACGCCTTGTGGCGTGGGAGCACCACAATTACAACTCAGGCCCGGCGGCGATCGGCACGCCGTACAACGTCGCAAATAAAGTCGATCAGTTTCATCCTACCCAGTCTCCATTGCGCCAGGGGTCGTATCGCGGGCTGGCGGCTACAGCGAACAATTTCGCGCGCGAGGTGCATATGGATGAGCTGGCGCACGCTGTCAGCATGGACCCCTTGGAATTTCGCCTGAAAAACCTGACCGATCAGAGACTGCGTACTGTCTTTCAAGCGGCCGCGGATCACTTCGGCTGGGGACAGTCGAAACCATCAGCGGGGCATGGCGTCGGCATCGCCGGCGGAGCCGACAAGGGCGGCTACATCGCCACCTGCGTTGAGGTCGAGGTCGACCCGGCTAACAAAAAGGTCCGGCTTCGCCGCGTGGTCCAGGCCTGGGAATCGGGCACGATCGTGAACCCCGACGGCCTGCGCAACCAGATCATGGGCGCGATCATTCAGGCGATCGGCGGTGCGCTGTTCGAGGCCATTCAGTTTAGAGATGGCCGCATCCTGAACGCGCACTTTGCCGACTATCGCGTCCCCCGGTTCAGCGATATACCCGAGATTGAGGTGATCCTGGTCGACCGGAAGGACCTGCCCTCGGCGGGCGCGGGCGAGACCGGCATTGTCGGTCTGGCGCCGGCAGTCAGCAACGCCATCTTTGCCGCCACCGGAATACGACTGCGCGACATGCCGATGGCAGCGGCGGGCGCCGAATTGGCAAGTTAGCCATGAGCTGGCAGGGACGCTCTCTCCCGAGCGCGTCCCAGGAAATCTGTTGTTCCGTTTGAGAATGACTTACGCAGTTGTCGCCAAGCCGGTGAGTGGCTGACGGCAAATAACATGGCGCATAACGAAGAGAAAAACCGCTTCCCACTCCTCGACACCCCGACGGCGGCTATCTCAATACGGGGGTATCTGCGCTAGACTAACTCTTCTTCTGGCACATGAAGATCGGGAGGCAACAGGCCGCTTCATTGCGCGATTTTCGTCTGACACTTCTGGCGTGATCAGCCAGCTCGGATTCGTGCTAGTATCCGGGCGTCAGGGGTCCTCTTGCGTACGAACCATTGTCCCCCAAAGGAGTGTCAACCGTGGCAGACAAGTCCGTCGAGCAAATGCCCTATCGAGGAGAGTCCCCACAAGACAGGCATGCGTTTGCGCAGTACATGGATGAGGCAGGTCGAGGGAAAAGTCTCTTAGCCCTTATTGAGATGCGAAAGGCTCTTACCCTCGATATACGCAAGAGCTGGTACGAGGGGACGTTCACGCCGATTGAGACCTCTCAAGGAACATTCGACGAACTTACCTGCAACCTCGCCTACCACTTCGGAAAACACGGGGCAAAGTACGGCGATATTGCGAAGATGACCACAGCCGCTCAACAATACTTTGCGCTTAATCGATCAAAGGCAAAGCTAATAGATGGCAAGCTTAAGTTTCCAAACGGAGGCGTCTTTATGCCGGATGGCCGGATTGTGACGTTTTACTGACATAACGCCTCTGGTTCAGGGCGTTTGGGGGCATCGGCAAAAGGAGACGCAGTTGGTCTGGGAACTGCCGGAGAAATAGCAGGTTTTCGACACAATTAACAAGAGCGTGGACCGCATGGCGAAGCGGTCAGGCGAAGGGTTGAATTCCGGGTCCCATAAGGGGTATTGAAAACGACTTGTAATGGCTCTGAATCTCACTTCATCGAATGGTTGGAGTTGTCCACTGATCCACACGCCCCCCACAAGCAGTGGTGACTGAACCCTACCGGCGTACACCCACTCAGACGGCTGGTTGGCCAATCGGAGCCCGGCATTCTATTAACGATTTAATTAACAGATGCACGCTTGTTATTTAAGTAGTAACTATCATTTCGATTAGTCAATGTGAAAACCCTATACTAGGTCGGGACGATTTGACACCCAAGTGTCACCGGAGCCCCAGTTAAATGTCGGGAAATGCCGTTTCCCCGCTCATTTCATGTAAAATCCGTGCCAGTGACTTCCTGTGCCGCTCAGGGCCAAATATCGCGATAAAGAATCGACGAAATTAACTCCGGGAAAGGTTCGTCACCACTTGGAGAATGGCTTGGCCACCAGATTTGAATTGAAGTATCGCGGATCACCGGTCACCTCTTGCCCAACCCAGCCAGGAATCGTAACCAGTTGATTCTCATCCTTGAGTTCGACTTCTGCTGTGATCAAGCCGCGGTTATCGCCCTCAAACTCGTCGATTTCGCACACCAGGCCTCCGTGCGGGATGCGATACCGTGTCTTTTCAATCAGAGGCCGCTCGCATAGCCCATCAAGCATCTCATTCGCGCCAGTTATCGGGATTTCATACTCAAACTCAGACCTGGTTGCGCCGACAATAATCCCCTTGATAGTGATGAACCCCTTGTCTCCTGCGATTCGTATGCGGACTGTACGCTCTTTGACGGTGCTGAGGTATCCCTGGCGATAGCGTTAGCCACCGTCCTGGCCACGCCAGCCGCTCTCCTCACCAGAAACTTGCGCTCGATCTCTTTGGCCATACGATTCGGTTTCGCCTATTTGGGGGATTTACCACAGCCAGCGCGGATGGCTTGTGGTTCGCGCACATCGGGGTCCTTGCGAAAGTGGAGCGACTTCGAAAAACGCAGGGCGTCGCCAGTCATGTCTGCGCGGTCGGCGAAGCGGGATCAGCTGTGTTCAGGTAGAAATAAAAGAATCGGTGATAAATCGAAGGAGAATACCGCAGGTACCGGCGTGCAGGTGGCTGGAAGTCGCTTTTTTGGTTGGGTTTCTGGCTCCATCGCTTGCCTTGGCGCAAGTGAACAAGCCGGTTTCGGCACCCGCTAAACCCACACCCGCTTCCTCGGGAGCCGACTCCGGACTCGTTCCGGGCAGCTTCGCGGATATTACTGCCAGGGTCGGGGTTAACTTTTTACATAAGGCTCCGCACACATCGAAGAAATATCTCATTGAGACCATGGGCTCCGGCGTTGCTCTTTTTGACTATGACAACGATGGCCGGCTTGACCTTTTCCTCGTCAATGGTGCGCCCTTTGCGGACCCGACGCCTAAGGGCACAATCCCTCAAAAGACTGGCTCACAATATTGGAACCGTCTTTACCATCAGAAAGCCGACGGAACATTTGAAGATGTGACGGAAAAGGCCGGGCTTCAAGGAGCGGGCTACGGCATGGGAGCAGCGGTCGGCGATTACGACAACGACGGCAATGAAGACCTGTACGTAACGGCCTACGGCGGCAATAAGCTCTACCACAACAATGGCGACGGAACCTTTACCGATGTAACCGAGAAAGCCGGTGTTGTGGGCGGCGGATGGTCCACCTCCGCGGCCTGGGTCGATCTTGACGGAGATGGATTCCTCGACCTCGTTGTACTGCGGTATATCCAATGGGATTGGGACGATCTCTGGTGCGGCGAGCATCGGGAGGGTTACCGTGGATACTGCCATCCGGACGTCTTCCAGCCCATCTCGATGTTGGTTTACCACAATAACGGAAATGGAACCTTCACCGAAGAAGCGCACAGACTCGGCCTCGATAAGCCGGCGAAAGCCCTGGGGATCGCTATCGCCGACTACGACCTCGACGGCCATACTGACATCTTCGTTGCCAACGACTCTATGGTCGAATTTCTCTTTCATAACAAGGGTGATGGAACCTTCGAAGAAGTTGGACTAGAAGCAGAAATTGCCGTCGATGGAGAAGGACGCACATTCGCCGGCATGGGCGCGGACTTTGCCGATTACAACAATGACGGCCTGCCTGATCTCATCGTCGACAACCTCGCGAACCAGAAGTACGCCATATATCAGAATGCAGGAGACGGCAGCTTTACTTATTCCAGTTACGCCTCTGGCATCGCTGGAATGACCCTACTGCACTCCGGATGGGGCGTACGCTTTCTCGACTACGACAACGACGGATGGAAGGACCTTCTGATCACCCAAGGCCACGACCTTGACACCATCGAACTCACGTTTCCCCAGTTGAGGTATCGCGAGCCCATGCTGCTGGCGCGCAATATCGACAGCAAGAAGTTTGTCGACGTGTCTTCGATCTCGGGGGATGTCTTCACCAAACGCTGGGTCGGCCGGGGCTTGGCGGCTGGGGACATCAACAATGACGGCCTGATCGATGCGGTAGTCACTGAGAATGGCGGCCCGGCGCATATCCTGATGAACCAAACCAGGACCGCCAACCACTGGCTGGGCCTTAACATGGTAGGACACAAAAGCAACCGCGATGCAATTGGCGCCGTGGTTAAAGTGACCACAGCCAAAGGATCGCAATGGGAGACAGTGACCACCAGCAGCAGCTATCTCTCGTCGAGCGATAAGCGCCTGCACTTCGGCCTCGGCACAGAATCCACTGCGCAAACTGTCGAGATCCGCTGGCCCAGCGGCATCGTGCAGACATTGAGAGAGCTTAAGGGCGACCGTTATATAAAAATCGACGAGCCTGCGAACAGCGTGGCAAAGTGAGTGCGGGGTTCCTGTTTAGAGCCTGCCTCTGTTGTGAATCCTAGCTAAAGGCTATTGCAAAACTCAGGGCTCACAGCCTTGATTGACGCGAGTCGCTGACGCAGGCGCGTGGCAGATCTGCAGATGCGCGCATCTTTTATTTGCAAATTTCCTCAAGAAAATGCAAG
>Ga0210386_10002621_pt1 | contig 15359 bp, 8 predicted proteins | sample IncBWH32OmetaG_FD_160091 | JGI IMG/M metagenome (GOLD analysis project Ga0210386, IMG submission 160091) | Forest soil microbial communities from Barre Woods Harvard Forest LTER site, Petersham, Massachusetts, United States - Inc-BW-H-32-O ... | reverse complement strand
GCTGTGGGAGCACGATGGGTGCGGTTAGCGAAAGCTGGGGTAGCTGAGAGTACGGCAACCATCAGAAACGATTGCCAGGCTCGAGCTGAAATCATGCAAGAAACCTCAATTTAAATATATCGGCAGGAGCAGGCGAAGCAATAGCACCGACTGGCAATGGGAGCAGCCTAAAGGCGGCGTCCTAAGAATGCAATAGAAAAGTTACCGGCTCCCGTTACTTATCGGGGAGCCGGTATTCGTTTAGATTCCTATCGCAGGGTTCCTCCCACGTAGCTGCTGCCTCGTTTCGGAGTCTGCGGATCGACGAGCTCAAAGACTACATCGTCACCGGATTTGAGACCTGCGACGATGGAGCGGAATTCGGAAACGTTGCGGACGGGGTGCCGGTTAATCGAGACGATAATCATTCCCTGAGCGCTGGAGAGATTGATTTCGTCGGCGAATGAACCGGGTTTGACCGACTGAACCACCACGCCGTGAAGTCCGGCGGGCGCGTTCTGAGGGAGGTCGGTGACGCCAAGGCCGAGCTTGGATTGCGAAGCATCGGGTGACTCGGGTGTCGCGTTCTCTTGCTGATCCTGCGCGCTGCCGGCGGCGGCAATCATCTTGGCGCGATCCCCGATAGTAACCGTGGCTTCCAGCTTCTGGCCATTACGCATGTAACCAAGCTTCACGGTCGAACCGGGTTTGCGAGCAGAGATGTCAGCGACGAGGTCGTCGCCGTCTTTCACCGAGCGGCCGTCGATGGTAGTGATGATGTCTCCCGGCTTGAGGCCGGCCTTATCTGCAGAGAAGCCAGGCTGCACACTGCTGATGAGCACTCCGGACTTGAAGCCGTAGACACGGCTGACGGCGCTGGGCAGGTTGCCTTGGAAGGTAATGCCGATACTGCCGCGAACAACTTTGTGCTCGGGGCTGATGAGTTGGTTATAGACACCAATCACAGTGTTCGAGGGCATGGCAAAGCCGACGCCCGCGTAGGTTCCGGACTGGGTGTAGATGGCGGTGTTAATACCGATAACCTCACCCGCCATGTCGAGCAGTGGTCCACCGGAGTTACCGGGGTTAATGGCCGCGTCGGTCTGAATGAAGTGCTGGAACTGGCCGCGCTGTCCTGGATCTATAGTGCGGTTGCGGGCGGAGACGATGCCAGCGGTGACGGTCTGCGACAGGGTGAACGGGCTGCCGATGGCAATAACCCAGTCGCCAACTTCGGCACCGTCGGAGTTGCCCATCTTGACGGTGGGCAGGGGCTCGCTGGTGTCGATCTTGATGACGGCGAGGTCGGTGTCCTTGTCGACGCCAACAACCTTGGCCGGACGTGCCTGGATGTTGCCGCCGTCAGGATCGGTGGACAGGCGGACGAAGATGCGGTCGGCCTTGTCGACGACGTGGTTGTTGGTCAGTATGTAGCCGCGGGGATCGACGATGAAGCCAGAGCCGAGCGATTCCCGCTCCTGGCCGCCTTCATCGGGCATCTGGCCCTGGCCGCCGAAGAAGCGATTGAAGAAATCCTGGAAATTGCCCTGGCCATCGTCCTGATCGTCGTCATCGTTGTTGTTGTCGTCATCGGGCGGCTGCTGCTGCTGGAACTGGCGCGAATGCGGATTACGGCGGCCTTGCTGCCTCTCCTTGGGCAGAGTGATGGTGTTGATATTTACGACTGCGGGTCCAACTTCCTTCGCGATGCGGGTGAAGTCAGTAGAGAGCGCACGGGGCTGCGGAACCTTGAGCGGTGTGGCGTCGGAGGTGTCCACTTTTGCCGATTCCTGTCCGCGCACTCCGTGGGTGACGAACGAACCTATGAGAATCCCGGCTGAAAGCGTGGCGAGAATGGTGAAGGTCGAGACGAGACGGCGCGTGCGGAGCCGTCCTAGAAGCGATTTCATGTCGGGTGTAACCTCGTGATCTCTGGTGAGCTAGTTCGAATACTGCCGCTGCTTATTGCGGCCGAAGTCTTGGCCTTTTTCCCATCTTCCAGTATAAATCGGCCCTGGCTGTCGCGCGGGCCTGATGGTGACTCAAACTAATTTATTAGACGTGGTCGGCGGCGTATTGTTCACTCCTCCACACTAAGCGGAGCGGTCTCGTGGGCTGTAGGTTGGATGCGCTGAGGAAGTAGTTCGGTCAGACCGATTCCGCCGAGGATAAGCAGGGCGCCGATGGAGGAACGGATGCCGAGGCGTTCTCCCAGAAAGACGAACGAGGTAAGCCACGCGAAGACCGGCTCCAGGGTGAAAAGCAGCGCTGTGTGGGTGGGAGGAATGAATTGCTGCGCCCAGCTTTGGATGGTAAAAGCGGCGGCGGTCGCGAGCAGGGCAGCGATGAGCAGGGCGATGACGACGCGCGGTGTCCAGTGGACGAAAGGATGCTCAAAGATCGGCAGGCTAAACCCCATAAAGAGAGCGGCGAACGCTACCTGGAGGACGGCGAGCTGCTCGAAGCCGACGCGTGGCGCGAAATGGGCGATGGCCAGCATATGGAAAGAGAATGCGAGCGAACAGCCGAGGGTGAGCAGGTCGCCGCTGTTCATGGAACTGAAATCGAGTCCGGCATGGGCTGGCGTGGTGAGCAGCAGGATGCCGCCAAAGGCAGTCAATGCTCCAAGATACGCATTCCAACGCGGAGCGTGCGTGCCCGCCGGGCGCAGCCAAGGAACAACGAGCAGCAGGGGGACGATGACGACGACGAGTCCTGTGATAAAGGCGCATTTGGAGGGGGTGGTCAGGCGCAGCCCCGCGGTCTGGAATTGATAGCCGGCAGCCAGACAGAAACCGGTGATGGCACCCGAGATCAGCGTCGGCCGGTCGATCTGGCCGATGTGGCGGCGATAGAGCAGGGCGAGGGAAAGGGTCGCCAGCAGCATGCGGAACAGATTGAAGAGAAGAGGAGAGATGTCGGCGAGTGCACTCTTGACGAGGGCGAAGGTTGCTCCCCAGACGAAGACCACGGCGAGCAAAAGAAGATGGGCTTTGACGGAGCGGGACATAAAGGCAGGGTACAGGGACTGCGGGTCCAGCGACATTCGCCTCGCGGCACAAAAACTGCTTCCCGCAAACTGCAAAACATTTCTTAAGCCAATGTGACGGGCGGTCAGATTTTTACAAGCGGGCCACCCGGCGCTCGCGAGACAATGGATGTTGATGGCAACTGCACCTGAAGTGACCCAACCGGGCCAACCGGTTCCCGAAGTTGAGATTGCACGGCCCGGCGGACCGCGACGCGCGGCGGTAGCTTTCATTTTTGTGACCATTGCCCTGGACATGCTGGCGATGGGTATGATCGCGCCGGTTCTGCCGCGGCTGATCACACAATTCATGGGCGGGAACGAGCCGCGGTCAGCGGAAATCCTTGGCATTTTCGGAACGGTCTGGGCGGTGATGCAGTTTTTCTTCTCGCCGATGCTGGGGTCGTTGTCCGACCGGTTCGGCCGGCGGCCGGTGATCCTGCTTTCGAACTTCGGGCTCGGGCTGGACTATCTGGTGATGGCGCTGGCTCCGACGCTCGGATGGCTCTTTGCCGGGCGGCTGATTTCCGGCGTCACTTCGGCGAGCATTCCGACGGCGATGGCTTATATCGCCGATGTAACTCCACCAAAGAAGCGCGCCGCGGCCTTCGGTATGGTGGGCGCCGCTTTCGGACTGGGGTTTGTGCTGGGGCCGGCGCTGGGTGGCGTGTTGGGCGGTGTCAATCCGAGGCTGCCGTTCTGGGCGGCGGGCGGCATGAGCCTGCTGAACGCGATGTATGGACTGTTTGTGTTGCCCGAGTCACTGGGGCTCGAGTCGCGCGGGAAGTTTTCGTGGAAGAGGGCGAACCCGGTGGGTTCACTCTCGTTGCTCCGGCGCCATCGGGAGCTGCTGGGGCTGGGGGCGGTGCTGTTCCTGAGCTATCTGACCCAGCAGTCACTGATGAACACCTGGGTGCTGTACCTCGACTACAGATATCACTGGACGGATCGTGCCGTCGGGCTGTCGCTGGCGATGGTGGGCATTTGCTCGGCGGCGGTGGGCGGCTTCCTGGTGAAGCCTGTGGTGGCGCGGATCGGCGAGCGGAATGCGGTACTGGTGGGCCTGGCGATCGGCTGGATGGGATTTGCGATCTTCGGGCTGGCTCCGACAGGAAAGATCTTCCTGATGGGCATTCCCGTGATGGCTGCCTGGTCCCTGTGTGGTCCCTCCGCGCAGGGGTTGATGACGCGGCACGTGGGACACACCGAGCAGGGACAGCTTCAGGGCGCGGTGCAATGCATTCGCGGGCTGACGGCGCTGATTGGGCCGACGCTGTTCACTTTCACTTATGCCGCAGCCCTCCGGCCGGGAACGCGTCTGCATCTGCCCGGCGCGCCGTTTCTGCTGGCATCGGCGATTCTACTGTCGGCTTTGCCGCTGGCACTAAAGGTTACGCGGCGAGAAGAGGCGTAGCCGAGCCTCAGTTTTTCGCAGCGCCGTCGTGCTCGTAGACGGTCTTGCCGCCGACCACGGTGCGCAGCACCTGAGTCTTCAGGATCTGTGGCGCCGGGATTGCAGTCAGGTCGCGGTCGAGAACCACGAAATCGGCGACGTATCCGGGGGCAAGCTTGCCCTTCCATGGCTCAGTGAATTCGGCGTAGGCGGACCCCTGAGTATAGGCATAGAGAGCTTGCCAGATGGTGATCTTCTCCTCGGGGAAATATGTTTGCGTCCCGGCTTCGTTCATGCGGCTGACGGCGGCGTAGACTCCGCGGAACGGCGTTATCGGCTCAACGGGGTAGTCGGTCCCGAAGGCGAGAATTACACCTGCGTCGATAAAGCTCTTCCAGGCGTAGGAGTATTTCGCGCGTTCGGGTCCGAGGCGCTGTTCGGCCCACGCCATGTCTGTGAGGAGATGATTGGGCTGCATGGAGGCGATTACGCCGAGCTGTTTGTAGCGAGCGAAGTCGCCGGCGTCCACGACCTGAGAGTGCTCGATGCGATTGCGCGCCGGAGGCTTGTAACCGATACGGATGGCGCGACGCACATTGTTATGGACCGGCCCAGGGCGTTGCGGCGGCGGCGCGGGCAGTGTGGGCGGCGGCGATTGCTGGGCCGCGGCGAATGCGTCGAGAGCCATGCCGACAGCGCGGTCTCCGATGGCGTGGAAGCCCATCTGAAAGCCGGCGCGCGCTCGATCGATGGCCATGGAGTCGAGCTGGTCCTGCTTGTAGCGCGGTATACCGGAGTTGCCAGGATCGTCAGCGTAAGGCGCGTTGAGGGCGGCGGTGCGCGAACCCAGGGAGCCGTCCATGAAGCCCTTCAGCATCGTGGTGTGGAGCATGCGATCTGTTGCAGGGTGGTGGTCGCGCATCTGCTGCAGCTTGTCGATCGACGCGTCGAATGGCAGCCACTCACCGACGCGCGTGGGTAGCTTGCCTTCCTTCTCCAATTGCTCATAGACGAGAAAGTCCTCCCAGTCGGAATTGTCCTGGACGGAGGTAAGGCCGTGAGACACAGCATCCCGGAGCGCGAGCAGATCGCCCTTGAGGCGCTGGTCGGGGGTCGGTGGGGGAATCTTCTTTTCGACGAGGCCCTGTGCGGTTTCGCGGATGATGCCGGTGGCGTCTCCATTGGAGTCGCGGTCGATCTTGCCGCCTTGCGGGTCAGGCGTAGTGCGCGTTATGCCGGCGGCGGCGAGCGCTGCGGAGTTGGCAATGGCGATATGTCCATCGACGCGGACCAGGAAGGCCGGATGGCCGCCGCTGACGGAGTCGATGTCGGATTTTGTTGGCAAGGTTTTCGACGCCCAGAGTGTGTGGTCCCATCCTCCGCCAGTGAGCCATGCCCCGGGGGCGGCGTTTTCGGCAGCTTTCTGAATGCGGCTCTGCATATCCGCCAGAGACTGCGAGCCAGTGAGATCGACGGAGAGCTTGATTTGTCCGGCCGAGCCGAGATGTGCGTGGGCGTCGTTGAAGCCCGGCATCACGAAAGCTCCGTGGAGATCGATGAGCCGGGTGGAGGGGCTCTTGAATTGAGCTTCGATCGAGGTTGTGTCTGCCGCAGCGATGATGACGCCTCCGGCGATGGCCATGGCCGTTGCGCGCTGGGGATTCGGTCCGGTGAGATCGACTCCAGTGAGGATGTTGCCGTTGTAGTAGATTGTGTCGGCTTTTGCGGGAGCCTGTGCGATCAGCGGCGTTGTAAGGAGTGAGGAGAGTAAAAGAGGAGAAAGAGCGTGGGCGTTCACGTCAGAAGGATATCAAGGGGTGTAGGACACGGATGGTTCAGCGCACAGAGCTGAGGGCGAGCAGCAGAAGCAGAATGCGGCGCAGGCCGAGTTCGCGTCCGCGGGCGTCGTACCATTCGGCGCGAGTGTGGATGCCTCCGCCTTCGCCGCCCGCTCCGAGACTGATCGCAGGGACACCTCGGGATAGGGGAATATTGGCATCGGTGGACGCGATGCGCGGCTCGGTGCGGATGTTGAGATGGCGGTCGACGGCGCGCAGCGTCTCGTAGAGTGGACCTTCATGCGGCAGGCGGCCCGCGGGGCGGGACCCGATTTTATTGATGGTGAATGCGAGACCAGGCTTGCTGCGATCGCCGTTCAGATATGGCTGATTGGCGGCGATGACTGCATCTTCGATGGCGCGATGCAGTTCAACCTCGAGCAGAATGAGCTGCTCCGGGTCGGTCGAGCGAAAGTCGAAGCGTGCCGATGCGCATTCGGGGATGGCGTTAATTGCGGTACCGCCCTCGATCATGCCAACGTTGAAGGTAGTGCGCGGCGCCGCGGTCAGCTCCATTTCACTCAGGCGAGCGATGGCGTGACTAAGCGCGACGATAGGGTTGGGGCGTCCGGCGTCGGTCCATGAGTGGCCGCCGGGGCCGCTTACGTTAACCAGGAAGCGCTCGCTCCCCAGCGCGTCGGTTATGGCGACCTCGTGCCCGGCGCCGTCGAGAACGATATGCGCCGTTATCGAGTCTCGGAATCTCGAGGCCTCGTAGATGTAGCGCATGCCCCGCAGGTCGCCCTCGCCTTCCTCGCCGACATTACCGGCGAAGACAACGTCGCATTCGTGATCGATCTCGGCGTGCACGAGCCCGGCAGCTATGGCGAGCAGGCAGGCTACGCCGGCTCCGTTATCGCAGGCGCCGGGGGCTTCAAGGCGTGTGCCGCGAATCTTCGGATCGATAGGCGTCTCGGCAGGGAAGACGGTGTCAATGTGCGCGGAGATGAGCACGCAACGGCGCGCTGGTTTCTCAGCGTTGCGGACGGCAATGACGTTGCCGATCTGGTCGAGGTGGACGTCGTCGAGGTTGAGCTCGCCGAAACGGGCACGCAGCCACTCCGCGCGTCCCTGCTCGCCGAAGGGGGGCGCCGGCACAGCGACGAGCTCCGTCTGCCATTTGAGAATCTGCTGCTCCTGGAGATGGAGCCACTTGAACGCCCGGTGCACACGCCGGTCGGCCGCAAGCTGCGCGATGCGGGAGAAAGCCGATGTGGGCGCGGTCGAAGCCATAATCCATCAGCGTAGCAGGGACTGGTCGTCCAGACGAGGACCGGTTGTCCAGGCGAGGACTGGCCGTTCAGGCACAAGCGCTTCGCGTAGATGCGGCTAAGTGGCGGATCAGTACTCGACGCTATCAAGAAACAATCCCCGTGCGGGGGCGGTTGCTCCAGCAGCGGACCGGGCGCGCTGGTCCAGGATGCGAGTGATGTCTTCGGCCGCAATGTGGCCGCGGCCGACATCGATGAAGGTTCCGACTAGATTGCGCACCATGTGGTGGAGAAACCCGTTGCCGCGTACGCGGTAGATGAGAAGCTCTCCGACCTCCGTTGTGAACGATGACGAATAAATGGTGCGGATGTTCCCGGCCTTTGCGTCGGGATCGAGCGGGTGGCTTGTTTCTGGAGCGGTTGCCCTCGTGGACAGGTCGGGATCGGTCGCGGCGAACGAGGTGAAGTCGTGTTCGCCGTTGACCAGCGCAGCGGCCTGCTGCATGCGATCGATATTGAGGGGCCAGTTGAGAGCGTAGACATGACGCGCTGACCATGGAGGACAGATCTGAGCCTGAAGGATGCGATACTCGTATGTCTTGGCGCGGACGCTGTGCCGGGCGTGGAATTCGGGCGGAACATGTTCGGCGCTTAGCACGCGGATGGCCGCGGGAAGAATGCGGTTGAGGGCGCGGTGAAGATTTTCCGGCGGGATGGGCGCATTCAGCTCGAACGATGCAATCTGGGCGCGGGCGTGAACCCCGGCGTCGGTACGGCCGCTACCCTGGGGCAGCACGCGCTCTCCGGTGATGCGTTCAATGGCGGAGGCGAGCTCGCCCTGAATGGTGAGGTGGCAGGGTTGAACCTGCCAGCCGTGAAAATCGGTGCCGTCGTAGGCGAGCGCGAGCTTCCAGTTCATGATCTTGCCGGGAATGATTCACCTGGGCGCATTTTCTCAGAATCTGCAACATGATTTGGGTCTTTTAGCGATGCTCGATCATCTGATTGCCTACTATATACTCAGGTTTTCTTCCGGATAGCGAGCCGGACCATGCTCTGCGCCCGCTGCCAGTTCCCCGGAATGAAAGCTGGCCGGGGAGCGAGATCCAGTTTAGGGAACGAAGCCACAACAGTTCGCGTATAGCAGTCAGCCGACAGATCGGCGGCGACAGGGACGGAATGCTTTGCCTGTCGCGGCCAGTGAATCGGCATGTAGACGACAGCATGGACACATAGCAGATCGGGCGCGCTGAGTTTTGCGCGGCTGGTCGTTTGATTTATGGAGAGGGGCGAATGCATTTGTTTGGTGAACGCCAAGGGGCGGGAGGCCGAAAGTCTGTTCGTGGTTCGAGCCTGTTCTTGAAATTGAAATCGGCAGCGGCAATCAGTTGCCTGCTGGCGAGCACGGCGCCCGGATTTGCTCAGGCGGCGCAGGCAACGCAACAACCGCAGGGTCCACAACAGGCGCAGAGTCCGGCGGGAGCACCGAACCCGCAGGCTCTCCCCGTCGAGCCGGCTCCGAACTTTACGCAGCCTCTCTATATGCGTCCGCAGCCGCGCGATTTCAGCAAGGAGCGCGGGTACTGGCCGAATCCCCTCGCGCCTTACAAGCCGACAACTGCGCCCCCCGCCAGCTTTCTGAACTCGCCGCGTATGGATGACGTGGTGAAGGGCGGCAAGATTTATCTGAGCCTGAGTGACGCCATTTTGCTGGCGCTCGAAAACAACTACGACATTGCGATTCAGCGCTTCAATCTGAATATCGCCGACACGGACATTCTCCGCACCCGTTCCGGCGCGTTGTTCCTCGGCGTGAATAGCGGCCTGGTAACTGGCACGCTCGGCGGATCGGGCACGACGGTTGCCAGCGGTGGCGGTCCGGGCGGCACCAGCATTGCCGCAGGCGGCGCAGGTACCGGCGCCGGCGGCCTTGCCCTGACCACCAACGGCGGCGGCCCCTTGCCGGAAAACATGGACCCGGTGCTTACAGGCACTGTGCAGTTGCAGCGTCAAACCCAGCAGGAATTGAACCCGCTATTCTCGGGCAGTTCGAAACTCAACCAGAATACGAATATCTACAACTTCGCCTACAACCAGGGATTCATCACGGGCACGGCGCTCCAGGTGGGCTTCAACAACAGCTACACGACGTCGAACAGCATTTTTAATACTTTCAGCCCGGCTTATCAGACGACCTTCAACATGCAGCTTACGCAGCATCTGCTGCAGGGCTTCGGATGGGGCATCAATGGGCGCTTTATTGTCCAGGCGAAGAACAACCGCCGTATTGCCGACTCGGCGTTTCGCCAGCAGTTGCTCTACACCATTAACCAGGTGGAGCAGATTTATTGGGGTCTGGTGAGCGCATATGAAGATTTGCTTTCCAAGCAGCGCGCGCTCGAGCAGTCGACCCGCCTGCTTGAAGATGACAAGAAAGCACTTGAGATCGGCACCATGGCTCCGCTTGATGTGGTGAGCGCCAACAGTCAGGTCGAGACGGACAAGCAGGGAGTGATCGCTTCACAGAGCAACCTCGAATATCAGCAACTGCTGATGAAGCAGGCGATCGCACGCAGTTTGGAGGACCCGACACTTGTAAACGCGCCCGTTATTCCCACCGACCGCGTAAGCCTGATTGAGATGCCCGAGGAGCGCGAAACGGCTGACAATCTTGTGCGTCTGGCTGACGCGAACAGCCCGGCGATCGAGCTGGCGGTGATGACGCTAAAGAATGATGAGATCACGCTGAAGGGCGAGAGGAACGGACTGCTGCCGACGGTCGATGTCTACGCCTTCTACGGAGCGTCGGGACTGGGCGGCATGCAGAGTCCGGACTGCGTGAATTTCGAAACCGGAGTGGCGTGTCCTCCGGGACAATATCCGCCGGTTACGTATGGTTCGGCGTTCTCGAATCTGTTCAACAGCAGCAGCCCGAACAAGGGCGCGGGCATGAACATCAACATTCCGATCCGCAATCGTCAAGCGCAGTCGGCGCAGGCGCGGTCGGAGCTTGAATATCGGCAGGCGCAGATGCGGCTGCAGCAGCTTTACGTGCAGACGCGGATGAACGTCGTCAACGCACAATACGCCCTCACGAACGATCGGGCGGCTGTGCAGTCGGCGGCGGCGACACGCGACTACGATCGACAAAGCGTAGATGCCGAGTTGAAGAAGCTCCACCTTGGCGCTTCAACCACAGCGCTTGTACTACAGCAACAGCGTGCTCTGGCGACGGCGGAAGGCAACCTGATTTCGGCGACTGCCAAGTACGCGATCGACCGTGCCTCGCTTTCGCAGATTCTTGCCAGCACCCTGGATCGCTACAGCATTTCGATCACCGACGCGGCCACCGGCCAGATACGAACCGCGCCAGTGATCCCTGGACTTGAGCCGGCCAAGCAGGAGCCCGAAGTTACGGTTCCCGGGCAGCAGCAGGAGCTGCAGGAGCAGGAGCAGAGGCCTGCTCCTCAGCCTATGCCGGCGCAGCCACCCGTGGCGCCGGAAACAACGCCTCCGCCGCCACAGCAGTAGCGCGGGCTCTCCTGTCAAAGGCCCCGGTTGCGAGCCGGGGCTTTTGTTTGCGTAAGAAGGCCATGCGACCGACGCCTGGAGAGGCAAATCCTTGCGTGCCGAAACCTTAATTGTGAATTTGTGTGCATCGCAGCCGTCACGACGGCCAGTCCCTGATAAAATCTATTGAATCCACTCCACGGAGAAGTGATGCAGGCAATCCTTGCGCTCGAAGACGGGCGCATCTTCCGCGGTGAAGGCTACGGCGCCAAGGGCGAGTGCTACGGCGAAGTCGTTTTTAATACCTCTCTAACCGGCTACCAGGAAATCTTCACCGATCCATCGTACGCGGGGCAGATCGTTGTTCTGACGAATCCGCAGATCGGGAATTACGGCACCAACAACAGCGACAATGAAGCCAACAAGCCCTACATCGAAGGGCTGGTGGTGCGCGAGTTCTCGCCGATCTCTTCGAACTGGCGCTCACAGCAGGTTGCCGATGAGTATCTGGAACGTTTCCAAGTACCCGTGATCTCTGAGATCGACACACGCGCGCTGGTGCGGCATCTGCGTACGCATGGCGTAATGCGCGGTGTGATTTCATCCATCGAGACCAATCCTGATGTGCTGGTGGAGAAGGCGAGGTCGATTCGCAAGATGGATGGAACGGACCTGGCGAAGGTGGTTTCCACCAAGGCGCGTTATGAGTGGGAACAGGATGGTCCCGATCCGCTGCTGCTGGAGGCCGAACCAGAGGCTGAAGAGCGGCCGCATCTTCACGTAGTAGCGTACGACTTCGGAATCAAGAAGAACATTCTGCGCATGCTCTCGAAAGAAGGCGCGCGGGTGACGGTCGTTCCGGCGGAGACTTCGGCCGAAGATGTGCTGGCGCTCAATCCGGACGGGATCTTTCTGTCGAACGGGCCGGGTGATCCTGAGCCTGTGACGTATGCGCAGGAGAACATCCGCAAGCTGGCGGGGCGTGCGCCGATCTTTGGGATCTGCCTTGGGCATCAGCTGATCGGGCTGGCGCTCGGCGGCAAGACCTACAAGCTCAAGTTCGGGCACCACGGTGGCAACCATCCCGTACAGCAGGTCGATTCAGGCAAGGTGGAGATCACCTGCCACAACCACAATTTCGCTGTCGATCCCGACTCACTGAAGACGAGCGACCTCGACCTGACCCATATCGATCTGAACGACAACACGCTCGAGGGGCTGCGGCACAGGACTATGCCGCTCTTCAGTGTGCAGTACCATCCCGAGGCCAGTCCGGGTCCGCACGACTCGAACTATCTCTTCCGGGATTTCCGGAAGATGATGGAGGAGTGGAAGGGCTAATAAGAGCACGGCTGAGGCCGTGCTTTTCTATGACAGAAGGGATCAAGAACAAGAGAACGAATGCCACGCAGAAACGACATTACCAAGATTCTCGTGATCGGCTCGGGGCCGATAGTGATCGGGCAGTCGGCGGAGTTCGACTACTCGGGCACGCAGGCCTGCAAGGCGCTCAAGGCTGAGGGCTATGAAGTCGTGCTGGTGAACTCGAATCCGGCCACCATCATGACCGATCCTGAGCTGGCCGATCGCACTTATATCGAGCCCCTGACCCCGCAATACGTCGAAGAGATCATCCGCATTGAGGCGGAGATGCTGCGCAACGAAAATCGGAACGGCGGGGACCGTGCGGGCAAGTTCGCACTGCTGCCGACTGTGGGCGGGCAGACGGCGCTGAATCTGGCTGTGGATCTTTCCGACGCCGGAGTGCTCGACAAGTACGGTGTGGAGCTGATTGGCGCGAAGCTTGAGGCGATCAAGAAGGCCGAGGACCGGTTGCTTTTTAAAGATGCAATGACACGCATAGGGCTCGATGTGCCGCGCTCGGCGCTAGTCAACAATCTGCGCGACGGCACCGACTTCGCCAACAAGATCGGATTCCCGGTGATCATCCGGCCGTCGTTCACGCTGGGCGGATCGGGCGGAGGCATCGCCTACAACCGTGAAGAGATGATGGAGATTCTCTCGCGCGGTCTCGATCTTTCGCCCGTCCACGAGTGCCTCATCGAAGAGTCGGTGCTTGGCTGGAAAGAGTACGAACTTGAAGTGATGAGGGATCTCGCCGACAACGTCATCATCATTTGTTCGATCGAGAACGTGGACCCAATGGGCGTTCACACCGGCGACTCGATCACCGTTGCGCCGGCGCAGACGCTTACCGATCGTGAGTACCAGGCGATGCGGACGGCGGCAATTGCCGTGATTCGCGAGATTGGCGTGGAGACGGGCGGCTCGAATGTGCAGTTCGCGGTGCATCCGACGACGGGACGCATGACGGTGATCGAGATGAATCCTCGCGTCTCGCGCTCGTCTGCGCTCGCTTCGAAGGCGACGGGATTTCCGATCGCCAAGATTGCGGCGAAGCTGGCAGTGGGTTATACGCTGGATGAGATTCCCAACGACATAACGAAGATGACGCCGGCGTGCTTTGAGCCGAGCATTGATTACGTCGTCACCAAGATTCCAAAGTGGCAATTCGAGAAGTTTCCCGGGGCAGACGAGACGCTGAGCCCACAGATGAAGTCGGTGGGCGAGGTGATGGCGATCGGGCGAACCTTCAAGGAATCTCTGATGAAGGCGCTGCGCTCGCTCGAAACGGGCAAGAAGGTAGGCGCGGAGGAGATTGAGCCGAAGCGGATGACGCAGCGGCTGGTCACTCCGCAGCCGGAGAGGCTGAACTATATTCGATTCGCTTTCCGGCAGGGGCTTACGGTGCGCGAGGTTGCGCGCATGACCTCGATCGATCCCTGGTTCCTGTATCACATCAAGGAAGTGGCCGACACTATCGCGAAGATCGGCGAGCGGAGTATCGACGATCTGTCACCGGAATTGTTACGAAAAGCCAAGCGGATGGGTGTCTCGGACGAGCGCATTGCCGAGGTGTGCGGTATGCCGACTCATGAGGGCGTTGCGAGCGTGCGCGACCTGCGCATCAAGCGCGGTATCAAGCCGGTGTTCAAGCTGGTCGATACCTGCGCGGCAGAGTTCGAGAGCATGACGCCGTATCTCTACTCGACTTACGACGAAGAGGACGAGGCGGCGCCGACCGACAAGCGCAAGGTCATCATTCTGGGCAGCGGGCCGAACCGCATCGGACAGGGAATCGAGTTCGATTACTGCTGTTGTCATGCGGCGTTCGCGCTCAAGGAAGACGGATACGAGACGATCATGGTGAACTGCAACCCTGAGACAGTCTCGACCGACTACGACACCAGCGACCGGCTTTATTTTGAACCGCTCACGCTTGAAGATGTGCTCGCAGTCTATGAGCATGAGGCTTCCAGCGGGGCAGAGATCGGCATGATTGTGCAATTTGGCGGGCAGACCCCGTTGAACCTCGCGCTGCGGCTGAAGGCCGCGGGCGTCCCGATTATCGGCACGTCGCCGGAGTCGATTGATCTTGCTGAGGATCGCAAGCGCTTCGGCAAGCTGCTTGAGGATCTCGATATTCCGCAGCCGCCGGGCGTGATGGCGGCTAGCGTCGACGAAGCTCTGGCGGGCGCAGAGCGAATTGGATACCCGGTGCTGGTGCGACCTTCTTACGTACTTGGCGGGCGTGCGATGGTGATCGCCTACGACAGCGCGGCGGTCTCACGCTACATGAAGGAGGCGGTCGAGTATTCGCACGACCGTCCGATCCTCATTGATCACTTTCTCGAGGATGCGATCGAAGTCGACGTCGACGCTCTTTGCGACCGCAAGGATGTGCTTATCGCCGGCATCATGCAGCACATTGAGGAGGCGGGCATTCACTCGGGCGACTCATCATGCGTCCTGCCAGCAGTTGATATCACTCCGGCCACACTCGACACGATTCGCGGCTACGCGCGCAAGCTGGCGCTGGCTTTGAACGTAGTGGGTCTGGTGAACCTGCAGTTCGCAATTCAGCGCAAACCGGGACGACCGGATAAAGTGTACGTCATTGAAGTGAACCCGCGCGCATCGCGAACGGTGCCGTATGTTTCAAAGGCAACCGGGATCCCGCTGGCGAAGATCGCGTCACGCCTGATGACCGGCCGCACGCTGCGCGATCTGCTGTCGGAGCAAGTGGCGTCGGGGCGGGATCTGGAAACGGGCACTTACTACTATGTGAAGTCGCCGGTCTTTCCGTGGAACAAGTTTCAGGGTGTGGATACGGTGCTTGGGCCGGAGATGAAGTCGACGGGCGAGGTGATGGGCGTTGCCGACAACTTCGGCGAGGCGTTTGCCAAGGCGCAGCTTTCCGCGGGGCAGAGCTTGCCGCTCAGGGGTACCGTCTTCTTCAGTGTGAACGATCGTGACAAGGCGCAGCTTGTGGAACTGGCGCGGCAATATGTCGAACTTGGATTTCACATTGTCGCGAC
>Ga0210386_10002620_pt1 | contig 15361 bp, 15 predicted proteins | sample IncBWH32OmetaG_FD_160091 | JGI IMG/M metagenome (GOLD analysis project Ga0210386, IMG submission 160091) | Forest soil microbial communities from Barre Woods Harvard Forest LTER site, Petersham, Massachusetts, United States - Inc-BW-H-32-O ... | reverse complement strand
GGATTGCTGTATTGGCGCAGCTCTGGCACATGCGCCCTTCTGGTCGATTGACCCACCTCTGTTCACAACTGTGAGTAAACTGCAGACCGGAAACGGACTTGTGCGGATTTCTGCTGGGATGGTCGGAATCTTGCTAAATTCATGCTACCCGAGAGTGAACTCCAACGACTTACACCTGGGTCTGGGGTTTGTCCTGAGGGAACGACGACGAGAGTTCGAACAAGCTACGGTGTGGCCCAATCAGAATTGCTGACGGAGCACACAGTGCTGAGGCGGCTGCAAGGAGCGATGAGTTACAAATAATTCCGGACAGGGCTCGACGTTAACAAGGAAGTGAAAGCCAACCCGTGAGAGTGAAGTTCTGGCTACGAACCATAAACGACCAGGCGTGGCGTATGTTCGGAGCAGGTTTTCGGCGCGCAAGTCGTTTCGCAGCGGACAAGATCCTGGCGATATTCTGTCGGGCTAACTCCCCACACATCACGAAAGACCTGTGCAAAGTGCTGCTGGGTCTTGAAGCCACAAGCCACGGCCACATCCAATATTCGCGCCTCGGGAGCACGCAACATCGCTTTCGCACGCCCGACCCTTTGGCGCAGAACAAATTGGTGCGGCGTCTTGCCCGTTGACTTGCGAAACATCCGCGCAAAATGAGCCGTGCTCAATCCTACCGATTGCGCCATCTCGTCGAGACTCAAGTCCTCTTCCATCTTCGCATCGACCAACTCTTTAATCCTTCGCAAGCGCGCCGAGCCTAGTCCGCCTCGGTATATCTGCACGGGGCGGTGCCTCACTGCGTGACCATTGACCAGCGTCACCGCCATCGCCTGTTCGATGGAATCCAGAAACAGCCGTCCGCTCGGAAAGCCAGCAACCATCTCCGCATGAACGGCGGCAACGATCGCACTCAGGCGCCGGTCCGCAAACTTGCGTGAAGCGCGCAGTTCCACCTCGCCATAAGCTCCGTCAGAGCTGGCCATCAGTGCCGCATCTGAAATTCCCAGCTGCAGGTGCCGCGTCGTCATGAGTCCAACCCACTCACCCACATGACGATCGCACAGTGCCAAGTCACCCGCCCTGTAGTCGAACTTTTCCAGCGCGCAACGCTTCGAGCCCCACTCAATTGATCCGGGCTGCAACATCATTGCGAAAGCTTGATCATGCCGTACCCAATGACGCGGCTCTGTGTCAGAGTCCGGGGGGAAGAGCTCAACTCTCATTCTTTTGCTCCATGCCGTCTTGTTGTGGACATGGCCGAGGACTCTCCAGGTGCTGTTCACGATCGTCAGATTTGATGTATCTCTGTGGCAAGGCGATGCATGTATCTCGACGTGAAGGTATGGAGGAATCGCTCCTCGATCACCTCGGCCTATGAGGATCATCGCCCGTTGCGAGAGCAGAAATCAGCAGCCGCAAATTCGGGTGCCTGGCCAGTATGAGAGTTCTCTCCACAAAAACTCCTTCGATCTTCTCTGCACTTCCAAGTTAGACTTGCGCCGTGAAATTCATATGCCTCGCCATCGTGGCCGTCTCGGCGCTATGTTTGCTCCCGCTTGCGCCCAAACTGCCCGCGCCCCAGCCACAAGATTCACCAAGTAGAGCGCAAGATTGGCCCGTAAACGGCGGAGCCCCCGGCAACGCTCACTATTCCCCGCTCACCCAGATCAATCGCACAAACGTTGCGCAGCTACAGGTAGCCTGGTCCTTCGACACGCAAGAATCCGGCGGCCTGCAGACCAGCCCCATCATCGTCGACGGCATCCTTTACGGAATCACTCCCACCCAAAAGGTCTTCGCCCTTGAAGCTGCCACCGGCAAGCTGCTCTGGAAATTCGATTCCGGCATCAACGGCACGCAACCTGACCGCGGCCTCGCCCTCTGGTCTAACGACACCGGCAAGCGAATCCTCGTCGGAGTAATGCACTTCGTTTACGCGCTGGACGCGGCCACTGGCAAGCCCATCCCAACGTTCGGCAAGGACGGTCGCATCGATCTCCGCGAAAATCTCAGCCGCAACGACCCCGAGCCTTTCGTCTCTCTCACCAGCCCGCCGGTCGTGTACAAAGATCTTTTCATCGTCGGCGGTCGCAACGCCGAGACGCTCCCCGCGTCTCCCGGCGACATCCGCGCCTTTGACGCGCGCACCGGTAAACTCCGCTGGACATTCCGCACCGTTCCGCAACCCGGCGAATTTGGATACGACACCTGGCCTAAGGACGCCTGGAAATACACCGGCGCCGCCAACAACTGGGCCGGCATGGCCGTCGACGCCGACCGCGGCATCGTCTACGTTCCCACAGGCTCCGCTGCCTTCGATTTCTACGGCGCAAATCGCATCGGCGACGATCTCTTCGCCAACTGCCTCATCGCCCTGGACGCCGAAACCGGCAAGCGCCTCTGGCACTTTCAGGGCGTCCACCACGACATCTGGGATCGCGATTTTCCAAGCGCCCCCGTACTGCTCACAGTCCAACGTGAATCCAGGAAAATCGACGCCGTAGCGCAAACCACCAAACAGGGCTTCGTCTATCTTTTCGATCGCGCCACCGGTGCCCCGCTCTTTCCCATCGACTCCCGCAAATATCCGCCCAGCAACATCCCAGGTGAAGTTGCCGCCGCGGAACAGCCTCTCCCCGCGAAGCCCGCTCCCTTTGCCCGCCAGCTTCTTACCGCGGACATGCTCACTAATCGCACGCCCGAGGTGCATCAATGGGCGGTCGAGCAATTCAAAAAAGTCCGCAGCGAAGGCCAATTCATCCCCTTCAGCGTTGGTTTCGACACGGTCATTTTTCCGGGCTTCGATGGCGCCGCCGAATGGGGCGGTCCCGCGGTCGATCCCGACACCGCGATCCTCTACGTCAATTCCAATGAAATGGCGTGGCTCGCAGCCCTCGCGAAAAACACCGGCGAGAACTCCCCGAAAGCCACCTACCTGAGCCAATGCGCCATCTGTCACGGCGAAAAATTGCAAGGCTCGCCCGGCGCTTCCCCATCGCTCGTCAACGTCGGCGCGCACCTCTCGTCCGGCCAGATCGCCGCCACAATCAAGAACGGCAAGGGCCGCATGCCCGGCTTTCCAAATTTGTCCGCCGATCAATTGCAAAGTCTCGTGGATTTTCTCACCGGCGCCGAAAGCAAAGAGGTTGCCAGCTCACAACCACCGCCCCCGGGCATGGACTACCGCTTCACCGGATACCGCAGATTCCTCGACCTGGACGGCTACCCAGCCATTGCCCCACCATGGGGCACGCTAAACGCCATCAATCTCAACACCGGCGAATACGCCTGGAAAATCAACCTCGGCGAATATCCCGACCTGGCCGCGAAAGGCCTAATCAACACCGGCAGCGAGAACTACGGCGGCCCCATCGTCACTGCCGGCGGCCTCCTCTTCATCGGCGCCACCAACTACGACAAAAAATTCCGCGCCTTCGACAAGTCCACAGGCAAACTCCTCTGGGAAACCAGGCTTCCCTACGCAGGCAACGCCACCCCCGCCACCTACTCGGTAAACGGCCACCAATTCGTGGTAATCGCCGCAGGCGGAGGCAAAGACCCTCGCTCCCCCTCAGGCGGCGTCTACGTAGCCTTCGCCCTAAAAATGTAGGCGCCGGCTTCAGCCCGGCGCTCGCCAAAAATCCACCTCCCGCTCTCCCGAAAATCCGGCTGCTATTTCCCGTAATCCGAGAGACAATCCCTATCTCAAACTCCTCTCAGGCAGAGTGCAAACATGAAACTCCAAAATAAAGTTGCAATCGTAACAGGCGCTGCCACCGGCATCGGTAAAGCCATCGCCACAACCATGGCCGCCGAAGGCGCCTCGGTTGTGATCGACTACGTGGGCGACCCTGCATTCGCCAATGCTGCCGTCCAGGCGATCCAAGCCGCGGGAGGAAAAGTCACTGCCGTCGCCGCGGACGTCTCAAATCCCGGGCAGGTAAACCAGCTCATCCAGAAAGCCATCGACTCCTTCGGCAAGCTCGACATCCTGGTCAACAACGCGGGCCTCGAGTACAAACATCCCTTCCACGAATTTCCTTTCGAACTCTGGCAAAAGGTCATCGCCGTAGACCTGACCGGCCCCTTCCTCTGCGCGCAAGCCGCCGCCAAAGCCATGATCCGCCAAGCCACCGGCGGCCGGATCATCAACATCTCCTCCATTCACGAAGACCTGCCCATGCCCACGAACGCTCCGTATTGCGCCGCAAAAGGCGGCCTGCGCATGTTGATGCGCACCATCGCAGTGGAACTTGCGCCCTACAAAATCACGGTGAACAACATCGCCCCAGGCGCAATCTTTACGCCCATCGACGCCGATATCGAAGCCGATCCAAAATTGGAAGCCGCGTTAATGGCGGAAATCCCGCTAGGGCGTTGGGGAAAACCCGAAGAGGTCGCCGACCTCGCTGTTTTTCTTGCCTCCGATTCCGCCTCCTATTGCACCGGCAGCACCTTCTTCATCGACGGCGGAATGATTCGCCAGGCGGGAAGTTTGTAAGCGCAAATCTCTCGATCCGTCGAACTATCCGGACTTCAGTTAAAATAATCACCTCCGCTCGAGTTTTGTGCTATCCTTCGCTTTCCATAGGTACTCACTCGTAATATACGCATGTCTGTATCAACCGAAACGTAAAGGACCTGATCATGGACCTCGACGAAGCTATTCTATTCGGACAGTTGGTCAACGCCGCCTACGCCGTCGCTCCCGATAACCTCGCCAATCGTGCCGGCGAAATCGTTCCCGCCGGCCTCGACGCCAACCTGACCACCTACCAGGTCGTCACCTCCATCTACGCCAACGATCTCGCTACCGACGTAAACCAGCTGCGCGGCACCCTTACCGTTTCCATCGGCATGCTCCTTCAATCCGCGGCAGGCGACGCCGTCATCGCCATCCGCGGCACCGTCGGCATTTACGAATGGGTCCACGACGCGATGTTTCTGTCGGTCCACTGCCCTTTTCTTCCTAGCGCGGGCAGCACCGAAGACGGTTTCACCGCCATGTACATGTCTATGACCACAACGGGGGCTTCCAGCTCGCCGCGCCTCGCGCAAGTCCTGGCGGGCCTCCCTTGGCCTAAGCCCGTCACTTCGTTGACCATTTGCGGTCACAGCCTTGGCGGCGCGCTGGCCACACTCCTCGCCCTCGACGTCGCTACCAATAGCACCGAGCCCGCCTTCAAATGCCCCACGGTCTACACCTACGCCAGCCCCCGCACCGGCGATCCATCCTTCGTCAACGTATATAACCACGTTGTTCCCAACACCTTGCGCATCGCCAATCGCATCGATCTGGTGCCCAAGCTCCCGCTGCCCCCGCTGTACGAACATGTCGACTCGCTCGTTGATCTGAACCCAATCGTGCTATGCCTCCCTCCCAAAATCCTGATCAGATGCGACATCCCGTGCGAACACTTCCTAACCAGCTATCTCCACTTACTCTCCCTGCCGGCGGGCGGCACCATCCTGAACCTCGACTCGACCTGTATCCCAGGCTCTTCCATCGCCTTACCCCCTATCCACTAACAAGCACGCAGCTCCGCCAGCCCATGCCCCGTCGTCCTCCCGCCGATCCGCGCCCACATTTTCTCCACGCCGAGTCCTGCAGCCGTCCTCTTTTACCCTGAGCTTCGAAGGCCGAGAGGGCCGGGCTTAGACGAAACGCCACGCAAACAAAACGACGAACTCCATGGCGTTGTCACACCAAGAGCTCCAGCAAGCCTACGCACCTCCGGCCGCTTCTCGACGCTCTTGTAGGGGCGGGGCTCGCCCCGCCCGGCCGATGAGTCCTGCCGAATCTAACATCCAGCCTGATTTTTAACTTGACAATACTATATCTTCTCGGTTATGTTTATTCTTGTGTAATTCCTCGTGAGGACGAAAGGCACGTCCTCGCCGATTCCCCAGCCGCAGCCCTCAAACCGCAACTCCATCCCTTACTACCGATGTCATGGTCGTCTGCGAGTAAGATCCGCATTCGCCCGCCATTGTACTCGAAGTCCATTGGCCGTCCTTAAATGAACGAATCGAAGCAGTCGTTTCGCACTGCATTGTTTCGCTCACCCAAGTTGGATGAGTGAACATGGCACTGGTGTAACCCCTAGGCACAAGCAGGCGAAAGATGCGAGTCTTCTCGACGTATTTCCAATGCGGCATGGAGAAGACCCTATCAACGTCGGGGACGCCCGGTACCCTTGAACGTACCGAAAATTACTCAACTTTCGTATAGAATGACGTTCAAGGATTGTCCGCAAGGAGATTAAGAATGGTGATCTGCGACCGCCTGCGAGAATTGCGCGAGAGCCAGAATCTTTCTCAAGGAGAGTTACCCGCTCTACTGCTAGGCACGCAATCCTGCCGTCCTTTCTGTTCCTGAAGCATCTCACCATGAGGGAAGGACTGGTTTATGCCGAGGCGCATTTTTATCGTCGATGACAACTTAGGCGTTCGCAGATCGTTACGTTCCTTTTTCGATTCGCAGACAGGCTTTGAAGTCTGTGGCGAAGCCGCCGATGGTTTCGACGCAATCGAAAAAGCCAAAGAAGCGAATCCTGACTTAATTGTTTTAGATTTTTCAATGCCAGAGCTGAACGGGCGGGATACAGCAGCTATTCTCAGTCCGTTGATGCCGGAAGTGCCGATAATACTTTTCACTGCGTTTGATACAGCCGTCAGGCATTCGGATGCCTACGCTTACGGCATCAGTGCGGTCGTGTCAAAAACAGAAAGTCTAAACGCTCTGGCGGACCAGGTGCAAGCGTTGCTGACCACGGTCTGACCGCTGTTCTCCGTGGGGCTGTCGTACGCGATCAGGGATCGACAAAATCATCGGTTCGTGGAGAAGATCACGAGTCCGCTCCGATCGCGCCCAGCGGAGAAGGAAATCGCTGCTGAAAAATGGATTTCAGCGTAGGCTCCCGTATCCGGGGTCCGCCTTCACAGCGGTAAAGTTGTCGAGGCTCAGACAACGGCAACAGTAAACCAGTCTTCTGGTCGCAAGATTCGACTTTCGTTCGGAAAGAGAGCGTGGCGATCAACCCCGAGGAAACTATCGAGGTTCTGGATTTGACCTAGGACTTCTTAAGAGCGGTTTGTTCTTCAGTCTGTGCAATTCATCGTCTAGGATGGAGTCAATCTCTTCAGCAATTTTACTCAGTTTATTCTTATCTTCCACTACCTCGGCGTGCTCGCACAACTTCTTGAAACGCTCTCTGCTTTTTCTCAGCATAAAAAACTCTTAGATTGGATGACTTGGACGCCATAAAGGTCAGCGGGTTACTGCAGCTGTCCTCTATACCTTGGGTACAGTCAGCACGCGGATACCCTCAAAGACATCTGGAGGGCAAGTTATGAACACACGTCAGCGACGCTACAGGAAACCAAGTAGCTCCCTCGAATTTGGCTTTGGAAAAACTTCTCGGCCATACATCTAAGTGAGCACTATGTGCGTACTGTTACTGCTTGTAATTTGACGAACGATCCAAACAAGTTCCAGCAAATCCGAACATTACGACGATGGCAAACCAGTTGCTCAGATTAGGCAACGGAGGATCGACCCCACATGTCCTCGCTCTCATTGGATATATCCAAGAAGGATGTGCAGGAAACCCCATTTGGCTCGACACCGTTGGAGACTTGGACGCTGCGCGCCTTCGTTCGCGCCGATTGGCTTCGGTCATTCCTGGCGAATGCTTTGCTTTCGATCAAAACATTCACCAAATCGTTGTAAGCGTCGTTCGCTCAGATTCGGACAGATTAGGAGGTTGAAATGATGTCGGTTTGCGCAATGAAGTGCCCGCACTGCGGTGGGACAGCACGTAAGCCAAAGCCGCAGGATCAGTTTAAGTGCGATTGTGGTTGGAAATTGTAACCGGTTAAGAAGGGCTCTGAGCGATCGATTTTGGATCTGTCCAGAAAACGTGGCTCGAATCGAGTTCCTAGTGCAGAACCGAAAGCGATCGCCTGACACATTCCCAGCGATCAGGGAAACGGCAAAACCGATGGCCACCGGCTGCTGCCGGAACAAATTTATTGAGGCCCGAGCAAGTACGCAGTGACTTAGGGAGCCAATCGTCGGCATAGGAGGAAGTGTTTTCGTTCGCCCGACTAACCTCGATTTAGCTCAAGCGAGGGAAGGCGAGATCACGTGAGATTACATACAGAAGAGTGGGTAAGGTTGTGTCAACAAGCATCCGTGGAGCAAGACCCAGCGAGGTTGATTAAACTCATTCAGCGAATTAATGAACTGCTGGAAGAAAAACGCAAACGACTGACAGGAAAGCGCAGTTCCGATCACAGTTCCTAACGTAGGTTCCGTTCGGCTTGCGTGGTCGGCTGAAGACCGAAGCAGGGAAGACTGTTTTAAGGTCTCAATGACCGCCCGTAATACGAACGGCAGGTTAAGTGGGCAAAGGATTTGACAGACTGAGAACACGAGAGCGACAACCACAAAATGGTCCGAAGTGACCTGACCGTGAGACACGCAGCATTGATCGCAGCTTCTGAAAAATAGAAAGCCGGGTGGGCGCTAGAGGCGTTTCCAAATTCGTCCGCTCCCAAAATTATTCCCGGTCGGAACTCTCGATGAAGCCGGAAAGGAGAAGCCCGATGCAGCAAGTTCGCGAAGTAATGAGCCAAGACGTAAAGATTGCTTCACCTAAGGATTCGATCGAAAAAGCGGCGAAGCTTATGGCTGAAACAAATTGTGGCGCGCTTCCCGTCGGAGAAAATGGCAGGCTAGTCGGCGTAGTCACAGACCGAGATATCACACTTCGCGCAGTGTCAAAGGGCCGCGCACCGAATCGCTGTATCGTGCGCGAGGTCATGTCCTGCAGGATCAAATACGTTTTTGAAGACGAAGCAACCCACGTGGCGGCACACAACATGAGCAAACTACAGGTGCGCCGGTTAATGGTGCTCAATCGCCAAAAGCGCTTGGTGGGCATTGTGTCCTTGAGCGACTTGGCCTTGAAGCATGACGGTCCAGCTGCGGCTAGCACCCTGAAACAGGTTTCAAAACCGAAACCTGGCAGACACCTTTAAGGCTGTCCACAATCCAATTAGATCGCATCGATGTCCGCTGTCTCAGTCAGGACCTTCCGATGCCCCTTGCATACCCGCCCTACCTCTTAGCTGCGATTAATCGCCGTGATCTTAAATGGATTATTGGGGAAACATCCAAGAGACGAGAGCGGTAGTAAACTCGGCGTATGCGAAAGCACCTTATCTCGCCAACCCCGGAGCGTGTTCGGACTTGCGGCGAAGCCTGGTTAGATCTCGAACATGCCGCCGCAGTCGAGGTCACGTCGGAAGACGCGGATTATCCGGTTGAGTCTGCCTTCGTTTCGGGAGATGCGCAAGGCTGGCGTGCGGCCGCTCCAGGGAGCCAAACTCTTCGGCTGGTCTTCGATCAGCCGCAAAAGCTCAGGTGCATATCCCTGGTGTTTGAGGAAAACGAGATTGCCCGCACGCAAGAGTTCGCTTTGCGATGGTCTCCAGATGGCGGCAACTCAGTTAAAGAAATTGTGCGCCAGCAGTGGAATTTCAGTCCACCTGAGTCGACACGCGAGGTGGAAGAATATCAAGTGGAGCTTTCAAGCGTTACTATCATTGAGTTAGTGATCAAGCCGAATATCGGTGGCGGACTCGCTCGCGCATCGCTTAAAAGCCTCCGTTTGTCGTGATGAGCGGGTCTTCGGTTCCGACTGTATCTACAACGCGCTTAGCGAAATTAGCGTCCTGTCGATCAAATGTTGGTCGCGCAGATCCAAACCTGCCGCTTCGAATACAACTAGCGATGAACGTCTAAAGCGAGTACCGTTGCTATGTCTCACTAGCCACCGTTCCCTCCTCCCAGAAGAAGGCTCCCTCCAAAATCAGACAATTTCCATGTCTTGGGCGAGGTCCCCGGAAGACCTACCAAGCGGGCAACGCTACGATCCATTTTTCGACTGCGTCGGGAACCATTCGTTGTCCCAATGAGCCCCCGTTTCTACTCCACCGCGGCGGTAGTTCAGGCGGAGCCCAATGAACCCATCGATGCGCTAGGGGATCGAGTACCTCGGTAAGATCTGACAGGTTCCATTCCATCTTGTTTTGTTGACCGATCCCCGCATCTATAACAGAATCAGCAGCGCGGTCCGCCCGTCTCCGGGCCAAACTCAATCGTGCATTCATGGCGGAAGGCCTAGGTATGCTGTTATTTTCCCGAACATCCGGGGCGAGGACTCCCGCTTCTCGGAGATGCTGGGCGCTTTGCCGACTGCAACCCACCGCGGGGATCATCAACCTCTGCGCCCTTGCATTACTTACTATTTTTGCCATTCCGTCGTGTGCTCTCTCTAGTTCCGCTGCTGACGGACAACCGAGGGAGAAGAACGTATTGGTGCTGTTTAGCGCCGTTCAATATAGCCAGTCGTTTTTGGATCTGATTGAACCCTCGATGCGGGCTCGTGTTCGCGGGCCAATCACGTTCTATCGCGCATACTTGGAAGACCCGCAAGTGGAAGAGAAACCTTATAGGGAGAGCATGTCCGAGACTCTCCGCCGCAGGTATGCACAGGTCAAGCTGGATGTTGTGATCGTGTGTAACCCCGCGGCACTTCACTTCGCGGTGGAATACCGCGACAAAATATTTCCCGGCGTTCCGATTGTCTTTGCAGGGGTCGGCGCGGGGGATCTCGAGAACCAGAAGATCTGGCCAGGGGTAACCGGTGTCGCAAGTCCTTGGGGTTTTCGGGACACGATCGATCTAATGCTCCGTCTCCAGCCAGATACGAATACGGTCGCAGTCGTCGCGGGCGACACCCGTTGGGACAAGGATTTTTTGGCAGTCGCACACTCCGAGCTTCTTCGTCATCAGGACAAAGTAGGGGAGATCGACCTTGTGGGACCCGTAAGCCGTAAATTGCTTGAGAGGGTCACTGCGCTCCCTCCTCATACGGTCGTCCTATTCCAAGCCTATCCACAATTTGAAAACCAACCGGAGTTCGGAACCTGGGATCTTGTCGCTGCGATTGCGCAGCGCCTGCCGACCTATTCCGCGTTCCCGAGGCTGTGTATCAACGGGTGCATTGGCGGAGCATACGAGGACGCGACAAAAGAGGCTCTGTGGACGGCGGAAATCGCAGCACGGGTGCTGTCAGGTGAACGACCGGATAAGATCCCCGTTGCATACTCCACCGACCTTCAGATACGTGTGGATTGGCAAGCGCTCCGCCGCTGGCAAATTCCAGAGTCGGCTCTGCCGTTGGGCAGTGTAGTCCTAAACCGGGAACCGACCCTCTGGGAACGGTTCCGAAAATATGTCGTCGCGGCCATTGCGGTCATCGCCGTACAGTTGCTGCTGATTCTCGGACTATTGTGGCAACGGACGAAAAGGAGAAAGGTCGAAGCATCCCTCGTTGAGAGCCTAAGGTTCGAAGGTTTGCTTTCCGATCTTTCGACAACCTTCATCAACCTGCCCGAGGATCAAGTAGGTGCCAATATAGAGAAGAATCTCGGCCGGATTGCTGAGTTCTTCAACATTGAGCGGATAACACTCCGTGAGTTTTCTGCAAAGAAGACGGAGTCGATTGCAACCTTTTCCTGGACCGCTAAAGGAATTAACCCGTCTCCATCGGTCGTTGAAGCCAGACAATTTCCTCACTGGATGAACCGCCTTCTGCTCGGCGAAGTCGTACTTGCATCGGCCTTGCCCGGACTTCATGAAGAAGAAGCATTTCCCGAAAAGGAGTACCTCCGGCAGCACGGTGCCATGTCAGCGGCGTTGGTTCCTCTAACAGCGGGTGGCGAGGCCCTTGGTTTCATATCATTTGTCAGCACAAAGTGTCAGGTGCCTTGGGCGGACGATGTGATAAAGCAGATGAGGGCACTGGCTGAGATATTCTCGAATGCCTTGAGGCGTAAGCGAGCCGATGAAGTGCTACGCGAGAGTGAAGGACGCTTTCGATTGGTGGCTGATAACGCTCCTTCTTTGATCTGGATGGCGGGAACGGACAAGTTGTGCATCTTTTTCAATAAGGGTTGGCTAGACTTCACTGGCCGATCGATGGAACAGGAACTGGGAGATGGCTGGGTATCGGGGGTTCATCCAGACGACCTGGAGACGTGTCTTGCCACTTATTCGACAGCATTTGACGCGCGAGCAGATTTTGAAATCGAGTACCGCCTGCGCCGCTTTGATGGAGAATACAGCTGGATTGTTGATTATGGCGTCCCGAGGTTCGAATCCGATGGCACCTTCCGTGGATATATCGGCTCGTGTGTCGACATTACCGAACGCAAGTCGTCAGAAGCTTCGCTGCAACAGTTGAGTGGTCGCCTGATCGACGCGCAGGAGCAAGAACGCACCCGCATTGCTCGAGAGTTACACGACGATTTCAGTCAACGGATGGCGCTCCTGCAAATCAGGCTCGAACAACTTGGGCAAGAGAACACGGCCTCGTTTTCGTCCAAGGCGCGACAACAACTGCACAGCATTTCGGAAATAGCCTCGGAAATTTCCTCCAACATCCACGACTTGTCCCACCAGTTGCACCCATCCAAACTCGACACTCTCGGCCTGATGGCCTCGGTGAGGGGCTTGTGCAGAGAATTCTCTGAGCAGCACAAACTGCGAATTCAGTTTGTCCACAAAGACATCCCTGGACCGCTTCCGAAGGATGTGACGCTATGCTTGTTCCGGGTCGTGCAGGAGGCGTTGCGGAACGTCGTGAAGCACAGCGGAGCCTCAGAAGCCGCGGTAGAGCTATCTGGTCGCGGTGATCGCATCGATCTTTGCATCTCGGATGATGGTGTTGGATTCGAAACTGGGTCTGCTACGGGAGCGGCTGGTCTTGGCTTAATCAGCATGCGCGAGCGCCTGCGGCTGGTCGGCGGAGACATTGTGATTGAATCCGAGCCCCTACATGGTACGAGACTTTACGTTCATGTACCGCTACCAGCAAGCAAACGATCAGTCACCAGCGAGGAAAAAGCATACAAAGCAGGGGCTTGAGGGCCGCCCTCTATTGTCCGTGAGGATGCTATGACGGTCCCCGTAAGTCTCGTGCTCGTGAGCAGTCCCAGAGCTTCAATCAAGACTTTTCACGCCTTTTCTTGACAGTCTCCCATGTTGCCGCTATAGTGCCGCCACTCCGCATTTCGTATACCGGTCCTTTTTCGCAGATTGGCGCAAAGACTCACATTTGCAGCGTTCTCAGGGGGCAATTTCTGTGGCCATTTCAAACGTAGGGCTAGCTCCTGGTATTGAGAAAGCGGCAAGCACAACCCACCCGCTCAAGACATTCTTGGGCCGGTATTTCTATCTCTGCATGTCGCTGGTATTGGCCACGCTTGTGATTGTGGGCTTCAGCCGCACGGCCAACGCCAACCTGTTCCACGCCAACCCACCAAGGCCGCTGCTCTTGTGGATACACGGGGCCGTTTTCTCGATGTGGGTGGTCTTCTTTATCGCTCAGTCCGCTCTGGTGCGCGCGCGGAAAGTCAGCGTGCACCGCTTGCTCGGCTGGTTTGGAGCGGGACTAGCCGCGGTGATGGTTGTGCTGGGCTGCACCATCGCCGTCGTGATGAGCCGCTTCGATACCGTTTTCCTTCATCAAAGGGACGCAGACGCTTTCTTGTCGATTCCCTTCGCCGACATGCTCGTCTTTGGCTCATCCATCGCGATGGCAATTTATTGGAGAAAGAGGCCGGAATTTCATCGACGGCTGGTCTTCATAGCGACTTGCCAAATTATGGACGCTGCCATTGCCAGATTCGATTTCATGTTCAACTACAACCTCTTCTTCCCCGCCGTTGACGGTCTGATCGTGCTCGGCATGGTGCGCGATTGGGTGGTGGATAAGCGCGTCCACAAGGTCTATCTCTACGCTCTTCCCTCGTTGATCGTTGTGCAGAGTCTCGCAATCTACGCCTGGAGAATCGATCCAAAGTGGTGGCAAGCGATCACCCAGGCGATCCTGCGATAGTGACGCCGCCACGCTGCCTCAAATCACTCCAATGCTTTTCAGACGAAGAGCTATGGCACGATGAAAATGGACTTCCTGCGATTCAACGGCGCTGTCGAGCGGGATCCCGCCATCGACGCCTGGATGAAAGAGCATGCAGGTGAATTGGGAGCCATCGCGCATCGGTGGTTTGAGGTGATGCGAAAATGCGGGGACGAAGTCCGCGAGCTTTTGCATGACGGCCGTCCGGTTGCCTGTTTGGGAGACGCGCCCTTCGGTTATGTGAACGTATTCACCTCGCACGTAAACGTGGGGTTCTTTCACGGCGCGGCACTACCGGATCCGGCTCGCTTGTTGCAAGGCTCCGGCAAGTTCATGCGTCATGTGAAGCTGAAACCCGGAACGCCCACAAACGCCCCAGCGCTAAGCACGCTCATCGACGCGGCATACTCGGACATAAAAGCGCGCGTCGAAAACGGCTAGCTATCTGGTGTTGTTTTGCTTCGTTCCCATCAGCCTTCGAGCCACGACCCTTGCAGCCCCGGCCTTCGAAAAGACTCCAAGGCCGGGTCACCTGATCATTTCATCCCGCCGCGACACTAGCCTTGCCTGCTATGAATTCGAGCAGGTCGGCGTTGATCTGGTCAGCGTTCGTGGTCGGCATGCCATGTGGGAAGCCCTTGTATGTTTTCAAGATCGCGCCTTTCACCAACTTCGCGCTCAGCGGGCCGGCGTCGGCATAGGGAACGATCTGGTCATCGTCGCCATGCATCACCAGCGTTGGCACCGTGAACTTCTTAAGGTCTTCGGTAAAGTCGGTCTGGGAAAAGGCCACGATGCCATCATAGTGAGCTTTTGCGCCTCCCATCATTCCCTGCCGCCACCAATTTTGAATGACACCCTGAGACGGTTTCGCGCCAGGCCGGTTGTAGCCGTAAAAAGGTCCGGTCGGCAAATCCAGATAGAATTGCGCTCGGTTGGCGGCAAGCTGCGCCTGCAAACCGTCGAATACCTCTTTAGGCAGGCCGCCAGGATTCGCAGGTGTCTTCACCATCAGTGGTGGCACTGAGCTAATCAAGACCGCCTTAGCGACGCGACTTTCACCATGGCGCCCTATGTACCGGGTGACCTCGCCGCCGCCCGTTGAGTGTCCAACGTGGATGGCATTCTTCAAATTGAGATGCTCGGTGAGTGCTGCTAGGTCATCGGCGTAGTGATCCATATCATGTCCTTCGCCGGGTTGGCTTGAGCGTCCGTGTCCTCGCCGGTCGTGAGCGATCACGCGGTAGCCGTGGTTTAGGAAGAACATCATTTGGGTGTCCCAATCGTCGGCCGACAGAGGCCAACCGTGCGAGAAAACGATAGGCTGACCTTTGCCCCAATCCTTGTAATAAATCTCTGTTCCGTCTTTT
>Ga0210386_10002619_pt1 | contig 15362 bp, 17 predicted proteins | sample IncBWH32OmetaG_FD_160091 | JGI IMG/M metagenome (GOLD analysis project Ga0210386, IMG submission 160091) | Forest soil microbial communities from Barre Woods Harvard Forest LTER site, Petersham, Massachusetts, United States - Inc-BW-H-32-O ... | reverse complement strand
GTGCCTGCGCGCGCTCAACATGTCGCGCGAAACCTGCCGCCAGTTTGCGCTGGAGCGTTCCTGGGAAAACAGCGCCCGGCAGTTCATCGGTAATTTGAGTGCGTTGCAGCCGAGCCGGTCGCCCCGTGCAGTTCCGATCGCAGCCGAAAGTCACGCGGTGGGCGGCTAAACCAACTCAAGGCTGGATCCGGCAAACGCGGATCGGCCTCGACCCTCAAGGAAAACGAGAAGAGATTATGGCAGAGAGCATCAAACTGGACGACGCTACGCATCTGGATTTCGACCGCGAAATGGTCGAGCAGGCCTATGACCGCTGGGCGCCGATTTACGACCTCGTGTTCGGCGGGGTCTTCTCGAAGGGCCGCACCGCCGCGATCCAGGCCACCAACAAGCTCGGCGGTCGCGTGCTCGAAGTCGGCGTCGGCACCGGCATTTCGCTGCCGCTTTATGCGCCGAACGTGCGCATTTTCGGCACCGACATTTCCGAAGCGATGCTTAACAAGGCGAGGAAGCGCGTCGCCGAGCAAAAGCTGAAGAATGTCGAAGGGCTTGCGGTGATGGACGCCGAGAAGCTCGAATTCGAAGACAACTCCTTCGACGTCGTGATGGCGCAATACGTCGTCACTGCCGTGCCGAATCCAGAAGTGGCGCTGGATGAATTCGCCCGCGTGCTCCGGCCGGGCGGCGAACTGATCATCCTCACCCGTGTCAGCGCTGACGAAGGTGTGCGCCGCTTCATCGAGCAGGGATTGCAGCCGGTGGTCCGCCATCTCGGTTTCCGCACCGCCGAGTTCTCCTGGTCGCGCTACACGACCTGGCTGGCAGGCGCGAAGAACGTCGAACTGGCGGAGCGCCGCCTGATTCCGCCTCTCGGCCACTTCTCGCTGGTCCGGATCCGCAAGGTCGCCAAACCGGCCTGATCTTCCGGCCGGCGTTTCAAGCCCGGCCGACTTTTGTGACAGCGTTATCGCAAAACGGTATGTGACATTATGATGATGTCACACACCGGACATCGAAATCCTGTAGAGTTCCTTCGACTCATCCTTTTTGGGGAAGACCATGATCAAGAATTTCCTGGAGCAGCTGCGTATCCAGCGCTGGGACGACCATCGCTTCTATCACCACAGCCGGATCAACCAGAGCCTGCACTTCGTCAGCGCCGTGAGTTTCATGATCGGCTACGTCATGATGTTCTTCGATCCGATGATGTCGGCGCTGATCGGCTGGCTGGTCTCGATGACCTCGCGCCAGGCCGGCCATTTCTTCTTCGAGCCGCGCGACTACGACCACATCAACGACGTGACCCACGAGCACAAGGAAGAGATCAAGGTCGGCTACAACCTGCGCCGCAAGGTCGTGCTGATGACGATCTGGGCCTTGTCGCCGGTCGTGCTCTATGTCGATCCGACGCTGTTCGGCCTGTTCACGCCCTGGGTGACCCCGGCCGATTTCATGCGTCAGGTCGCCAAGATCTGGCTGGCGGTCGGCGTCGGCGGTCTTCTGTTCCGCACCGTGCACCTGTTCTTCATCCGCGACGTCGAAACCGGCCTCGTCTGGATGACCAAGATCCTCACGGACCCCTTCAACGACTTCCAGCTCTACCGCAAGGCGCCGCTGGCGCTGCTGCGCGGCGAACTGATCGATCCGGGCCTCGACATCATCGAGCACAACGAGCTCACCGAGCAGCACGCCTGAGACTTGAAGCTTTGCATCATTGTGAACTTCGCCATGCCCGGGCTCGTCCCGGGCATGTGTTTTTTTCACCTCGCCCCGCTTGCGGGGAGAGGTCGCATCGCATCGCAAGATGCGATGCGGGTGAGGGGGAGTTTCCGAGAGCTCGGTGTATCGATGGAGCCCCTCACCCTAACCCTCTCCCCGTAAACGGGGAGAGGGGAAAGAAAGCCTCAGCGCCCGAACTTGCTGGCGATCATCTCTTTGAGGATCTGGCGGCGGATCGCCTTGTTGGTCAGCGTAGGCGAATGCCACCACCAGCCGTCGTGCTTCATCTTTTGCGCGGCCGCGACAAAGCGCTGCTCTACTTCGGCAAAGTCCGGATCGGTGAAGTTCAGGCTGAAGATCAGCCGGCCGGTGCCGACCCAGCTCAGCGCCAGACCCTCGGCGCGCAAGTAATACTGGAGCATCCAGTTGTACCGGGAAGGTTCGGTGTATCGCACGGTCCAGACCGAGGACAGGTTGGCGACGCGAACGGGCAGGTTTTCCTGCTCCAGCCGCGCGTTGAGCGCCTCGGCGCGGCCGTTCCAGGTCGCGTCGAGCCCGTCATAGATGCTGCGGAAATTCGGGCTCGCCAGACGAGACAGGAACTCATCCATCGCCGTCATGACATAGGGATGCGAGTTGAAGGTGCCGCGGGCGAAACAGACGTCGGCCGGACGATCGTCGCGGAAGCGGCGCATCAGTTCCTTGGTGCCGCAGACGACGCCGATGGGAAGGCCGCCGGCGAGGCTCTTGCCGTAGGTCACCATGTCGGCGCGGACGCCGAAATATTCCTGGGCGCCGCCGGCAGCGATCCGGAAGCCCAGAAACACCTCGTCGAAAATCAACACGATGCCGCGCTCGGTGCACACCTGGCGCAATTCCTTGAGCCACGCGGTATAGGCTTCGCGGTCGAAATGCGCGCTTCGCGAGGAATCCACCAGCGCGGAATCGCCGGGAGCGTTCGCGTTCGGATGCAGCGCTTGCAGCGGGTTGACCAGCACGCAGGCGATGTCGCGGCGTGTTCTCAAAACATGCAGCGTCTTCTCAGACATCTCCGCGAGCGTATAGGTCTCGTGCGGCGAGATCGGATTGCCGACGCCGGGCTGCACGTCGCCCCACCAGCCGTGATAGGCGCCGGCGAAACGAACCAGATGCGTCCGCTTGGTGTGATACCGCGCCAGCCGAACCGCCTGCATCACCGCTTCGGTGCCGGACATGTGGAAGGAAACTTCGTCGAGCCGGGAAATGTCGCAGATGCGCCGCACATTGTCGGCGACAACTGGATGATAGAAGCCGAGCATCGGGCCGAGCTTTTCGGCGCGCTTTTCGCCTTCGGCGATACACTCCTTATAGAAGTCGTTGCCGAAGATGTTGACGCCGTAGGAGCCGGTCAGGTCGTAGAACAGGTTGCCGTCGACATCGGTGACGGTGACCCCAGTGGACGACGCCATGAAGGCGGACGTGCCGAGATTTTCCTGCACCAGCCGAGAGAACTGAAACGGCACGCGATAGGCGCGGGTGAATTGCAGGTCGGAGATGTGGGTGACGGCTTCCGCCGTCATCTGCCGACCCTTGGCGTAACGCTCAGCGTAGAGCTTCGCGAGCGCGAAGAAGGCGTCCTTGCGCTGGCTGGCGATTTCCGGCGGCGCGCCGTCGGCGTTGAAATATTTGTCGGCGGAAAATTCGTAGAACGGCAGCAGGCGTGCTACCCGGCGGGACATCTTCGAATGGCCGCTCAGCGAGCGATGCTTGGCGCGCGACAGTTCGAGGCGCGCCTTGACTTTGGGAAAGGCGACTGCACCGGCTACCACGGCTGCGGACAGCGAGAGAATCGGGAGAGACGAATCCATGCCAGAAGCGCTAGCGCCTCCATCTGACAGATTCATGACAATCAAGGGCCTGATTGCGAGCCTTACACAGCAGGAGGACCTTAATTTCCTCCTGACCAACCGCATTCCGCGGGCTGCCGTCACCCGTTTCATGGGCTGGTTCAGCCAAATCGAGAACCCGCTGGTCTGCGCCGCCTCGATCGCGTGCTGGCGGCTGTTTTCCGACCTCGATCTCAGCGAGGCCAAGAAGACCGAATTCAAGAGCCTGCACGATTGCTTTACGCGCGAGCTGAAGGAGGGACTGCGTCCGTTCGACCAAGACGCGCACCTGGTGGCGAGCCCGAGCGATGCCATCATCGGCGCGCATGGCGCGATCGAAGATACGGAGTTGTTCCAGATCAAGGGCGCGAACTATTCGCTGAAGGACCTGCTCGGTGACGATGAGGTGGTTGAACGTCACCGCAACGGCCGTTTCATCACCTTGCGGCTGACCTCGAGCATGTATCACCGCTTCCACGCGCCGGCGGATTTCAAGATCGAGCGAGTGACCTTCGTCTCTGGCGATACCTGGAACGTCAACCCGATCGCACTGAAGCGAGTCGAAAAACTGTTCTGCAAGAATGAGCGCGCGGTGATCGAGACGCGGCTCACTTCGGGCGAGGCGCTGACGATTGTGCCGGTCGCCGCCATTCTGGTGGCGAGCCTCCGCCTGCATTGTATCGACCGGACGCTGAATGCGCAGACGCGCGGGCCGACCGTGTTTCCCTGCGATGTCAGCGTGCACAAGGGCGATGAGATGGGATGGTTCGAGCACGGCTCGACCATCATCGTGCTGACGCCGGACCGTTTTGAGTTTTGTGACGGTGTGCGCGAGGGCGCACGGATCAAGGCAGGCCAGCCGCTGTTGCGCAAGCCGCAATAGTTCCGAATGCGAAAGCCGATGAACAGAAAAATTCCGCCGTCGATTTTGCGGAACTCCTGACTTATATAAAAGTCGAGTCGGGCGGATTCGAAATTTCGGCAAGGGTCGGCAAGGATCGGCAAGGGTTGAGAGATGGCGCGAGCGCCTGTTTTGGCAGCGGGAGGTATTGTGCTGCGGCAGACGAAGCCGCCGCTGATTGCGGTGGTGCGGCTGCGCAAGGGCAATGAATGGGTTTTGCCCAAGGGCAAGCTCGACGACGGCGAAACGCCGCGCGATGCGGCGATGCGTGAGGTTCTGGAAGAAACCGGTCACGATGTGTCGGTGCATGAGTTTCTGGGAACGCTGGCCTATGACTTGGGCGGACGCTCCAAGATCGTTCACTATTGGCGGATGGAAACCCAGGGACGGCCGACGCGCGAGCTGATGAACGACGTGAGGGCGGTCGACTGGCTGCCGTTGGAGGCCGCGGTCGAGCGGCTCTCGCGCGAACATGAACGGGCATTTCTCGCCAATGTGGGGCCGCTCGCGCTCCAGGCTGCTGCGCTCGGCAAACGATCGCAGGAAACCAGGCGGCCTCCGGAAACGAAGCAGGAAACCAAAGCTGCTGCGCCGGTCAAGCGCCGGCGACAGCGCACGGTTGCGCCCAAACCTTCGCCGGCGCTCGCGCCGTCGGTTGCGCCGCTGCCTGATGTCGCCGTCGCGCCCGTCGCGCCGGTTCAGCCGGAGCTTAGCGAACGCCAGCCGATCGGAAGTGGACCGTCCGACCTCTGGGCCATGCCGGAGAGGGCGCAACCGGCGCTCGAAACCGCCGTCGCCGCTTCCGTGCCGGTCGAGCAGGCTTCTCGCGATCGGCTGCCGTTTGCTCCAAGCGCAGTGGCGGAGAAGCAGCAGCAAAGCCTGCGTGTCGATCTCCTGCGACGGGTCAAGGCCTGGTTGCGCCGCGCGGCGTGAGGCGGGGCGCGGCGTCTGCTTATCCCTCCTCCTTGTGGGGCCCGAGGCGAGCTAAGCTCGCTCTCGAGATCGGCGCGTATCTTTGGCCTCATGGTTCGAGACGCCGCGTAAGGTCGCGCGGCTCCTCGCCATGAGGATCTTCTGCAAACCTCGTCCTGACGAGCATCGCGCATAGCGATGCGTCTCGAAGGACGCGCAACGCAACCTACCGCTTCTTCTCCTTCGGCGGTGGTTTCTTCGGCGGCGGCGGACGTTTGGGCGGCTGCGCTGGCCGGTTCGGCAATCCGCCCTGACGAAGCGCCGGCGCGTTCGGCCGCTGCACGCCGGGTGGCTGAGCGCCGGGCCGCTGTTGCAGGTTGTTCTGCCGCCGCTCGCCGTTTTGACCGGGTGCGCCACGCGGGCTGGTCCGGTTCGGATTGGCGCGATTCGGATTGGCGCGCCGCAGCGCGCGTTGTTCGCTGACCACGCGGCGTCCGACCGCTTGCGCGGCGTGCACCTGGCGCACGATGCCCTGATCGCGCGCGGCCTGCTGCGGCGAGATCATCAGCGGCGCTGCCGTGAGGCGGCCGCCGGCGCCGGCACGGATCGTGAAGCCGCTCGAACCTTGCGTCAGCGAGCCAAGCCGCGCGCCGCTGCGGTCGTTGACGTCGATGGTGCCGACATGTCCGTCCGGATCGGGATAGAGCTTGATGTTATGCGCGCCGCCGCCGGCTCCGTTGACCTCGACGAGCCCGGTGGTGCCGCGAATGCCGAGGGTAGCCGTCGGCGTCGTGATTTTCATGTTGCCGGTCTTGGCGACGGCGGAGGCGACAAACGCCACCGTGCCCTTGGTGACGTCGAACAGCGCCGAGTTCTGCTTGCCGTTGTCTTCATAGACGTAGTTGTCGACCGTGATCGACGCGTTCGCCGTGAGATTGAAGGTGGTCTCGTCGTTGAAGGTGACGCCGAGGGTGGAACTCACTGAGGTCTGCAGCACGTCGTTGAGGTAGATGTCGTCCTTGGGCTTCAGCGGAACCGCGCTCTGGTTGTTGCGCGTCACGCTGGCGGTGCCGGTGAGCGTCGCAACATTGCCGATCGGCTCATCCGATGCCGCCGGCTGGGTGGAAGCAGCCGCGGGTGAGGCGGGTGCAGGCGAGGGCGCGGGTGGCGGCGAAGGCTGCGCTTGTGCGAGCCGCGTCGGTGCGGCGGTCGCGCTCAACGCTACCGACGTCGCGGTGCTTTCCACCGCATTGCTGAGCGCATAAGCCATCGCAGGGGTGGCCGGGGCAAAAACTTCCAATACCAGGCCGAGGAACAGGAGAATCACCGATGAAGGTGTCAGCCGTGCGATGTTCGCGTTCGATCCGCGATCACGCGGCGTCATCAATGAAAAAAACATGCCTGTTTTCAATCCGCCCGTTTAAAAACACACTTTCGCCGAGCGAATGGATCGCGGCAAGGCGTGTCTTCACCGATTGAGGCGGTTTGCGACTGAATGCGGCATGAACATTGCGGCCATGAAAAAACCCGGCGGTGATCCGCCGGGTTTTTCAAAACGATGGATGGCGAAGGCGTCCGTGCGGCTCTACCTAGAACACGCCAAGCACGATGGCGCCGACAAGAGCGAAGGCGAGGTAGGCGGTCACGATGCTCAGTTGGCTGGCGAAAGGACGAAGGGTCATGGAAATCCTCCGAAGGCCGCGTCGATAGCGAATGTCACATCCGCTTCACTGCCCGCCATAACGCGCAAGCTAGCGATCGGTTTCATGCCAAAAAAGTCAGCCGTGCTGTCCATCACCCTCATCTCGGCGACGCACAATCATTGCGACGTGGTTAAAGAGTCGTGAAATCAAGACGTTGATGAGTCCTTAAATAAATTCGTTGAAATTCTCCCGCATGACGCGCGGAGTTTGTTGGTATCTCGTCGGCTCCTTCGTCCTTGTATCGCTGGCGGGATGCGGCCGCGGATTTTTTTCCGAGGAGCGCGAACCGTGGCGGGCCGAGGCAGAAGTCGCGTGCCTGAAGTCGGGCGCAGTGAAAGAAGGTCCGGATCTGGTTCGGATCAGCCCGATTTCCGGTCCCGGCGCCTGTGGCGCCGATTTCCCGCTCAAGGTCTCTGCAATCGGCGAAAGCAATGGCAGTTTCGGTTTTGCCGACGAAGATCTTCGCCCGCCCGCGTCCATCGGCAATCAGCCGCGCTGGCCGGCCAACCAGCCTCCGCCGCCTTCACCGCCGTCCTCGTCTTATTATCCGAACCAGCCTTATCCCAACCAGCCGTATCGCGCGCCGGGCTATGGCGGGTCGAACTATGGATCGCCTGATTATGGCGCGCCCTCCAACGGCCCGGTTTCATTGCGCGCGCCGGGTGTCGCGCCGCCCGAGGAGGATGACATTGCTCTGCCGAGCGAAGGCGCGCGTGGCTGGCAGGCCGGGCCGTCGTCGCCCTATGCGCCGCAAGCTCCTTATCCGCGCGACCGTTATGCCCCGCCGCCGGGGCGCGTCGAGGCGCCGGCTTCGGTACCCGCTCCGAACTATCAGCCGCCGCGGCTCGGTCCGGGGCCGATTCAGCCGTTTGCCGCAACGGGCCCTGTTGCGGTGAAACCGGCGGCGACGCTGGCGTGCCCGATCGTCTCGGTGCTCGACCACTGGCTCACCGAGACCGTGCAGCCGGCGGCGCAGCGCTGGTTCGGTCAGCGCGTGGTCGAGATCAAGCAGATCTCGGCCTATTCCTGCCGCGGCATGAACGGCAATCCGAGCGCACATATCTCTGAACACGCTTTCGGCAACGCGCTCGATATCGCCGCCTTCACGCTCGCCGACGGGCGCCACGTCTCGGTAAAGGACGGCTGGCATGGTCTGCCGGAAGAGCAGGGCTTTCTGCGCGACGTCGAAGCAGGCGCATGCCAGCAATTCACCACGGTGTTGGCGCCAGGCTCCAACGTCTATCACTACGACCACATTCACGTCGACTTGATGCGCCGCGCCACGCGCCGCTTGATCTGCCAGCCCGCCGCCGTCTCGGGCGAGGAAGTCGCCGCGCGCGCCATGCAGCACAACCCTTATGCTTCGCGCGAGCAGTCGGTGACGGGATCGCTCGGCGCCCACAAGACCGCGTCTGTGCACAAGCACGGCGAGAAGGTTAACGAGGAAGACGAGTTCGAAGACGAATAATCGCGCGTGTTTCACGGATCACGAACGGCGGAGCGGTTCGTCATCGTGACTCACGCCCGTTTGAATCCAGCTCATGTATCGTGTTTCGCTATTCCGGTGGCTGGGATGTAACTCAACGTCAGGAAACTTCCTTTGGAGGGGTTCACCACATAAAGATGGAACCCTTGATCATGATCAGAACTCTCAGCGCTGTCGCTCTCGTCACAGCCGCACTCTCCAGCCCGCTCTTCGCCCAGGAAGAAGCCGCTCCGCAGAAGCCGGTCCACGCTCTCAAGCATTATCGCGGTAGCTATAATCAGGTGCAGGAACCCGCTTTCGTCACCCCGCGCGCGTCGGTCCAAGGCTCGTATTTCGACCGAAGCTTCGACCGTTCGCGGATCGGCGATCACGACGCGGACTTCAATCCCCCGAGCTGATCTCTCGATCGCCGGTTTCAAGAAGCAATAGGTAGCACCGCGATGGCGGTCTGGTTGACTCCGGGCCGCCGTCGCGCTTGCGGGCGCCTCTAGCGCTGGTCATCCCGGCGATCTGCGCTAAAGTCATGCCGCATGGACAGTCAGGCAGCGGCATCGACGGTTCTGGGCCACACGATCATCGAGTGGCTGGCTCAGGAGGCGTTGCTCGACTCCGAGCCCCCCGCGCTCTATGGCGAATTGTGCCGGCGGTTGCGCGCAGTCGGACTGCCGCTATTGCGCGGCCAGGTGGCGTTCCGGATCCTGCATCCGCTCTACGCTGCCAGCACGGTGAACTGGACCGGTGAGACGGGGGTCGTTGTCGAGAACTTCAGCGCCGAGGACAGCGCGCAGGATCGGTTTCTGCGAAGCCCGATCGGTCATACCTTGACGCATCGGCTGCCGGTGCTGCGCCGCCGGTTGACCGGCGACACCGCGCTTCTCGATTTCGATGTGCTGACGGAATTTCACGCGCAGGGCGGCACCGACTATCTCGTCTTTCTCATCGGCTTCGACCAGGTCGGGCGGAACGGAATCATCTGCTCCTGGCTCGGCGACCGGCCGGAAGGATTCACCGATGACGAGATCGCGCTGCTGCAGCGGATCACCCGCCAGCTCGGCATCGCGCTGAAGTCGAAGATCGAGCGAAGCGTCGCGGAGAACGTCGCCCACGTCTATCTCGGCAAGCGCGCGGGTAAGGCGGTGCTTAATGGCTTGATCCGGCGTGGCGACGGCGAAAAGATCACGGCCGCGCTGTGGTACAGCGATCTTCGCCAGTCCACTAAATTGGCTGGCCGGCTCTCGACCGAGGATTTCCTCAATCTGCTCGGCCGCTATTTTGAAATGACGGCGGCCGCGGTGCTCGACCATGGCGGCGAAGTCGTCTCGTTGATCGGGGATGCCGTGCTCGGCCTGTTCCGCGTCGAGGGTTCGGCGGAAGAGGCCTGTAGCCGCGCGCTCGCCGCTGCTCACGATGCGCGCCGCCGCCTTGGCGCGCTGCCGCCGACTGACGCGGCTTTCAACTTCGGCATCGCGCTTCATCTCGGCGAGGTGATTTACGGCAATGTCGGAATACCCGAGCGTTTGCAGTTCACGGTGGTCGGGGCCGCGGTCAACGAGGTCGCCCGGGTGCAGGACCTGACCAAGCAACTCGGCCATCCCTTGTTGGCCACCGCTTCCTTCGCGGAGGCGGTCGCCGCTCCCTGGCGTCCTTGCGGAGAACATCTGTTGCGCGGCGTCGAGACGCCGATGCAGATATTGACGATACCGGACTAAGGCCCGAACTCATCAAGAGCCGCGTCCGCTTTGCTCTCAGAAGGCGATGTGGAGTCTCGTCTACGTGCCAGTTGGCTTTGGGCCCAAATCCGGAAGTTGGCTGCCAATAGGCCCCGCTAGCAACGATCTATTAATCGTGAGCACTCGCCTCGCGTGTCTTTTGCACGATTAGCGTTTAAGTTGTGAGGGAGGGCTGGAAGCTTTGGTGTAAAATCGGATGAAAATTTACGATTGGGCTCTTGTCCTGCACTACGTGTGGCCAGCCATCTTGATACCTGTAGGATGGATCATTTCAGTGCGATTGGGCCGGGCACGCACCGCCTCGGGAGCTTCGATGATGGAGTTGCAGGAGCAACATCTCACCGAAACATATCGGATGAGCGCTGCAATGGAGCGGATCGCGGCTGTTCTGGAGAAAAGCCGGAAGGATTGATCAGAGCTATCTGGTTTGGGAGAGGTTGCGGATGACGCTGCGCGATATACTGCTCGCTATGTACTCCTGGTGGCCGTTCATCTTGATCATGGGGGGATGGATCCTGGTAACGCGCCTGACGCGCCAACGCGCCGCGTCCGGCGCCTCGATGATTGATCTGTATGAGCAACAGGTAGCCGAAACGCGGCGCACGAACGCAGGATTGGAGCGGATCGCCGCTGCTCTTGAGAAAAAATCGCAGGATTAGAGCAGGATTAGATAGGTGCCGGCGACGAGTTCACGCCCTGGCTAGTCCATGTGATCAAGCAATCCTTCCGGCGTGGCCGAGAGGCGATGGGCTCCTGCGGCAAGCAATTCTTCTTTGCTGCCGTAGCCATAGAGCACGCCGACCGCGGTCATGCCGTTGCCTCTCGCGCCGATCATGTCGTGGCTTCGATCGCCGATCATGGTCGCTGTGGCCTGATCGACCTGCGCCGCCTTCAGCGCGTAATCCAACAGCTCGGTCTTGTCCGAACGTGTGCCGTCGAGTTCAGAGCCAAACACGCGCTCGAAATAACCTCGCAATTTGAAGTGATCGATAATGCGCTCGGCGTAGACACCGGGTTTGCTGGTCGCAACGAACAGGCGCCGGCCTTGCCCGGCGAGCGCCGATAACGTGGCTTCAATGCCGGGATAGACTTCGTTTTCGAACAGGCCGACATCGGCAAATCGTTCGCGGTAAAGCAGGATGGCGGCATCGGCGAGTGCCTCGGTGCCGAGCAGTTTTTTGAAGCTGGCGTGAAGCGGGGGCCCGATGCACCACGTCAACTCATCCTCCGATGGCGCTTCGTGATCGAGCTTGCGAAGCGCATATTGAATTGAACGCGTGATTCCAGGCTTTGGATTCGTCAACGTTCCATCGAGGTCGAAATAGATCGGGTTCATCTGCTCGGGTGTTCTATTCGTTGCCCGTCAACCAGCCGGCGTCAACTTACGGCTCTCATCGTGCAACGATTGCCGAAAGCATCGGTGAAATGGTTTTCTTGTCAGAAAGACCGATGACGTCTGCGGGATCGACGGTATCCCATTTTATCGAAGTCGAGTTTGCCCGGTAAAACTTCGCCACGACAGCCTGGGCCTCGTGGTCGTTACCGTGTTTGTCGTGGACCGTAATCAATCCGGTCAGTTGAACGCTCTTGAGTTTCGGGAATTTGGCCAATGCCGCGGGAACAATCGTTCGCGCTATGGCACCGAACTCGCTCTTCAAGTCTCGCTGCTTGGCAACGAATGGATCGAGCGTGAACTCAACCACGAGGCATTCATCGGGAAACGTGACGATGGTCCAGGGATGCAAGCCGGGCTCGGCAATAGCGTGTCTGGCGAACATCGCGGCAGTTTCGGTCGCGGAAGCAGCGATCGGGAATAACAGGGCTACGATCAAGGCAGTCGCAAATTTCATTTCGCCGCCGGGTGTTTTCCGTGCAGCCCTTTGATTGGTACATTCTGACAGGGAGGTCATTGATGGAAACACACTACGCCGGAGACATTGCTGCAAGGAAGAGGTTGACGGATGATCGTTGTCGGAACGCCGATCAGCCCGCAGGCCGCGTTATCACAGATGTTCCTTCAGCCCGATGCGTGTCGACGAACCTTTTGGTCGTAATCGCTGCAACAAATACGGCAGCGGCGAACGAAAGGGACATAATTACAAATGCTGTTCGAAACTTCATTGCGGTGGTGCTCCGTGCGCCCACCCCCTGATCCGTAGAATAACCTATCGCGCAGCTGTTTTACAACTGCTCGTATTTCGGGCGGCCGGCGGCCGTTCCACAACCGGCCCCCATTCGGGTCTATAACGCTCCTCAGCCGGCCGCCGCTTTCTGGAACCGCCGCCATGACCGTTCCCGCAACCGAGTTCGCGCTTAACACCACCGCCGGAGCGCAAAGCTAGTTCGCAGCTCTCTGCAGAACATCCTCGAGATCCTTGTCGAGTTTCCGGGCAACGATGTCGATGCTCTCCTCGGCAAACTGGCCGAATGTCGAAACCGGCCGATCGTACTCAAATGCAACTTCACCTTCAGGATTTTCGCGAAGCAAGACCCGAATGGGCGCGTAAAGACCCGCTGAGATCCTGTGTCTTGTCATCAGCGACGCGGTCAGCGGGTTACCAATGTCATATTGGATAGCCTGCCGTTTCAATCCGGCGATTGCCAAGAGTCCGCCGTGGTCGCGGCTTCCGAAGATCGACAGAGTGGCCGCGGCCTCAAGTTGTTCGAGTGCCCGGTCAGCCAGGCCAAAACGGAGCAGCGTCGCGTAGCCGTCGTCAAGGCGCGGAACAAGCGTTTCGAGCGTTGCTCTTACCTCAGCGAAGGCTTTGCTGGATCGGATTGTGACGTGTTCGACCGTTATTTTTTCGACGGATGTATTGCTGCTGGCCATTGGAATATCTTTCGCTCAATTCGAAGAGACAGAGGCGTTCTTAGTCCTCAGAGGGAGCGTTGGGCTCCCGGCCAAAATGACCGGGAGCCGCTGCTGTTACTCCGAGAGCGCGGCTTCTTCGATGACCGCGGCGACTTCCTTCGCATGGACGACGAGGGAGGCATGGCTGCCGGCGACTTCCTTGGTCTGGGCATGCATCCTGGTTGCGAATATCTTCTGGACCTCGGGTGCGATGACCTTGTCCTTCGTGGTGATCACATAGAACGTCGGTTTGTCGCGCCAGGCTGCCGTGTCGACGGGAGCCTCGAACGCTGTGTGGTTCAACGGAAGCTGAGAGTGTGCCAACGATTCAGCGATTTGCGGAGGAAGATCCGCCGCGACCGCCGAAGGAAACACTTTAGGATCGATGTAGAGGTTTCCCTTTTCGTCAGGATGAATAGCCGCGGTGCCTTCGGTTGCCGGACCACTGCTGGCCAAGGTCGCCAGAGATTGTCCCACGTCGGGCGCGAATGCGGAAACGTAGACGAGCGCCGAGACCTTGGGATCATTACCTGCCTGTGTGATGACCACGCCGCCCCACGAATGGCCAACGAGAATGGTTCTGCCGTTCTGCTTTGCGAGCGCTTGTTTGGTGGCATCGACGTCCGCGGCGAGGGATGTAAGCGGGTTTTCGACGAGCGTTACGTTGTAGCCTTTCTTCGAGAGGATATCGGCAACGGGCTTCCAACTCGTCTGGTCGACGAAAGCGCCATGGACGAGCACGATGTTGTGGGCCGCCCCTTTGGGCAGCTCAGCCGATTGGGCGGGGGCAATGAATGCTGCTCCGGCCATGAGGACGGTAGCGGCTGAGAGGAAAAGACTTCGCATGGATGGTTCCTGTTGAAGTATTGGACGACGCGCGTCCGGGGGATGGGCGGGCGTTTCGGCAAGCTCGCAGTTCTTCAATTTGCCGTTGATCGCACGACGCGTCGGCCTGCCGCACGTGACGTAGGCTGGGGGTATCCCGGACGATAGAGCCTAACTGTCCGAATATTGTGTTCGATCGTCCGCGACGTTAACATCGGGCGCATGGATGCTCTTGCCGAAGTGCTCGATCGTGTTCGCCTTGGTGGGACCTTGCTCTTCCATTTCGAGCTCGGGCACCCTTGGAATCTGGCATTGCCAGAGCGCCCCTACGCCCTGTTCCATTATCTCAGTCGGGGTTCAGCGACCGTCGCACTCGAACGAGGACAAAAGCTCCGGATGAGCGAGGGCGACTTTGTCGTCGTCACACGCGGCGAGCCCCATGTGATTTACTCGGATCGCCGGACGAAGCCTTTACCGATTCCGGATATCGACCGACCGTCCGGGCATCTGGGCGTCGTTCGTCACGGAGGCGGTGCGCAACCTGTCTCGACAATGATCTGTGGCAATTTCACTCTGTCGCAGCCCTTGCGCGGCCGATTGTTGGAGTTGCTTCCGCCCCTGCTTCTCCTGAAACCGAAGACGGACGACGGCTGGTTCGATGCGATTCTGCAACGAATGGTCAACGAGTCGGCGGTTGAGCGTCCCGGCCAACGCGTCGCGCTCTCACGAATGACGGAAATGCTTTTCGTCGAAGTGTTGCGATGCTGGATCAAGTCTCTCCGTCCCGGCGAAGGTGGATGGATTGGGGCGATGGCGGACCCGCATATCGGACCGGCGCTTCAATTGATCCACGAGCAACTGGATCGGCCCTGGACCGTTCGCGAACTCGGGCATCACGTGGGGCTCGGTCGTTCAGCGTTTTCGGCTCGCTTCACCAAGCTCATCGGCCAGCCCGTGCATCGTTATCTGGTCGCACGCCGGATGGCAGAGGCTGCCTTCCTGCTCGAATCAGGCGATGAAGGGATTGCACAGATTGCGAGCCGGGTCGGTTACGAGACCACCGCCGCGTTTTCGAAACTATTCCATCGGCATCACGGCCTATCGCCAGGCCGTTACCGGGCAGTTCGACGCGCTGATGGCGGCTGAAGCCAAGGAGGCGTTTGGTAAACAGAGCCGCCGGCGGACATGCCCATCGGCCCCTAGTCATTTTCGACGCCGGCTTTGCCACGATTAAGGTCTATAACGCTCCTGTTTCGGCTGACCGCGCGCAAGGGAGTTATAAAATGTCAGATCAGATCGATCGCCGCCGCTTTTTGGGGGCCGCGGCCATGACCGTTGCTGCAACCGAACTCGGCTTGAACACAACAGCG
>Ga0210386_10002617_pt1 | contig 15364 bp, 14 predicted proteins | sample IncBWH32OmetaG_FD_160091 | JGI IMG/M metagenome (GOLD analysis project Ga0210386, IMG submission 160091) | Forest soil microbial communities from Barre Woods Harvard Forest LTER site, Petersham, Massachusetts, United States - Inc-BW-H-32-O ... | reverse complement strand
TTCCATATAGTGAATTAGAAACACATAAAGCTACTCCAAATGAATAGGAATTAACCATACCAGGAGTCAGGTTAAGCCCCCATTTATCACCATCGGAACCATACATTGATATTGCTGGGTCTGTAGACCATTCTTCATTACTTGCATGTTCTTCTCCACAAACAACGCCATTACTAACAAGCTTTACAGTATTATCTACAATACCTATACCTGACGCACCTTTACCAATTGCAACGGTTATTCCTTCTACCACAGCATCCTCAGGAACATTTAAATGAAAATTACCTATTTCTAGCGTATCTGAAACCTGGCCTACACCCAGAGTAACTGTTGCATACCTGCCATCAGCCTGAAATATATTAGAAACGTTTTCCCAGGTATCTGAATGATTTGCAATTACAATGCTCGATAGCCCGTGGTTAGGGCCTTGTACCTGGGCATATATATAGTTTGGAAAAGTTAAAACTGCAAGCGCAATTGCTAACCGGCGAAACATTTTGGAGGATTTAGTACTAGCTTTCATGGCAGTGAGTTTAAATAGTTTTTGTTTACAGAAGCAAAACTATACCTGTCACCTGCCTTACTATAAACCCAGGCATTGAAAAAGCCTCGGTTTGTAATGAATCAATGAAATTATGTAATGGAATAGGAAACTTATGTTCCCTGACGGCAACTTTAATGTGCCTCCCGATCTGGAAAAATACTCTTACTCTGCCCTTGAACCTAACAAGGGGAACAATTTAAAGTAAGAGATAAGGTCAGACAATCGGTTATATACCCTGATATAGATAAACCTATATTTAGCTACTTTTGTTCTTCACCCAAAGAATGGAATAAAACCGGATGCTTTTTAATTCATTTCATTTTCTTGTTTTCTTTATTGTTGTAACCACTCTTTATTTTTCTATTCCATACAATAAAAGATGGATATGGCTTTTGGCCAGCAGTTGTTACTTTTACATGGCTTTCATTCCTATTTATATCCTCATTTTAGGCTTTACCATAGTAATTGACTATTTCGCAGGAATATTTATTGAAAATGCTGAAGGCCGAAGGCGAAAATTATTCCTCGTGTGCAGTTTAGTTGCCAATATTGGTGTTCTGGCAGTTTTTAAGTATTATAACTTTATCAACCTGAATTTTACTTTTCTATTACATAGTTTCAAGCTTAGTAATCCTCTGCCCTATTTAACAATTTTATTACCCATAGGGCTATCATTTCACACATTTCAGGCCATGAGCTACACTATTGAAGTGTATCGTGGGCAACAAAAGGCCGAAAGACACTTTGGTATTTATTCCTTGTATGTTATGTTTTACCCTCAACTTGTTGCAGGGCCAATTGAGCGGCCACAAAACTTACTACACCAATTCAGGGAGAAATATGATTTTGATTACGACCGGATAACCAGCGGGCTAAGGTTAATGGGTTGGGGCTTATTTAAGAAAGTAGTAATTGCTGACAGGCTTGCAGTTGTAACGGATCTCGTTTACAACAGCCCACAGGAATTTAACAGCTTAAACCTTATTATAGCTACAGTGTTCTTTGCTTTTCAGATATTCTGCGATTTTTCAGGATACTCAGACATGGCAATTGGAGCGGCAAGAGTAATGGGCTTTACATTAATGAATAATTTCAACCAGCCGTACCATGCTAAAAGCATTAATGAATTCTGGAAGCGATGGCATATTTCACTTTCAACCTGGTTCAGAGACTACCTATACATTCCTTTAGGCGGTAACAGGGTACCCATTCCCAGGTGGTATTTGAATTTATTCATTGTATTTGTAGTTAGTGGTTTATGGCATGGTGCAAACTGGACATTTATTATTTGGGGTGCCTTACACGCATTTTACCTTATAGGGGCATTAATGACTGAGAAAATAAGAACGAAGTCCAGTAACATATTACCTTTTACAAAGTCATCAGTTTTATCAATATTAACTACATTTTTTCTGGTAGATATAGCCTGGATCTTTTTTCGTGCAAACAATTTGAGCTCAGCTTTGTATATAGTAAAACATATATTTTCCGGAATACCTGACCTCGTAAATAAAGTATTGCATCACCAATCTGTTTTTCAATTTATAGGCCTTTCAAAGCGTGACCTTATGTTATCGGCCTGCTTAATAATATTCCTGGAAGCGGTACATTTCGTGCAACGTAAAACAAGTATATCAGCAATGGTTTTAAAAATGCCGGTATATGTTCGCCTGTCAATATATTGCGGGTTAATATTAACAATTCTGTTTCTTGGTTTTTTCAGAGAAAAAGCATTTATTTATTATCAATTCTGATCGGGCATGGTAGCAAAATTTATAAAAAGAATCGGCATTATATTTGTTGTGGTTGTGGCCATTCTATTTGTATTCCGTTGCCTGTATATTGTACAATTGGGCAAGATCAGGATTGATAAGAAAACACATATTCTTGTATGTGGTGATTCGCATACGCAATGTGCCCTAAATGATAGCATAATGAAACATTCCCTAAATGTTTCTAATTCAGGCGAAGTATACATAAATACATATAATAAAATTAAAATACTTAAAAATGATAACCCACAGATAGACACCATAATTTTAGCTTACGGATTTCATAGCTTATCGGGCGGAACTGATAATTTTCTTACAAAGGAAATATGGACTCGTAAAGGATTTCCAACCTATGTCCCAATTCTTGATAATAGTTCATTGCTCGATGTGTTATCGCAAAATACTGTAGGAGTAATAAAAGCTTCTCCCAATATTTTCCAGGAAATGCTTAATTCGATGCTGGATTCTAAATATAGTTTTATAGGATATTATAATAATACAGGACACAGTCTATTAAATGAGCATGGAATGGAAATAACTTTAAACAGGCATTATTATAAAGAAAAGAATGTGGAGCAGGGATTTTCACCACTGGCAGAAAAATACCTGAGGGCTATAGTTCAGTACTGTAACGACAAGCATGTGAAACTTATTTTGCTTAATACTCCGATAACCAAAGAGTATTACAATAGAATCCCCGATAAATTTGTAAAGCATTACTATGCCATAGCCAATGAATTAAAGCAAAACGCTACTTTAATTGATATGCACAGTTTTAAGCTTGAAAACAAAATGTTTGGTGATGCCGACCACGTTAATGAATATGGGGCTACCGTATTTACAGAGAAAATAGATAGTTTGATAAATAATAGTAGGTAAAATACCTATGTCCTATTATACCTCCTTTGTAGATTATGAAAAAACTAAGTGATATAGAATTGTTCAGGGCATTCAGAAGTAGAAATTATACGTATTATTTTTTCGGCAGGGCCATATCGCAATTCGGCACATGGATGCAACGCACAGCTGTGGTTTGGGTAGTATACTCCCTGACACATTCTTCTTTTTTTACCGGGGTTGCTATATGCGCTGAAGTACTTCCATCGGCCCTGTTCTCCATTCCGGGTGGAGTAATGGCGGATAGATATAACCGTTATAAGATAATAAAGGTTACCCAAATACTATCTATGATACAAGCCGTATTACTGGCAACACTGATTTTAACAGGACATGTGATTATATGGGCCATACTTGTATTGAGCATTATTTTGGGTATTATTAATGCGTTCGACGTATCTGCCAGGCAAGCTTTTGTACATGACGTTGTTGCCAACCAAGCTGATTTGCCAAACGCAGTATCGTTAACTACTTCTACTGCAAGCCTTGCCATGTTACTTGGGCCTGCTGCTGCCGGTTTGGTGTTACACGCATTTGGTGCGCCGGTGTGTTTTTTGCTTAACGCCGCAAGTTTCGCGGGTGTATTTATTTCGGTAGTATTAATGAAGTTACCCAATAAAGCACCACACAAAAAAGATAAAAACGTGCTGGCAGAGTTTGCAGAAGGGTTCACGTATCTTGCAAAAACACCTAAGCTATTTATGATGATACTGATGTTAGCTATTATAAGCCTGCTTGTGTCGCCTTTCAACACCGTATTGCCGGTATTTGCCGATGTTATATTCAAAGGCGATTCATCTACTTATGGTTATATTAACAGCTTTATAGGTACCGGTGGAGTAATATGTACCATATACCTTGCTTCACGCAAGGCCGGTGCGCCTTTAAAAATAATTATGCTTTTAAGCACTATTTTACTGGGACTGGGGCTTATTTTCTTTTCACAGGTAAAATATTTTCCGCTATCTATGTTTTTTGCAGTAATAACAGGTTTTGGTTCAATGGCAACCTTTGCAGTTTGCAATGTAGTGGTACAATCAGAATGTGACCCCAAAATGCGTGGACGTATTATTGGCATTTTGCTGATGGCAGTTTTTGGTATGACTCCTCTGGGTAGTTTAGTGGTGGGTACCGTATCGCAGTATGTTGGTGCGCCGACAACCGTTTTATGCCAGGGTATTATTTGCCTGGTAATAGCATTGTGTTTTGCAAAATTCTTACTCCAGCCTTCAACAAAACCTAATTTGAACGATACCTTGGTAAAGGAAACTAACGAATTGCTGGAGGAGAATTTCGAATAACAGCAACACTGCTGTTTTGGTAATATGGCAATTTGCCTATAATGTTTCTATTCTCTATATTTACTTACTAAAGTATATCTCAATCAATATGAAAAAATTTATCATAGCATCCTTAGTCGGCGCAATCATTATTTTTATTTACTCGGCAATGTCGTGGATAATATTGCCGGTACACACCCACTCATTCAGGTACACACCTAAACAGGATACTATATTAAACACTCTTAATAACTCATCACTTGAAACTGGAGTGTATATGCTTCCATCACCCGATAACAGGAACCTGGGAATGATGAAGGACAAAAAGTATATGGATGAGATGAAAGAAATGAATACTAAAAATGCAGGCAAAGCATTTGCCATGATCATTTACGGTAAGGCAGGGAAAGAGATGGATCCAATGCAATTTATTATTGGCATCATTCTGGATATTCTTGCAGCTATGACAGCCGTAATATTGCTGGTTCTGGCTAAAGATAAGCTGAGAACCTTTTTTATGCGCTGGTGGGTGGTAATGCTGATTGGCTTTGTGATAGCTCTGAATTCTTACTTAACGGAATGGAACTGGATGCAGTTTCCCTGGCATTTTATAAAAGGTGAAGTAATAGATACCTTTATGGAATGGGGTTTATGCGGCCTATGGCTTGCCTGGTATTTAAGGAAAGCTTAGAAATTCAATTTGAATTGTAGCAAAGTCAAAAAACAGGCTATAGCTATACAAAAATATTAGGTGGTTTGATTTTCTTACTTTTGTCAAATGGCAAAACGAAGCACATCCGGAATTCCGGAATCAATTGCAAAGGATTTAAAACTGAAAGGGTTTAAAATACATACATTACCACAAACTCTAAATATATCTGCAGCACATGGCCGGCGCGATTTCTACAAAATAGGCCTGGTAACTGGCAATATGGTTGGTTCGCATGGCGATACGCCATTTAACATACATGGCACTGCATTGTTTTTTGTCAATCCTAATGTTCCTCATTCAGTTGTTCGTAACTGCAAAAAGAAAACCGGGTATGCCTGTCTATTCACCGAGGCCTTTATTGCCAGTCGAGAGCGGACAGAAATTCTGCAAAACTCTCCTTTATTCAGATTCGATGGAACACCTGTAATTCTTCTTAACAAAGAACAGGCTGCATTCATGACCGGCCTTTTTCAAAAAATGATCTCGGTACATAGCAGTAATTATCATCACAAAAATGAATTATTGAGGAACTGTATTGAGATTATTATTCATGAAGCGTTGAGAATTCAGCCACCACAAAATGAACCACAACACAAAAACGGCGCTACAAGAATTGCTCATTTATTTACAGAATTATTAGAAAGGCAATTCCCTATTGATAACACCGAACAACCACTCAAACTGAGAACAGCAAAGGGTTTTGCCGAAAGTCTGGCTGTGCATATAAACTATCTTAACCGCGCCGTAAAAGAAGTTACCGGTAAACCAACTTCGGTGCATATAGCAAATAGAATTGCTGCAGAAGCAAAAGCACTTTTACTTTATACAGATTGGAGCATAGCCGATATTGCTTACGGCCTGGGCTTTGAATACCCTACCTATTTTAATAATTACTTTAAAAGGGTAACAGGTATTACACCGAATTCACTCCGGAAAGAGAAAGTTTGAAAATCATACTTTTTGGTTTGATTCTCGTTAGCAGGTATCCCTTGTTAAACTGCAATTTTGCATCGTTAATTTTAAAACAGAAGGCAACATGAAAAAAATATTAATCACCGGTGCAACCGGAAAAGTAGGCAGCAGGTTTGTAGTACGTATGTTAGCAAAGGGTTATGCTGTTCGAATATTAGTACGCGATGCTGCAAAAGCATCGACACTAGCTAAACAGGGCGCAGAGGTAGTTATAGGTGATCTGAACAATGCAGACACTTTACCACCTGCTGTAAAAGGTATAGATGCTGTTATACATATAGCGGCATTCTTCCGTAGCTTCACCGATAATGAAGGTATTATAAAAACCAACCATGCCGGAACGGTAGCACTTGCAAACGCAGCTATTGCTGCAGGTGTAAAACGGTTTATTTTCACCAGCACAGGCAATGTTTATGGGTCAGACTATCAACGTCCTTCGAAGGAAGATGATACCGTTAATGTGAACGACCCAAGAGCATACTCGTCTAGCAAAATTGCAGCAGAAAATGAGCTTATTGCCTTGCATAAAACCAAAGGTTTGGATGTGCGCGTATTGCGTTTAGGTTTTGTATATGGCGACAAAGACCCACATATTGAAGAAATAATTCCTGTACTGAAAAACTGGAAACGACATTCAGGGTATAGAATGCATATGGTACATCATTTAGATGTTGCCCAGGCTTTAACCATACTTCTCCATACCGATGGGCTGAATGGAGAAATATTTAATGTGGCTGATGATGCGCCTATTAGCTTATACGAATTAGCTGACTCTTTTGGTATGGCAGCTGATACATTCAGCGCGGAAGAAGCGCCATTAGCTAAACCATTTGAAGGCATAATGGATGTTTCAAAACTCAGAAAGAGGACCAGCTTCAGGCCATTGGTGCCAAGCTATTATGTAGCACGTGATTTGGATATTTTGTAGAAAGAAGCTTAAGTTAGTTAAATGACTGCCTGAATTCCAAAGGAGATAGATTAGTCTTATTTTTAAATAGTTTGCTGAACGATTGTGGATGTTCAAAGCCCAATTCATATGCAATTTCACTTACCGACGAGTTAGTGGCAGATAGCTTTTCTTTAGCTTTTTCAATCAGCTTATCGTGTATGTGCTGCTGTGTATTTTGGCCCGTTAATGTTTTAAGCAATCCGCTCAAGTAATTAGGCGAAACATTTAATTTCTCAGCTATATATTGAACAGTGGGTAACTAACCACAAAAAAATATTGCAAATAAGTTTGCGCAATCAAATAGTTGCATATATTTGCAATCATATAGTTGCGCAATTTTTATGAAAACAAGAAGAGATGTATTCCAGGCAATAGCAGACCCGACACGCAGAGCAATTTTATTATTGATCGCAGCCCAGGCAATGACACCAAATGCAATTGCCGAAGAATTTCATTCAAGCAGGCAAGCGGTTTCGAAACATATTCAAATTCTTACCGAATGTGAATTGGTGAAGCAGCAACAAAAGGGAAGAGAAATTTATTACCACATCAATTCAAACAAAATGAAAGAGTTTGATAAATGGATCGCGCAATTCAAAAATACGTTGGAAACCCAGTTCAATCAATTAGATAAAGTATTATTAACCATGAAAAACAATAAGAAATGAGAAACAATTTGCTATTTGATTTTACCGTTGATAAAACAACCAAGACGGTATTCATCAACAGAGAATTTGCTGCCGGCCTTTCGATGGTATGGGATGCTTTTACCAAACAAGAAATACTTGATCAATGGTGGGCACCTAAACCCTTTTCATCCAAAACGAAATTTATGGATTTTAAAGTTGGCGAGCGAAGGTTTTATGCCATGGTAAGCCCGGAAGGGCAAGAGTATTGGTCGCTCCAGAAATATACTTCAATAAGCCCAAAAACCAATTTCAAAATGCTGAATGCTTTTGCAGATAAAGATGAAAACCCTGATTTGCCTGGTTCTGATTGGGATTTGAGTTTCAGTGAGCAAAATGGAACTACAAAAGTATCTATTACTATTAAAAATGAATCACTTGCCCGCATGGAGAAGATGATTGAAATGGGCTTTAAAGAAGGCATTACAATGACATTGAACAGCCTGGAAAAAATTTTGATGGCTTGATCGTCACTCCTTAATGCCTCCCTCTGAACTATGCTTTAAACATCATAGTTGATATTCCTTTTCTATCAACTCAATCAGTTCTTGTGCAGCAATACTTCTTTCATTTCCTATTTTTTCTCCCAGAATAAGTGCGCCATATAAGTATTGCGCACTGGCAATTAGCTCATTTAATACAATCGGATCTTCGGTTAGTAACGCATTTGCACCGGCTTCTATTTCTTTTTTCTCTTTTATTATTGTAAGTAGCAATTCGCCATCAAATACTCTTCCCATCTCACTCCCATAATCTGTAGCCCATACCATAATGGATTCGTTGTATTTTTTGAGCTCGTTTACTGAATGATAATAATATGAAATGCTGTTCGCAACATCTTGATTACTTATAAGCCTTAAGGTTCCGGAACTTTTCATTTGTTCATACGTACGTTCCGTAAGGTATAGTTGCTTAAACTGCGGTAATACCATTCTTGCCGTATAGGCAAGTTTAGTAATATGTTGTTTTCTTTCCGGGTCTTTTATAAGTCGTACAAGTGTGTCAATTAATTCAAATACAATAATATTATTTTTTGCATAATTACCTGAAAGGACAATATCTGCCCTTAAATCCTCCCTCATATTCTGGAGATAAACTCTCTCTTGTTTTTTCTCTACAAGGCGTTCTCTTATATTATCTGCTAAAAAACCTAAAAAAACAGCAAGGAACATCATTAAGAACTCAAAGAAATAATGCCAAATCGATTCCATTAGCTTAGGTTTGAATTAATGTATCTCTGTATTATTTGTTTACTGGTAATGTTTAATGCATACAGTCTAACCAATATGCACTTTATTCAATCAAATTTAGCATAATTCCCAAAACCAGAAAGGCAACTTATTTCAAGTTTAAATACTGTAAAAGGCAAATATTCTAAATTATTACTCAGTAATGTAAGTCACCAGTAAGTTCGTTCGCTAGGGTATTAATATTGGTATTCCTATCCCGTCTGGCTATCTGCTTTATTTTTAAGCGTTCTTTAACCATTTGGTTCCCTCTTCCAAATTATCGAAAAAGCTAATAGTCAGTTTTTCTTTATTTACTTTATACTGAGTTCTTTAGCTCCTATAATAGCCATTGCATTCCCTTCAATCTCAGTAAAATATTTCTCAGCCAGTTCGCTGTATTAAGTAAAATGATGGGGCATAATTCTATAAGGAGTACTGCTATATACGCACGAGTAAGCAGGAGATTATTGGCTAATGCGGCAGAGAAAGTGGATAAAAAGCCAGCTGTGGTTAAGCCTAATATCTGCTTGAACTAAATAATATACCGGAGATTATTCCTGTTTTTCTTTAAAATAAGAATCATATTCTCAAGTTAAAGTTTTTGTATCCATCCATTAACTGTAAACCTGCCATCCTTAAATTCTTTACTGGGACATGAAACAGGTAATACTTTATGCGACAGGGTTGGGTTAAAAAAAATGATTGTATTATTTACTGGTTCAATGCTAATATTACCGTTTTCAGGGAAAAGAAGCTCACCACCACTAAATTTTTTAGAAAGAGAATGAAAATAATAAACAAACGTCAGCATTCTACCTTCAGTTTCTTTAGTGCCTTTATCTTTATGAATCATAAATTGCTCCCCGTCATTATGGCTTGTTAGTTGAAAATCTATATCGTGGATTTTAAACGGCTCTATTTTCAGTCGTTCACAAACTTCAATAAAGTGCTGTCTGATAAATTGTTCAAGATTGGGAGTGAACTCTTTAAAATCAGAAAAATAAAGAATTTTTGACTTTCTCCATTTATGATAAAATTCAAGTGAAGAATAATTTATTCCCCCTGTATCTTTAAACAATTTTTCTTTGGTAACTATATAATTAAAAAGATTTATATTTTCTTCTTCTTTAAGTACATCACCATACTGAACTAACCATTTAATATCGTTTCCCACATAAATCATATTTATCTATTCTTGACTCAAGGAATACATTTACAGTGAAACAAATGATTCGGTTTTCAGGATAACAAAGAGTCCCGTAATTATGTAATATCTATTATGGTAAGAATTCAACTAAAACCACTATTATCCTCTTGACCATTACTTAAGTAGTTTCAATAGCGAATGCTTCCAAACAATCGTATTTTATTTGCTTGAAAGTTTCGCTATTTTTAATTAAAGGGTTAAATTATAAAAAGGTATTAGTTTTAGATGGTGGAGGTGGAGGGGGAAGAGGAGGAGACCAACAACTTGACGGTGTTTGTGGTGGAGGGGTATAGCAGGAATCAGCTTTATGTTTTGGAGCCCATTCTACCCCATATACTTGATGCATCAACTGGCATGTTCTTTCCCATGTTCCATCATCCTCTTTATGGCCTGGTTGATGATGAAGAAACTCACCGTCGCCCCAATTATTTTCACACCAAGATTTGTATTCTTTTGTGAAAAGAATAAATGAATGCCAAAACTCATCAACCTGCACTGAGGGAACAAGTTGTTCTTTTACTAATTTAGTAAGAGACATGAATCGAAGAAAATCAAGTCTCGCTTGTTCTGAACCCGATTCTTTCCAATTGTGCTGATCTTGTAGTCTCTTTTTGACGAAATCAAGGTTTCCACTTTCAAGCTTCTTTACAAATCCCTCAAATTCTGGATTTGAAGAAACTAAGTCATTATGCTTATTAATAGTAATCATAAATAACATTATGTTGGTTAATAGTATTTCAAATATAAGTAATTTCTAATACCCTATTAATAAAGCTAAATCTCGAATAGATTTTTAACTCTAAATGCACTAACTGAAATACTAATACTATTAGATAATGATGTAACCTTATGCCACCAACCAACTGGAATAAAAAGTGCTTCCCCTGCTTTAAGGCTAATTGTAATTTTTTTTGCCAACTTGAAATCAGGGAAATCATCTGATTCACCTCCTAATGGGCCTATTTTACTAAAATATCTATCATGTGGATACATAAAGGGAGTATCGTAAGGGGCTACAAGTGTAATTTCCTTGTCGCCATAAATTTGACACAAAATATTATTTACTTTATCAATATGGAAATTTGTAATTGTGCCTTTGGGGCCGATCCATATTCCAACATTCATTTCATTCAAATTCTCATGAAATAAATCTTTAGGTAAGAGTATATCTTTCAGTAGATCCTTTAATTGAGTATTTCTCAAAGTTGGATTTGCACCAGTCAGGTAAAAGTCATTAGAATCTTTTACACTCGACATTTTTTTAATGAATTCCTTAATTGTAATAGTAGAGGAACGTCTATTATAATCATAGGATTTATCCTCCTCTCGTTCATTCATATAACTGATACTTGCTTCCCCATAATTATTCAAAAAATAGTCAGGTGTCCATTTAGTAAATGCAGGCCAAGTAGTAACTAAATTATAAATTTTGGCTGGGAGATTACGTAGATAAAAATTCTTAAAAAATTCATCGTATGGAGGTAATTCAATTTCATTAACAAATGAAATTTCATTAAATTGCTTCTGTAGATATAGGATGTTTTCATAGATTTTTCCCTTATCATGATCATAAATTAATTCTTTTGCTAATTGGAATAATAGCTGGTTTAAGTCATTCGTTTTTTGGAAGCTAAATGATTCCAAAAATTCCTCATAATTTGAACTTGCCTTTATCGCCTTATGATAGGTTATTCTATTCATGCTTATGTGAAATCCAGATTCGTTTTAAATGTCTATTAGTATTTACCGGTAATTCTCCTCTACCGTGCATAACTCTATTGTTATTAATTATTAAAAATTGTCCGGGGGACAATAAGATTTTAGTGACTAATTTTGGGGCATGTAGTATTTTAAGAAAATTGTTGTATGATTTTAGTAATTCTGGACTTTCTAATTCTTCAATTAACCATGGAGCATAATAAATCATATATTCTCCAGTATCATTATGGGTTAACAAATTATAATAACTATTCCCATTTTTTATAACATTTGGACACCTTATTTTTATTCTTAATAAATTTTTAATATCAATAATTTCTAAATTATTTAAAATTGATTTCGAATCAATTAACAGACTTTCACCTCCAGAATTAGATTGTTTAATACAGTACCAAGCTATATAATTAGCTAAAATATGGTCAGTATGAAAATCCATACCTTTAGGAGAAAATAATCTTGTACTTTTTGTGTTATCAATGATAATATCATTTTCTAACAATGGCTCCCCTATATACGAGATGATTTCCATGAAATCATTATAAGAATTATTAAGCTCACTTACCCAGTAACCACGTGTATTAATACTTTCTATGATTTGCTCTCTCATATTTAAGTAATTTTTGTAATTCAGTAAACTAATTACAGCAAAAGTATAGGAAAAAGAAGAATTTGGTGAAACAATGACTTCTTGGTGAAACACTGGTGAAACAAAGTTGTCTCGAAATGGCTTGAGAAATCTCAAAATTCTGATGAAAACGGTCAAAATAGCTGGATAAGCTATGTTTTGTATCGAGTAATCTCGATGTATCTCCAAACTGGAGGTCCCGAGCGGATTCGAACCGCTGTACAAGGTTTTGCAGACCTCTGCCTAGCCACTCGGCCACAGGACCTTTTTCAAGGTAAATTGTTCCATTTGCCGTCTTATTCAACAAATTTGGAACCATATTTCAATAAAAGTACTGATTATCCGTTATCTTGGCTAAGTAGTACCTTTTTTACTTGGGCTGCAAATGTAATAAAATTAACAATGTATCTTTGTAATATATTATGCTCAAGGACTTAGGGAAAATTCTTCATTATATTAAACGGTATAAGACCTATGCCATACTGAATGTGATATTTAATATCATTTCTCAGGTGTTTAATATTTTTTCTTTTGCCATGATAATTCCCCTCACTCAGATATTATTTACCACTGACAAAGTCACAATGGCGAAAATAATTTCAGATGGCCCTCCAGCCCTTAAACTATCAGGTGAAGCCTTGTCGCAATACTTTAAATATGCTGTAGTACATTTACTTGACATTAAGGGTGCAGAATATGTATTACTAATGTTTTCTATTGTTTTTGTTTTAGTAATATTTCTTAAAAACCTCACCCGTTATCTTGCTATATTCTTTATGGCCCCGATCCGTAATGGGGTGGTTAAAGATATACGTAATGAGATGTATGAGAAAATAATGGTATTACCATTATCCTATTATTCCGCCGAGCGGAAAGGTGATATAATGGCGCGAATGACTAATGATATTACTGAAATTGAATGGTCGGTTATGCAATCAATAGAAATGTTAACCATAAACCCATTGCAGATCATTTCCCTCTTAGGATTCTTAATTTTCCTGAGTCCGCAACTTACGCTATTGGTTTTTATTCTTTTACCTATAACTGGCCTACTCATTGCACGCATTGGTAAAAGCCTAAAGCGCAGTTCTACAAAGTCAAAGGAACATATGGGTACACTGTTTTCTATGATAGAAGAAACATTAGGTGGAATACGCATAATAAAGGCATTTAATGCTGAAGATAATTCAAGAACAAGATTCCAGACAGAAAACAGCACTTATACTAAGGTAATGAATAAGGTTTACAGGAAAACTGACCTTGCATCACCATTAAGTGAATTTATGGGAAGTATTGTAATTGGAATTGTATTGTACCTTGGTGGGCAATTAGTTTGGAGCTCTTCACATCTATTAGATGGCGCCTTATTTGTAGCATATATAGCCACATTTTCCCAGGTTATTCCACCTGCCAAGGCATTCTCCGGTGCATATTATAGTGTTCAAAAGGGCCTTGCATCATTAGACCGTATTAATAAAATACTTCATAGCGAAGTAACTATCAGAGAAATAGGCAACCCACTCTCAGTTCAGTCATTTGAAAAGGAGATTGAGTACAAAGATGTATCGTTTGCTTATCAACGAGGCGATACAGGCCATGCACTTAAAGACATAAACCTTAAAATACCTAAAGGAAAAACGATTGCTATTGTAGGGCAATCAGGTTCGGGAAAGAGTACTTTGGTAGATATGCTTCCACGTTTTTATGATCCTTCATCGGGAAAAATAACTATTGACGGAATTCCCTTAACTGATTTGAGGCTGAAAGATGTTCGTAGCCTGATGGGTATTGTTACCCAGGAAAGCATTTTGTTCAATGACACAGTAAAAAACAATATAACCTTTGGTATGACAGGGGTAACCGATGAACAGGTTATTGCAGCTGCTAAAGTGGCCAATGCGCATGATTTTATTATGCGAATGGAAAATGGTTATGAAACAAATATTGGCGACAGGGGAAGTAAGTTATCGGGTGGTGAACGCCAACGTATGAGCATAGCACGTGCCATTCTGAAAAACCCACCTATACTTATATTGGACGAAGCAACCTCAGCGCTTGATACTGAATCGGAAAGGCTTGTGCAAGATGCCCTTACCAAGCTAATGGCACACCGTACTTCTATTGTAATTGCACACAGGCTTTCTACCATTAAAAATGCCGATGAAATTATAGTTATGCAAAAAAGCCTTATAGTTGAAAGGGGCACACACGCTGAGCTTTTAGCTCATAACGGCACCTATAAAAAGCTTTACGACCTTCAAAGTTTTGTATAATCTGCACAGGTTATGAAAAATTCACTACTTTCGTGCTTCTTAAAAAAGCATCAATGCCCGGATGGCGGAACCGGTAGACGCGCTGGTCTCAAAAACCAGTTCTTTCACGAGAATGCCGGTTCGATTCCGGCTCCGGGTACAGAATGAAATGAGTCGCTATTTTTAGCGACTTTTCTTTTTTTTAAATTCCCGGAATCCATGTAATATCAAAACAATTAAATGAGTTCAATCGGTTCAGCGGTTTAATTAATATTTCAGTGCAAATCAAGCATTTGAACTACACTTTTCTCCCCTTAACGAAAAATAATTACGAAAGCCTATTAACATAATAGTTTTGTTAATAATATAAAGAGGCTATTTAAAAAAATGCTGGTTATGGCAACTAACAAATTAAAAAGACTGGACAATATTGGCATTGTTGTAGAATCGCTCGATAATGCCATTGCTTTTTTTACTGAAATAGGATTAAAACTTGAAGGAAGAAGCATAATAGAAGGTG
>Ga0210386_10002616_pt1 | contig 15370 bp, 15 predicted proteins | sample IncBWH32OmetaG_FD_160091 | JGI IMG/M metagenome (GOLD analysis project Ga0210386, IMG submission 160091) | Forest soil microbial communities from Barre Woods Harvard Forest LTER site, Petersham, Massachusetts, United States - Inc-BW-H-32-O ... | reverse complement strand
CGCAAAGATGCGGTCCCGGGTCATCATCACGATCGAAAACGCGCCTTCGACTTGTCGCAACGAATCGGCAATGGCATCCACCAGCGTGCCGGCCTTTGAGTGCGCAATCAGCTGAACGATGATCTCGGAGTCGGAAGTGGTCTGGAAGTACGCACCATCACGTTCGAGCTTTGTCTTGACGTTGCCCAGGTTCACAAGGTTTCCATTGTGGGCAATCGCGATCAATCCTTTTGTGGAATCCACGCGAATGGGCTGCGCATTCAAAAGCGCCGAATCGCCGGTGGTCGAGTAGCGCGTATGACCAATGGCCATCTGCCCGGGCAGTTTCTGCAGCACTTCGTCCGTGAAAATCTCTGACACCAGCCCCATGCCCTTGATGTTGGCAAGGTGATGCCCGTCGGCAGTAGCAATGCCGGCCGACTCCTGCCCGCGATGCTGCAATGCGTAAAGCCCCAGGTATGCCATCCGCGCCGCGTCAGCATGCCCATGAATGGCTACCACGCCGCATTCCTCGCGGAGCTTCTCATCCCAGTGGTTTGTCATCCGAAGCGAAGCGTTCTCCGCAGACGACGCAAAGCCGAAGGGTCCGCGGTTCGATTGTTCGCGGAAAACCTCAGAAATGTCTTCGACCCCCTCGACCCCCTGGAACAGCAACCGGCTCATGCCGTCACCTCATTGTGGAGTGCTGCTTCGAGAGACTTTTCCCAAGGTTCACGCAGTTCGGCAAGCGACGCCGAGATGAAAACGTCGCCGTAAACAGCGACCTCCAGCCGGTCTCCGCCGGTGATTCCAATCCGGGCAGCATTGAATTTGAAATTTTCAGCGATCTCCTCGATTTCTGAAATCTTTTCCGGATTCCCGCTGAGAATCACCGTTGAAGCCGGTTCGGCGAATAAGCCAAATAATGGATAAACCATCAGCGATTGTTCCTGCTCCACACGCGCGCCGATGTTGTTTGCAAACGCAGCCTGTGTCAACGCCACCGCGATCCCGCCGTCCGAGACGTCCCGCGCCGAATGCACCAGTCCCCGATTCGCCAGTTCGATCAGCAGCGTATGCAAATCAGCCTCTGCCTCAAGATCGAGTTCAGGCGGCCTTCCCCACGTAGTATCCAGCAGCGTCTTTGCGTACTCCGACGAACCAAAGATCCTCAATTCTGCTGAAGCTGAAACATCTGTCACCAGCGCCTCTTCGGGTACGACGACTGGTTCATCTCCCATGACACCCGGCACGATGCTTGACGTCGAGTCAGAGGGCTCTGGATGCGTAGGAACATCGAGAATCGGATTCGGCTGCTCTCCCCGCGGTACCGGCCACAAAAGCAGAATCGCGTCCCCTGCTTGCTGAAAATCTGCAGGCACGGCCTTCGACACATCGTCCAGAATCCCAACAATCCCAAGCACTGGCGTCGGATAAATTCCTTCGCCCTTGGTCTCGTTGTAAAGCGAAACATTGCCGCCCGTGATAGGAGTCCCCAGCGCGATGCATGCTTCCGCAATCCCATCGATCGCCGTCGAAAGCTGTGCCATGATCTCCGGCTTCTCGGGATTGCCGAAGTTCAAACAATTCGTCGCTGCAACCGGCAACGCGCCCGTCATTGCAACCTTGCGCGCGGCTTCTGCCACTGCGTGCATTGCGCCGAGCTTCGGATCGAGGTAACACCACCGCCCGTTGCCATCGAGCGCCATCGCCAAAGCGCGCTCATGATGCAGAGTCCCGGTCCCCTTGATCCGCATCACGCCGGCTTCTCCACCCGGTCCCAATACGGTGTTGGTTTGCACCATCGTGTCGTATTGCTCGTGCACCCATCGCTTCGAGCTGACGTTCGCACTCCCCAGCAGCTTTTTCAGGTCTGCGATGAAGTCGCGATCGCTCGAGAGTTCTTCCAGCGCTTCCGCCGGAGCGTCCAAAGGCATCGGCGACGTCCAGCTCCCCACCGGCCGGTGATACAACGGCGCGTCATCCGTAAGCGACTGGTTCGGAATATCCGCGACCAGTTCGCCATGATGCCGAATGCGCAACCGCGGCTCCGGCTGCACAGTACCTATGATCACAGCATCTAGTCCCCACTTCGCAAAGACGCGCAGCACTTCGTCCTCGCGGCCCTTTTCGGCAACCAGCAACATGCGCTCCTGGCTCTCCGAGAGCATAATCTCGTAAGCGCCCATGCCAGTCTCGCGCTGCGGAACAAGATCCAACTCCACGTCCAACCCCACGCCGCCGCGAGCACCCATCTCACAAGTCGAGCAGGTCAGCCCCGCTGCGCCCATGTCCTGGATGCCAACGATTGCGCCCGTCTTCATCGCCTCAAGGCAGGCCTCCAGAAGCAGCTTCTCCATGAACGGATCGCCCACTTGCACATTCGGCCGCTTTGCTTCGGTGCCCGCGTGGAATTCCTCGCTGGCCATCGTCGCGCCGTGAATGCCGTCGCGCCCCGTCTTCGCGCCAACGTAGATCACCGGGTTTCCAGTGCCCGTTGCCTTTGCGTAGAAAATCTCGTCTTTCCGGACCAACCCGAGCGCAAACGCATTCACCAGCGGATTGCCGCTATAGCAGGGCTCAAACTTCGTCTCCCCGCCCAGGTTCGGCACGCCAAAGCAGTTGCCATATCCGGCTATTCCGCTCACCACACCCTCGACGATGGAGTGATTCTTCGTCACAAGCTCCGGCTCCACGCCGGGTTCGGGCTGGATCGGACCGAAGCGCAGTGAATCCATCACTGCCAGCGGCCGCGCACCCATCGTAAAGATGTCGCGTAGGATTCCGCCGACGCCGGTCGCCGCACCCTGGTGGGGCTCAATGTAGCTGGGGTGATTGTGGCTCTCGATCTTGAATGCGCAGGCCCACCCGTCGCCCACGTCGATGATGCCGGCGTTCTCGCCCGGCCCCTGCACCACCAAGTCGCTTTTGGTAGGCAGGCGCTTCAAATGCACACGGCTCGACTTATACGAGCAGTGCTCGCTCCACATCACGCTGTAAATGCCCAGCTCAGTGAGGGAAGGGACGCGTCCCAGTGCCGCCAGAATCCGTTCGTATTCATCCGGAGTGATGCTGTGCTGAACCAGCAACTCCGGGGTCATGACGACCGGATCGGGAACGACTGCAGAAGAGGCAGTAGTCATCACGATTGCCTCCATTGTCGCACGGGATTGCCGGTCGGACGCGCGCGACGCACACAGAAAGGACTTAGAGCGTAGCTCGACTCAGTTCCGTCGATTGGAAGCTCGCTTCAAGTAGCCGCGTATCCAACGCCTGTGCGATACTTTCCCTACGCGCTCCACCCCGTTGCCGGGATGGCGGAACTGGCAGACGCAGCGGACTCAAAATCCGCCGACCCTTGCGGTCATGGGGGTTCGACCCCCCCTCCCGGCACCAACCTATCCCACTTGAAATAAAGCTCTTCATTGTAGTCGAGTCGTTTCCTTCTGATCACCATTTCGGTTGCTCTCAACCCCTAAGGGGTCGAACCGGGGGTTTATCTGTTTTTGACGATACTGGTCGAGCGCCGCCATAGCCTCTTGTTGATCGCGTCTGTTGGTGATGTTGTATCGCTCGAACATCGAGCGAGTCTTCCAGCCACCGGCCTTCATGATCACTGATTCGGGCACGCCTGCACGGCGCAACGCGCGGGCAGCCGACCTTCTCATGTCGTGCAAAATCAGACCCACGTAGCGCCGCTCACCGCCGCACGCTCGGCACTTCTTCGTGCCCCCCGCTATCGGTGCCTTGCACTTGCTGCACTCGAAATGACTCGGTTTGCCGTCGGGGCCGGGCAAGCAGGCGCGGATGCAAAGGTTCTGCCACGCCGCGCGAAAGTCTTTCACTGGCTTACCGTCCGCCCGCGTGAACACATGGTCGTCGGGGTCCTTGCCTTCGCACAGCGCCGCAAGCAGCGTGCAGATTGTGTCGTTCATCCACACCTCGCGGCCTTCGAGGTTCTTTGTCGTGCCAGGGTCGAGGCGGATAGTTCGCTCTCGGAGATCCAAATTCACTTGCCGAACGCGCAAGTTTATGAGTTCGCCGCGACGCCAACCGTAGGTGTACGCCACCTCAACTAGTGCGCGCAGCCACAGCCCTTCCTTGGCTGCCTCTTCGACCATGCAGTCAAAGGCATCATCTTCGACGAATCCCACGCGGACGTTGTCGCGTTCATCGAGCATTGGGATGTGCGGCACAGTGTGCACGGTGGGCGGAGTGCTCTGCTTGCCCTGCCGAAACATACGCCGCAATGCACCCAGTTCGCGGTTAATAGTGGCGTTCTTTGCCCCTTCCCCTCGGCGGTTCTGTTTGTACTCATCGATGCGGGTCGTGGTCACGGCTGTCGCACGCATCGCGCCGAAGAAAGGCCCCAAATGTTTCCAGCGCCAACCCAACCCCTTAGCCTTGCGGCTACCGGGGCGTGCGTTGGCAAGAGTGGTAGTGTGCAACGCCTTGTACAACTCAACCACGGTGCGCGCCCGCCCGGTTTCAAACTGCTCACCGCGGTCTATCTTCGCAAGTAGGTCTCGTAGCACTCGTTCTGCTGTGGCGCGTGTAGGCGCTCCGATGTAATCCTTCTTGCACTCTTTGCGTCCGGTTTCGGGGTTGGGGTAGTAGTACTGAATGTGCCAAAGGCCGCGACCCTTGACTTTCTGAAACGGATGGCCGGTGCCGCGCGCTCGCCGATGCTTGTCTTTCGCTTCAGGCATTGACAACCTCCCTTCTCCTTCCCCGACCTCCGGCCAATCCGCCTTTGCGTCCTCGCTCGCGCCGCTGTTCCACTGTCAGTTTTCGTGCTGCAGTCAGCCCGCCTTTACGGCCCAGTTCTTGGGCCGCCAAACGCAACTGAAATCTCGTTAGGTTCGCCATACATTCGCCTCATTGCTGAGTTCATTTTAGCTGTCCGGTAGGCAAATATAAAGCTATTTGTTTCAGTAGTATGCGCCTATGTGACGGCCGTCCCCGCCCAAAACGGCCCCTACACGCTCCGGCATGCGAAAGCCTCGACGTCAACCCCTATTCGAGCCCTTCAGTAGCTAAACAGCAGCAACAAAATGGGTTAGTCGGAAGCTGCGGATGTAACAGCCGGATTGTTAGGGGTCGGAGGGGGTCAGGCCTGCCTACTCCAGCCCTGGGTACAAAAACTGTGTGGGGTACGTCCTCACAAGAGAATAGGGTAGTCCGCCCCCCTGCGACCCCCCGGCTCACCGGGGCCGGGTCGGACAGCGAAACGGCGATCTCTTCTTTGCGCCCCACGAGGAGCGTATTGAGCACCAACTTGTCTATGTTCACGAAGTCGGCTCCACATTCCACAGTGATCCGCTCCCACGTCGGTTCGATGGTCTTAGCCAGAGCGACCGGTTGACTCTCGGGCCAGATGATGCGTCCGCTGCCTGCCAGACGGACGTATAGGTCTTTGTTCCGGTACTGGAGGTTTTCAATCTTCATTTCTCTGTCTCCTCTTGGTTACCTGCGTGATGACGGTCAGTAACGGGAGAACTTTAAGCTTTGGCCTATGAGAAGGCTCCGCCTCAATCAGCCCGGCTCATTGCCGCATCGGTACCATCTTTCTGCCCACGAACTTCCGCCTTGCCGCACGTCCTTTTGTCGGCTTTTCCTGTTGTTCAGATTTAGGCACTAGCCTCAGTGCGACGCTTCGTTCACCGTGCGACTTAGTTGCCGGAAATCCACGGTCGGCCAATTTCTGTGCGAACTTGTTCTGCGGCCACTTGTACTCGTTGTTCTTTTCTGCCCAGACCAGATACGCCGCATGCAATTCACTCGGCTTCGTCTTCGCATTCCGGTCGGCTACCGTTTTCTCCGCCAGCCAGAGGCCAAGAACATCCTGCCCTTCGAGGTATTCCGTCGTGGCATCGAAAACGGCCTTCGGCGGTCGGAGTCCATTCTTCTGCCAAGCGAGGCATCCTTCTAAACCCCAAGCCAAGATTCCCGGCCGCTCGGCCTTCAGCTTCTCGCCTAATTGAAGGTCGCATTTCCCCGGCGGGAAGTGTGCGGTGAAAGGGACAAGCTGGATGCGGCGCTGCATAGCCGGATCCACGTTGCGGAGCTGCGGACGGTGGTTGCCGGAGATTAGCAGCTTAAACTGCGGCACATATTCAAAGAAGTCCTGCCGCATTTTGCGCACAGCAATGCGTTCGCCTCCGGTAACGGCTTTGAGTTTCGCTTCGTTCCATCGGCTACCATCTTCTGTCTCAGTGGCCGCCACCAGTCGAGCACCTCGCAGACCTGCAAGGTCAGTCGGGTGCTGCGGATTGTGTGCGGCCATAAATGTCTCCATAGAAGCGACGCGAGCGTATTCGCCCAGTACGCCGAGCAGCGTATTTACGAACACACTTTTCCCATTCGCACCGGTCCCGTACAGAAAGAAGAATGCATGCTCGCTGGTATCGCCGGTCAGGCAGTACCCGGACATGCGTTGCAAGTATTCCTGCAATTCCTGATCTTCTTCCGTAATCTCACGTAGGAACTGCAGCCAGCGAGCAGGCTTTTCGCCGCTAGGGGCCGCGGTGGTTAGTTTGGTCATGTAGTCCTCGCGGCGGGATGGACGCAGCTCGCCAGTCCGAAGATCGACAGAGCCATCCGGCGTAGACATTAGCCAGGGATCGGCATCCCACTGTTCTACCGTCGCGGCCAAAGATGGTTTCACACCGGCCTCGCGCTGCACTATCTCGCGTGTTCTGCCACCTCGCATTCGGTTCGCGTCAGATAGTTTTCCGGATTGCGCAGCCGCCTTGTGGCAGAACTCCTGCACCAACCGCGCGACCTGTTGTACCGAGTCCTCGCGCCAACGTTGGTTGTCCCAAACCAGCCACTGGCCCCACTGATGCGTGTATCGTAGAACGTCCTTCTGTGCTTCTGCGAACTGCGTTGCGAGCGCGTCATCCGAAAACGGGGCGACGACCGCATTCGTCCTACTGCCAAATACACGCTCCATCAACGCATCGCCGTCGGGTTGTGCTAACAAGTCATCAGGACCGTTCAGGCCTTCCATCTGCGGTAGTTGGAGAAGATGTACTTCGCACTGCAGGCTGCACAGTACGGCAACTAAAGCTTCCTGTGCTTCGCGTACATTTGCGTTGTTCGCAACGTTCGCGTCGAGCAGGATGTACAAAGTCCGCCGTTCAAACCAAGCGAAGTCCTGCAGAGGTTTTTTGTCCTGCGACCAGCCCCAGCATCCGCCCATCGCGACAAACAGCACGCGGTCGCCGAATCCCATGCGGCATGCCCATGCGGTAAGCGCTAGCGCCGCCTTCTCGGATTCAATTAGTACGATTACGACGTTGCGGTTCTCCAGCTTGTGTTTTGCATCGTGCGTGTAGTACAGGATGCGCTTGGCCTTGTCACGAGATGGCATCACATACTTTCGTTCCGCTTTACCGTCCTTATCGAGTTCTGGGTTGTCGCGGCGTACGCGGAGAGTAACCATGTCACCGGTCCAGGGGTCTGCGTACGGGAAAGCCAGCCCAGCCATGTTGCCCTTGCCTACTAGTCCCAAATGCCGGTTTTCGCGATCGGTCCCGCGCCTAACGCCAGAGTCAGTCGCGCGATCCGCAGGTATGCGGAATCTTGAGAACATTTCAATGTCTGCGGGAATAAAGCTCGCTGGCCATTGTGCGGAAGTTGCAATCTTACGCTTTGCCATTATTGCACCTCGCCTTTCGGCGCTGCAGTGTTGCACTGCTCGATGGCGCCTTCCAAGTCGCTCAGCTTGATTCGAATCGCACGGCCCAATCGACACGCAGGTAGGCGGCCTGTCTTGATCAATTTGGCAATCAGTTGGACACTGACCGCATACCTCGCGGCGGCCTGTTTAACCGTGGTGTACAGCGGCTTACCGGCGGACTGGTTTCGCATTCGCCACCCCCGCCCACACGCACGCTGCTTCGCCTTTCAGAGAACTTTGCGATTCGAAAAGGGTGCGCGGATCGCTTGCGATCGCTTTGCCCATTCTGTAGTCGCGCACCAGTTGCACGGCCTTACAGTCGGCATCGTCGAACAGATATTCAACGACCTCGTCGCTGCTCGCCATCCGCGCGCCGCGATATTGCCGTCGGCAGACGGCGATCAGGTATGCACTGAAGTGGGTGTTGGTGAGGCTGTAGAGTTGCGCGGGGGGACTAGAGGCGGAGGGCTCCGTCGGTGGCAGTACTCTGCTTTCCATGCAGGTGTCCTTGTGCGCTAAATGCAGTTGCACTATGCGCTGGAAATGTTCCACCTTGTAGCAGGGAACTCTGGCCGAGGTAGGCTACGGACTCGTACGTATCGTGGGCTCTTCAGGCTTGCGCCGGTTGTCAGGCCGGTCAGAGGGTTCCCATTCTACGCCGCAGCTTTCGCTCCAGGCGGCTTCCGGCATTACAGCACCGGGCACTTGGACACTAAAACTATTATAGACCTAACCGGCAAGCGAACGCTGCGGTTACGCGTTTCTGGTTGGGCAGGCGAATCGGCTTGCTCTCAACCCACCTGACCGGCATTCCTCAGTCGGATCTGATCCCGCCAGAAGCGGGAACCAAAAAATTCTGGATTTTCCTTTTCGGATATTTTCACGGGAAGGGATTCTTCAGCCAAGGAGACTTTCACTATGATGACCCGCGAGGAGGGTTTCGCTCGCAACTCTATTCCCCACCGCTGGTGCAGAACCGAGTCTGGCTTACTGGGTCTATTTTGATCGGAAGGACGATCTTTGACCACACTGCCCAAATCGAGCCTCGCATTGCTCAATTCAAAACAACCGCGACCGTGCCCCTGATGCACTTGCGGCGACCACGAAATTCATAAAAGCCTGTGCACATCCAGATGCTTGGTGCCAAATCGTTGGCGGTCACATCCACACAGCGAAAGTGACGAGAAAAGGATTCTATTGGCTGATTCCGCGAGCGGAGCACTTAACATCACCTGCCGATAAAATCCCGTCCGAACGAGCGATATAATTCCTGATCCATGTGCGGCAGATACGGCAGACGTGTAGACAAGCGATGCATTGCGGAATCGATGCACACTTACGGCAACCAATCTAGATATTTACGAGAAACTCAAACAGCGCCGAATCGTCCTGCCATCGCGTGCGTGATTTTTGCGGGCTCAGTTTATTCAGCGCGTTTTGAAAACGCTGGGGCGTCAACTGAAGGTAGCGATCCGTTGATTCGAGCCCGACATTACCCATATATGCCCCCAAGGCAGGCAGCATCAGGTTCAGATCTTCTTTTCTCTTTATCCATGAAGTGATCTGATGGACGGCAAACGTCGGTCTCAGATCCCTGGCACAAGGTTTTTGACTGCTCTCCCGATGGCCAGCAATTCCCGCCGACCGGCGCAGACGCTCAAAATAGGCGCGAAATGCCCGCGGGGTAATCTCGCTTCCGTTAATCCTGCAGAAGAAGAATTGACTCTGCACTTCAATGAGTTTCTGCGACTCGACATATTGCCGCAATACACGGACGAGGTCTTTCCCGATCGGGATGCATCGGCTGGTCTTGAGCTGATTACCGGAGAACTTAATCAACCCGTCCTGGAGGTCAACATCCTCGTTTACAAGCCTTGTTACTTCGCCGACACTGGCACCGGTCGCGTACAACATAAGAAAAGTAGCACGCAATGTTTTTGGGTGTATTTTGTCATTTGAGGTTTTCGATACGGGCACCAACCGCAGTAATCTACGAAGTTCTTCCCTCGTGTAAATGTAGGGCAAGAAACTTGACCGTTGTCGCGGGCGGTTGGCAGGCATCGGCGGTTCCGCAATCTCACCGTGTGCAGTCCAATAGTCGAAAAAGTGCTGAAGTAGGCTATGTTTCGTGCGGAAGATCGTTGCCGAGGTTTGAGAAAGATTCAGAAATTGCGAAACGTGATTGACGTCGATCTGGCTGAGAGACAGATTGCCTACTGTTCTTAAGAAGGCTCGGTATGTATTGTAGCCTTTTGAAAAAGATACACCCGTAGCCTGTTTCCGTCGGACATACCAATTGATTCCCTCTTCAAGTGTCATAAGACACCCCGGAGACTAAAGTCGGCCACATTCTTTAGGGAAGCAGGGTCGAATTTGGCATAGTTGCTAACGGAACGCAAGTCCCTATGTCCCAAGAAATCCGCAATGTCCTTAAGGGAAGATCCTGTTCTCAGCAGCTGAGTGGCGCAAGCACGGCGCAGCGAATGTGGTCCGAATTGTTGGGTTGCGATGCCAAGCTTCTTGATGCGGGGAGAAACAATCGATGACATCGAATGTCCCGAAACGGGACGGTAGGGCGGGTTCAGTGTGACGAAGAGAGTGCGACAGGGACATCTCGGCCGCGCCTTTTCTAAATACAGTGCGATTGCTTCGCCTACCTCACTCTGCAAGGGAAACTGCTGGGTCTTCCCTCGTTTGGCTCTTCGCACAGCCATCGATCCATTGCGCCAGTCGATGTCCTCAAGCGTCAAACCTCTCACCTCGGCTGATCGCAGGCCATATATCGAAAAGAGCAAAAACATGGCTCTGGCTCGCAGGTCGGCGGGCTTAGAGATTCCGATCGAGGCAATTACTCGACGCACTTCTTCCCAGGGGGGGCCGCTGAGGTTCTCTGCTATGCGGGGTACGCGGGGACTGCAAATGCTGCCTCGGATTCCGCAGTAGCACCATCGCTGCTCTTCAGCGTATCCGAAAAAAGTCCTTAGCGTTCGGCAGTGCGCAGCAACCGTGTTGCGCGACCATCCATCTCGCTTCGCTTCGAGATATGCTTCGATATCTAAAGCCCGCACCTTTGAGAAATCAGAACAACGCGGATGTAACCAATTGAAAAACATCGAAATTTGCGTTCGATAGCTCTTAAGGGTTTCCATAGCCAGGCCGCGCGAACGCATGGCATTGAGAAACTCGGATAAGAGATCGCCGAATAGAGGCACCGGTTTGGGATCCGTGATGAGGGATCCTTGAAACCGGAGCCAATTGGTGGCTACCAACTGGAAATGATATGGGGACCTGCGGTGTCGACAAGCATTTGAGTCGCCAACCCAACGCTCGCAACCTCGCAAGATCTCATCCATCCCGACCGGCCGGGTTGAGTCCAATTTGAGCAGTCGTACCACATGGAGGAGAATGGTGGCAACGTTTCGAACACGCTCTCGACGTGTACCGATCTCAAATAGATACGTCAAGTATCTCTCGCGTTCCGCGAAAAGCGGAGCCTCTCGATGCTTCTCGCGAACGCTCTCGATGAGAAAAACCGAATCGATCATGTGCATCCTCAACCACGATGAGCGCTGCGCTTCCGGATTTCTTCCGGAGAGGCTCGACGCCGCTCCTCGACAATCCAGACCCAATCGATCTGCTGCCAATGAGACCCTCGAAACCGCGTACGTGATTCGGTTTATTAATACCCTTTTACCTTGGATGTTGTGGAGTGTGCCGGGCGGCTGGTAGATGCATGCCATGATCATCATCATGCGACATGGAAAAGCACACTCTCATCTTCTACCGTGCTGCTCTCATCGTGACCGCAGCGCGCTTGCAGACTCCGCAGGCGCCGCCCTCTTTCGCGCAATGTCGGCAATACTGCAATTCTTGCAGGCGTTGCACGGATCGCTCCCGGTGCAGGTTGCGAAATAGCTGTCTGATCCAATCCCTTCGAGCAGGACAAACGTTAGCGCGACAGGCCAAAGCCTCTTCAATGACATATTTGCCTGCCCATGAATGGAATTGCAGTAACGGTAGGCCAAGAAATAGTCAGAAGCAAGGGATTTCAAATCGCCGGAATATGTTTGCTAAAAGAAGTCGGCGAATTCGCAGCGTGATTGCTGTCTGCAAACTCATTTCGGCCATTCTTGGACCAAATCTCTCTATTTCTCACACGTCCATCCATTTGCACTTTCGGTTCCCGTCAGCATCATTCTTGACATGCAGGAAATCCTCTCCAGAACTGATGATTCGAATGCCCCACTGCGCATCATGAGTTCTATGAATTGTGCTTGGATGACTTCGAAACTGCTAAGAGCCGGCGTTACACGATGCGGGAATCCCACGCACAGTGGCATGAAGAGATTGGGCAGGTAGGCTGGGACGAAGCAGAAACGGAGATGCTCCCGACGTTCGAAGAGGCCAATGAGCGATAGGCAAGGCGGCCGCAAGCCCTGGGCGAGAAGGGCTTCATCAGCTCGGATATGGACCTCTTCTGATGAGATTTCACAGGAGCGCGGTGAAAACTCTTGAACTCAGGCCTCAAGAATTTGATACGTATGCCGCCACCCAATCCGAAACCGTTTGATGTCCTGCTTTGCACTTCAGCAGACAGGATAGCGCGAGACGCCAGTCTTGCAATCCGAGTCCATGTGACCTTCAGAGGGTGTGGAGTTGAAATCCGCTTTGCGGATCTTGACGATACCCAGCGTTGAACCCGTCTGCACGTAAGCCTCTAGTTCCTGAGTGCTCATGCGGTCGAAGAGGTTATTCATCGAAACGGTTTCTTTTCGGTCGATCCATTCACACGCCGAATTGATTTTTGCGTAGGTTTGAAGGGCAGCGACTACAGCGGAAGCGGTCACGTCAACTTCCCCGCCTTTTCGATGATCCGCTCCAGAGCCGCACGGATGTTCTGTTGAGGCTTCCGGAATAGCCCTAGCGCATGGCATGGCGTTAGACGCTCGCGCGGTCCGCCAGCCTCAGCAATCGCAGCCGGAGAGCGCCAGTAGATGAAGGCGACCTCATTCTCTTCACGTTGCTGGTGAGTGCACACAGAGCAGTTCCGGTGGTGCCTTCCAAGGCTCAACGGCGCTTACGTCTCGCATTTCCACATTCATAAAGCAATTGTCTTCCCGCTTTGATCGCTCAGCAAGGTGGGTGCTGTGGCGCCGGCGGCCCATACAGTCCTGATTGCCTGGTTTAACCGACCAGAGAGAGCACGAATCCATAGAATGTATAGTTTGAAGGAAAAGGTAATTCGTGTTGATAAGGGTCTTCACTGTAATGAGTCCTATTCGAATCCCCTGGGAACAACGTTGCGCTGTCCTGCCGTCGCACTCCGTGCCCAAAATCCCTAGCCACATTGTGGGCGACGTCGATAGCTACGAGAGCTGGGAACAATCGAAAGCAGACATAGGAAGGGGGGGAACGGTCCTTACCCGTGTCTCCGAGTTGAGAATTCCAGTGCTTGCAGACATGAAGAAGGGGGTCAGATGAGCATCGCCAAAATCCTGCAGCCCCGCCGCGTGTTGCTCACCTTTGTATTGGCTTTCGTGGCGCAGGCCGGAATCGCCCAGACAATCAATGTGATGGATTACGGCGCCAAAGGAGATTGCAAAACCGATGACAATATTGCGATTAGGCAAGCGATGTCCGCTGCCTATCCAACGAAGACGGTCTTACTCCCAGGCAAGTGCTTCCTGACCAGCCCCCTCCCCTACTATGGCGTATCCTTGCAGGGTGATTCCTATGGTGGCACGGTTCTCAAGAGCTTGCCGGGGCAGGACATTCTGGCGACGCCCGACCCAACCTATTTCTCCTACGCTTGGAACCGGAGTTGGTCAATCAGCAACCTTACGTTTGTTACGGATAGCTCCGTTCACGGTAACTTCCCGCATCGGTGGCCAGGACGATGGTTTGATGACGGTGTCACGAGTTCAGGAAGCAGTGTTTTCAAGTCGAGCGCAGCCCATATAGCCTGTGGTGACCTAGGGCAAGCCATAAAGATCGCGGGCGCCGGGCCCGGAGGCAAAGATTTAGTCACAACGATTGCCTCGGTAAGCCCATGCTGGAGTCTTGGACCTTGGAAAATCGTCAAGCTTGCAGATCCTGCAGCTACGAGCGTAAGGAACGCCCACAGCTACATCTCTCTTCTTGGCCTTCCAGTTACAGAGCACATCGGAAACTGCGCAATTGCGTTTGATGATTTGGACGGAAACCCAGAGCACTGGGTGAACAAGGGACTGAATTCTGGCAACTTATATGACAAGATGCATGACGTTTCTTTCTACGCCACAACCACGGCGAATGACTCCTGTGGGATTTACACACAAGGGCAGTGGGGTTTCTACGGTATCGACGCCCGAAACTACAGCTTCCGGGGTCAAGCCTTCTCGATAGTGGAAGGCACCGCGGAACTGAATTCCTATTACCAGAGCAGTGGCAACGACTTCCAGAAGTGGGATCACGGCTCCATGGAAAGCGTGCTGTATCCCTGGATCAGCTACAACGGTAGTGACAATGATATCGAAAGTCTGGAACTAACCAGCGCTGCGGGGCCACAGATTCTGGGCCTGGCAAATAAGTTCCACGATGATCCGTCCACTTGGAAGATCAATATCCCGGAGTTCGAGGGGAACAGCAGCCCTTACGGTCTTCGCATCGTCGGAACCTCGCACATCCTGACAAATACGGTCTTCAGCGAAAGCCCCAACGAGACCGGAATAGCTGACACGACCATGATGCGATGTATTAACTGCTCCAGCCTCGGTCCAATACGAATTGGCGGATCAGGGAACACCTTTGAGTTATCCGGAGATGTGAATACACCCATAATTGACGCGGGCATGGGAAATAGTGTGATAGCAGCTTACAGCGCTAACCCGCTTTACGGTATGCCTTCGAACGCCTTCAGGACGCTCACGCCGCAAAAGGGCATGAGGAACATCACAGGAGAGATAAGCCCCGACTTCATTCGGGACGGCAACCCGACAACGCCGTACAACTGGAATGACCTGTTTATCTGGCCGAAAGACTTCCTCATCAACAATTTTGACGGGACTAACCCTTACGTCCAGTACTACAACACCGATCCTGCATCTTTGACTGGAGAGTACTGGACTATGCCCCCAGGGGCGGGTTTCAGGGAGTGGCAGCAGTTCTATAGAACCGGAACTAATTTGGAGGTTGGCACGACGATTCCAGCGACAACAGCCACTCTATATTTCTCGGCTAAGTGTCCTGCGAACGTGCCGAGCCTCACGTTTCGTGTGGCTCTCAACAACAAGACCCAGGTGGCAGAGGAGACGTTTGCCTGCACAACTAACTATCAGACGTACACGATGCCCATTAACTTTGGCGGCCAGACTGGGTTTATCGAAGTCAAGAATGATGGACGGTCGTCGCCGTTCTACATGTCGTGGATGGCGTTCCGGCCGCCCGCAAACTAACCAATTGGTCGTATTCGCTTCCAGAATGGACCAAGTGGGCAAACTAAGGGAGTAACCGCAGCGGGCGAACATCACTCCTAACCTACTTGGTAACATGTGCCTTGACGAAACTTTTGCCCTTATCGAAGGGCCCCGAGTCCGGGTGCAGATCAGAAGCTTACTTTGCGTTCCGGGTACCAGGTTAGCTTGATGGTGGTGGTGGTAACGGTCTGCTGGCCGGGGAGGTAGACGGGAGCCTTCCATTGTTCGAAGGCGAAGTTGCCGTTGATCTCGA
>Ga0210386_10002615_pt1 | contig 15375 bp, 11 predicted proteins | sample IncBWH32OmetaG_FD_160091 | JGI IMG/M metagenome (GOLD analysis project Ga0210386, IMG submission 160091) | Forest soil microbial communities from Barre Woods Harvard Forest LTER site, Petersham, Massachusetts, United States - Inc-BW-H-32-O ... | reverse complement strand
CGGCGCGTCTCGGTGGTGGGCGATTTCAATGACTGGGACGGACGCCGCCATGTCATGCGCAGCCGCCGCGACATCGGGGTGTGGGAAATCTTCATCCCCGACATCGGCGCCGGCCGCCATTACAAGTTCGAGATCATCGGCCTCGACGGCCGGCTGCGCCCGCTCAAGTCCGATCCCTTCGCCTTCGCGGCCGAGCTCAGGCCGTCCACCGCCTCGCTCACCACCGCGCCGCCAGCCCATGTCTGGGGCGATGCGGCCCATCGCGCCAGTTGGACCGGCATTGATCCCCGGCGCGTGCCCATCAGCATCTATGAGGTGCATGCGGGATCCTGGGACCGCGACGGTGAGGGGCGCTTCCTGTCCTGGGACGCGCTGGCCGACCGGCTGATTCCCTATGTCGTGGAGATGGGCTTCACCCATATCGAATTCCTGCCCATCAGCGAACATCCTTACGATCCCAGTTGGGGGTATCAGACGACCGGCCTTTTCGCCCCCTCGGCGCGGTTCGGCGATCCTTCCGGCTTTGCCCGTTTTGTCGATGGCGCCCACCGGGCCGGGCTGGGCGTCCTGATCGACTGGGTGCCGGCGCATTTTCCCACCGACCCCCACGGCCTGATCCGCTTCGACGGTACCGCGCTTTACGAACATGAAGACCCCCGCCAGGGCCATCATCCCGACTGGGACACCGCGATCTACAATTTCGGCCGCCGGGAAGTCGCATCCTTCCTGCTCAACAATGCGCTGTTCTGGGCGGAACGCTTTCATGTCGACGGCCTCAGGGTGGATGCGGTCGCCTCCATGCTCTACCGCGACTACTCCCGTAAGGCCGGCGAATGGGTTCCCAACCAGGAGGGCGGGCGGGAGAATTGGGAAGCGGTCGAATTCCTGCGCGCCATGAACCGCGCCGTCTATGCCACAGCGCCCGGCATTCTCACAGTGGCGGAGGAATCGACCTCCTGGCCCGGCGTATCGCGTCCCGTCCATGACGGCGGCCTGGGCTTCGGCTTCAAATGGAATATGGGCTTCATGCACGACACGCTGCTCTACATGGCGCGCGAGCCTGTCCACCGCGCCCACCACCATGACGACATCACCTTCGGGCTGCTTTATGCCTTCAGCGAAAATTTCGTCCTGCCGCTGAGCCATGACGAGGTCGTGCACGGCAAGGGCTCGCTGCTCACCAAGATGGCCGGCGACGACTGGCAGAAATTCGCGAACCTGAGAGCCTACTATGCGTTGATGTGGGGATATCCGGGCAAGAAGCTCTTGTTCATGGGCCAGGAATTCGCGCAACGCCGGGAATGGAGCGAGGCCCAGGCGCTGGACTGGCACCTCTTGGGCGCTCCTGCCCATGAGGGGGTGAAGAGGCTGGTCAAGGACCTGAACCGGCTCTATCGCGAAAAGCCCGCCTTGCATGCCCGCGATTGCGAAAGCGAGGGCTTTGCCTGGGCGATCGCGGATGACCGGGCCAATTCGGTCTTTGCCTGGGTCCGCCGGGCCCCCGGCGCACCGCCCGTCGCTGTGATCGCCAATATGACCCCTGTCATACGAAAGGATTACCGTGTCCCCCTGCCGGCGGAAGGGACCTGGAAAGAGATGGTTAACAGCGACGCCCTACACTATGGCGGCAGCGGCGTGGGCAATCTGGGTGCGGTCACCTGTTCCGGGGGATCGGCCTCTCTCACCCTACCGCCGCTGGCCACGATCATGCTGGAGCATAGGGAATAAATATGTTGGGCTTGGGCTAGAGAGGACCTTATGACCGACTGGCGTGGACAGCCCCTGGCGCGTGACGCGATGGCTTACGTCCTGGCCGGCGGCCGTGGCACCCGTCTGGCCGAGTTGACCGACCGGCGCGCCAAGCCCGCCGTCTATTTCGGCGGCAAGGCGCGCATCATCGACTTCGCTTTGTCCAACGCGATCAATTCCGGAATCCGCCGCATCGGCGTCGCCACCCAATACAAGGCGCATTCCCTGATCCGCCATCTGCAGCAGGGCTGGAACTTCCTCCGCCCCGAGCGCAACGAAAGCTTTGATATCCTGCCCGCGTCCCAGCGCGTCAGCGAGAGCCAATGGTACGAGGGCACCGCCGACGCCGTCTTCCAGAATATCGACATCATTGAAAGCCACGGCCCCGAATACATGGTCATCCTGGCGGGCGACCACATCTACAAGATGGATTATGAGTTGATGCTGCGCCAGCATGTGGATCAGGCCGCCGACGTCACCGTCGCCTGCCTGGAAGTGCCGCGTAGCTCCGCCTCGGGCTTCGGCGTCATCGCGGTGGATGACCAGAACCGCATCCAGAACTTCCTGGAGAAGCCGGCCGATCCGCCGGGCACACCCAACAATCCCGACGTCTCGCTGGCCTCGATGGGGGTCTATGCCTTCCGCACCAAATTCCTGGTGGACCAGTTGCGCCGCGACGCTTCGACCCCCGGCTCAAGCCGCGACTTCGGCAAGGATGTCATCCCCTGGCTGGTGAAGAATGCCAAGGCGGTGGCGCACCGCTTTGACTATTCCTGCGTGCGCTCCAGCAATGAGAAGACCGCCTATTGGCGCGATGTCGGCACGGTGGACGCCTATTGGGAAGCCAATATCGACCTCACTGACGTGGTACCGGAACTTGACCTTTACGACCGCACCTGGCCGCTCTGGACCTATGCCGAAATCTCCCCGCCGGCCAAGTTCGTGCATGACATCGATGGCCGCCGCGGCATGGCCGTGTCCTCGCTGGTGTCGGGAGATTGCATCGTATCGGGCTCGAGCGTGCGGCGCAGCCTGCTGTTCACCGGGGTGCGCGCCCACAGCTTTTCCTCGCTGGACGAGGCCGTAGTCCTGCCGCGCTGCCAGATCGGGCGCGGCGCAAAGCTCAGGCGGGTGGTGATCGACCGCGGCGTCATCATTCCTGAAGGCCTGGTGGTCGGCGAAGATGCGAGCCTGGATGCCAGCCGCTTCCGCCGCACCGCCAACGGCATCTGTCTCATCACCCAAACGATGATCGACCAGCTCGCATGATCCAGGTCCTGTCCGTGGCCTCCGAAGCCTTCCCGCTGGTGAAGACCGGCGGACTGGGTGACGTGGTGGGTTCTCTCCCCGGCGCCCTGTCTGAACACGACGTTCCGGTGACGACCCTGCTGCCCGGCTATCCGCCGGTGCGCGCAGCCATCGGCGTGGCGCCGCTGGTTCACCATTATGACGATCTGATGGGGGCCCAGGCGCAGATCCTTTCCGGCTGGCTGAACGGACACCCGCTGCTAGTGCTGGACGCTCCGGCCCTGTTCGACCGCCAGGGCGGGATCTATGGAGATACCACCGGTACCGACTGGCACGACAATTGGCGGCGCTATGCAGCCCTTGCCAGGGCTGGCGCGGATTTGGCGTCAGGCGGGGTGCCCAACTGGCATTTCGATCTATTGCATGCCCATGACTGGCAGGCCGGCCTGGCGCCTGCCTATTTGCGCTTTGCGCCGGGTCCGGGCCGGCGCGCGCCCAGCATCGTGACCGTGCACAACATCGCCTTCCAGGGCCGCTTCAGCCGGTCGATCTTCGATTTTCTGGACCTGCCACCACAGGCCAATGACATCAATGGCGTGGAATATTATGGCGGCGTCGGCTTCCTGAAGGCGGGGCTGGCGAATGCAGACGCCATCACCACCGTCAGCCCCACTTACGCCAAGGAGATCCGCGATCCCGGCTTCGGCATGGGCTTGGAGGGGTTGATCCGCGCGAGGAGCCCGGTGGTGTCCGGTATTGTGAACGGCATCGACTGTTCGGTGTGGAATCCCCGCTCCGACACCGCACTGGCGGCACGTTACGACCAGACGCATCTGGAAAGCCGGCAGGCCAACAAGAAGACCATCGAGGCCGGCTTCGGCCTGGCGCCCGGCGACGGCCCGCTTTTTACCGTGATCAGCCGGCTGACCTGGCAAAAAGGCATGGATGTGCTGATGGACCAGCTCGACACGCTGGTGTCGATGGGCGGACGGCTGGCGGTCCTGGGCACAGGCGAACCGAAGCTGGAAGCCGGTTTCCGCGCGGCGGCGGCCAGGCATCCCGGGCGCATCGGCGTCGCCATCGGCTATGACGAGAAGCTCTCCCACCTGCTGCAAGGCGGCGCCGACGCGATTGTGATCCCATCGCGCTTTGAGCCATGCGGGCTGACCCAGCTCTACGGGCTTGCCTACGGCTGCGTGCCGGTCGCGGCGCGCACCGGCGGGCTCACCGACACGATCATAGACGCCAATGAGGCGGCGCTGATCAACGGCGTTGCGACCGGCATCTTGTTCGACGACGTCAGTGGCGAAAGTCTCGGCGACGCCCTGCGCCGCGCGGTGGCGCTGTTCGAGGAGAAAGACGCCTGGCGGCAGATCCAGCAGCAGGGCATGCGGGCGGATTTTTCCTGGAAGCGCGTCGGCGCCCGCTACGCCGAATTGTACAAGAAGATCGCCGGCACGGCATGAGCGTTGCCTTGGGCGCCTGTCCTGTCGCCGGCGGCGTTCGTTTCGCGGTACGCGCCCGCGACGCCGAGGCGGTTGAACTTTGCCTGTTCGGCGGCCTTGGCGAGGAGCGGATGGCGATGGAGCGCCATGACGGCATCTTTGCCGCCACGGTGCCGGGTGTCGGACCGGGGCTGCACTACAACTTTCGCGCCCATGGCGCGTGGAATCCCACGCAAGGCCTGTTCTTCGATCCCGCCAAGCTGCTGGTTGATCCTTACGCCAAATTGCTGGACAGCCGCTTTTGTTACGACCCCAAGCTGAGCCAGCCGGGCGAAGACACCGCCGCGCTGGTGCCCAAGGCGATTGTCACCGGCCACGCAAGCCCCGAAACTTTGCCGCCGCCGCTCTACAGGCCCGGCGGCCTGATTTATGAACTGAATGTGCGGGGTTTCACGCGCAACCATCCCGATGTGCCCGCCTCTCAGCGCGGCACCATCGCCGCCCTGGCGCATCCGGCGGTGATCGCGCACCTGAAGAAATTGCGGGTCAGCGCGGTGGAATTGATGCCGGTGGTGGCCTGGATCGATGAGCGGCATTTGCCGCCTCTCAGGCTGCATAACGCCTGGGGCTATAATCCCGTCGTGCCGATGGCGCTGGACCCCGGCCTGGCGCCGGGCGGACTTGGCGAGTTGGCGGCGACCGTGGCCGCGCTGCGCGGCGCCGGCATCGGGGTGATCCTGGACCTGGTATTCAATCACACCGGTGAAAGCGATATCGCCGGCCCGATCTTGAGTCTTCGTGGCCTGGACAATCGCTGCTATGCGCAGGCGCCGGACGGGAGCCTGGTCAATTACACCGGCACCGGCAACATGCTCGATGCCGCCGACGAGGCGGTGCAGGGCCTGATCCTGGACAGCTTGCGCCATTTTGCCGGCCTGGGCGTGGATGGCTTCCGCTTCGATCTGGCGACGGTATTGGCACGGCATCCGGAATTTGACCCGCATGCGCCCATCTTCGCCGCCATCGCCGGAGATCCCCTTTTGCAGGACCGGATCATGATCGCGGAACCCTGGGATGTGGGACCGGGCGGCTATCAATTGGGCCGGTTTGCCTCCAACTGGCTGGAATGGAATGACCGTTACCGCGACGATGTCCGCCGGTTCTGGCGCGGCGATCCTCATACGGCCGGGACACTGGCAACGCGGATGATGGGATCGTCGGATATATTTGCGGGCCATACGACCCGAAGCGTGAATTTCATCGCCGCCCATGACGGATTCACGCTGGCTGACATCGTCAGCTATGCCGCGAAACATAATGAAGCGAATGGCGAGCAAAATCGCGACGGCCAGGACGAAAATCATTCCTGGAACAATGGCGTGGAAGGCCCGGCCACCGATCCGGCCATCCTGGAACGCCGCAAGGCCGATGTGCGGGCCTTGCTTGCGACCCTGTTCGCATCCCGCGGCAGCCCGATGCTCTCGGCGGGTGACGAATTTGGCCGCACCCAGGGTGGCAACAACAATGCCTATGCCCAGGACAACGAGATCACGTGGGTCAACTGGGAGGATCGGGACAAGGACTTGGAAGATTTCGTGGCGAGCCTCGCGGCCGCACGCGAAAATAGCTTGGCGGGGGAAGCCGCCGATTTTGTCGCAGAGGCGCAATGGCGCAACCTCGAAGGCGAGCCCCTGACACCGGACAAATGGGACGATGCATCGTTGGACGGATTTGACGTGCGCATTCCCCTGACGTCCGATTCCTGCCTCACGCTCCGTGTGGATCGCAAGGCGCGGCTGGTATCTCTTCAATCCTTCCGCTGACGGGATTACCTTTCCGTCCGCGGCGATTTGGGCTACTGAGCGGCGACTGCTTTCCTTGCAGAGGAATTGTTTGGCCGCCGCTTCCAAAGCATCCCATGACGCCGTCAAGCGCATGCTGCCATGGCTGGTCGCGGTCGCTTTCTTCATGGAGTCGCTGGACACCACCATCCTCAACACCGCCGTTCCCGTGGTGGCGAAGGCGCTGGCCATCCCACCCCTGAATATGAAATCGGTGCTGGCCAGCTATACCTTGAGCCTTGCAGTCTTCATTCCCATCAGCGGCTGGATGGCCGATCGTTATGGAACCAGGCGCGTGTTCGCCTCGGCCATAGGCCTGTTCACGCTGGGTTCGATGCTCTGCGGACTGGCCACCAACGTCCATGTGCTGGTGGCCTGCCGCATCCTGCAGGGATGCGGCGGCGCGATGATGGTGCCGGTCGGGCGCCTGACGCTGGTACGGACATTCCCGAAATTCGAATTGGTCCGGGCGATGAGCTTCGTCGCCATCCCCGGCCTGGTCGGCCCTATGCTGGGACCGATCGCGGGCGGCTTGATTGTCAACTACCTGCACTGGCGGGCGATCTTCTTTCTCAACCTGCCGGTGGGCGTGCTGGGCCTCATCCTGGTCTATCTGCACCTGCCCGACTATCGCGAGAAGGCGAGCCGTCCGCTGGACATGATCGGCATGATCCTGTTCGGCGGCGGGATTGCCTTGCTGTCCTATGTGCTGGAGATATTCGGCGAGCATTCCCTCAACACCGGCGAAGTGTTGGGGCTGCTGGCGATCTCGCTTGCCTTGCTGTTCGGCTATGGCCTGCACGCGCAGCGAACCACTTATCCGTTGCTGCAACTGAGCCTGTTCCGCATCCGCACCTTTGCGGCCGCTGTCAGCGGCAGCTTCTTCACCAGACTGGGCATCGGCGGGGCGCCGTTCCTGTTGCCGCTGCTCTACCAGGAAGGGCTGGGGCTCTCGCCGGTGCAGTCGGGCCTGTTGATTACGCCACAGGCCGCCGCCGCGCTGAGCACCAAATTCTTCATGCCCAAGCTGCTTGAACGGCTGGGCTATCGCACCATCCTGGTGTCCAACACGGTGATCCTGGGTGTGATGCTGATGCTGTTCGCTACCATCGGCCCGGCAACGCCGGCCTGGCTGATCGTGGCGCAGGCCTTCATTTATGGGGCTTTGGCGTCCACGCAATATACCTGCATGAACACGCTGGCCTATGCCGACATCCCGCCGGAACGGGCCAGCAATGCCAGTTCCATTGCCAGCACCATGCAGCAGCTTTCGATAAGCTTCGGGGTTGCGGCGGCGGGGCTCACCACCATCGTCTTCCTGCCCGACCGCAACCATGTGTCCGCGGGCCAGATCATCCCGGGTCTGCACCAAGCCTTTTTGTCGCTTGGCGCCTTCACCATCCTGTCAACCGTCATCTTCCGGCGGCTGAAAAAGACCGATGGCGCCGCCGAGACACGGCAGAAGGATATCCACCTTGGCTAGAACAAGTTACGGCTTGGGCGCGGCCGGGACGATCGAGGCGCCGCCCGACCCATCCATGGCCAGGCTTTCGCCCGGTTGCAAGGCGCGCGGCGGATAGGGCGTCACGATATCGAGCGCCTTGTCGCTCGCCTTGGGCAGCGCGAACGCCACCAGCAGTTGACGGTAGAGCAGACTTTCCCGCGGCGAAGGCCGCCGCGCATTGCCCGGGCCGCCCGCCGCCACCACCACATATTGGCGGCCATCCTTGCCCCTGTAGGTCATCGGTCCGGCATTGGCGGACGCCGCCATCTTGATCTGCCACAGAAGCTTGCCGGTGCTTGTGTCATAGGCATGCAGGCGATCATCCGACGCCGCCGCAAAAACCACACCGCCATGGGTGACAAGGGTGGGGCCGATGCTGGTCGCCCCCATGCCCTTCGCGCCTTCGCCGAATTCCTCCTCCAGCGAGCCGAGCGGCACGCGCCAGGCGATCCGGCCCGAGGAAAGATCGACGGCGACAAGCTCGCCTTGGGGGCCGCCATTGCAGCTCCTGCCTTCATTGTCGGCGAAGCGGACATTGCCGGAAGCCGAGCGCAGGCCGCTATTGCCTTTGACGCCTTCATCGGTTTTCGTCACCGTGATCATGGTGGGCATGTTGGCGATATTGACGATGGCATAATCGTGATCGAGGTCGATGGATGCGCCGCCCCAATCGACACCGCCGATGGCGCCGATGCTCATCAGGCCCCAGGCGCCATCCGGCCGCGGCGGCGAGAACGGCGTCACGTCACGAAGCGTGTTGGCATCCCACAGGGCCTTGCATTCGGCATTGGCGCGCGCTGACAACTGACTCAAATGATCGCGGCTCACAGTAGCCGGGAGCAACGGCGGCGGAAGAATGGTGAAAGGCTGGGTGGGTGAGGATTTTTCGCCCGCGACCTGGCTTTGCTCCACCGAGCGCTCCTCGTAAGGGAACACCGGCTTGCCCGTGCCGGCGTCGAGTATCCAGATCATGCCCTGTTTCGTGGCCTGCACGACCAGCTTGGTCTTTTTCCCGCTCTTGGTGACATCGACCGGAACAGGAGCGGCATTGGTGTCCAGGTCGAAGATGTCGTGATGCAGGTTTTGAAATTCCCATTTGACCTTGCCGGTCGCCGCATCCAGCGCGATGGTGGCGCCGGTACCGGCATTGTCGCCCGGCCGCCAGATGCCGACATAATCGGGACTGCCGGAATCGGTGGGGACATAAACCGTGCCGCTTGCCGCATCCAGACCCAGGATGCCCCAGGCGCCGCTGCCGACCACGCTTTGCGTGTCCGCGCCCCAGGAATCGCCGCCGGCTTCGCCCGCGCCTGGGATCAGCCGCGCGGTCCAGACCAGCTTTCCGCTGCGCAAGTCATTGGCATGCGGATCCGAGGGTTGCGCCGGCGCAGGCAGGAAACCGGACGCTGCCGTGGTGATGATAAGATTCTTGTAGATGATGGGCGGGGACGCCGCGAACACGCCGCCACCGATTTTGCCGCCCGCCGCAGGATTGGGCAGGCCGATATCCAGTCCGGTTGCCGGCCAATCGGCCGACAGTTCGCCGGTCTTGAGGTCCAGGCCGAACATGACATGGCCCCAGATCGCGACAATGCGGGGCTTCATTGCGCCATCGCCTGCCCAATAGGCCAGGCCGCGCCGGTCAATGCGCTTGCCCACGGTCACGGGCGCGTGGCGCCGCCAGACCTCTTTGCCGGTTTCGGGCTGGAGCGCGATGATGTCGCCGCTCTGGGTTTCGGAAATGTAGAGAAGCCCGTCGATCATGAGCGGGGTGATCTCCCAGGAGCGTCCGAAATCGCCGCCATCCCAGACCCAGACGGGCTTCAGCTTGGAAACATTCGCCGCGGTGATCTGGTTCAGGGGCGAAAAATGGGTGCGGGCCGTGTCTGCGCCCCAATCCTTCCATTCGGTGGGAGCGGTCTGCGCTGCCGCAGTGGTGATCAGCGCAAAGCCTGCCAGCGCCAGAACCGGTATGCGCGATTTCCTTGGCATTTTTTGCCCTGCCCTCTTCGAAAGCCGCCCTCGCCGGATACTACCAGCATCACTGGTGCCGCACATCTGCAGGGCGCCGGCCGGCAACGGAGCAGGCAACGGGGCCGAAAATCCTGGAGAAAGTGGGCCGGGACCTGAGCTAAAGGGCCGACGGCCGGCCCGGTGCCGGATCCGGCATCTTCCGGCTTATGGAAGCTCGGGCTCGTAGCCCTTGGCTTCCCACTTCACGCAATCGGCATAGCCATACCGGAATGCATCAAGCTGCTCTTTCTCATCATAGCCATATTCGCGGCCATCACGCATTCGGCTTTCCGCCAATTTGGCACAGGGCTTGGAGGCAAGTTCTGGCGGTGGAGGATCGCTGCTCGCGCAACCGCCAGTAAACAGCAGGATCGCAGTCGTTATCGGCCGCAATCTCATGCCCAATTTCCCCGCCCGAAGCACCCATGTGGCACGCGCTGTCATGTTTGAAGCGGGATCAAGCGGCGGTGAGCATGTTCAATTGCGCGGGCCTTGGAATGCGGCGCAACCAAATCACATTGCAATGGACGCTTTGTGACGCCCGGATCACAGAATTGGCTTTGACACATTGGTGATACAGGCACGCGGATTTCAAATTGGAGTAGACATTACAGTGTCGCTCAAATTTGGTGGTTCAATTGTCCGGCTGCCCATTGTGGGCACATGACCACCAAAGTGGCAGCCTACCCGCGTCGGTTACCGAAAGCGCGGACCAGAACACCACATCACCAAGGACTTGCGAATGCCGGTCGTGATGGGCGTTACCCGGTGCAGAACGTATGACGGGAAAGCTATGAGGGTTCCCCGGGTTTTGGGTGCCGTGTCTATGCGACTGGAGGCGTGAATTTGCAATTCACAGCCCTCATAGTCGGTCGGGTCAGAAAGCTGCAGGACCAGCGAGAGCTTGCGACGCTGCGGCGTGCGGCCATGGTCGACGTGCCAATCATAACGGCCGCCCTCGCCCGCGAGATAGATCGTGTATTGCAGGTCTTCGAGCGCCGACAGGTCGAAGCAATAGGCCTGCTGATTGATACTCGAGGTCGCGCCCGCCAGTCTTTGAAACAACCAAAGTGTCTCTTGCGATCGCCTTATCCAGGATACGCGCGTAACGCGGTTGGGGCCATTCTGGTCAAGAGCGGCGGCGTCCATAACCGTCGCCTCGGCCTCCCTCAGGCCATCGCCGCAAGCGACAATTGCATCCAACTCCTTGGCCGTGAAGGCGCCGTTCCAAATCGTGAAGGGCTCTAGACCGGTAAACTCTGGCATGATCGGGCGTCTGTTCCTCAATCAGTTCTGCCAAGTCTTCCAAGAGCGTGACACGCGGTCCATTCGTGGATGTTCGGTTGCAACGGCCTCCGGACGTTCTCTGATGAGAACAGCCTCTTAAAGTGGTGGGCGGTATAGGGATCGAACCTATGGCCCCTACCATGTCAACGTAGCCAGTTGAGCCGCAAATGCCCAGAAATACTGGGAATCCTTCTCAGATCGAATACGAACAGGTGGGGAACAAGCTACGAACAGATGAGAACGTAGTCCCACGGAAATCCCACAACCTGGCTCGCACCTTCAGAGTATGGCTCGACGGCCAAATCGGTTGGCCCTGTGGATAATGGCAATGCCCTTCTGGATTGTCGTAACGGGCCCAAAGACATTCGCCATGGGCGGGCTCCAACCTCGTGGAGTCGGGGTCGTAGCCATTGTGAACACCTGCGCCATGAGGGAGAAGCAGCCTTGAACGAACCCAGCCGTTGCGCCCAGGTAATGACGCGGCGCTTCGCACTTTCCGGGATGATGCTCGCCTCGGTGGGAGCGGCCAGGGCTGCAGCCCAACAACCGGTCAACCCGCCCGTGCAGCAGGCGGCCACGACCATCAACACCCAGCTACTTCCACTCGCGCCCAACATTTACGCGTACCTGCAGCGCGAGGCGCGCGGTCAGAGCAACCTGTCGATAAGCAACTGCGGCCTGATCGTAGGGCCCGATTCCATGCTGGCCATCGACAGCACGGGAGCACCGCTGCACGCGCGCAAATTCCTGGCGGCCGCCAAGACGCTCGGAAAACCGATCGACCGGGTAGTGATCACCCACGAGCACGTCGATCACATCGCCGGCCTGCCTCAATTCCCCCGCACATCGATATTATTGCCCAGGAGAATACCCGGACCCAGCTACTCAAACCGACCGCCGCGCCCCAGCCCGCCTACTGGAACTCGGCCTGGGCTGAGCCGGGCGAACGGCTGCAAATCGTGCTGCCCAACCTCACCTTTCGAGACCGGATGACGCTTCACTACGGCGACATCGAAGTGGACCTGATCTTTCCCGGCCCCGCTCACACCTCGGGCGACGCCTTGGTTCTCGTCCCTCAACACAAGATCATGTTCATGGGCGATGTCGCCATCTTCGGCGTCACACCCCTGAACGGTTCGGGCTATTTCGCCGACTGGATGAGGGTCTGCGACCGTATCCTGGCGGACCCCGGCGTCGTCACCATTGTGCCTGGACACGCCCGGTCGGCGGCAAGGCCGAGCTGGCGGACATGAGAGGCTATCTGGAGCTACTGTGGACCGAGGGGCGCAAGCGGTACGACGCGGGCATGAGCCCCGGCCAAGCGGCTGCCGACATCAAGCTCGGCCGCTATTCAAGCTGGACCGATGCGGACCGGATCGCCAACAACATGGCGCGCCTCTATAGCGAGTTCAAAGGTACCATAACGCCCGACACCGACCGCGCAGCAATTGCCGATGCTCTGGCGGCCTACCACGCGGCAAAAAGCCGATGACCGCCGAGCCCAAAGCATTGGCCAGCGCCACCGCCGCCTCGGTCTGGAAACCGCAATCCCATCTTCTTTTGATGCCGACTTTGCGTGGATCGTCACGGCATTCGGGCGGTCGAAAAGGGCAAGGCCGGATGGAACGCTAGTCGTAAACAGATGTTACAGTCATAAACCCCATTTGATGTAAGGTATTGTTTTTATTTGAGTTCCATTTCGGCGCGAATATTGCTTTCTCTCAATCGATGGATTCAGTTCAAAGGGGTGACCAATGGATCGGATTATCGTAGCGGCGCTGGTTTTGGTGGGCACGGTGGGCCCGGCTCTGGCCGGGGTATCAACCGTCCGCGTTCCTGAGCCGGCGACTATGACACTTTTCGGCTTAGGTGCGGGCGGCGCTTATCTGATCAAGCGCTTCGCCAGCCGCAAGTAACGGCTTGACCTTTCAAGACGGCAATCTCGCTGCCCAAGGGCACGAGATTGCTTTGGGCTGTTTACTCTGCCACTGCAGAGCCATGCCCTGCGCTATTTCCATCCGTTATGATACGGACCGCCTCTGGGCACATCGTCCGTTGGCATTTGGCCGTGATGGAGGCGGTCCATGAAAGATTGGCCGGGGCTTTCCTCGCTTTTCGACTGGATGTTTGTCTTCACCTTCGTGGCGGTTGCCTGCTGGGAGGCGTGGCGGCCATCGCGCGTGACGGTCACGCCTCTGACGTTACGCTGGTTCGGTAACATCGCACTCTTTGTCCTGGTCTTTCCGATAGGCTGGTTTCTGCCGCTGCTATCCAGCCTGGGCGCATCCAAGATCGCAGCGGATCATGGCTGGGGCTTGTTCCACCAGGTCACCTTGCCGCCGGCTATCGCGCTCCCGGCAAGTTTTCTGCTGCTCGATTTTTTCGGATACTGGGAGCACCGTCTGATGCACTGCGTTCCGCTGCTGTGGCGGCTGCACGCCCTGCATCATTCCGACACCGACCTCGACGTCACCACCACGGTCCGCCACCATCCTGTAGAATTCGCCGTCCAGGCGGGAATAGATGCCGCTCTTGCGCTTCTGTTAGGTTTTTCGCCGCTTGCCGTTCTCGTCTATGGCGGGGCGGTCCTTCTGGTGCAGACCTTCCATCATGGCAATGTGTTGCTTCCAGCGCGCCTCAAGCCGCTCAGCCACTGGCTGATGACACCGGATCTTCATCGCGTCCATCATTCGGTGGCCTACGCCGAGAACAATTCCAATTTCGGCAACTTGATACCCTTGTGGGACCGGTTGTTCGGCACATTGCGCCGGCAGCCTGAAGGCGAATTCCATGTGGGTCTTGCTGCGTTCGCCGCTCCGGCTTGCCAGCGTCTGGACAAGCTTCTGATTCAGCCGCTGCTGATCAATGCCGCACCGGGTTTGGCCGCGAACGCGAGAAGCCGAGCCTAGAGTTAATGCGCGGACAGAATTCCTTTCGCCGATCGGTCGCAATGCATGGACGGTTTGACATGTGGCCGCGCTCGATGCGTCAACCCCCGCCTAGACCCAGTGCCCGTGATTAAATGGGGCCTCCCTTCCCGTCGTGGCGCGGCCGTTTCCTAGTGCGCCTCGATTATCAGGCGCGGCAGAGGATGAGCGTGGTCCTGCGGTCCAGAATGCGCTTGGTTGAGCACATATCCAGCAGCCGTTACTGCCACGACAAGCCCAATGCCCAATGCAAGCATGGAAACCCTGATCTTCATGGTTGCCCTTCTTTCAGTAGACAACCTATTGGCGGGGTTTGTCGCGGTAATGGCTAAACCGTCGCGGCGTTTGAGCAACCGGGGCTGCCTCTTTTGGCACCCTGCACACGAGGAAGGGTCAGGGATCCAATCCCTCGCGCGCCTACTGCCGCCATGGCCGAAAATCGAAATCCCGTGTGTATCAATGTGTCAAAGGACACGATGGGGAATACAAATTTGGGATGGTCCCTTGTTAGTTTTAAGGCCCGTTGGTCACAATGGAGTTCCCAGGATTCTGTAGACACGTGGCTAGGCGCGCTTGGTGCTGGCTTCGAACTGCTCCGGACTGACGCCTCCGAGATGTCGGTGGCGCCTCACCGGGTTGTAGAATGAATCGATGTAGTCGGACAGCTCGGCGATCGCCTGGTCGCGGTTGTTGTATATCCGCTTCTTGATCCGTTCCTTCTTAAGGCTGGCGAAGAAGGACTCTGCCACGGCGTTGTCCCAACAATTACCTCGCCTGCTCATACTGGGCTCGAGACGATTTGTCCTGCAGAACCGTCGCCAGTCATCGCTTCCATACTGGCAGCCCTGATCAGAATGGATCACAGTTCCGCGCGCGCGGCGCCGGCGTCGCACTGCCATCATTACGGCGTCGAGGACAAGTTCGCGGCGCAGGGTCGGTCCTGCCGACCAGCCGACAATCATTCTTGAGAAGAGATCCATTACCACCGCGAGGTAAAGCCAGCCCTGCCAGGTGCGGATGTAGGTAATATCTGTGACCCAGACCTTGTTCGGCCGAATCACATCGAAGTTCCGCTTGACCAGATCAGGTACGATGGCGGAGGGCTTGGCGGCGACGCAGCGGCGCGTTCGATAACCATGGAGCGCCCTGATCTTGTTTGCTCGCATGATCCGTGCAACGCGGTGCTTGCTGCAGGTTTCGCCAGCCTCTCGAAGATCTAAGAAGATTCGAGTCGACCCGTCGGCGGTTTGACCCAAAATGCCCTTGGAGCCCCTGACCAGACCTCCGCGCCCCCACGCCCCGGACGTGATCCCGGTGTTGGTGTAATACTCGAGCGGGTGGCGCACTGGGTCCTTCAAATC
>Ga0210386_10002614_pt1 | contig 15383 bp, 13 predicted proteins | sample IncBWH32OmetaG_FD_160091 | JGI IMG/M metagenome (GOLD analysis project Ga0210386, IMG submission 160091) | Forest soil microbial communities from Barre Woods Harvard Forest LTER site, Petersham, Massachusetts, United States - Inc-BW-H-32-O ... | reverse complement strand
GAACCTTGTCGCCGGGCTTCTTCAGCCACTTGGTAATGGTGCCTTCGACGATGGATTCGCCCATCTGGGGCATGATGATGTCTGTCGGCATGATTTCCTTCCACGCGGCCCACGGTTCGGGACAGAAGGCCGGATGCAAACGAATATTATAGCGGGTTGGGGAGTTGGGGTGGAAAGGCGTGGTCCCGCATTGCTATCCCAGATGTCTGGATCCAGAGGCGACGCGGCGGGCCGCGGCTTAGTGTTTTTCCTTGTCCTCTCCGCCGGTTGGAGCGGTTACGCCAAAGCTTGTTTTCCAGTAGTCCTGAACGGCGGGCGGGAGTTTGTCGAGGTGCGACAGGAGGCTTGTGATCTTCCACATATCCTGCTCGCTCAGCGTTTTTTCCCAGGAGGGCATGCCTGTATAACGGACGCCGGTGCGGATGCAGTAGAAGACGTGCCATTCGGGGTCGTCTGGTGGATCGGAGACGAGATTCGGAGGAGGCGGGTAGAAAGAGTTTGCGAGAGAGGCGGGCTTGCGATCAAGTCCGCCGTGGCAGAGGGCGCAGTTCATGGTATAGAGCTTCATGCCATCTTCAAGATTCTGATCACTGGGCGGCAGGGGATTGGTGACGTGAGGAGCGTGGCGTTCCATAGAAGCGTCGACGGCGGCATTGGCCAGATGATGCTCCCAGCGAGGTGGTGCGACGTTGGCGTGGGTCGGGATGAAGCCCAGGGTGGCGAACCCGAGTCCGCCGAGAATGAGCGCGAGAAGAGTAACGATTACGCCGAGAATAAATTTACGCATGGATTCCTCCGACCGACTATTGTGGCAGATGAAGTGGGTGGGGCGCTAGTTTTGGGTCAACTAGGGTTCGTGTAGCTTACCTACGCCTCGCATTGCTCGGCTGAACCCTTCGGCTTCGCTCAGGGCAGGCGCACGAGAGTGCCCATTCTTACAAATGCTTCCTGGTCCTGGAGGTTCAATACGCTTTCAGCCGGCGCGCTTCGCGGACAACATCTTCCACTTTCGGCAAGTAGTGCTCTTCCTGCGGGGGAGAGAATGGGATTGCCGAGTCGAGGCCGGCGATGCGGACAATAGGGCCGTCGAGGTCGTCGAATGCTTCTTCGTTAATGATAGCTGCAATTTCGCCGGCGAGGCCTCCGGTGCGGGAGTGTTCGTGGAGGATGATTACTTTGTTTGTCTTTTTCACGGTCTGCGCGATGGCTTCGCGGTCGAGCGGCGAGACGGTGCGCAGGTCGAGGATCTCGAGATCGATCCCGTCGTTTTTCAGAACCTCGGCGGCTTCTAAGGCGGTATGAACCATCGCTGCATAAGTAATGATGCTTAGGTCGCTGCCCTCGCGGACGATGTTGGCTTTACCGATGGGGACTATGTAATCTTCCGCGGGAACTTCTCCCTTGATGCGGCGGTAGAGATATTTGTGCTCGAAGAAGATGCAGGGATTGTTGTCGCGGATGGCGGCTTTGATCAAGCCTTTGGCGTCGTATGGCGTCGCGGGGCAAATGACTTTGAGCCCGGGATTATGGACGAACCACATCTCGGGGTTCTGCGAGTGGAACGGGCCGCCGTGGACGTATCCGCCGCTGGGGCCGCGCAGGACTAGCGGGGCCGGCGCGCCCCAGAGGTAATGCGTTTTCGCGACCATGTTGCTGATCTGGTTAAAGGCGCAGCCGATGAAGTCCATGAACTGGAACTCGGCGACGGGACGCATGCCAGTCAGCGACGCTCCGAAGGCCGCGCCCACGATGGCGGATTCGGCGATGGGCGTGTCAATGACGCGCTCGGGGCCGAAGCGGTCGATGAAGCCGTCGGTGACTTTGAAGGCGCCGCCGTAGATGCCGATATCTTCTCCAAGGCAGAAGACAGACGGGTCGCGGTCCATTTCTTCCCAGATTCCCTGGCGGATGGCTTCGAGGTAGGTTAGCTGCATAGAATTCTTTGCCAACGGATTTAAGCGGATCAATACTGATTCTTCTATTTCAAATGCCCGGCTGCTTCGGTCTGCTTGTAGCCCGCCGTTCCCTTCTTCACCTTTGGCAGCCCATACTTTGGCTTGATGTCGTGGCAGCCGTCTTCGCAGAAGACGCCGCCTTCGGCTGATTCTGGCGTCGGCATCGGGGAGTTCACCGCGATCTCGCGCTCCGCTTCGATCACGCGCTCAACTTCCGAAATCAATTCCGCGTTTTCTTTCGCCGTCAGCCACTTCTTTTCCTTCACCAGATAGTTCTCGAAGCGCGTAATCGGGTCGCGTTTCCTCCAGAAGTCGAACATCGGCTTGGGTACGTACGCCGCTGCGTCGTGGATGGCATGGCCTTTCATGCGCATCATCTTGGCTTCGACGAGGGTTGGACCTTCGCCACGGTGGGCGCGCTCGACGGCGTCGCGGGCGGCGTCGTAGACCTGGCAGGCGTCGGTGCCGTCGACGATTACGCTGGGGATGCCGTATCCGATGGCACGTTCTGCCAGGTCTTTGCATCGGTATTGCATCTCGGACGGCGTGGAATAAGCCCACTCATTGCTTTCGACGAAAAGCACGAGGCCGAGGTTCTGCACTGCGGCGAAGTTGATGCCTTCGTAGGTGACTCCAGTTGATTGGCCGCCATCGCCGATGTAGGTCATGACAGCGACGTTGCGTCCTTGCAGGCGCGCGCCCAGCGCGACGCCGGAGAGCACGGGAATGAGATCGCCGAGCATCGAGATGGGCGAGACCATGTTGCGCTTTTCGATGTCGCCGAAATGCGAGGTGCCGTCGCGGCCGTGCGTGGGCGAATCCGCCTTGGCCATGTACTGCATCATCGTGTCAGAGGCGCGGAAGCCACGGACCAGCAGCGAGCCCTGATTGCGGATCATGGGCGCGAACCAGTCGTCTTTATCGAGAGCGTAGGCGGAGGCGCAGGAGCAGGCTTCCTGGCCGAGTCCAAAATAAACCCCGCCGACGACCTTGCCCTGCTTGTAGAGATTTTCGAGAGCGACCTCCATCCTGCGGTTCAGCAGCATGTAGCGGTAGATCTCGATGCACTGCTTTTTGTCGAGATACTTCGAGTCGCGGATCTGCGGGACGGGCGCGTTTAAGTTGCCGGTGACTTCATAGCGTACGTGCTCAGTGCCGTCTTTATCCTTTTCTATAGCTTGGCGGACGCTGAGGTTGGGATGCTCGAGGCGGAAGTCCGGGATCGAGTAGGTGCGCACATCTGTTGTGGTGCGCGTTGACCGAGATGCACCATTCCGCCGACGGCTTCCGTTCGTTCCGTTCTTGGAGTTCTTCTTCTTGATTGCCATGGTGAGGCCTACGCCTTGTCGCAATTGTTAATGCTATCGCGAGAGTAGTGCATTGGGCTAGGTCCAGGTGATGTCGTCCTCTTTGTGGAGTTGGCGGAACTCGGCAGGACGCTGCATTGGAATGCCAACTGCGTTCCCCAGCAGAACGTCGAGCGTATCGACCCAGAGCATTTGGCTGGAGAACACTGTGCCTAAATTGCTGGAGATGGATTCAGCCACCGTGTTCAGGTCCAGTGGCCTGCCGAGTTCCCGCTGCATCGACGTAACCGGCTTGGCCGTGATGCCGCAGGGGATGATCAGGTTGAAGAAGCTGAGGTCGGTGTTTACGTTGAGGGCGAAGCCATGAGAAGTGACTGAGCGGGAGATGTGGACGCCGATGGCGGCGAGTTTGGCTTCGGGCGCGTGGTCGAGCGCGCTCGCTTCGCTTCGGTGGACAGCCGAGGCTGCCGTCCCCACATGAGCATTGTCGCTTCCTGTATCGGTCCACACGCCCGTTAGGCCTGGTACGCGTTTTGTTGGGATCGCGAAGTCGGTGCATGTGCGGATCAGAACTTCCTCCAGGCGGCGGACGAATTCGACTGCACCGAGCGTCTTTCGCTTACCGTCAGGGGTGGCGAATCCGCGCAGGTCGAAGATGGGGTAGCCGACGATCTGGCCGGGGCCGTGGAAAGTGACGTCGCCGCCGCGGTCGCACTCGAAAAGCTCGACGCCCCGCTGGGCAAGGAGTTCGGGCGAGGCGATTACGTTCGCAGCTTTCGCGTTTCGGCCGAGCGTGATGACGGGCTTGTGTTCGAGCAGGAGCAGGACGTCGCCGATTGTTTCTTCTTTGCGCAGTGCGACCAGTTGCTGTTGCAGGCGCAAGCCGGTGGCGTAGTCGACGGTACCGAGTTGGACTAGAGAGATCAAATTCGACTCGCCACGGATTTTCGCGGATTCGCGCGGATCAAGATTGAGCCTTGGTTTATCCACGCTCGTCCGTGTGATCCGTGGCTAAGAAGTTTCATGCGTTGATCGCAATCCCGTACACGCTGTTTGCCGCATCCAGCATGGCTTCTGCCAATGTCGGATGCGCATGAATCGTCCACATCAAGTCTTCGACGGTGGCTTCAAGCTCTATCGCGGCGACGGCTTCGGCGATCAGTTCGGTAGCCTGGGGGCCGATGATGTGGACACCGAGAATCTCGCCGTAGTCGGCATCGGAAACGATTTTGATAAAGCCTTCATGCTGGCCCACTATGGAGGCGCGCGAGTTCGCAGTGAAAGGGAACTTGCCAATCTTCACGTTGTACCCGGCTTCGCGGGCCCGGGTTTCTGTAAGGCCAACGCTTCCGATTTCCGGATGGCAGTACGTCGCGCCTGGAATGTGCTCAGGGTTAATCGGCTTGCCCGGCTTTCCTGCGATCTTGGCGACAGCCACGATTGCTTCCATAGCTCCCACGTGGGCGAGTTGCGGCGAGCCCAGCACGATGTCGCCCACGGCGTAAACGCCAGGTTCAGAAGTTTGCATCCAGGAATCGGTCTTGATGAATTCGCGGTCCGGCTTGATCTTGGTGCGTTCCAGGCCGATGTTTTGGGTGCGCGGCTTGCGGCCGACGGCGATCAGGATTTTCTCAGCGTTGATGGTCTGTTGCTTGCCTTCGACCGTGATGGTGACGGCAATCCCAGACTTCGTCTTCTCGACTTTGTCGACCTTCGCGCTGGTGTGGAAATTGATGCCGCGTTTTCGAAAGACGCGAGCTAGTTCCTTGGAGACTTCTTCATCTTCAACCGGAACCAGCCGCGGCAGCATTTCGACTATCGTGACCTCGCAATCGAATGAGCGATAGATCGACGCGAACTCCACTCCGACAGCCCCGGCACCCACGATGACGAGCGACTTTGGAAGATCCTTCAGACTGAGAATCTCGATGTTGGTGAGGATGCGGTCGTTAGCCTCAAGACCAGGAAGCATGCGAGCTTCCGATCCAGTGGCGAGAATCACGTTCTTCGCCTTGAGATGGCTGGCCTTGTTGTCATTCACCACTTCAACCGTCAGCAAGCCATTCTGCGCGGGGCCAGTCAGCTTGCCGTAGCCCTTCACCGTCTCAACCTTATTCTTCTTCATCAGGAACTCGAGGCCTTTGGCGTGCTTGGCTACGATCTTCGACTTGCGGTCCTGCACCGCAGCCCAGTTCAGCTTGCGCGTATCTACGCCCTCGATGCCGAACTCCTCGGCATCTTTGAGATGGTCCCAGAGTTCGGCGTTGAACAGCAGAGCCTTGGTCGGAATGCAGCCGACGTGCAGGCAAGTGCCGCCAAGAAAGCCGTCTTTCTCGATGAGTGCGGTCTTCAGACCCCACTGGCCGGCGCGGATCGCAGCGGTGTAGCCGGCAGGTCCACTGCCAATGATGGCGACGTCATAAATAGTTTCAGGCAAAGTGAGCGCTCCTCAGTAGGAACAGATGATTAAAGGCAAGCGAATGATTCTAGAACAGGGTGAAGCGGGAGGCCAAACCGAATCGACGAAGAAACCCCTGAAGGGTTCGAGGCGGTGCAGAGGATAAGGGATCCTTCGACTCCGCAGCAGCCTCGCTATCGCGAAGCTGCTACTCCGCTCAGGGTGACATTCCCTAAGGATGACAAGGCGTTTAGTTGTTCTCGTTACTGGCGCGCTTCCACGAAATCAGCTCGCCGATGGTCGAGCTGGTGCTGGAAACCGGCTGCTTGTAAGCCTCAACCTCCGACCGCGAAGCTTCCTCCCCGACCGCACGAATACTGAGTCCAACTTTCTTATCTTCCGGACTCATCTTGATGATCTTGAAGTCATGCTCCACGCCCGGTTCCAGATGCAGAGGCTGGCCGTTTCCATCCACCGCTTCCGACTTGTGGCACAGACCCTCCACGCCTTCCGCGATCTCCACAAAAGCGCCAAACGCGGCAACCCGCAGGACTTTGCCGTGAATCACATCGCCGACGTGATGCGCCGCGAAGAAAGTCTCCCAAACGTCGGGCTGAAGTTGCTTCACGCCGAGCGACAGGCGACGCTTGTCAGGTTCAATCGCCAGAACCACAGCCTTTACGCGATCGCCCTTCTTCAGCACTTCCGAAGGATGCTTCACCCGCTTGGTCCAGCTCAGATTGCTGACGTGCACCAGGCCGTCGATACCATCCTCGATTTCGATAAAGGCGCCAAAGTCAGTCAAGTTGCGCACCCGGCCCTCGACCGTCATGCCCACGGGATATTTATCGTGCAGCGCATCCCAGGGATTCTCCGCCAGTTGCCGCATGCCGAGAGAGATACGCCGCTCGCCGGGATTCACGTTCAGCACGACGCATTCCACCTGATCGCCCACATTGACCAGCTTCGACGGATGCTTCATGCGCTTCGACCAGGTCATTTCACTGACGTGCACCAGGCCTTCGATGCCTTGCTCAAGCTCGACGAACGCTCCGTAGTCGGTCACGCTGATCACGCGCCCGGAGACGTGTGCTCCCACGGGATAGCGGTGCTCCGCATCAAGCCACGGATCGGGCGTCAGCTGCTTGAATCCCAGGGAGACGCGCTGCTTCTCTTTGTCGTACTTCAGCACCTTCACCTGAATCTGGTCGCCGACGTTCACCAGGTCGCGGGGATGCGTGAGCCTGCCCCATGACATGTCGGTGATGTGCAGCAATCCGTCGAGTCCGCCGAGATCCACGAACGCTCCGTATTCGGTCAGGTTCTTTACCACTCCCGTCAGAATCGAGCCCTCTTCCAAATGTTCGAGAGTCTTGCTGCGCTTCTCGTTCTGCTCGCCTTCGAGCAATTCTTTGCGCGAGACCACAATGTTGCCGCGCTTCTTGTTGACCTTGATCACGGTAACTTCGAGGGTTTGGCCCTTCATGCCGTCGAGATTGCGGATGGGTCGCAGATCAACCTGTGAGCCCGGCAGAAACGCTCGTGCGCCGAGAATGTCGACCGTCAGGCCGCCCTTGGTGCGCTCAATCACGGTGGCTTTTACAGGCCGCTTCTCGTGATGAGCTTTTTCTATTTCCTCCCAGGCATGAATGCGGGCTGCCTTCTGGTGCGAGAGGTTGACGTAGCCTTCCTCGGTTTGTCCCTTCTCGCGCATCACCTCAATTTCGTCGCCGGGCTTTACCTTCGGCTTGCCCTCGTGATCGAGGACCTCCGAAATCGGCAACATGCCTTCCGACTTGGTGCCGATGTCGACCACTACATGCGTCGCAGTGAGCTTCAGCACCGTGCCCTTGATGACGCGGTCTTCTCCCACGGCCTCTTCGGTCTCGGTGGTGAAGTTCTCCAGCGCGGAAGCGAAGTCTTCGCCGGCGTGCTTGTCATCGGCAGCGGGCGCGGAGTTCGGCGCCTGCGGCGTCTGCTCTGCGCCGGCGGTTGCGACCGGGGCCTGATCTTGCTGCGTCACGTTTTGGTCAGTCAAGCTCTGCTCGGTTGAGGTGGTCTCGGTAGCCGTCGGTTCTGTTTCGGTTGCGACGGCGGTGGCGGAGTCGGAATGGTGAGTGGTGGTTTCGTCGAACAAGGTCATGCCTCTCGTCTGTGCCTCGCACTCGGTGCGGGGAGGATACGGGCCTGCGTGGCGGACTGCTGGAGTGAGTCGTTTGGTTGTGGTGGGCTCACCCTGGCGAGTGAGCTTGGACAATCCCAGCTGCCGGACGTTTCACAGAAACCCGCGTCCAAAGGGAACTCTTCGACTATAGCAACGCCGCGCAAACAGTGTCAAACCCAATTATCCGTCGGCTTTGTCCACCGCAAGGGTTCGCTAGGGGTTGCCGTCGAGAAGTAACAATCTATTCACATTTTTGAAGAACCGTAGCCTACTCTCTTCCGGAATTTGCATCAAAAATGTCGCGTTTTCTCGAAAGTTGAGGCGCTCACGGGACGATGACGTTGAATAAATCAATTCTCCAATTGACCCGCGCAGCCTTTGCGTTGACCGCGCTCGCCATCGCTGCCAACTCCCAGGAATCGTCTCCAGCAACTCCGCTTCTGCCTGCTGCGCCGACGACTCCGCAGATGGCTCCCGTACCCAGCTTCCGGATAGGCGACTTTCGATTGGAGACGCCGCCCTCGGACAACCCGTCGCCCGATAGCGCGCCCGATGCTTCAGCCGGCTCTGACCAGCGGCCCGGGCTTGTGAAGCGAAGCATCATCCGGATCGGACAAGATCAAAAGTTTCTCTTCAAGGGGCCGTTCGAAAAACATAACCTCAAGTGGGACGCCGTAATTCTGGTAGGCACGGGTGCGTTTCTGGCCGCTGACCGCCACATTGAAAACAATATTCCGCGCTCACATTTTGGGGTTTATCAGGCCATCTCTGATACTGCCATAGGAGGATTGGCCGGCTCGCTGGCAGGGATATACCTGTACGGAGCCAAGACCGAGCATCGCCACGCCAGAGAGACAGGCGAACTCGAACTCGAGACTTTGATCAATACCTTCCTCATCTACACCCCGATGCAGCTGATTGCCGGCCGCCAGCGGCCCGATGAGGGCAACGATCACGGCGATTTCTTCAAGCATCATGCCCTGGACACCTCATTCCCCGGCGGGCATGCCATGTTTACCTGGGCCATGGCTTCGGTGCTGGCTGATGAATATCCCAAGCCTTGGGCGCGGGCATTGAGTTACGGCGCGGCTTTCACGGTGACCTTCACTCGCTTCATGGCACGCGATCATTGGTCCTCTGACATGTTCATCGGCACCGGGTTGGGCCTCGCCATTGCCGAGAGGACCTTCCACGCCCGTTGCAATCCGGAATTCGAGTCGCAGTGTAAGCACCACCAGTGGTGGTGGAAGCCGATGAAGATGGATGTCCAATAGCAGATCGGCAAGTGCTCGCCTACATACCCGCACCTGCCAGTCATCTGCTAACCTGCCTCTGATGGACTACCTATGGACCCCATGGCGCTATGCCTACGTCTCGACCGCCGAGAAGGCGTCTGGCTGCGTCTTTTGCGAGGCAGTGAAGGCAGGTGACGACGCCAAAGCGCTCATCGTTTACCGCGGCCAGCACTGCTTCGTCATCCTGAATGCTTATCCGTACACGCCTGGCCACGTAATGATTGTGCCTTACGCGCACCTCGACGAACTGCAAAAGCTCCCGTCAGAAGCAGCCGGCGAAATGATGCAGCTTTCGCAGCGCATGGAGCACGTTCTGCGCGAACTCTACCACCCCGACGGCATCAACCTGGGCATGAACATCGGCAAAGCCGCCGGCGCCGGCATCGCCGGACACATCCACATGCACGTCCTGCCCCGCTGGGTCGCCGATGCGAACTTCATCTCGGTTGTCGGCGAGACCAGGATTCTGCCGGAGACGCTGCAAGAAACTTGGAAGAGGATGACGACGGTAATGAAGGGATAACGCTCTAATTACCCCACGATTCTTTGCATCTCTTTCTCATCAATAACGTGAACGCCGAGTTCTTTGGCCTTATCCAGCTTCGACCCCGCATCCGTCCCCGCAACTACATAATCCGTCTTCTTGCTGACTGAGCCAGTGACTTTTCCTCCGGCATCTTCGATCATCTTTTTCGCTTCATCACGTGTGAAATGCGCCAGCGTCCCAGTCAGCACAAATGTCTTGCCCACAAGCTTTGTCCCTCGCTGCTTTTTCTGGCCGGTTAACTTAAGACCAGCTTCGCGCAAACGCTCGACCAGCTTTCGATTCGCCGCAATGCCGAAAAACTCTGCGATACTCTCGGCGATGCGCGGACCGACTTCATTGACATCCTGCAGTTCTTCCACACCAGCGCTCTCCAGTGCTTCCATCGATCCAAAATGCTCAGCCAGGAACTGCGCAGTACGCTCGCCCACCATCCGAATGCCGAGACCGTAGATCACTCGCTCCAGCGGCAGCTTCTTCGAGTTCTCAATCTCATCCAGAATGTTCTGCGCCGATTTATCTCCCATGCGCTCCAGGCTGAGCAGATCGTCTTTCGTCAGCTTGTAGATATCCGCCACGTTTTTCACCAGCCCACGCTCTGTGAGCTGATTCACCAGCGCATCGCCCATACCGTCTATATTCATCACTCCGCGCGAAGCAAAATGCAGGATGGTCTCGCGCAGCTTGGCGGGGCAGTTCGCGTTCACGCACCGGTAGTCAACCTCGCCTTCGGTGCGCACAACCTTCGTGCCGCATACAGGACACTTCTCAGGCGCCTCAATTTCTTTCCTCCCGCGCGGGTGCTCTTTATCGACTTCCACTACTTTCGGAATCACATCGCCGCCCCGCTCGACTCGCACCCAGTCACCGATCTTCACGCCCAGGCGCTCGATCTCATCCATGTTGTGGAGGGTTGCATTGCGAACTGTGGTTCCGCCGATCGCGACCGGCGTCAATTCAGCGACAGGAGTGAGCTTGCCAGTGCGGCCAACCTGCCACCGCACATTCTCAAGTTTGGTAACGGCTCCGCGCGCCGCATATTTATAAGCAATCGCCCACCGCGGAGCTTTTCCCGTAAACCCTAATTCGTCTTGAAGCGAAGTGCGATCCACTTTGATAACGATGCCGTCAATCTCATAAGGCAGCGAATCGCGTTTCTCTTCCCACTGCTGGATAAATGCCCAAACCTCGTCCATCGATCGTACGAGCTTGTGGTTTGGATTGACTTTGAATCCGGAGGCGTGGAGAGCCTCCAGTGTTTTCGAATGGCGATCAAAATAAGTCCGGCCGTTTTGCAGAAGAATGTAGGGGAAATAATCCAGTCGGCGCGCTGCTGTGATGTTGGAATCGAGCTGCCGCACGGTTCCGGCTGTGAAATTACGCGGGTTCGCGAATGTCGGCAGTCCATTCCGCTCGCGTTCTTCATTAATCTTCTTGAACGATGCGGTAGGCATGAGCAACTCGCCCCGCACTTCAAAATCCCCCGGAATGCCCGCTTTCTTCAACTTCTCCTTCGGAATCGAAAGCGGTACGGAGCGCACGGTGCGCACGTTGAGCGTAACGTCTTCACCCACGCTGCCATCGCCGCGAGTAATTCCACGCACCAGCTTCCCGTCTTCATAAATCAGGGCTAGCGACATGCCATCGAGCTTGAGTTCGCAAACGTAATCCACCTCGCTGCGCCCACTCAGCTCGTGTATCCGGCGTTCCCAGTCCCGCAATTCCTTTTCGCTGTAAGTGTTATCGAGCGACAACATCGGCGAAGAGTGCGGGACTTTGACAAATCCCTCGCGCGGCTTGCCGCCCACCCGCTGCGTCGGCGAATCCGCCCTGATCAGCTCCGGATGCTGCGCCTCCAGATCCTTCAACTGCTGCATCAGCTTATCGAACTCAAGATCGCTGATTTCAGGATCGTCTACAACGTAGTACAGGTATTCGTGGTGCCGGATCTTCTCGCGCAGCGCCTCAATCTTGTTTTCGACGTCTTTACTCGGGGGAGCCATCGCGCAGATTATAGTCGGAGCTTGCGCCGCAGAAGGAATTCAAACAGAGTCCTGAGGAAAAAATGTGACCAGACCCTCGCAAACTCTCGAGACACCGCGACTGATCCTGCGCGAGTTTTCCGCTGACGATGTCGACTCTCTGGGAGAAGTGCTCTCCGACCCTGAAACCATGCGGTTCTATCCCGCGGCGCTCGATCGCGCCGGGGTCGAGGAGTGGATCGCCCGCAACTGCCGACGTTACGCAAAAGACGGCCATGGGCTCTGGGCCATGCTTTTGAAAACGAGTGGCGAATTGATCGGCGATTGCGGACTGACCGTTCAGCCCGTGGACAGCACAGACGAGATCGAAATCGGCTACCACGTGCGGCGCGATCACTGGGGGCAGGGCTTGGCGACGGAAGCGGCCCGCGCTTGCCGCGACTACGGATTCGCCCGCCTTCCCGTCGATCATATTATTTCTCTTATCCGTCCCGAGAACCTGCCCTCGCGCCGCGTGGCAGAAAAAAACGGCATGACTATCTGGAAAGAAGTCATAAGGAAAGGCATCCCGCATCTGGTTTACAAGATCCAGAGAGGACAGACGGGCCGCGAATAAAGCTGACGGATAGAGACAGCGTTGCGTCAATTCACAGCAAATCCGCCTGCTTCAAAGTACAATCCAGCTTCGATCTCCGATCTAGTCATGCGCAAGGCGGCATTACTCTACAACCCTGATTCCGGTGGCCGCCGCGCGCGGCGGCAAACCGAGCTCGAGGCCGTACTTGCGTTGCTCCGCGGCGCTAACGTCGAGGCCCGCCTCGTGCTCACCGACTCTCGCGCCCACGCCGAGGAGAAGGCTCGGCAGGCCGTTCTCGCAGGGTGTGACACCATCTTTGCCTGCGGTGGAGACGGCACCATCCACAACATGATCCAGGTGCTGGCGAATTCTAGGGCGGCCCTGGCGATTTTGCCCATGGGCACCGCCAACGCGCTCGCTCACGATCTCGGCCTGCCCATGAACATCTCGGCGGCCGCGCAGGCGGCTCTGCATGGCGTCCCCCGAAGGATCGCGCTCGGTCGCGTACAGTTTCTCAATCTCGAAGGCGGGCCCGGCTCTCGCTTCTTCATCGTCGCGGCTGGCGCAGGCGTCGACGCTCACCTCTTCTACAAACTCCATGCCGGCACCAAGCAGCGCATGGGCATGACCGCCTACTACTCCAAAGCCTGGCAGCTCTGGTTCACGCATCCCATGACCCGCTTTCTGGTGAAGTTCGCCGAGACCGACTCGGACCATACTGGGTCGGACCAGCCAAGTTCGGGCCAGTCCCGGCGAGCCGACGTCACAGAGTTGATGGCCGTCCGCATCCGCAATTTTGGTGGAGTGCTACAGGAGTTGGCTCCCGGAGCTTCTCTCGATCGCGACGATCTTCGAGTAGTCTTCTGCCGCACCGCCAGCCGCTTTGCCTATCTTCTCTATGTGATGCGCGGGCTCCTGCGAACCAATTGGAAGGTTCCGGGCATTGACCTGGCTCACAGCGGCCGAGTCTCATGCCAGTACCTTCCTGCCTCAGCCTCCACCGACAGCATGCACGCGCAGCCGAAAGTCTACGTTGAGGTCGACGGCGAATTAGTGGGCACGCTGCCCGCCGAGATCACCGTGGTACCAGACGCTCTCACTTTGTTGGCGCCGCCGCGCTAAGCCTGCTGCGACTGGTATTTGCCAGCTCAGCCAAATAGAATCCTGGGACCGTTTGGAAAAGACCACTTGGAACCGATCACCCATTTCCTGACCGGCGCATGCATGGGCCGCGCCGGCCTCAACCGCAAGACAGCGCTGGCCACAGCAGTGTTGACGCTCGCCGCAGAGGCTCCTGATCTGGATGTTCTCGGCCGCTTCGGTGGCCCAGCCTTTGCCTTCGCGCATCATCGCGGCTTCACGCACTCCTTCCTCGGAGTGCCCATCGACGCGGCCGTCGTAGTCGGCTTTGTCTATCTGATATGGCGTTTGCGCGGAAGAAAGATAAAGGATCCCAATCTCCCGCCGCACTGGGGATTGCTTTTCCTCTACGCCTGCCTGGCGGGGCTCAGCCACATTCTGCTCGACTTCACCAACAATTACGGCGTTCGCCCGTTCTGGCCATTTTCTGAGAAGTGGTATTCCTGGGACATCGTTTTCATCTTCGAGCCCATCATGTTCGGGTTCCTGCTCCTCGGTTTGATTGTCCCGTCGTTCTTCTCACTGATTGACCAGGAAATCGGCGCGCGGGCACGCGGACCAAAAGGCCGCGTCGCAGCCACCCTCGCGCTGGCCGGCGTGGTGCTGCTCTGGGGCCTGCGCGACTTCGAGCATCGCCGCGCGGTCGGTGCCCTCGCCGCCCGCACTTATGAAGGCGCTGATCCGCTGCGCGTTTCCGCCTATCCTTCGTTGGCTGATCCGTTTCATTGGTACGGCGTAGTCGAGACTCCAGCTTTTTTCGCGCTCGCTCCGGTAAATTCTCTGGGACCGGAAGTCGATCCCGACGACCATCTCGACATTCGCTACAAGCCGGAAGAAACGCCAGTCACACTAGCTGCCAAAAAATCTTATCTCGGGCGCGTGTACCTCGACTGGGCCCAGTATCCAATCACCGAGACCGAGGCGCTTGATCCGCCAGACGGCGGCTACATCGTGAACTTTCTGGATTTGCGCTTCGTGCAATTGCCCGGCCCGCTAAACCGCGGAGGCGGACCGCGGCGCCCGCTCGGCGCGGGCGTCCAGATCGACCGGAATCTCCGCGTAGTCGGGGATGTCTACAGTTCCGGCAAGAATCGTGTGCTAGTCCCCGAACCGCGTTAAGTAACGATCGTGCTCATGTGAGGACAGCCGTCCCGGCTGTCCGCTTCGCGTAGCGAAGCTTCTTAGGATGATGAGGCCGCATGCGCACGCTTGACGTACCCGCCTTCCCGCGCCCAGAATAATGATTCCGAGGTGCTCATGCTGCCCTACCTATTCGTCCTACTCGCGATAGCAGTCCGCTTCATACCGTTCATGGGACCGTTGAATGTCCTGCCCCATGCCTGGCACTTCACTCCGCTGGCGGCGTCGCTGCTGTTCTTCGGAGCCCGTGGTTCCCGGCGTCAGCTGTGGATTCCGCTGGTGTTGCTGGCGGCGACCGACGTGGTCCTTACCAAGTTCATCTATTCGTACCCGTTGACTTGGGACCATCTCGTCACCTTCGCCTGGTACGCGGCAATTCTCTGGCTCGGCACCAACCTGCGCGAGAAGTCCGGTCCTGTCCGCGTGGTAGGCGCCGCGCTCACCAGCTCAATTTCGTTCTTCCTGATCAGTAATTTCGCAGCGTGGGCCGCCTATACCGATATGTATCCCAGAACTTTCCACGGCGTGATGATGTCCTACGCTGCCGGGCTCCCATTCTTCCGCGGCACAGTCGAGAGCGACCTGTTCTTCTCGATCGCGTTTTTCGGAACTCCAGTTTTCCTGCACGCGCTCTCCGGCTGGATGCACAAAACTTCCGGCGACCACATCGCCGCTGCCTAGAAATTGCGCACAGAATGATTGCGGGGACAGGCGCCTCGCGAGCCTGCCCTGAGCGAAGCCGAAGGGTCCAGTTGAGCGCAGTGACGCGTGGCAGCGCCGGGCTAGTTCGCCGCTCTCGGTCTTTTGCTCCTCCACCGCAGCAGCCAAATCAACCCTCCCAGCACAACTACCGCCAGCACCCAATAAAAGTGTTGCCGGAA
>Ga0210386_10002612_pt1 | contig 15395 bp, 14 predicted proteins | sample IncBWH32OmetaG_FD_160091 | JGI IMG/M metagenome (GOLD analysis project Ga0210386, IMG submission 160091) | Forest soil microbial communities from Barre Woods Harvard Forest LTER site, Petersham, Massachusetts, United States - Inc-BW-H-32-O ... | reverse complement strand
TGCGGTTGGTTGAGCTGGGATCGCTTGCGGTGCACCAGGACCGATTACACCGGGCCGCGCAACCGTTTCTGCACGAGCTGCATCGGGCCACCGGTCTGGTCGTGCATCTGGCCGTTCTCGACGGCGTAGATGTGGTCTACCTGGAAAAGATCGCGGGCGCGTTCGGCGCCGCGGTTCCGTCCCGCGTCGGCGGCCGCCAGCCCGCGCACTGCACGGCGGTCGGTAAGGCCCTGCTCGCGTTCTCGGAGCCGAGCCGGCTCGACGACTTCGATGTCGACCTGTTGACCCGCAAGACCAAGTACTCGGTTTCCACCCGGCGTCAGCTGGCCGACGAGTTGAAAGCAATACGCGCCCGCGGGGTCGCCTACGAACGAGGAGAGTCGGTCACCGGATTCGGTTGTGTCGCTGCGCCGATCGGTGACGTCGGCCAGGGCGCCGAGCCTATTGCCGCGGTTTCGCTGTGCGGTCCGCTCGATCGGATGGCCTTCGACCATCGGCTGGCTGGACCGGTGCGGACGACGGCATTGGGCATTTGGCGCAACTTCGACGACGGCGGCGGCGTCCGCGTACAGCCCATCCTGCAGCAGCCCCGTGGGCTGCACCCGACCCCGGTCCGCACCTTGCAGTACGCGTGATCCTCGACGCGGAGATCGCCACGCTGCTACCGGCGCTCAACCGTTACTTCCCGCGTGTCGAGACGATGACCGGGCCGCGACTGCGCGCCGTGATCCGCGAGCGTGCGGTGCCGCCGCCGCGTCCCGCGCCGGTTGGTGCCGTTGCAGACCGGACGGTGCCCTCCCCGGCGGGCGACATCGCCGTGCGGATCTACTGGCCGACCGTGTCTTCCGCGACGTCCGGGCCCGTGCCCGTCGTCGTCTTCGCGCATGGCGGTGGGTTTGTGTTTTGCGATCTGAATTCCCACGACGAATTGTGCCGCGCGATGACGAACGGTATCGGCGCGGTCGTTGTGTCTGTCGACTACCGGCTGGCACCCGAATCACCATGGCCGGCAGCAGCCGAGGATGTCTACGCCGTCGCGGACTGGGCGACGCAACAGGCCGGAGCGCTCGGCGCCGATCCGGGCCGCCTGCTGGTCGCCGGCGACAGCGCCGGCGGCAACCTGGCCGCGGTGACCGCCCTCATGGCCCGCGACCGCGACTGGCCCGCAATCGCAGGCCAGGTGCTGGTGTATCCGGTGATCGCCGCGGATTTCGGCACGGCGTCCTACCAACGCTTCGGTGTGGGCTACTACAACACCGCTGCCGCGATGGCCTGGTACTGGGATCAATACGTTCCGAGACTCGCGGACCGCAGCCATCCCTACGCCTCGCCGCTGCGGGCCCGGCTGACCGGTCTGCCGCCCGCGGTGGTGGTCACCGCCGGGTGTGACCCGCTGTGCTCGGAGGGCGGCGGTTACGCGAAAGCACTTGTCGCTGCAGGAGTTCCGACGATTCACCGCGATTACGAGGGCGCGATCCACGGCTTCATGACGATGGCCGGCCTGGGTATCTGCACCCGAGCGCGAAACCAAGCGTGGGCCGACGTTTCCGCGCTGCTATCCCGCTCATTGGAATGAAGTCTTGCCGCTGCTCGGGTCAACCGAGGAGGCTGGCATTTGATACGCACCAACGGAGGACACCATGGCCGCAAGCTGGGACACGATCGATCGGTATGTCGTCATCTCGACGGATACCCACGCCGGGGCCGATATCGGCGACTACAAACAGTATTTGCCGGCGGTCCTGCACGACGAGTTCGATGCATGGGCGCAGACCTATGTCAGCCCGTTCGACGACCTGATCATCGCCACCGCCAATCGGAACTGGGACAGCGATCTCCGGATCGCCGACATGGACGCCGACGGGGTGGCCGCCGAGGTGCTGCTGCCCAACACCGTTCCACCGTTCTTCCCGACCACTCCCAACATCACCATCAGCCTGCCCCGAACCCGCGACGAGTTCGAGAGGCGGTGGGCGGGCGTGCAGGCGCATAACCGCTGGCAGATCGACTTCTGTTCGCTCGCCCCGACCCGCCGCCGCGGGTTGATCCAGATCTTTCCCAACGATGTCGAGCTGGCCATGGAGGAGATTCGCTGGGGTGCCGAGCAGAACTGCTTCGGCGGCGTGCTCGTCCCGCCGGTCTCGCCGGGCGACCCCCAGGTCGCCCCGCTCTTCCACACCCGCTACGAACCGATCTGGGCACTCTGCGCGGATCTGGACCTGACGGTGGTGCAGCACGCTGGCGCCGGCAGTCCCGAGATGCCGATGGACCAGCCGGCCTCCAACGCGGTGCTGATCACCGAGATGGCGATTTGGGCCCAGCGCACGCTCGGTCACCTGATCCTGGCCGGGGTCTTCGAGCGGTACCCGACGCTGCGGTTCGTCCCGACCGAACAGGGCACGCTGTGGGTGCCGGGGCAACTGGGCATCCTTGACGCCATGGTGCCCACCATGAAGTCCGAGGCCGGCAACCGCACCTACGGGATGTTCGGCGGGTCGTCCGTCGACGAGCTGACGATGACACCGAGTGAATACGTCAAGCGGAACTGCTATCTGGCCAGCGAGCTGGCACCGTTCGACTCCGGGATGATCGATTTCATGGGTCCGGAGCACATCATGTGGGGCAGCGACTATCCCCACGAGGAAGGCTTCACACCACACTCCAAGTTGGCCATCCGCTGGGCCCTGCACGACAAGTCGGAGGATGCCTGCCGAAAGATTCTGGGCGGCAACGCTGGTCGGCTATACCGATTCGACCTCGACGCGCTGGCGCGCGTCGCCGCGACGATCGGACCCACGGTCGCCGAGGTGCACACGCCGCTCGAGGACACCGGCTACCGGGCGCCGGCGGCCTTCGGCTACCGGCCGTTCGAAGGCGGGCTCGCCCTCAAACGGCTCGCTCCGGCTCGGAGCTAGGGAGAGTCGGGCTCGTCTGTTTGCACCCGCTTTTCGACTTCCCGCCAGTGGCCCGGTCGGGGCGTCGGGAAGGCGCCGTGCGCGTCGCGCTTGCCCTGCTGGAGCACCGCCTCGGCCTCGTCGATGTCTTTGATCAGTTGTAGCGCCAGCTCCCGCTCGGCCGCGTAGTAGCGCTCCGACCATTGCATGGCGATCCGTGGGTAGGCCCAGGCCGGTTCCTCCGCCGCAGCCTGGGCGTCGGTCGCCACCCGCTGGCGCATTCTGTCGACGTAGGCGATGTGCTCTTGCAAAATCTCCTTCAACCGATCCGGCTCGTTCAGATGGCCGAGCCAAATCCGCAACAGCACACCGTGTTTCAGCATTGGCGGATCCGTCGGAGTTTCGGTGGCCCACCTGCTGACGGCGTCTTGACCCGATGGGGTGATCTTGTAGATCCGTCGCCCGCGAAGCCCTCCATCGTGCAGCACCCGCGATGTCGCGTAGCCATGGGATTCCAGCCGCTTCAGCTCCGAGTAGATCTGGCTGAACGACGGACTCCAGTAGAAGTAGCCGACGCTCCAATCCGCCCACTTCTTGAGGTCGTACCCGGAGACCTCCTCACCGAATGCGAGCATGCCCAAAACCGCCCAACTGGTAGCCGGCAGATTGGGCAACTCCGATTCGTGTGGCGTTTGCGCTGGTCCCACCGGTCAAGGCTAACAACCGGCGGGGTGCCCAGCATGCGCGCTGACCGCTCACCGGGACACTTACCGGCGGGGTGTACTCACGCTCCGATGACCTGGAAGCCCTTGTAGCCGGCCGCGGCGACCTCGGCGATGATCTGTCCATAGACCCCGAACCCGCCGACGAACGGCATGAACACCCGCGGTTTGTCGGGGACGTTGGCACCCAGGTACCACGAGTTCGCCCGCAGCATCAGACTGCCCGCCGCCCGCCAAGCGCAGTCGTTGACCCACTCGGCGGCCGCATCCGGGCGCGCCTCCAGCCCGCGCGCACCGTGCGCATCCAGGTAGCCGATCGCGTCGGCAATCCAATCGACGTGCAGCTCGGAGTGCAGCGCCATGTTGGCCAATACCGACGGGCTGCCCGGGCCGCTGACGTTGAACAGGTTCGGAAAGCCGGGAACGCCCAGCCCCAGGTAGGTGACCGGGCCGGACGCCCACGCCCGGTTCAGCGTTTCACCGCTGCGACCCACGATGTTCAGCTTGTCGACCGATCCGGTCATCGCGTCGAAGCCGGTTGCGAGCACCAGAGCGTCCAGGTCGTAGTGGGCGGCAGAGGTGATCACGCCGGCGCTATTCAACCGCAGAATCGGGGTGAGCCGCAGGTTGACCAGCGTGACGTTGTCGCGGTTGAACGTCTGGAAGTAGTTGTCGTCGGTGCAAATCCGTTTCGTGCCGATCGGGTGATCGGACGGGATCAGCCATTCGGCGATCTGGGGATTGTCGACGACAGCCCGTATCTTCTGCTCCCAGAAGACTCGGGCGGTGTCATTGGCGGCGATGTTGAGCATCTGATCGGAAAACGTCTTACTGAACAGCACACCGCCTAGCTTCCAACGCTTCTCGTACGCAACTTGTCGCTCCTGCTCGGACAGCTCCAGCGCCGGCAGTGGGTGCGGCTGATGCGGTGAACCGCCACCGCTGGCCATCGAAAGCCGGCGGCGCTCGCCATAGCCGGCCTTCTGCGCGAGTCGAGTGTCATCATCGAGCGGCACGTTGCCTGCGGGAATACTGTAGTTGGCGCTGCGCTGGAACACGTACAGCTGACTGGCCTGTTCGGCAATACACGGAATCGCTTGAATGCCCGACGATCCCGTCCCGATGACGCCGACTCGCTGGCCGGTGAAGTCGACGCCCTGGTGCGGCCAGTGCGCCGTGTGATACACGGCGCCGCTGAACGACTCCAGCCCGTCGATCGCCGGTATGTTGGCGTTCGACAGCGGTCCGACGGCAAGCACGAGAAAGCGAGCGGACACCAGTTCGCCTGTGTTGGTGCCGATTTGCCAGGTAAGCGCGTTCTCGTCGAGGACGGCGTCGGTGACCTGCGCGCCAAAGGTGATATCGCGTCGCAGGTTGAACCGGTCGGCGACGTGGTTCAGATACCGAAGGATCTCGGGTTGGGTTGCGTACTTCTCGCTCCAATCCCACTCCTGCTGCAGCCGTTCGTCGAAGGAGTAGGAGTAGTCGACGCTTTCGACATCGCAACGCGCGCCCGGATAGCGGTTCCAGTACCACACTCCGCCGACCCCATCGGCGGCCTCAAACACCCGTACCGTCAAGCCGTCACTGCGCAGCCGATGCAGCGCGTAAAGCCCGGCGAAGCCCGCGCCTACCACCACCACATCGACGGTCCGGGTCATACCGCCGACGGTACGGGCTAAGTGACCGCCTCGTGCCGGATCGTCCCGCTGGGCGGGAATCGCCCGCCCCGCGCCGCACCAGGTGTGGTTGCCTAACCGCATGCCGGTCGCAGACCAGGGCGAAGCCTGGGATCACCAGGTCGACTTCGTTGTCGTCGGCAGTGGCTGTGGAGGCCTGACCGCGGCCCTGACCGCGGACGCGCACGGACTGGACACCCTGATCATCGAAAAGGCCGGCGTCTACGGCGGTAGCACCGCGCTGTCCGGGGGAAACATCTGGATCCCGAACAATCCGACCCTGCGCCGTGTCGGCCTGGCGGATTCGCGGGCCGACGTCCGCAGCTACCTCGATGCGGTGGTGGGCGACCGGGTACCGGGGGCCAACATCGACGCGTTCATCGACAACGGGCCGCCGGCCATGGAGTTTCTCGAGCACGCCAGCTCATACCTGCGATTCCAGTGGTGCACCGGGTATTCGGACTACCACCCGGAGGCGCCGGGTGGACGCGCTCGAGGGCGCACGATCGAGCCGCTGCCCTTCGATCTGAAGAAGCTGGGCGAAGACGAGAAGCGGCTGCGGCCCGCCGCGCTGGCCACCCCTGGCGGGCTCTTCGTCACCTCAAAAGAATTCGCCCGGCTGAATATGGTGATGCGCACCTGGTCGGGCCGCCGCGCCGCGATGCACACCGTATGGCGTGCCACCAAAAGCGTTCTGCTGCGGCGGCATATGGACACCCTTGGTCGGGCGCTGATCGGACGACTGCGCCTGGCCGTCAAGGACGCGGGCATCCCGCTGTGGCTCAACACTTCCCTACAGTCACTGATCACCGACGAGTCCGGAGCCGTGGTCGGGGTACGCGCCCATCGCGGCGGTGTTGCTATCCGGATCAGGGCGCGCACCGGTGTGCTGCTGGCCACCGGGGGATTCGAGCAGAACAACGAGATGCGTAAGCGATTCCTTCACGACGGCGGCAAGGACAACTACAGCGCCGGTTCGCTCGACAACACCGGCGACGGGATCACCGCGGGCCAGGCTATCGGCGGCGCAGTCGATTTGATGGATGACGCCTGGTGGATGCCGGCGTTCAAGCGACCCGACGGCGTGATGAGCGTGCTGGTGTCGGAACGGTCGATTCCCCGCTCGATCATCGTGGACCAGACCGGCCGGCGCTTCGTCAACGAGGCGGCGCCGTATGTCACGTTCGTGCACCGGCAGCTTGCCGGCCGGCATGATCCAATCTGGTTCGTCTTCGACCGGAAAGCCAAGAACCGCTATCAGTTCGGCGGGGTGATGCCGGGTCAGACGTTCCCCCGGGACTGGTTTACGTCAGGATCGATGCATCGGGCTGACACCCTCGACGCTTTGTCCGCGGCGATCGGCGTGCCCACATCGTCGCTACGCGAAACCGTGGACCGGTTCAACGGATTCGCGCGCAACGGCAAAGACCTTGACTTCGGGCGCGGAGACAGTGCCTATGACAACTACTACGGTGACCCGACGCTGCCGCAACCGACGATGGACGTCATCGACCGCGCGCCCTTCTACGCGGCGCGCATCCAGGCCGGCGACCTGGGCACCAAAGGCGGACTGGTGTACAACGCCAACGGCCAGGTGCTGCGGACCGACGGCACGGTCATCGACGGCCTCTACGCCACCGGCAATACCTCCGCCGCGGTGATGGGCAACGACTACGCCGGCGCCGGCGCCACGATCGGACCTGCGATGGTGTTTGGCTTCATCGGCGCCCGGCATGCGGCCACTCGGTAGCGACAGGAAGTTGTTGATATGACGGGCAATTCAGGACAGCTGACCGGCAAGGTCGTCATCATCACCGGCGGCGCGGGCGGGCTCGGCGCGGCGTTCGCACGCCACATCATCAGCCGCGGCGGCAAGGTCGTACTCGCTGATCTGCTCGACGACGAGGGCAAGCGGTTGGCCGATGAGCTCGGCGCGCAGGCGCGCTACACCCATCTCGACGTCACCGATCCCGAGCAGTGGGCGGATGCCGTGCAGTTCACCCTTACCGAGTTCGGCACGCTCAACGGCCTGGTGAACAACGCCGGAGTGTCGACCGGTCAGTATCTCGAGCATGAGCCGGTGGCGCACTTCCGGATGGTCATGGAGGTGAACCTGGTCGGAGTGTTCAACGGTTTGCAGGCCGTGATCAGTCCGATGCGCTCGGCGGGCGGCGGGTCGATCGTCAATATCTCTTCTGCGGCCGGTTTATTCGGTCTGGCGTTCACCGCGGGCTACGGCGCCTCGAAGTGGGGTGTGCGGGGACTCTCGAAGATCGCCGCCGTCGAGCTGGCTTCCGACCACGTTCGGGTCAACTCGGTGCACCCCGGCATGACCTATACCCCGATGACCGTCAATGTCGGGATCCAGGTCGGCGAAGGCAACTATCCCAACACCCCGATGGGACGGGTCGCGGTCGCGGAGGAGATCGCCGGTGCGGTGGGTTATCTGCTGTCTGACGACGCCACCTATGTCACCGGTGCCGAGATCGCCGTCGACGGCGGCTGGACCGCCGGGCCGACGCTGAAATACGTTTTGGGCCAGTAATACCAGACAGGAGTGCAGATGAAGCGCTTAGCACACAATCGGATACTGGTGACCGGCGCCGCCTCGGGCATCGGGCAGGCCACCGCGCTGCGCCTGCTGGACGAGGGCGCCGCGGTGGTCGCCGCCGACGTCGCCGCCGACGGGTTGGACAAGACCCGCGCCCGGGCCGGGGAGATCGGCGCCGGTGATCGGCTGGCCACGTTGGAAATGAACGTCGCCGACGAGAGATCGGTGGTCGACGGTGTGCGCACGGCCGTGGATACGTTGGGAGGCCTGGATTCGCTGGTCAACGCCGCCGGCATCCTGCGCGCCGCACACACCGATCAGATGGGCGTGGACCTCTGGAACCAAATCATCGCGGTCAACTTGACTGGGACCTTTCTGGTGGTCCGCGAGGCGTTGCCGACGCTGTTGCAAAATCCCCGCAGTGCGATCGTCAACTTCAGCTCGACTTCGGCGTCGTTCGCGCATCCGTACATGGCGGCCTACTCGGCGAGCAAGGGTGGGGTTCAGTCCTTCACTCATGCGCTAGCGCTCGAATACGCGAGCAAAGGACTGCGCGCGGTGTGCGTGGCACCCGGCAGTATCAAGTCCGCACTCACCGATGCCACCGCCGGATACATCCCGCAAGACGCGGACTGGACGCTTTTCACCAGGCTGATGCCGATCATGCCGACCACGGTGAAATCCAGCGGCGCCGGAATGGCAGATCCGTCGGCCGTCGCTGGCGTCATCGCGATGTTGGTGTCCGACGACGGCGCGTTCATCACCGGTACCGAGATCCGCGTCGACGGTGGAACGCACGCATGACGGCGCCAATGACCAACGCGACGTACGAAGACACGTTGCGTGAAATCGCCACCGACGCAGGAGTTCTGCGCTATCACGAGGCAGGCCTGGTCGACACGGGGCCGCCACTACTGCTGTTGCACGGCTCCGGCCCGGGCGTGACGGGATGGCGCAACTTCCGCGGCGTCCTGGGCGCGTTCTCCGAATTCTTCCGGTGTCTGATCCTGGAGTTCCCCGGCTTCGGTGTGAGTGACGATTTCGGCGGCCACCCGATGGTCACCGCACTGGATGCGTTGGTGCGCTTCGTCGATGCGCTCGGCCTGGACAGCGTCGACATCGTCGGCAATTCGATGGGCGGTGGTGTCGCGCTCAACTTCGCGATTGCTCATCCCGAACGGGTGCATCGGCTGGTCACCATCGGCGGCATCGGCCGCAATATCCTGAGTCCGGGTCCGCCGGAAGGCATCCGGCTGCTGCAAGAGTTCACCGACGACCCCACCCGGGAGCGGCTGATCCGCTGGCTGCATTCGATGGTCTACGACCCGGCGACGGTGACCGAGGAGCTCATCGAGGAGCGGTGGACTCACGCCACCGACCCGCAGACACTGGCCGGGGCGCGGCGGATGTACAGCAGCGAAGCCTTCGCGCAGCTGACCAAGGCCATGGAGACGTCAAAGGGGCCGCAGCCGTGGGCGATGATGCACCGGGTCAAGGCGCCGACGCTGATCACCTGGGGCCGCGACGACCGGGTGAGCCCGCTGGATATGGCGTTGATCCCGATGCGCACCATTCCCAACGCCGAATTGCACGTCTTCCCCAACTGCGGTCACTGGACGATGATCGAGGCGAAAGAGGCCTTCGAGAGCGCCGTGCTGGCGTTCTTGCTACGAAAAGACGCCGCCGGGCTCAGTTGACGCAGGGCACGCCGCCGCCGTCGATCGGTGCACCCTGATCGGGGGTCGGCTCGGTGGTGTCGGTTTCCGTGGTTGATTGGTGGTAACCGTAACTGCCGGAAAGGCTTGAGGCCGAAGGGGTTTCGTCCTCACTCGAGGTCGACGAAGTTTCGTTCTGGGACGCGGACGGCACCGAGTAGTTGTCGTCGACAATAACTTCGACATGCCCGAATTCCAGCGAGCGATTCGGTTTGTCGGGTGCATCGATGCCCAGCGCCGTCGCCAGGCTGCGTGCGTCGGTCTCGGCGCCGGGGGCGTACTCGATCGTGCTGGTGGTGGGTTCACCGCGCACGCGGTCGCGTATCGCACCGGTGGTGTAGCCGTCTTTCTTGAGCGTGTGCGCCAGCCGGGTGGCGAGCCCGCTGGTGTTGCTGGCGTTGATCACGTCGACCACAGTCGACGGGCTCGGCTCGGTGGAGGAGGGCAGTGTCGTGGCCGACGAGGAGTCGCCGAACGCGGAGGTCACCTCCTCCTTGATCGCGGCGGGGTCGATGATGTTGACGTCCTGACCGTCGATGTTGTCGTAGCGAACCACCGGCAGCGTTCGGTATTGGATCCCACTGCCGGCCAGCGCGCCCATCCGGCGGAACTGGTCTTCGTCCCAGCCTGACGACAGGACGACGTCTTTGCGCGCCACCGCCATCAAGCTTTTCAGCCTGCCGATATTGGTGAACGTGCCCGAATTCTGCAGTTTGCCCATGACTGACGAAAGGAAAGCCTGCTGACGGTGCGTGCGGTCCAGGTCACCGTTTTCCAGGCCGTGCCGCTGTCGGACGAATGAAAGTGCCTGTTCGGCGTCCAGTGTCTGCCGTCCGGCCGGGAAGTCGGCACCGGAATACGAGTCGTACACGGCGTGCTTCAGGCACACGTCGATGCCGCCCAGGCTCTGGGTCAGGTCGTAGAAACCGGCCAGATTGACCTCGGCGAAGCGGTCGATGGGCACTCCGGTCAGGTTCCGCACCGCCTTCAACGTGGCAGCGCGGCCGGCTTCGCGGCCCTTTGTCTCCAGCTCTTTCTGGTCGCTCACACCCTTGTCGATGAGTTTCTGCTCGACGTACTGCTTGGTGAGCCCGTAGGCCTCTTTGATCTTGATGTGGTTGTAGCCGGGCACGCCGGAGAACTTCACCCAGTCGTCGCGGGGGATCGAGAACGCGGTCACCCGGTCGTCGGCGCTGACATGCGCAAGGATCAAGGTGTTGGTGTTGTAGCCGCCGTCGTCGGAGTCGCCGGCGTGCAGGTGTTTGAGCAAGGCCCATGGCAAGTCGTCGCCGTTTTGGTCTTTCCGGGAGTCGAGCCCGATGAGCAGGATGTTCATCGCGTCGCCGCTCGATTTCGGATCGTCAGAACCCAGGGCCTGCGAAACGGTGATTCCGCCCAGCATGCCGTGTGCCATGTACCAAGCCGACCCGGTCGCCGACACCAAGAAGACCGCCACCAGCGCCCAGAAGACATGCGCGATCGACCGGCGCCGGGCTGCTACCGGCGTCGCACGATGGCGGTGCTTAGCGTTGGGTCGCTGCAGGTCTCCCACCACAACCTCGACTGTCTAGGGGGGTGCCGCGCTTGACCCCCGGGTTGCAGTTTGCGCGGGCTACTTATAGTGCTTGGCGTCTAGTATGCGGCAGGTTCCTGTGCGACGCGGTGTGAGCCAAGTAACAGGCGCAAGCCTACAGGTCGGATAGAAACGGCCGCTAGCTGCGACAACACTCCGCAGCAGGTCGCCTGGTTCGATACAGAGAAGCGCCCGTTTGTGACCAATTCGTGGTCAGGGCCCGACGATCGTGCAGCTAGAGGTCCAAAACCGCGCCGTCAGTGGCTGACCTAGCGGCGGCGAACCGTGCCTGCGCGGCGGCCGCCGTGCGCTCGGGCACACCGGGGAGGGGGTGATTGTGGGTGAGCATGAGGCGTGACACCCCGGCCTCTACGGCGATGGTGCCGGCCTCGTCACCGGAGGTGTGGCCACGTTCGGCGTTCGTGGGCTCCCACGCTTCATGCAGCAGCGTTGTCACGCCCGCCGCGTGGCGGATGGTTTCCGGGTCGAATTCGGTGTCGGTGCAGTAGGCGAAACGGTCCCCAACACGGAAACCCGCGGAGGGCAGGGTGTGTCTGGTCTGCTCCCAGGTTTCGACCTCATGACCGGCGAAGCTCAAGTTGTCCCAGCCCAGCTCCGCCCAGCGTGCGGGCGCCACTGGCGAGGCGGTCTGAAAAGGGGAGGCGAGAAGCTGATCCTCCACGATCGAGCGGGTTGGTCGGCCATAGGACAGCGAGCCCGGGCCGGCGATCGTCAATTCGCGTCCCCCCAGTCCGCGCGCGCTGACGAAGCCAAGCCCGGTCACGTGATCGAGGTGGAAGTGGCTAAGTACCACCATCACCGTCTCGACGCCGTCGAGCAGTGCAGGGTTGATGTGCAGCGCGCCCAGACCGGTTCCGGCATCTAGCACCAGCGCTTCCGTGCCAGAGGTAATCAGGTAGCAGCTCGTCTGCCGCGAGCTGGTCGGAATCCATCCACCGCTACCGAGAACCGTCATTTTCATGGCGAGACCAACCTACGATCGGCTTCGCCGCCAACCTAGCTATGACAGTGACTGTTCGAGTGCGGCCGCGGTCTCCAGATCGGTCAGTGATGCTACGCCGCGTTTAACGCCTTCCATCGCGATGCTCTCGACTTCCGTGCCGCCCCAAAGAATTAGCACTCGTCCGACATGTCGAAAGTCGGCTGATCCGAACGGATAATTTGCTAGATTCCCTCTGTGGTGGGGCAGGATTGCCGCGAGCGGCTTATCGATACCACCCTGAACGTCTGTATCAGGTGCGGGTATGAGGCCACGACTATCGATCAGATCGCGGCCGCCGCGGGCGTAACGCCCGCTGACTTCTCGCGCTACTTCGCGACAACGGACGCGGCCATTATGTCCGTCGTCGATAACCTCCTGCACGCAACCGCCGCCGCGCTCAAAGATGTTGAGGCAGAAACCAGTCCAGAGCAGGCGCTGCTCATCGCCACCACCGAGGCGGTAACCGCGATCATCGACGGCCGTGGCGTGATCACACGTGAACGTTTGATTGCGATGGCGGAGGTCGTCACCGCAAATTCGACTCTGAGAAAGCAGGCGTCCTTAGCCCGCAAGCGGGTACTGGGCCAGGCGCTCGCCGTTCGGATGGGACTCCCCGCGGAGAACCGCCGCGTTCGCCAGGCGATAACGATGTGGTCGGCTATTGCCGCCGGCGCCTACCTGGGCCGCCGTAGCATGGCAGACCACTACGATCCGCGCGACGACGATCGACTAATCGAGCGGATGATCGCCGAGCTCGCCGCGACCTTCGCCGACGTCATGGGCAACGATCCCTCTGGGCCAAGTGGAGCAGCCTAGGGCCACGGATTCGGCATGACCTGCGATTTGTCGGCGTTGGTGTCACACTCAACCATGGCTGCTGGTCCGTTGCGTCCCGTCCTCGCCGCCGCGGCGGCCTTACTGCTAGCGACCGCGGTCGCTCACGCTGACCCCCTCGACGACCAGTTTCTGGCGTTGCTCTCGAGAGACGGGATTGTCGGCCCGCCGCCGGATCAGATGATCGCCTTTGCGCATGAACGCTGCAACGACGCTGATCTTCCTCGCAGCGGAGTGTTTATTCCTCGCTTCGGTCCGCAGCCCGGCCCGTACCTGGCCGCCATCGGGGACCTCTACGGCGAACTGGAAGGGCAGGGTTTGACGAGTGCGCAGGCCGCGCAGTTCATCAGGGACGCCATCGCCGTGTACTGCCCGGACCAGAGGGGGACGTGACTGTCGCGGCGAGGACGTAACGTGGCGAGCACCGCCGTCATATGACGCCCAACGGATGCTGAGCACAGTCGACAACGTACCCGCGTTCCTACAGCCCTTCGGCCGCGTATTCGCCGGTGCGCCGGGCACGCTGATGTACCCGAACTGCAGCGCGGGAGGCTTTCGTACCGGATGTATCACGTCATCAAAGACTGAGATCGCAGTCCCATTGTGGAGCCCCCTGGTCGGGATTGAACTGACGACCGCTCGCTTACAAGGCGAGTGCTCTACCGCGCCGCCTCAGGTGGACCACTTCATGGAAGACGCCCTCACGGTCTACTGCCCGGAGTCGTCGGACTCGTCGGGCTCGCAGGACTCGTGGGCGGGAGGCGCGTTAGGCTCGTTGGCGTGGTCGGGCTCGTTGGGGTGGTCGGGCTCGTTGGAGTCGCGGGGCTGGTAGGACTCGTGGGCGTGGGGCTCGCAAGGCCTGGCCCTTCGCCACACCAGTCGGCCACATCTTTCGGGTACTGATCGAGCGGTCCAGGGCACCGCTGCCCCGGCGGGAAGTTGGCGCCGGCGTTGAGTAGATCGCAGGGAACATAGACCTGCTTGCCTTTGGGCGTGTTGGTCAAACACTTCGTCGGCGGCTCGGCATGAGCCTGGACGGGCACGATGATCGCCACCGCCAAGGCGACGAGCACCCACACCAGTCGGCGATAGAACATGAGCACTCCTTCATGCAGAGCCTCCTGTCAGGATTGAACTGACGACCGCTCGCTTACAAGGCGAGTGCTCTACCACTGAGCTAAGGAGGCCGGTTTTAACCGGTGTCAGCCTAGCGGGGCGACGATGCGGGCCGGTACGGCCCGCTGAGGAGCCGCGCAATCCGGTCGAACGGCTCACTCGACGTCGGGGCCGGAGCGCTCGTGGTCGATGAGTCGCTGGGAACGCACGGTCCGCGGCGGAGTGCGGCGTGACGGGCGGCGGCCGGGCAGCGGAATCCGCTCGGCGATGCTGCTGAGCGGATTGACCACCATGGTCAGCGACATGACGGCGTCTTGCAGCGTGGCAATGGCCGGCTCCAGTGCCTCCATTCCGGGAGCGAGCCGGCTCAGTGTGTCGGCGACGGCGGCGAGCTGCTCAAGCGGCCCGTTGCGGGCGGTGAGCTTGTCGATCAGACCGCCCTCGGCGAGGAGCCGATCGGCCAGCCCGTCCTCGGCGAGCAGCCGTTCGATCAACCCGTCGTCGGCGACCAGCTGATCCGCCAGCCCACCGGGCTTCAGCGCGCGTTCCAACCCGCCACCTTCGGCGGTCAACCGGTCGAGCAGCCCGCCTTGCTGGGTCAGCAGGTCGACCACCCCACCTGGACGCAGCAGCCGGTCGATCGGCCCGTCGGTGGCAAGGGCGCGCCCAATCGGCGCGTCGTCGTCGAGCAACCGGGCCAGCCGGTTGGCCCGGGTGATGGCGTCGTCGATGCCCAGCATGTGCGCGACCGCATTCGACCCCTGCGCGGGGCCTGCCTCGCCCAATGTTCGATGTGCCAGGCCAAGCGCTGAGGTCGCAACGCCTAGGCCCGCGTCGGCGGCGGCGAGTCCGACTCGCACGGGCGCAGTGGCGATGCTCGCCAGGCTTTTGCCGAGGTTCATTCCCCGAGTGTATTCGCGCCGCTCACGGCGGCCTGGCACTGTTCGCAGAACAGTGATCGCCAACTGACAGCAAGTCCACAGCGTTTGTGGAGGCTGTGTTGATCTAAGTGCGAGGAAATAGACAGATGGCATCGGCAATAGCAAGAGAAGAAGCTAGTCCGGAGGCGCGGGTACTCGTCGTTGACGACGAAGACAACATCGTCGAGCTTCTGTCGGTCAGCCTCAAGTTCCAGGGCTTCGAGGTGCACACCGCGAGGAACGGACCGGCGGCGCTGGATCTGGCTCGCGAGGTCAAGCCGGATGCGGTGATCCTCGACGTGATGATGCCCGGGATGGACGGCTTCGGAGTGCTGCGCCGGCTACGCGCCGACGGCATCGACGCGCCTGCGCTGTTCCTCACCGCCCG
>Ga0210386_10002611_pt1 | contig 15398 bp, 14 predicted proteins | sample IncBWH32OmetaG_FD_160091 | JGI IMG/M metagenome (GOLD analysis project Ga0210386, IMG submission 160091) | Forest soil microbial communities from Barre Woods Harvard Forest LTER site, Petersham, Massachusetts, United States - Inc-BW-H-32-O ... | reverse complement strand
AGCGGGTCGCGCTGCTGCATTCGGCGCTTACTCCCGAGGAGCGTACCGAACAATGGCGCCGCATCCATCGGGGTGATGCGCCGATTGTGGTTGGCACTCGGTCGGCCATTTTTGCGCCAGCGCCGAATCTCGGGTTGATTCTTGTTGACGAAGAGCATGACCAGAGTTACAAGCAGGAGGAAACGCCGCGGTATAACGCTCGCGACGTCGCTGTAATGCGCGCCAAACTGGCCGATGCGGTGGTCGTGCTTGGCTCTGCCACGCCGTCGCTCGAGAGCTGGCAAAACTCCGTGCAGGGCAAGTACACGCGGATCGAAATGAAGGATCGGGTGAAAAACCGGCCGCTGCCCGAAGTCGAGCTTATCGATATGCGCCGCGAGTTCCAGGAAACCGGGCAGGATCAACTTTTCTCACGCTCGCTGATCGATCAGACCCGGCAGGCTCTGGAACGCGGCGAGCAGGCTATCATTCTGCTGAATCGGAGAGGCTATTCTTTCGCTGTCCTATGTCGCGCCTGCGGGCAGAAACTCGAGTGCCAGAATTGCGCCATTGCACTCACCCACCACAAGCCTGGCGGAGAAGACCAGATCGCGCATGCAGGTCAGCGCCTCGAGTGCCACTACTGCGGATTCAAACGCACCGTGCCGTCGAAGTGTCCAAATTGCGAAAGCGAGCACCTCTACTATCTCGGCGCTGGTTCGCAGCAGGGAGAAGAACGGCTCGCAGAAATCTTTCCGGGCGCGCGCATCGGGCGCATGGATCGCGATACGGTGCGGGGGCGGCATGACCTGGAGCACCTGCTTGCGCGGCTGCACTCGGGGGAGATCAATTTGCTTGTCGGTACGCAGATGATCGCCAAGGGGCATGATATTCACGGCGTCACGCTGGTGGGTGTGGTGGGTTGCGATCACGCTTTGTCGATGCCGGATTTCCGCGCAGCCGAGCGCGTCTTCCAACTCATGACGCAGGTGTCGGGGCGTGCCGGACGCGGCGAGTTGCCGGGACGGGTCGTGGTGCAGACGTATCATCCTGACCACTATGCAGTTGTGGCGGCAAGCACACACGACTATGCCGGATTTGCCGAGCGCGAGCTGAAATATCGGCGCTGGATGCACTATCCGCCGTTTGGCGTGTTGGCGAACGTCCTCATTCAATCAGAGAAGCTTGAAGAAGCTGCCCGATGGTCGGGGCAAATTGCCAGGTGGTTTCAAGAGACGACACCCGAGGGCGTGCGCGTATTGGGTCCGTGCACGGCGCCTATCGCGCGCATCAAGAATGTCTACCGCTTTCATCTGATTCTAAAAGCGTCGGCGCGCAAGGCGTTGAATGCCGCTTTGCGCGGGGCGCTGGAGCATGCCGATGAAGCCGGCATCCCGCTGCGTAACATCGTTGTCGATGTAGATGCACAGCGATTGATGTGAAAAGCGATGTCCCGTGGGACTCGCTGCCATTGCAGACTTCGCAAATGGCCTTAAGCAGGAACTGCGGCCGTCACCCATGCGACGGTGAGCACGATGATGTCGTCTTCCTGTCCGAATGCCTGTGCGGCTGCGGCCTGGGCCGGCAGGTCGACGACTTGCGCGCAGAAGGTCTTGCTCCAGTCATCGGTCGTTTCGACAGGTGGCACGATCAGGCGCTCGGAGTGGGTGTGCCGGTTTCCAATGTATGCAGTTCTTTACCGGGCTTGAAGCGCACGGCTTTTCCCGGCGTGATGCTGACCTCAGTGCCGGTGCGGGGGTTGCGTCCGATGCCGGTTTTGCGCGCGCGAACGCTGAAAACGCCAAAACCGCGCAGCTCAATGCGCTCACCTGCTGCCAGGGCCTCTTTCAGGCCTTCAAACACAGTATCGACCGCCGCTTCGGCCTTGGTGCGGGGCAGGCCTGTACGCTCGATCACATGGTGCACGATGTCTTGTTTAATCAAAGCGATCACCTCGCTAGCGCGACTGTTCTCGACTGTACCACGCCCTACCGGACTGATGGTACAGCGTTTGGCTCATTTGTGAAACCCTGCTACCGAGGATTTTTACAGAGAGTGACGACTCGGGCCTGAGAGGCCAGCCCGTTTTCAAAGTGTTCCCGCTCACGTTTTGGCGCAAAACGGCCGCGGCGGCATGTGGAAAACCGGTCCTTTGTGACTTTGGAGATAGGCGATCGCGCTTTCTGCGGCGCTAAGGTCTATACGAAAGAGTGACTTTGCCGGATACTGTTATTTCAAGGTAATCAGCAGTATCATGCCATTGGTAACCACCCCTTTAGGCAAAGTGCCGCAAAAGACGGGGAATGCAGGTTTTCTGAATTTCCGGCGTGGGCTTGGAACGTCTTCCGGGATGCTGGGAAGTCACCTCCCGCCCGCTCGTGATCCAGGCAAGGAGAGGCTCGATGTCCGCGATGTACAGCTTAGAACCAATCCGAATCGGTGTCGTCGCCAACGAACCGATGCGGCTCGAAGGCCTCACCAGCATTTTTGAGAACCACGCGAAACCTGGAGAAACGCCGCTGGTCCCCATCGTGGGCACGCTGGAAGAGCATCTGGATAATCAGTTGATCGAATATGTGCTGATTGACTGGAGCAGTTCATCGAAGAAGCTTGGCGTTCTCGAAGGCATTCGTCGCAAGCGCCCGAACCTGCGCATGGTGGTTATCGGTCCTGACAGCAACGAGCAAGTGATGATGGACACTATCATCGCTGGAGCCCGCGCCTATCTTGACACTGGCGCTGGTCCGCGGCTGGTCCGAGAGGCTCTTGACGTGGTGATCTCCGGATCGATCTGGGCTCCGCGCAAACTACTGTCGAAGCTTATCGACCGCCTCCTTTCCGGCGAGGATTCCAGCGTCACCAGTCCGCGGCCGCATTTGACTGCGCGCGAAGAACAGGTCCTGCAATTGCTGCTTTTGGCGCGATCCAATCGCGAGATCGCGGAGGAACTCGGCATTGAGGAACGCACTGTGAAGGCCCATGTGGGCAAACTCATGCGCAAAGTCGGCGCAGAGAACCGGATTGAGCTGTCGATGCGCGCATTGCACGGGTCGTACAAGCCTTCCCTGGTCTCATTGCACTCTGCAGAGGCTGTGACCGTCTAGCCGTGGAAATGGTAAATCTCGTTAGTAACCATAAAAACACCCAACATCAATTACTAAGAATGTAAAACCTTAGTACTCTTGTGCTAAATCGAAACATTACTAATAATCACTTCAGAAACAACGCAGATCTGGGGAAAGGAGTTCCCAGGCTCCATGTGACCATGAGGCCTGTGAACTCCTCTTTTTTTTTGCCGTCCAGTCCGTCCCACTCCACCCACCCGAAAAAGTCAATCCAAACGGCCGTTGTCCATCACACGCTTTCCAGTTCGTGAAGTTAAACGAATGCCGGGTAATTTCGAGGATGCGGGCGAGGCGATTTGTGAGCGGTCTGTGCATTCGGAGCAGGCGGCGATGCTGTAGGCTGAATCGGGATGCCATTGCACGCCGATGTTCCTTTGTGCAAAAGCCTGGGCATTTTATGCACGACTTTGGGGTCCCATTGCTGTCCTAATTGGCAGCAACCATCAAGCCGTGCAACCACGAGGGCGGCAAATTTGAAAGGACTCCCCGGAATGAAGAGATTCATTGCTTCCCTTTGTCTTTGTTTGCTTGCTAACGGAGCGGCCAATGCGGCTTCGTCCAAGGGTGATCTTCAGGATCGCATTGAGGCCGCCAGGACCGTGCTTAACCAGATCATGCAGGCGAAAGACAAAACGATTCCACTTAACATCCTGCAGCAGGCAACCTGCGTTGGCGTTGTTCCGGGCATGATCAAGGGCGCATTTGTCTTTGGCGCGCAGTATGGACAAGGTGTAGTTACCTGCCGTACCGGTCACGGGTGGAGCGCTCCTGTATTCATTCGCATGGCGGGTGGCTCATGGGGACTGCAGATCGGCGGCCAGTCGACCGACCTGATCCTGGTGGCTGTGAACGATCGCGGATTCCAGGATCTGTTGAAGAACAAGTTCAAGATCGGGGCTGATGCTTCGGCGGCGGCTGGGCCCGTCGGACGTGCCGGACAGGCCTCAACCGACTGGAAGATGAACGCCGAGTTGCTGAGCTACTCCCGCAACAAGGGCCTGTTCGCTGGAATCAGCCTCGACGGCACGAGCGTTTCGCAAAACAAGGACGATACCGAGGTCTATTACGGCGCACCGCAGAGCTTTGACAACGTGCTCAAAGGCAACGTAGGAGTGCCGCCCGGTGCAGTGGACTTCGTGCGCACGGTGGCGCACTGGTTTTCCCAGTCCAAGCAAGACCGATAGGACTGCATGGGATGTCCGAGAGGCGACCCGACGATGGGCCGCCTCTTTTCTTTTGGACCTTCCGAACCGAACATCCAACAGCAAATACTGCGCCAATGTCCTAAACTTAGTTTTGCTTCAAGCGATGCAGCAGACTCTTGAGTACTGGCTGGTGGTTGCAGTCGCGCGCACCCTGGGATGGATGCCGCGCCGGCTGGCGCGTCTGCTCGCGGGGGCGCTGGCCTGGTCCGTCTATCGCGCCATGGGCCGTCTGCGGCGCGTGGGTGAGCGCAATCTCACGCTCGCTCTGCCAGAACTGTTGCCTGAGAGCCGCAATGAGACGCTCCGGTCGGTTTATCGGCATCTGGGCTGGCAACTCGTCGAGTTTTGCCGAATGCCCCGCTACACACGCGACAATACTCAGCACTGGATACGGTATGAGGGCTTAGAGCACTATCTCACGGCTCAAGCGCTGGGCAGGGGCGTGCTGGTTCTTACCGGGCACCTTGGTGCATGGGAACTTTCCAGCTTCTACCACTCGCTTATGGGACATCCCATGGGAATGGTGATTCGCCGTCTTGATAATCGGAAACTCGATGACTTCGTGAACAGCATCCGCTGCATGCATGGCAATCGTGTGCTGCACAAAGATGACTTCGCGCGCGGACTGCTTACCGCCATGCACGCGGGGGGCGCAGTGGGCATTCTGATGGACACCAACATGACCCCGCCTCAGGGGGAATTTGTAAAGTTTTTCGGCATAACGGCATGCACCGCCTCGGGTCTTGCTCGCGTTGCACTCAAAACCGGAGCCGCGGTTCTGCCGGGTTTCATGCTGTGGGAGCCGGGCGAGAAGAAATACGTACTGCACTTCGGGCCGCAGTTGCACTTCAAGCGATTCGGCGAGAGCGAAGCCGATGTTCTGGCTGCGACCCAGCAATGCAATGATGTTCTGGAGTCCTGGATTCGCCGCTATCCGGATCAGTGGCTCTGGATTCATCGCCGCTGGAAGACTCGTCCTTCCGGTGAGGCCGCGATTTACTGATTCCGGGTTTCCGGGTTCTCGTCATGCGGAACTGCAACGGCTTGGCGGTTCAATCGCATCGGATGGGGAGCCGGCTTGTATTCTGGGAGTTTGATGAAACTGCACCTCTCGCATCTCTTCGCAGCTTGTGTTTGCGGCGCTTCGTTCGCAGCGGCGCAATCCAATGCATCCATTGCCAAGCAGATCCTCCCTTTGCTTCACCAGCAGGAGGTCGCCGCTAATGCGCACGATACCGACGCCTTCCTCGCGAGCTTCGATCATGATTCCTCGCTCGTCTTCATCGTCAATGGCGAAGTCATTCAAGGATTTGCCGCATTGCACGAGCAGCAACTCAAGTGGTGGAAAAACGGCAAGAGCGATGTCGTCTATACCGAGCAGACGAAGCCACAGGTCATGGTTCTCGATTCGCACGCCGCACTCGTAACGCAGCAGCTTGCCTCCCATCGCACCATGCCCGATGGGACAACGCACGACGATACGTTCGTCATTACGTCAATCTGGAAAAAGCTGTCCGCAGGGTGGCGCGTCACCTACTGCCACGAATCCCACGTCTCCTGATCCGAATCGTCTTTGGATCCTTCCCCTTGCTCAAAGCGAATCCCCACAGCCTTCCGCTGCATCCCAAAAAGAGCAACACAGGATGGAATGGGCTCGAACATACGTGAAGAATCAGTCAAACAACCATGCAAAAGACGGAAAATTTCTTAAATCAGCTATAAGTCTCAAAAGCCAAAAGCAACCTTCCGCCGTGCTTCTTCACCGAAACCTCTATACGAGATCGGACCGGAATTTTTGTGCCCGGGTCTTCAACTCTCTATTGTGCGCAGATCTATGACATCGAAATTAGCGTCCGCTGCTGACATTCTTGCCGACTACCGCGAGCTTCTGCGCATTGTGAAGAATCGTCCGCTGGGCATTCTCACAGACTCGGAAACCCACAAACTGGTCACGTATCTAGAGGCATGTATCGCGGAGATTGAGGCGGACGCTTCCGAGTTACCCGAAGGAAAAGAGCGGATCGGCTAAGTGAATTCGTTCTGACCCCGTGTGAGACGAGCGGGCGAAGCGAACGCGTTCGGTTTAACGTGACACGGACAGATCAGCCCTTAGTGCCCGATTTTGCAGTTGCCTGCTTTTGAACATCGGAAAGCATCTGTTCGACTTTATCTTTCGCTTCGTAATTGGGATTGGTGGCCAGCAACTTTTTCCAATCGGCGATGGCGCCGGCGCTGTCATGCTTGCCCTGCCACTTCACCAGGCCGAGATTGAAGAGCGTACTCGGATTGGTTGGGGCGTAAGTAAGCGCCGTGTTGAACTCCGCGATCGCCCTGTCAGTATTGCCCAGATACCAGTAGGCGGTTGCCATGTCGGTGCGCACTGAAGCATCAGACGGTTTGATCTGAAGCTCGCGCGCGTAGTAATCGACGGCGACCGGATATTGCTGTGCGTCGTAGTACAGGTTGCCGATGTTCTTCAGAAGTTCGGGATTCTTCGGATCCGTTTTGAGTTTTGCAACCAGGGGAGCGGCCTGCTTGTCGGCGATCAACTTCAATTGAGCGGGGTTCGGTGGCGCGGCTACCGGGGCTACACTCTCCGCGGCCGCCAGAGGTGTCGCATCTTTTGTGATTTGTTGTTTTGTGAGGACGCGCGCTCCACGCAGAGCCCAACCGCCTGCGACTCCGGCCATCAAGCAGACAGCCATCAGGATCAGGGCCCGCTGGGCAGTCAAATACTTCTGAGCAGAATTATTCGTTTCCATCATTGCTCCGTGGCTTCTCGATTCCGTGTTGATCGCCCATCATCGTCATGACATCGGCCATGAGTTTCAGAACTGTGGCTTTGCGATCGGGGCTCAATTGCGGATTCGTCTTGAGCAGTCGCTGCCACGCAACCAATGCGCCTTTCGGGTCGCCCTTTCCCTGAAGCTTCATTACGCCCAAGTCGAACTGCGCATTTGCGTCTTTCGGGTCGTTGGTCAGAGCTTGATTCAATTGCGCAATCGCACCATCAATATCGCCTCCGAAATAAAGGCTGGACGCCAGCTTGGTGCGGATCGCCACATTTTTCGGATCCGTGTCGAGCGCCCGGTTGTAATAGCCGGTCGCTTCCTTGAATTGATGCGTGCTGTAGTAGATGGCTGCCACCTGCAAAAGCAGGGTGCTGTCATTTGGATTGCTCTTGAGCTTCGCGAGAAGCGGCGCTGCCTGAGTGTCGGCCATTTGTTTCATCTGTTCGAGGCTCGGGCGATGCCCCATGGGCTTCGCGGCTGCAGCCGCCGCTGTTGTCGCTGCATGCGCGGAGCCTTGCGGGGAAATCACGTCCAATTGCGAACCGCGCATCAGATAGCCCATGCCGAGGCCGACTACCAGGCAGAGCGCAGCCATGAAGTACACGTGCGTGGCACGCAGGGTTGGCGCTGCCGGGACTGCGGCGCTAAGTTCGTTTGTCATTCCTTGATCTCCCTGTGCGAGAAGAACTCTAGAATGCTGGCTTGATCTCGCAGAGGAACTGCGAAGCAGCAAACCAGTCTGCAAGCACGTTTCCCGCCGAACGAATGCTGAATTGCGCAGACGCGCTGCACATTCTTTGTAATCACGCGGCCAATTTCAGTAGAGCAAGTGAACTCACATGGCGACGTGATGCAAATCACATGACTGCATACGATTCAACGGTAATGTCCAAAGGTAGATCACGGATTGAAGCCTAGGGAATGCCTTGATTGTGATGGCTGTCACGAGCGACTTGGGGGTTTTCACCAATGCACTGCGGGAGAACGCTCATCGGTCACGAAAGATTCAGGAGTGGTTACATGATTAGTTCTTTTCAGGAAATATGCAAACCGCTTCTCAACAATGAATTACGCGTGATGTCCGAAATCAGAACAGGCACTAAAGCAACGGCACGAAGCGTGCACGGGGCATGTATGAAGACTGAGCTGAAAACCACACCAGTTAGGGTAGACGTCCACGGTTCGGTCGAGAGTAACAGAAAGTGCACTAGGAGGCTCTACTCAATGAAGCGTAATTTTTTAGTCGCAATGATGTTCCTGGCGACCGCAGGATTCGCGGCGGCCCAGATTCAACCGCCGACGTCTGACGTCCTTGGCGCTCACCTCAACTATGGCCGGGGTTGCGCGGCCTGTCACGCACCACACAGCGGCGCAAACGGCAACGGCGCCAACAAATCGGGCGACACAGCTACCGGCAATCTTGCTCTCTGGGGCCAGGACGTAGGCAACCTGGTCGGCAAAGTTCTCGTTACTGGCAACGGCGGACGCAGCACCTACTCGGAGACGCTGCCCGGCATGCCTACCACGGGAACCGGTGCTTCTGACGTTCTCGGACTCTTGACCTGCCTCAGCTGCCACGACGGCAACTACGCGACAGGCGCCATGATGAAGAAAACGGTCTATGAGACGCTGCCCGCGAGCTATGGAACATATAACCAGGTCCCGACGCTGCTCGGAAACGATGGTACGGGCGCTGGCAACTACCTGAACGATCACCCGGTGGGCATGAACGCCGTTATCGGTTGCGGTGCTCCCTACAACTGGGACTGCACGGTCACGGCCACCGGCGGAATTACTCCCGGACCGAATATGACCGCGTTCATCAAGAACTACGGCTTCTTCGTGAAACCCGGTGTCAATACTGCCATGCAGCCGGTTGTCGTATGCACCACCTGCCACAACCAGCACTTGATGAACACGGTGCCAGTCACCAGCAACAGCCCAACGACCACGGGCCTGCCGGTTGGTAACTACGCGACGATGTTCTTCGTAATCGCCCCCTACAACCCGGCCAGCGGAACATCCGGAAGCAACCAGACAGCACAATTCTGCCGCCAGTGCCACGGTGGCGAAGCAAACGAATCGAATGGTACTTACGCGATTCCGACAACGTTCTAAATTGCGTGCATCACGGGGGAGGGACATACTTCCCTCCCTCTTTTTTTTCCGAACTATGAGGTCATTTATGAAGCACACACTTTCGATCTGCGGTTTCATGCTGCTGGGTTTGGCGGCAGCTGAGGCACAGGTTGCTTCCCATGCGCCCACGGTTTTCACCCAGACGCCGCCGAAAGCGGCGCAGACAACGTTCCCTGCCCTTAAACCGGTGGTGCGGGTGAACGGCTCCGTCCTTACCAACGCTGATTTGACGCGTGAAGAATACATGATCTTTCCTTACGCGAACCAGCACAACGGTCTTCCCAAGGAGTTGGAGCCGCAGATTCGCGAAGGCGCAATGAAGATGCTGATTTTCGAAGAGCTGATCTATCAGGAAGCTCTGCGCCGGAATATGACAGTCTCTGCTGCCAGGATGCAGCGCGCTGAGGCGGACTTCCGCAGGCAGTTTGCGACGCCTGAAGAGTTCAATCAGTTGATGCAAGCCGAGTTTCAAGGATCGACGCAATTGCTGCGCGAAAAAATTCGTCGCTCGCTGCTGATTGAAGCCTTTCTAAAGATCGAAGTCGACAGCAAGAGCGTGGTTTCGCCTGCCGAGGTGAAAGCTTACTACGACAAGAATCCTGTTCGCTTCGAGCATCCTGAAACCTACACCTTCCAGACGATTTCTGTTCTACCTCCTGCCAAGGCGACGGCCGTGCAGTTGAAGGAAGGGCGGACTCGAGCGGAGCAGGCGCTAAAGCAAGCCAAGGCAACCAAGACAGCTGAAGAATTCGGCATGCTGGCCGAGAAGATATCCGACGACGATTACCGCGTCATGATGGGACAGCATAAGCCTGTCCCTGTTGATCAGTTGGCGCCGCAGGTTGTGAGCGCCATGAAGGCCATGAAAATTGGTGATGTCAGCGGCGTGATCCAAATCGAGCAGGCGTACACAATCGTGCGCCTGGGGCAGCATACGCCGGCAGGCAAGGCAAAATTTGAGGACGTCAAAGCGCAGTTGCAGAAGGAGGTCCAGCAGAACAAGACAAACCAGATTCGTGCCGCGCTCGACCAGAAGCTGCGGCAGAACGCGAAGATCGAAGTGCTTTGATCGATGGCATTGGGAATGGGAAGCGAACAGGCGACGTATTTCAAAGGAAAAAGATATAGCAAAAGCAATAGCTGAGATGAGAACGAGATTCCCAGCAGCACGCTCGAACTCTTAGAGATAAAGGTTGGCACAAGGTGGGGGTTAGATTACGAGTTACGTGGTTTTCGCAGGCGGTAATTCTACTGCTGGCATGGCCTGTTGCTGCGCAGGTCCGCTTCGGCGAAGTCAGCACCAAAATGAACGGAACCATCTCCACGGGGTACACCGCGGACTACGGGAATTTGACGGGTTCGGACCATGGGTGGACGGTGGGAGGGGCAGCTGGTCTTTCCGGTTCATTTCACAGTCCCAACTTTTTATCGTTTAATGCAAACCTCTATTTGAATCAGTCGCGGTCTAATTCCAATTTCCAGTCGATTTCAAACGCCAGCGGGATCGACTTCGGGGCCGGCATCTTCACGGGGAGCGAATTTCCGGGTACGATCAACTTCTCCAAGGCTTATAACAGCGAGGGGAACTACGCAGTTCCCGGTCTGGCCAATTACGTAACGCATGGCAATAACGATGCGTTTGGCATCAGCTGGAGCGAGAATATCCCCGACAAGCCAACCCTCTCGGCTGGCTTTCAGTTCGGGAACAGTCAATATTCAGTATATGGATCGAACGATGAAGGAAACAACGCCTTCCATTCCTTTAATCTCCATTCGTCTTATTCGTTGGCCGGCTTCAACATGGGCGCCTATTATTCAACGGGCGGCGCGCACTCGCTGATCCCGGAAGTTGTCTCGGGCCAACAAGGATCCGAGACGCAATCGACCAACACGAACTATGGGTTCAACGTTTCGCATTTGATGCCTCTGAAAGGATCTTTTTCGGCAGGTGTCAATAGATCCGATTGGGATAGCAGCTACCTGGGATCGAGTTCCACAGGTTCAATCGACACGGTAAATGCGGTTGCCGCAATCCACCCCTTAAAAAAGTTCTCGCTCTCGGCCAGCATGGATTACTCGGACAACCTGAGCGGACAATTGATCCAGTCGATCGTCCTCGCTGGTGGGGTTGTCCCTGGCCTTAATACAAGTGAGGGGTCGGATTCCATGAGTCTCATGGGCGTTGCTGCTTATAATCCTGCACCGAATGTTCAGACCACTGCCTACGTGGAGCGCCGCACTCAGTCCTTCCTGGGACAGGATTATGGGGTGAATTCTTTTGGAGGAACAGTCGTTTATCAGCACAAGCTCCTGGACGGCTATTTCAACTCCGCGGTGAACGTAACCGAAAATACCTCTGACAATAGCGGCGACGATACGCTGGGGTTTTCGACCAACGACAACTACTCGACGGTGATTAAGGGTTGGCACCTAAGCGGGTCGTTTGGATATTCGCAGAACGTTCAAACCCTTCTCATCACTTACATGAATTCGTCCTACAGCTACTCCGGCAGTCTGAGGCGGCGCTGGGGAAGGTTCAACGTGAGCGCTGGAGCCGGTGCGACGAGTACGGCATTGAGCCAGCAGGCCGGAACGGAAAACAACAGCCAGAGTTACAACGCAAGCGTTGGTTTCGGTACCTGGATCTCTTCCAACGGAAGCTACACCAAAGCGAGCGGGCAGGCTTTGGCAACTGGGGCAGGACTGGTGCCGGTGCCGATTCCATCTCCCGTGTTACCTTCGAATCTTGTAAGCCTCTATGGTGGCGATAGTTATTCGTTAGGGTTGTCGAGCACGCCGGTGAGAAACCTGGTTCTCACGGCCAGCTATGCCAAGTCAAACAGCAATACTTCTAGTTCAGGAATCACATCGACGAACGAAAACAGCCAATATAATGCGCTTATTCAATACCAAGCTCGAAAGTTGTACTTCAGCAGCGGCTACGCGCGTCTGCAACAGGGATTCAGTATCAGCGGCACGCAGCCGCAGATCATTTCGTCGTACTACATCGGAGTGTCACGTTGGTTCAACTTTTTCTAGCACCGGCACGGCAGAGATGTTTGCGCGCAGCGTTGATGGTTGCGGTCGCGGTTCTGCCTCTCACTTCGATCGGGGCCTCCTCGAAATCCCAGCCGAAGGCCGCGCCGGAGGCGTGGGAGATGTCGCTGGACGGGGGACGCAAGCTTACCTGGGAGCATAGCTTCAGCTCTGAATCTGAAGTCAGGTCGAACCGCGGCTTCTGGAACAAACTGGTCGACGTGATTGCGGGCGCGCCCGATTACAAGTCTCTGATCCGCCCCTACGGCATCGTTGCTGACTCGCGCGGACGGGTTATTGTGACCGATCCGGGCGCAGAGGGTGTGCACATCTTTGATTTCGCGCAGCACAAGTACAAGTTTATTGAGCGCAGAAAAGAAAAAGACCCGATGCGGACGCCGCAATGTGTTGCGGTCGATGGCCAGGACAATATTTATGTAACAGATTCAGACGCGGGAGTAATTTTTGTTTTTGAGGCCAGTGGGAAATACCTGCATACCATCGGACGGCTCAAGGGAGGCGAAGGATATTTCAAGCGCCCTACGGGGATTGCCGTGGATTCCGCTGCGCGGCGAATTTATGTAACCGATACGTTGCGCGACGAGGTATTCGTCCTCGACATGCAGGGAAACATTCTGCAGTCAATCGGAAAGTCAGGGCAGGGAAACGGCGAGTTCAACCTTCCCACTGAACTGCGGCTGGATGGGTCTAATCTGATGGTGCTCGATGCCATGAACTTCCGTGTACAGGTGTTTGACCGCTCCGGTGCTTTCCAGTACGCAATCGGAAAAATCGGCGACAGCCCAGGCGCCATGTTCCGGCCGAAAGGGATCAGCGTCGATTCGGAAGGCGATCTTTATGTCGTGGACTCCTTGTGGAACGTGGTGCAGGTCTTCGATCGAGAGGGTGAGTTGCTCTATTACTTCGGCGCCAAAGGTACGCATGCCGGAGAACTTCAGTTGCCGTCAGGTTTGTTCATCGATCATGACGACCGGGTTTATGTAGTGGATTCTTTTAATCGCCGCGTCCAGGTGTTCCATTATGCAGGTTTGAAGAAATCGGTCACGGAGGGTACGCGGTGAGACGCAAAACCCTGCTGGCCGGTTTGATGATTATGCTGATGGGCCTTCCCGTGTCGGCCCAGGTCTCAGGGGATGTTCTTGGAGTGCATAACCTCGGACGGGGCAGCGGCTCTCCGATCACGGGGGCGCGTCCCGACGCATGCTCCTACTGTCATGCTCCTCACTCCGGGCTGAATCGCGGTCTCTGGAATCAGAAGCTCACGACCCAAACCTATTCCACCTACACCAGCAACACCGAAGCAAATCGCGGCAGACAGCCGACCCTTGGCTACTCCACCAACCAATGCCTCAGTTGCCATGACGGTACCGTCGCGGTTGGGGCCACCGTGGCTTACGGCCAGGTCACCACGAGCGGCTCGATGTATACGACAGATGTTTTTGGCAGCAACATGCAGTCGTCGCACCCCTTCAGCCTGGTGACCCCGTTGAAGGACAATATCGATCTGGCTGCATCACTGATCGCAAATGGCAAGACAGCTGACACAACCGGATCGGTGAAGTTGATCAACGGAAGCGTTGAGTGCGTTTCCTGCCACAATCCGCATATACAAGCCAAAGACCCGGTTTCCCTGAATTTCCTGGTAAGAGACAGTTCAAGCGGGCAGTTGTGCCTAGCCTGTCACGACCCCACTCGGCAAATGAGCGGCCAGGCTAACCCGTTGACCGATTGGGCTACGAGTGCGCACGCAGTTTCGTCAGCCCAGATTTCTCCCGAGGCTCAGCTGGGCAGTTATCGCACCGTGGCTGCAGATGCGTGTATCTCATGTCATGCGCCGCACAACGCCAACGGCGCATCGCGCCTGCTGCGCGGCCAGAATGAACAGGCTTGCATTTCCTGCCACAACGGCTCGAATGTCTCGCCGATGCCTCAGTATGCAAACGTCTTTGCGGAGTACGCTACGCCCAAGGTGGGCCATCCGTTTCCGACTTCGACCAATCCCCACGATGCCGCAGAGAGTACATTGCTCAACAACAATCGACATGCAACTTGCGTGGATTGCCACAGCGGACATGGGTCTCAGGCGGTGGGCGTGTTCCCTCTAGCGCCGCTGCTCCGCAGCTCGCAGAGGGATGTCGCAGGCATCAGCGCCACCGATGGAATCAGCGTTCTTGCGCCGGCCGTCAACCAGTATGAGAACTGCCTTCGCTGCCACGGAACCGGATCCGGGAAACAGGTCCAACCGATCTATGGATATTTTCCGGTGCGCGCGGTTTCAACCGGAGATCCACTGAATCAGATCCCGCAGTTTGCGGTGACGTCCACATCAAGCCACCCGGTCATGCACACGCGAAGTAGTCCGCTCCCACAGCCGAGCCTTCTGGCCAATATGCTGAACCTGGATGGAATTACTCCTGGGCGCGCGATGGGCACGCAGATTCTTTGCACGGATTGCCATAACAGCGACGACAATCGCGAGTTTGGCGGCACTGGATCAAATGGTCCTCATGGTTCGAAGTGGACTCATATTCTGGAGCGCCGTTATGAATTCAGTCGGGCGGCATTGCCAGGCCAGGCGATTTCCAATCTCTTTCCAACTCCGGATCTCAGCGTAAACGGGCCATATGCTTTGTGCGCGAAGTGCCACGATGTGGCAAACCAGATCATGCAGAATACCAGTTGGAATCACCACAGCGATCACATCAACACCGGAGTCAGCTGTTCCACCTGCCACACGGCACACGGTATAGGCGCTGCGAGCGGCAGCATTAGCGGGGAGCGGCTGGTGAATTTTGATGCGAACGTGGTGGCACCGAACGGAACATCGCCGGTATCCTACAACCGGGCCACCAACACGTGCACGCTGACCTGTCACCAGATCGCGCACAACCCCGACGGCACGGTTTCAGCGGCGAGCTTGCGTAGAGCTCCCGGCGTCAAGCGTTAGGACCGCCTAGAACACGGTGCCGGCGCTGCCGCCATTCATCTCGTTTGACTTGTCGGCATGACACTGACGGCAGAATTGCGCCGTCTGGTTCGACATCGGATTGGTGTCGTTCGGATTGTATGGGGCACGCAGGAAGAACGTGGTGGTGTAGGTT